>CAAGKR010482535.1_pt1 | contig 81927 bp, 72 predicted proteins | sample 2556971 | NCBI WGS metagenome assembly CAAGKR01 (sample SAMEA5207829, study PRJEB30636) | soil metagenome | biome: forest; feature: boreal; material: soil | place: USA | collected 2011-09 | depth 1 m | reverse complement strand
GCTTCGGCGCTCCGTAGAGGTAATGATCAAGATTAATCGAGCCGTCGGTCGGTACGTCGTCCCAGGTGTCTTTAGGTAACCCACCGTTGATTTCTTCGATAACTTCCCAAATCGGCCTGCGGTCCACGCGTGTGCCGTGAGGTTCGGAGCCAGGCTCACTGGCGAGCTTATCAAGAAGTCTTAGCGCTTCCTGTTGTTTGTTGGGCGGCAGCGCTCGCTCCTTATCAATCAGTTGGTCCTCCAGGTTTGCTGCCATGATCCTTCTCCTGTTTCGCTACTCCACTACGCAATGTTAACAGACCGCTTTTTAACACTGCGGGAAATCAAGTTACAATAATTCAATTCTTGGAAAAGTGGATGCGAAAAAGTAGCAATATGAGAAACGTGAAGCTGGTCTTGTTAGTTCTCATGCTTCTTGCAGTGTCGATATCGTGTAGATTGTTCACGCGAACACGCTCGAGCAATGCCCCGGCGGTTGATTTTGTAACACCCGCAAAGCCGCTCAATGTGACCGTGCAACTGGATAAAACGCACACTGCCAGCAGTAAGGTTTTGCCGACTGGCGGCGGTATGTCTCTTACCGCAGCGGATGGGAGCATATTCACCCTGGATGTACCTGCTAAAGCCCTTGAGGCTGATACGATGATTACCATGACAGCCGTGAAAAGTATCGCAGGCGCCCCGCTGGGTGATGGTACTCTGGCGGCGGTTCAACTCGAACCCTCCGGTTTGTTTTTCAAAGAAGTGGTGACACTCACGATCCTGCCAGCCAAGGAAATCCCAATTAAGAAGCAAATTATTTTTGGCTATGAAGGTAATGGACAGGATTATCACCTGGCAGCGGTGGATCCTAAAAGCAAGGACATTAAGATCAAGTTGATGGAATTCAGCGGAGCAGGCGTTGGCAGCGGAGCAGATTCAGCCTGGGCATCAAACCTACAGATTCAGGCAAGTGGCACGAGTGCGCGGCTTTGGCAGAAATTCGGAGAATTTACTCAAGTTGAGCGCCAGAGAATTTTACTCGGAGGCCCAGAGGATATTACTGAATTTCGCAAGAGATTGGAATCCACTTATAATCAATTTGAAGATCAGGTTGTTCTAAAAGAGATGGTTGCCGCAGAATTGGATTGCCAGTTTGCCAGACAAGCTTTGCAAGATCTACTTATATTGGAAAGGATGAGGCAATTAATTCCTACCGGCCCCAATGGGTGGGAATCACGACAAAAAGATTTCTGGGAAAAATTTAATAAGCTCAAAAAAATTGGAGAAGAGTGCAAGAAGGCTTACCGCGTCTCGGGAGAAAGCAATCATGTTTCTTTCTCCGGTCAAATCTGCGGCCTTGATAAGCCGTTCGTTATTGATGCTACATTTCCTGGTGGTGGTTCTGCGAAGACCTCGTTCGCGCCGAGTAGCGTCACGGGTGGCGTAACAACAGTCTCCGGCGGCGGAGCCGGGTGTGTTCAAACCGGTGGAGGAACGTATACTGTTACCATCAACAAAGATGGTTCAGGGTCGATAACATGGACTACCACCGACACGCTCACCTGCCCAGGGGTTAGTCAGACCAGATCTGGTACCTTTACACTTCCACTTCAACCCGCTCCCGAGATCTCCTGTCCCTGATTGTCAGTAAGGCTTGCGAATAATAAGGACGGCCGCGGAATGTCGCCGGCGAAGCCATCCGAGCACCATGTTGGTTTCCGGTCCAGTTGATTAAAAGGGCGGATTTAGCATTATCAATCCCCCCGACTGGAAGGAGTAGGCATGGAACAAGTCAGGGACGGCGAGAAATCTAGCCCCTCCGCATCTCCCACGCAGACCGAAAGAACTCCAATGGAAAAGCCTCAGGTCCACACTACCGAGTCAGGCACTCAATACGTTAAGGCCGTTGATGTAGTCCGAAGCAAAGCGGGCTGGGCTGAAATTCAACGTCTGAAAGAAGCCAATCTCGTGCGCAGCCCATCCTCGACCAATGGCGGGAATAGTTCTTCACAGCAAAGTGACAATGAGTGACTTAGGCTGACGGTCACCTTTACCACGGACTATTTCAGCCTGCTGACGCAGATTCACGACCAAGACCCAAACCTCACTGATCAAGACAGATTAGACATAGGAACGGTCATACCTATCGATGAAATCCGCTCGGTAGGCGTTTTTAGCCTTCCAGCCTACAAGCGATATTTCTCAACCCACCAACAACCGTCCAACCATCCCTAAAGCGGTCCGCACAAAAAAGCACACCCCGACTTATGCCATACAGCCTTATCCACACTCAACGCGACTTCCCACCGGACAGACTTTCTCGTGCTTCATAATGCCAGTAACAAGAATGGGGATCTGAACGGTCTGGTTTGCGTGGATTCGCTTTGAGCGACGGAGCCCGAACCGCGCCTAAAACGGCTAGTCATGACACAATCCACGTCACAAAACAGTAAGGCCACTCGCTTGAGTGGCCTTTTGCCGAGCAAACTTTGGCTCCGCAGGTAAGACTCGAACTTACAACCCTCCGGTTAACAGCCGGATGCTCTGCCATTGAGCTACTGCGGAATAGCGCCCCCGCATGGCGTAACTATAAGAGAGCGCGAAGGAAATTTTATATGGAAATTTTTATAACAGATGGGTCATAGACCGTCAAGCGAGGCGCTGGATTTCAAAAGTTAGCAGTTTAATTTTAGGATGCTTCGAACTAAAGACGACAACCTGCTGGTTCAATTCTAAATGGTTTCGTTAACTTGCGTTGCACACCAGAACTACGAGAATATTTCCCACTGCAAATCAACAGCAAGAAAGTTTTTCAATCTCAGTCTGAGTGAGACTGTCACTGAAAGGTTTACATGGAGCGCCGAATAACAAGCTGGTTCAGTCAAAACTTAAGTACCGAGATGCCGTTGGTGGCTTACGGACACGCAGGGCAGCCATTGCTAATGTTTCCCACGGCAGCGGCTGACTATCTGGAGTATGAACGATTTCATTTGGTGGACGCCATTCGCCCGTACATAGACCGCGGCAAGATTCGCGCTTATTCCATAAACAGCGTCAACCGTTACAGTCTTCTCAATGAACTGATGCCGCCAAACTTGAAGGCTGATCTGCTAACGCGATTTGATCGCTACGTAACAGATGAAGTGTTGCCGTTGATCCGCAATGATGCGGGTCAGGATGCCAAACCATTAACAACTGGATCTAGTTTGGGTGCGTTTCTCGCCGCTAATGCGTACTTCAAACATCCTGATTTGTTTCGCGGAGTAATTGCGATGAGTGGGAGTTACGACGTGCGCTCATATCTGAAAGGCTTCTACGACGACAACGTCTATTTCAATAACCCGGCAGATTATCTTCCCAATTTAAACGATGACCACTATTTGCCGCTTCTACAAAAAGCTAGCGACATCTATATCCTCTCGGGCCGAGGTTCATACGAAGCGCCCGATCGCAGCCAGCATCTCTCGGACATTCTGAAATCGAAAAGCATTCCTCACACGCTCGATCTCTGGGGTGCCGACGTAAATCACGACTGGCCGTGGTGGAGAAAGATGCTGCCCTATTGTCTCGATAGGATTCTAAAAGGATGAAGTATGAGGGATGAAGAATGAAGGATGAACACCGCTTAGCCACCCCGCCGCTTATACCCAGCTAAACATAAAAAGGAGGATTCCTTAACTATGGAGACCGATTTGAAGCGGCGGACGACGGGGGTTTGCGCTGCGGATTATCTTGTTGTATTCAGCGCTTCCAGAATGCGGTGCAGCCCAGGTTCTGGGAACACAGGTATTGAAATCGGGAACTTCTCCAGGCGCTCACTATCGAGAAGCCCAGCGAGCAAAGTCTGATGCCGATTTCATAAGTAAGATTCAAGGCGCGCTTCAAGAGCTGGACGAGACGCTCTACTGGCTAGCGCTGATCGGGGAAGCAAAGATTATCCGTGAAAAGCGACTTGAATCCTTACATCATGAGGCGGAGGAATTAATAGCGATACTCGTAACAATAGTGAAAGGGGTCAAGATGCGAGGCAGATCGCGAAGGCGGTAAGGTTAAAAAATCCTCCCGCCTTCATCCTTCGCACTATGGTTCGTCGCCGCCCTTCTTGCCCTTCTTTTTTTGCGGATCAACCTCTCGAGGTCGTGTCACTGCTGGGCGTGGCGGACCCTCAACCCTTGGAGCTATCGTTTCCGCCTTAGGTTGCGGGTTCGCAGGAACTGCCTCAACCTTGGGTGGCGGTGGAAGCGTCATCTGCTCCAACTTTGGTTCTGTATTATCTGGCGGCAGGGTGGTGTTTTCATCTGTTTGCTTCGCCGCGTCTTCGTTAAATTGCGCTCGCTCAGCGGCGAGTTCGCGCTGACGTTGCCGGAACAACTCCTTCATGTCCTCCGGCATCGAAGGCGGCTTGTCGAAGTCTTCTTTCGGTTTCCCTTTCAGGAAGTCCTTCATGAAGTCAATGAACATTGGCAGTGCCCCGTGGCCTCCCGTCATGTCATTGCCAAGTGGTTTCTTTCTTCCCGGGTAACCCATCCAAACGCCTGTGACATAAGTCGGCGTGTAACCCATAAACCACACGTCGGTATGGTCGTTCACCGTGCCGGTCTTGCCTGCCAATGGCACGCCGAGCGAACTCGCGGCCGTCGCTGTACCAAACTGAACGACGCCTCGCATCATTGAGACCATCGTCAAGGCGACATACTCATTCACCACCTTGTACGTAGTCTTCTCCCACTCTTCCAGCACTGCTCCATCGCGATCCAGCACGCGCCGAATCATGTGTGGCTCAACACGTATGCCTTTGTTGGGAAATGCCGAGTAAGCAGAAACCATCTGGTCCAGAGGCACTTCTGTTGCGCCTAGTGCTGAGGGGAGGTATGGGGCCATCGGAACCTTGATACCGAAACGCCGCACCATCTGAGCACCGGTCTGAATGCCTACGGTCTGAAGCAAGTGAACCGCGGGAACGTTCATCGACTTCGCGAGGGCCATTTTCAGCGGCAGGTCACCATTTCCTAAAGAGCCGTCATAATTGTGCGGTTGCCAGTTGCCGATGGTGATGGGGGCGCCACTAACAGTTGTATCCGGGGTCATGCCCCACTCGACAGCCGCAGTGTAAATGAATGGCTTAAAACAAGAACCAGTTTGTCGGTACGCCTGCGTAGCATTATTAAACTTGCTCGAACTATAGAAATCGTAGCCACCAATCATGGTCACGATCTCGCCCGTCTTCGCGTTGAGCGTCATCATGGCACCTGCAACCGCGGGGACTTGAGACAATTCGACCTTCAGTCTTCGGCTCTTTTGGTCGACTTCTTTAATCTGAAACTCTGCCAGGTAGCCTGGCTTGAACTCGTCCTTAGGCTGGCGCTTGGACCACCCCATATCTGCGGACCCAACACTGGCTGTGTAATTTCCAAATCGTATAGTGGCTTCGTTTTTGGCGCGGTCGACTTTCGTTATTAGTCCCGATAGAAAACGACCTTGTCGATAATCATTTCCATACCAGTCGGGGTCTTTGTAGTTATTTATCTCCTGCGTAGTTGGCGGGCCTTGGCCGTTGTTTGCGGAAGTAGGAATCATTTTGTAGCTTGACCGCCAACCGCTGTGAGACTTGTCGTAATTGCGCAAGCCGGCGCGCACCACTTCATACGCTTTTTTCTGCGCTTCAACGTTGATAGTCGTGTAGACGGAAAGACCACCCTGAGCTACGCGAGTCGTATATTTATCCTCCAGCTCCTGCCTGACATGTTCAACCGGGTAATCAAAAACACTCGACTTGGGTTGAGACTGATAGTAGGCGGTATCGGCGAGTTGGATTGGCTTCGCCTTGGCCGCCTCAACTTCCGCCGAAGTGGCGAAGCCATTTTTGGCCATCAAATCCAGAACAAGATCGCGTCGGCGCTTGGCATCCTCCGGATGCGTCGTGGGCGAATACTCACCTGGAGCCTTAGGAATTCCAGCGAGCAATGCGGCTTCACCGACCGTTAAGTCTTTAGCCTGTTTCCCGAAGTATGTTTCAGCACCAGCCTCGACGCCGTATGCGTTAGCGCCAAGAAAAATGTGGTTTGCATAGAGCTCCATGATCTGGTTCTTGGTGTAATACCGTTCGATCTGAAGCGCTAACGCCCATTCGTTCATCTTTCGTTTGAGGGTTTGTTCTTTCGAAAGGAACAAGTTCTTGGCCAGCTGCTGTGTGAGTGTGGAACCGCCTTCGACCTTGTCGCTGGTAAGGTTTTTCCAGGTTGCGCCGATAATGCGAATAGGATCGATGCCCATGTGATCGTAGAAACGTGCATCCTCGACCGCGAGGATAGCGTTTTTCATGACCAGCGGAATTTCGTCATACTTCAGTGGGATTCTTTTCTCCAGAGCAAACTCGCCAATCACAGTTTCGCCATCGTCAGCATAAACTCGCGTGACAACGCTTGGCCGGTAAGTCGCAAGCGCCGCGACTTCGTTCGCTGCTCGTGAATAGTTGAGCTCGTAAGAGGCAATGATGCCCGTTAGGCCGCCGGCCGCAAGTGCCAGAAACAGGACTGCCGGGAGCCAAAATCTACGCAGAATGTGCTGTCGTTGCGCGGGCGGGGCAGTCAAAACTGCTCGCGGCGAAAGTGCTCGAGAATCTTTAGCCATTCGAAAATCTACCTTATTAGACGCTCAAAAGAGACTTAAGTTGCATTACACATTAAGGGTTGATTGGGGTCTGGGGAGTCCATGTTGGCCAATGGGGATTATAGCGCAAGCTCTGTTATAATCTATATGCAAACGGGGGGCGACAGGCTTCGACAGGGGTTTGGACGACCGACGGATGCCATGCCGGGCTACTCTATGCAGCTCGTTAAAAAGCGTAGGGAAAAAACAATTGCCAATAACAATGAATTGGCTCTCGCTGCCTAATTAGGCGCGGGCGTCTCACCGCAAGTTGCTCATGCGAGCGGACCGAGATGTCACTTAGATGAGCTGGCCCAACCTTTCGGTCCGTGAGGTTGGGCGAGACGAAGTCGGGCTAGCTTTCACCGAGGTCTTGTCGCTTCACTTACTCGGTGCAAAGCGAAACTTTGGTCGCTTGTCGGCCAGGAATGAGAAGCGACTAAGCATGTAGAGTCTTTCGGCGTCTTCTCTTGGATCCGAGTTCAATTCTCGGCGCCTCCACCATTCTTTGAATTTCCGATATCGAATTGCGGATTTCGGATTTGAAATCCGAAGCTGAGACCTAAGACTTGAATTCCGCATCCCGCAATCGGCAACCAGCAATCCTGAATTCGAATCTTCCTATTGGAATCTTTGACAGCGGCGTCGGTGGACTGACTGTCTATCGCGCGCTGCATGAACGGCTTCCTTGCGAGCACTTTGTTTACCTGGGCGATACGGCCCGCGTGCCCTATGGCACAAAATCCCTTTCCACTGTCGAGCGTTACGCGATTGAAAACGCAAAATTTCTCGAGGCACACGGCATTAAGCTTCTGGTGGTTGCCTGCAATACAGCATCCGCTCTGGCATTACCTGCTATCCGCGACGCCGTTCGTGTGCCGGTGATTGGCGTCATCGACCCGGGTGCCAGAGCGGCAGTCACGATTGCGGCGGGCAAGAAGATTGCGGTAATCGCTACCGAGGCCACCGTGCAGAGTGGCGCTTATGCGAGTGCTATTTCCAGGGTTGATCCGCTTATTGAGGTGGTGGAGCGTGCCTGTCCTCTGTTCGTCTCGCTTGCTGAAGAAGGTTGGGCTGAAACGGAAGTGGCGCAAAAAGTAGCGGAGCAGTACCTGAATGATTTAGGAAAAGAAGGTGTCGGCGCACTCGTGTTGGGTTGCACGCACTATCCGATTTTGCGGGATGTGATTAGTAAGGTTATTGGGAAAGAGGTTCCGTTGATAGACTCCGGAGATGCGGCCGCGCGGGAGGTGCAAGCTCTTCTGGAATCCAGCGAGCTTTCTTCTACTCAGCCGCAGCGCGACACGCGAGTTCGTCATCTTTGCGACGATCTGGATCACTTCTACGTGACTGACGCGGCTGAGCGTTTCGCAAAGGTGGCGGAAAGATTCTTGGGAACTGCACCCTCGGTGCTGGAGGCAGTTGAACTTTGGGGACACGATGAGCTTCGAACGTACTGACGGGCGTGCCTTCGATGAGTTGCGAGTCGTTAGGATAACGCCTGGCTACCTCCCCTACGCGGAAGGTTCCGTCCTCATTGAGATGGGCCAGACACGTGTGGTTTGCTCAGCTTCGGTGGATGAGAGGGTACCACCGTTTCTTCGCAACAGCGGACAAGGCTGGATCACTGCCGAGTATTCGATGCTGCCGCGGGCTACGCAACAAAGAAAGCCGCGAGAAATTGGACGCGGCGGGCCGTCAGGTCGAACGCATGAGATTCAGCGCTTAATCGGCCGCAGTCTGAGAGCAGCGGCGGATATGAGGCTCCTGGGCGAGCGCACGATCACTCTTGATTGCGATGTTCTACAGGCTGACGGAGGCACACGCACCGCTGCCATCACCGGTGCTTATGTTGCTTTTTCATTGGCCAGCAATCGGCTGCTCAGCAGCGGCAAGATTCAAAGGAACATAATTACCAATGAAGTCGCCGCGATTAGCGTTGGAATGGTGGCAAATGTTCCCCTGCTCGACTTGAAGTACGACGAGGATTCGCGCGCCGAGGTTGACATGAATATTGTATGCACTAGCGACGGTCGATTTATCGAAGTGCAGGGAACGGCCGAACGCGAGCCATTCACACGAGATCAAATGGAAAGTTTACTAGCTCTGGCAGCTCGCGGAATTGAGTCGCTGGTTGCGATTCAAAGGGAAGCTATTGCGCGCGCAAAGTCTTAGCGAGCCATGGGACAACGGGGGCGCCAGCAAAGCGCATCGGAGACGTGATATAAAGGAGTAAGGCTTCCTGAAAACACGCCCAATCGCATATCCTGACAAACCTACTCTGCCGAGTCATAAGGAGTTAGTTCAATAAGATGAGACACTTAATAGCTTTTTTAGTTTTGACTTTGATTACTGGAAGCTGTGCTATAGCGACCGCACAAGTGGCCTTCACCAGCAATCAGATTGATTATACGCTCGAGCTACCGTCGAGCCAGTGGCGCGTCATCTCTGAGCCTGACGCGGCCCATGAACATGTCGAATTTGTCTACGGCGATCGTCTCGACGGATATCTCCAGATTCGTAAAGAGGTTGTTGATGCCGGCACAACGCCTTCCGATCTTGCTCGTAGAGATCAAGATCAGAAGCTGAGATTTCTCCCGGGTTTTGTCGAAGGAAAAGAGGAGAAGTTTTCTGGCCGGCTAAACGGCGTTACGATCTCCTATGAATTCATCAAGACTGGAAAACCGATGATGGGCCGCATTTATTATGTCCAGGGCGATAACCGCACCATTTATGCGTTGCGCTTTACGGGATTGCGCGACAAGCTCGCGAGAATTCGCAATCAGACGGATCTGATCGCGCGCAGCTTTAAGCTTAAATAAGTTAACTTAATAGTTTTTATTGGCCGCCGCGTTGAAAAAAAGCGCTGGCGGCCAAATTTTTTCAGATCATGCAAATCTCTCCATTGTAAAATATGCTGCCTGTTTACGGATGACACTAACACTGGCCCCAGGCTTATCAATTAAGAGGTCCCCTATTGAGGGCAGGGGCTGTTTTTCACTAGCCCATTTCAGCCGCGGGCGGAAAATCGCGGAGTACGCAGGCAAGAGAATTACGAATGCGGAAGCCAATAGAAGGGCCAAGCGCCGCAAGTTGCGCATCTGCGCAATTAATAATCGCTGGAGTCTTGATGGCAGCCGCGGCGGAAACGGTACGCATTACATTAATCATTCATGCGAGCCCAACGCCTACATGAAGATTCTTTACGGCCATATTCTATTTATTGCTTTGTGTGACATCGAGCCGGGTGAGGAAATCACGATCGACTATGAATCAACGTTGCACTCAAACAAGAAAAGGTGCACCTGTGGAGCACCTTCCTGCCGCGGAACTATCAACAAGCTTTAGCTAAAGTCTTGGCAAGGTGAAGCTGAATTTGGATCCGCGCCCTACTTCGGAGTCGAGATCTACGGTCCCCCCGTGCTGCTCGACTACTTCCCTGACAAAAGACAAACCGAGTCCAGTAGATTCTTCATCTTTCTCTTGTCCTTCGCGTACGACGCGATAAAACTTCTCCCAGACTCGATCCTTTGCTTCAGCGGGAATCCCGTAGCCACGATCCTCTACGCAAAGTCTTACTGTTTCAGCTTCAAGCGCAGTAGATACGGTGACTGTCGTACGTTCGGGACTATACTTAATCGCGTTGCTGACTAAATTCTTCACCGCTTGCGTGATCATGCTCTTATCGGCCGCAACCGGAGGAAGACTTTGGGAGGGCTGTTCGACCAGACGGATTCGTCTTTTCTTAGCAACCGTTTGAAGACTGGTTATCGTTTCTCTTACGACCTCATCCAGCCGAAGAGGAATTTTCAAGACTTCCTGTCTGTCTTTTCGCTGCAATTTCGTGACGGCGAGAAATGTATCGATCATTCGCGAGAGCCGTTGCGACTCGTTAGCAATAATCGTTACAAACTCCTTCGCCTGCTCTGGAAGCTCTTCGTCTGCAGTTAGCAGTTCGGCAAACCCGTTTATGCTTGTCAGCGGAGTGCGCAACTCATGCGACATCAATGAAATCATGTCACTTTTCAATTGGTCATATTCTTTAATACCCGTCACATCTTTGATAACCAGAGCCAGGCAAAGCGGTTGAGATGCGCCGTCTGTTTGGCTCAATTCCTGGTTTGATGCTCGGTTCGAATCCTCGAAAACCAGAGAGATGCGCAAGCCGTAGGTCTCATTGCGTTCAGCAAAATGAAGCTCGCGTTCATACGCGTCACCAGTCTGTAAGACCCTTCGTACGGCTATTGCGGGCTCATCAAACACATCAGTACGAAAACGATCTAACAAATCGAAAAAGCTAAGGTCGCGTGTCTGCTCCTGTGTTAAGCCTGCTAGTCTCACGAGCGCCGTGTTCGCGTAAGCAATTCTTCCATCGAGATAACCGAGGGCCACGCCATCGCCTATTTCTGAGAGCGCGTTGATACCCACACTCTGCTCCAAGAGAGCTCCATTGAGAACGTACAGAGACTCAAGTTTCTGTTGAGACGCCCTTACCGAAAAGAAGTCGAGCAGCCCGCTTTCACTAGTCGCTTTGTGAGTCTCTTCGCGTTGCAGATTGCGCGCCATCTGTCCCCCGACGGCTACCAGCAGTGCTCGGTCGTCCTCATCGAATTCCCGCGTAACGCGCAGGAGGAGCGCCCCGACCGTGCGATCCTCATGACGCAACGGTAGCGCAATGTTGTTAGAAGGCTCCTGGGACTCGATCTTGTCAACTATGATCTTACCCGCTGCCATCGCTCGTTCGCACAAACTAACACCCTCGCGCCAGGCCGAGTTTCTGCTGGTATCGAGAAAGCTCCCCTGGGCCGCGCGAAGTCGAGCCGATGAAACCAGCCGCCCATCGCTATCTCGACGAAACACTACAGCTTCATTCGGCGAGAGAACCGTATCAAGGAGTTTCAAACCGCTGAGTAATCGGTGTTCCGCGTTAGCTGCTAGCGATTCCAATTTGCCGGAAGATGCGATCAGCTTTTCAGTGAGCTCGAGATCCTGCTTTCGCAGCCGTTTGAGTTGCATCGTTACGGCAGACACTGAAGCGGCCAAAGCTATCGGAGCAAAAAGAATATCGATCGCAAAGAACCAGGAAACAAATACGCTCATCAGCGCAAGCCCAAGAAAAGCGCCACCGAGATAAGGGAAACCACGGCGTCCTCCAAATCGGCCAACGTGAATCGCAACAACAAAAGAGCCGGCAAAGATAAGCGCAGTGCCCATCCACAAGCTCGGCATTAAAAGTACTGCACCCGAGCGCTTCGGGACCCAAACAAATGCACTCTGGAGCGACGTTAGGACTCCCGTGAACCAGAGGGCAAAGCTAAGCGAGCCGGCCGCTAGAGCGACACCGGCATAGGTCAATAGTGATCTTAAGTAAGAAGAACGTGACAAAGTTGAAAGGGATTTAAAAACCAGAGGTTGGTCTAAAAGCGCTTTGCTGGGATCGCAAAAGCAGTAGGATTATACACTGTGAGGCTGCTTTATTCTACTGAAAATCAGAGGCTTGTTGCGAGGTTTTGGGGAAAACGCTAAGTGCCTAGAGACATTAATGCTTTCAGCAAATCGGGCTCTTCTTTAACGTCCACAGTTCGCAAGTCAAGTAAAACCAAGCCATCGGCGATGCGGGTGATTACCGGGATCGCGAAAAGTCGGAGTTTCTGTTCAACATCATCGGCACTTAGGCTTTGGTGTTTGAGTGCGACGAGAGCGGTTTGGGGGTGGATATTAGGGCCAGAACCACCGCCGATGGCTGATTGACCCTCAACAATTGTTGCAGTTATTCCGGCGAAGTCCACTCCAGACAACTGCTCAATAAAATCCGTCGCCCTTTTTTCAATCGCATTCGTTTCTAAAGCCAGCATTCGTAAGCTCGGTATTTCCTCAAGAGCACCACGCCGATGCGAATCGAGTGTGGCTTCAAGCGCAGCCAAGCATAACTTGTCGACACGTAGGGCACGATAGAGAGAGTGCTTACGAAGACGATCAATGATCTCGCGGCGCCCCACAATCAGTCCGGCCTGCGTTGCACCCAACAGCTTATCCCCGCTGAAGGAGACAACATCTGCTCCTGCGGAAATGCATTTACTTACTATCGGCTCATCCCTCAAACCGTACTGGCTCAAATCGTTTAGCACGCCCGAACCAGCATCTTCATACAAGAACAATCCGAATTCATGCGCGAGCGACGCAAGTTGAGAAAGCTCGGGTGTCGCAGTGAATCCGATAATGCGGTAGTTTGAAGGATGAACCCGCATAATCAGGCGCGTGTCGTCATTTATCGCTGCCCGGTAGTCATCGAGGTGCGTGCGGTTCGTGGAGCCAACTTCGACCATGCGGGTGCCGGAGTTTGACATAACATCAGGCACGCGAAAATCGCCGCCGATTTCTACAAGCTCCCCACGCGACACGATCGTCTCTCCATCGCGCGCCAGTACCGTTAAAATCAACAACGCCGCTGAGGCACAATTGTTAACGACGAGGGCGGCCTCAGCTCCTGTTAGTTGCGTAAGAAGTTCTTCTGCGTAAGCACCGCGCTTACCGCGAGACCCGCTTGCAGGGTCATATTCAAGTGTGCAATATCCTGCAGCTTGCTCGGCAACAGCTTTGCGAGCGGCTTCTGACAGTGGGGCGCGTCCCAAATTGGTGTGCAGAATGACACCGGTTGCGTTGATCACCCGACGCAACGCGGAAAGTGCTTCGCGCTGACACAGATCGCGAAGTCTTTGGACGGCCTCCGTCAACAGCGCATCCTTCGTCAAGTCGCTCGAACCTTCCGACTGAATCTGACTACGCATCTGTTCGATGATCTCGCGAGCTATCGCCGTGAATCGTTGCGTGCCGACTGAACTTCGAAGCTCAGCTGTCTCTTCCGCGCGAAGTAGCTGATCGACCGAGGGAATGGCGCGCAGCGTGGAACTCTTGAAAGTAGCTAAATCAGGCATATATTTGGCCAAGTTCGATTTTGCGTTCGTAGAATACCGGCTCAAAGGGCTGCGGGCAAACCACGCTTTGTTGCCATCGAGCCGATTTCCCCCAACTCCTGACTTAATTGTTGACACCAAGCTTTTGAAACGCCTAGACTCGGTTTAGCTGCGTCTCACGACGCGACCCGCCCGTGTTCCCACCCCGCAAGGAGAAATAGCCCAGTGTCACAAAGAGATAATAAATTTTTCCGATCGCAATCGAGAACCAAAAACAAGACCAAGAACAAGTTCACTACAGTGGCGTATGAGCCCACGGTGGATGATCAGTTGTCGCGACTTGAAGAAGATATTCGCCGTTTGAAGATTGAGTTTGACATATTTTTTAACGGGGCTTCAAAGCGGCCGCCCTACGATACGAAGGGCCGCGTCGAGACGGTTATTAAGCGGCTGGGTGATGATCGCACACTGAGTTTTGCCCAACGCTATCGCTATAGCTCATTGGCGACTCGTTACAATGCCTTCCGCGAGCTTTGGCGGCGTACGATGCAGGGGCGTGAGGAAGGTCGAGACGCGATAGCAACGGCCAGAGTCAGTGCCAAGGAGCAAGCTGTGGCGGAGTTCAAGAAAGCGAACTTCGTGTGTGACAATGCTCATAAAGATGTGGAGTTAGTGAAAAACCTTTATAGCGCGCTAATGGACGCGAAAAAGGTTTGCGGAGAACCTGTAGAAGGTTTTTCTTTTCCTCGATTTCATCGATTGATTGCGTCGCAGGCAGACGGCTTAAAAGAACGGCTGGGCTGCGAACGAGTTTCCTTTTCCATCGACGTCGAAGGTGGCCACGTTAGTTTCAAAGCCAAAGGCGAACGGTAAGAAACAGAAGAGTCGTGGGAAGCAAAAAAGGCAACCTGTTTGGTTGCCTTTTTCTTATGCGCTTACCGGACCGGAAGACCGGAAGCGGTCAGTGGCATTGCTAAAGCAAGCCGGGGAGACCTACACCTTCATCACGTTTTCTGCCTGCGGTCCTTTCGGGCCCTGCGTCACCTCGAACTCAACTTCCTGACCCTCTTCAAGAGTTTTGAAGCCGTCGCCCTGGATGGCGCTATAGTGAACAAAGATGTCTGAAGAGCCTGGCTGTTCGATGAAGCCATAACCCTTCGAATTGTTAAACCACTTGACCTTGCCGGTTATTCTAGACATAACAACGAATCCTCCTAACGATTCGGTAAAACGGGGCGAGAGCTTGTAGAGCTTTCGCGCGACCTTGGGTTAATGCTTGTGAGCCGCACGCGCTTTCTAAGGGGCGCTTTCGGAAACACAACCAACAGAAAATGCATGGTGAAAGGCGCTCTTAGCGCATTTCATCATGCATGCTTACGGGGGAAAACCAGAGAACACATTGCTGTAAAGCTTGTAAAGCGAAAAACTAGGACCAATTTCGGAAGCTCACTCTAGACGAGCGCGCATACTAAGCGAAAGCAAATTAGCCTGTCAAGCCTAAAAGCTAGCAAAAGTACTATTAAACGAGGTTACTTGGAACGGGCCGCCCGGCTTCTGATGTCCAACTCTTTAAGAAGGTATCCGGCATTGGCAAACTTGTCGGTCAGAAAAAGCACGTAACGGATGTCTACCGCAATAGCGCGCCCCTTAGTGCTGTTATAGAAGAAGTCGTTGCCAAGCCCTTCGTAATTACCGTCGAAGATAATTCCGACTTGCTCGCCCCGTCCGTTCATGATGGGACTGCCTGAATTTCCGCCGATGATGTCAGTGTCGGAAAGAAAATCGACGGGCATGTTTGCGCGATCGGGCGTTGTATATGCGCCAAAGTCATGTGCTCGATAGAGCTGCTTCAGTTTCTCGGGCACGTCAAACGGTTCGCGCCCGGTATCTTTTTCAACTACCCCTGCCAGAGTTGTAAAAGGCGCGTAGCTGATGGCCTCGCGCGGCACGTATCCTTTCACTTCTCCATAAGTAAAGCGCAGCGTCCGATTCGCGTCGGGATAGAACTGGCGTCCGCGCATTTCCATCATGCCCTCCAACAGTAGTGGCCGCCAGCGCGCGACAGTCGTATTGAAAACTTGCTGGCGTGGTTGCAGGCGCTGTACTTCCGTGCTCAGTTCGAGGGCAAAGTCAATTAGCGGGTCCTGCAGTTCGCGCAGTTGTGTCGCTGTCAAATCGAAGAGACCTGAAAGACTTTCGACTGATGCATAGCGTTTGCCGTCCACCACGTCGCGGGCGAAATCCTCTTCAGCGCGGCGGCGCACTTCCCCTTGCAGATTTCCAAATCGCTTTTCAATGAAGTCGATCTTTTGCTTGGGAGGAAGTTCGTCAGCCTTTTTGAGTAAGTAAGCAAGGAGCTCCCGCTCTACTGTCGGATTGCGCTCGGCCATGACCCCGGAAAGTTGGCCGCGCACTCGCTGGACTCCTTGTGGGCCGAGCGCGGGATTTCGTTCTGTCTCGGGCTTCTCTTTGTCCGCCGCCGCTCGCTGGGCGAAAGAGGCGATGGCTATGAGATCACTTGCGCCGACTATCTGCTGGACTAAAAGATCGCGTTGGGCGGTGGCTGTCAACACCTGGTAAGCCTTTTCGAGAGTGGGCAGCACTTCGCCGTACTTCGCCTTGCGCGCCGCATCAGCACTGACCCAGCGCATGAAGGCTGCTTCCTCGGCCCGTTTTGTTTCCACGATATTGGCGCGCCGCATCGCTATGACCGAACCTTCGAGATTCTTAACTTCGTTGCTCAAGCTGAAAATCGTGCCCTGAAGTTTAACGCGCACACCGGGATTGTCCTTGCCTGCGGTTTTCAGCGTTTCGATCTGATAACTGAAAGTGTCTATCAGAAAGGGCATGGCTATGTCCTGATTGTAAGCTACGGAATAGCTCTCTCGATATCGACGAGTTGATCCCGGATAACCCATCACCATCATGAAGTCGCCTTCTTTGACGCCACCCACGGAAAGCGAAAGAAATTTCTTTGGTTTGTAAGGTACGTTGCTTGGCGAATACTCAGCAGGTTTTCCGTCTGGTCCAACGTAGGCGCGCATAAAGGCGAAGTCCCCGCAGTGTCTGGGCCACTCAAAATTATCCGGGTCGCCACCGAAGAAACCAATTGACTTAGGCGGCGCGTAGACGATGCGAACGTCGCGGAGCATCAGATAAGTGAACTGATAATAGGAAAGTCCTTCGTTCATCGGAAGTACATGGACTTGAATCCCGTCCGCAGCTCGGGATCCGGCGCTCTCCATCGCGCGTATCTTGTTTTGAATTGCCGCATTGCGTTCGGCTGACGGACTAGCCGCGTTGATGCCACCGGTCACTTCGGCCGTGACGTCTTTCAAGTCCTGGGTAATCGTCACTGTATAATCTTTCGCGCGAAGTTCCTCAGATCGTGAACGCGCGGTGTAGCCGTCCGTCCCATAATCCCGTGTCGGGTCTGATGCGGATACGAGCGCGTCAAAAGAAACGTGATGATTCGTCAACAGAAGTCCCTCGGGCGAAACGAATTCGCCGGTTCCTCCACCCACAATTACGACAGCATCCTTGATACTCACGCCGTTAGGGTTATAAAGCTCCGACGTTGGAATCAGGAGTCCGCGTTTCTTAAGCTCGCCGGCGGGCATTCGGTTGATGGCATCGGGCAAGAACATGCCTTCGTCCCCAAGGACGCAAACCGGCACACAGCCGAGTACCAGAAACAACAGAAGCGAAAGCGTAGTCGCGCGCGAGAGTCTGTACCTCATACTTTTTGAAATTCCTTTGATGAGTTTGGACGAAACTGTTTCAGGATAGTATCAGCGAAATATCGAATTTCAGAAGCTCGCCGGGAAAACAAAAGACCCGGGTTATCCTGGGTCTCTTATTAGCTTGATTTGCCGCCAAACTTAGTGAGTGGAGCCGGTAAGCAGATACTGCAGAGGGTTAACCGGCTCGTCATCGATTCTCACTTCGTAATGCAAGTGCGGGCCGGTGGAGCGCCCGGTAGAACCCACGCGGCCAATAAACTGGCTCCTCGCTACTGTCTGCCCCTGAACGACATCGATGTGAGATAAGTGTCCGTAGCGCGTAGTGAGACCTCCGCCATGATCAATGACGACGAGCTGGCCATAACCGTTTTGCCAACCTACAAACGTCACCGTCCCGCTAGCTCCCGCAACCACCGGGTCGCCCCAAGCGGCATCGATATCCTGACCGGAGTGAAATTCGTACGAGCTGCCGCCGAAAGGATTCTTACGACCGCCAAAGCCGCTTTCGAGTTTTCCAACTACCGGCCACACCGATGGAGTGTAACCGCGCTCGCGCAGCACATTCTCATAAGCGTGCATGTTTCGTTCGAGCTGATTCATTTTATTTTCAAGAGTGGCTAAGCTGTTGTTATCAAGCGGCAGCGCGGGGCCGCCGGTACCGGGCAAAGGCTCCTTACTCACGACTCCCGACTTTTCGGCGAGTCTCCGGGAAGTATCTTCAACAGCTTCAACTCGATTACTAAGCTCGTTAAGTTCCAGGCGTTGTCGCTCGTTTTCGGCCCGTAGACGTTGATTCTCAATCGCAGTGCGAAAGCGCGTCCCTTGTTGTGTCAAGCCATAGAAGCCGTAAAGGGAACCACACAGCAAGACGGCCAGGAGGAAGCCAAGTATTTGCAGCGATTTCTTTTCCACGCAAAACCGACGAATCCGGGAACTGGAACGCGACGTGTGGGCAATTACGAAAGCGTAAAAACGGTCGTCTCTGGCCATTTCAATGTGTCTCCCGTCGCGGGTCAGCTCAGAAAAGCACGGCTGACAGCAACTGAAAATGGCACAGCCTCCTAAGGGGACTGGTGCGGGAATTACTGTTTACGAGGCTAGTTTTTGACCTGCTTGAAGATTGCAGCGGATGAATGCAACGTCAGATTTTTGAGATGAAAATCCATCCGGTCGGTGCTGCAAAGAAGCGTGACCCTATCACACGAGGAAACTCATTGCAAATAGTATATTGACTTGATCTGTTTAGATATCCTCTGCTTCGTGCCGCCGGCGGGAACGGTCTCGCAAAATGGCCAATACAATCATCGCTATTAACGCGAGGAATGTGACGACAATCCCGACTTTGATCGCGATCAGCAAAAAGCCTCCGAGCGTTATAAGTTGACCAATCAGTGCTACGACCAGAAGCATTAGTGCAGAGACAACGCCGAACGCTTTAAGAATTAATGTCATTATCCTAATCCCTGTTGATAAACAGTTTCAGTCGCCTAAGAACTTCTCTTGAAAGGAAAACCTTCCACTTCCTTTCGACTAAATTGCGTGGTTTCGCCCGAGCTAAAACGTGGCGATTCGACAGGGGAGATTGCGACTACCGAAGGAGGTGGCCTGCGTGAGTCGAAGCGAACAACTCGACTGGTTAACCGACGACGGCGGACGTAGTCGAACAGCATGTAAGCACCCAGCGCAACGAGAGCAACTGGAAGCAATTGACGAACGGGAAGCTGCACACCGAGAAGTGTATGAAGTAAAAAAAGTGTGCCGATCACAACCAGGGTTATGCCCCAGGCAAAAGGATTTCCATATAGTCGGCGAGTAATAACATCCTCTTCTGTATCCGGAGTTAGACCTGCGCGCATGAGTTGCGCCGTCCGACAAGCGTCCACTGCGGCAAAAAGCCATGTGCCGAGGACGCCAAGAATGAAGAAATGCACGCCCTGGGTGAGCACAGCCATCTGAAAGAAACTGGCGAAAATGGCAAAGTGGACGATCGCCTTAGCCGTCTGTCCGTTGTAGGCGGCGCCCAATCCCGGAACAAATGACAAGAGCGTTGCCACGAACGGCGAACTGTTGCGATAGCTAACCGGAGAGCTAGACGATTGTGACTCGCGCCGCAGCAACTCTACTCCTGCAACAATACAATCCTGGCAGAAGGGGAAGCCGCGAATCCGGTGGTCACAAGCGGAACACAGTCGCCGCGCACACTGATTACATTGGACGACTGCCGGGTTCTTGGGATGGTAAGTGCAATACAACATTTCTAGTGCAGCTTCGCGTGCCGGATTAAGGCTTATTCTGTTGATTTTTGGCTGGAGCAGCGTTCTGTCTCGGTTGCTGCTTCTGCTGGCTGCCACCCTGGTTTTGTTCCGTGGCTGGTGCGGCCGGTTGCGGCTGGCCGCCTACGAGTTCCTTCAGCCCTTTTGTAATTTCTTTTATTCCACCATTCGAGCCGGCAGCATAGCTTTGTTCCGCCAGGCGCAGGCTGGCACTATAGACGCCGCTGATTGAGCCATCTGCGGACACCGTATTTGTAAGGACGAACACCGCCATGAGCAGCATAGTGGCCACGGTGGCGAGCTGTGGAGAAACGATCGGGTCAAGCCAAACTCGTAGCCATGAAGCCACTCTCGAGCCGAGAGAGCCGCGAATCTCCTCAGAGAGTTGGGTGCCTGATGTGGCCTGCAAGATTCTTTCATTAAGGCCGACTGGTATGGGTTGCTCCTCGCCAAGATAAATGTAGCAAGTACCGATCGCGCGCACGACTTCACCGGGAAGTTCCGTACAGCGTTCGCAAAGAACAGCGTGCCGCTCCCATCGGTGATAAAGCGACGCGGGAAGAAAGCCGTCGAGATAATCTGTCAAAAACTCTTCAAAGTCGTCGCACGTCATCGCCGTTTCTGGCATTGTGCTGAGGAGGATCCTCGCTTCCAACTCTCTGGGAGCTTCTAAAGCGTTTGCAGCGTGACACGCTTGCATTGTGTTTTTCACTCCGCTCAGCGTCTCGTGACACACTGGGCAACGCAGAGCATGCTCGGCGAACATCTTGTGCACGTCAGGCTCAAGCACTCCGTCAAGGTAATCCGTCAACCCGTTTTCAAATTCATTACAAAGCATTAATTTTTCTCCCGCCCCTCGTTCCTCTCCGCTACCTGGGACTTGTGTCGCCCGCAGTTGAAACATTTCCAATTAAGCCCCGCTAACGGCTAACACTTTCATGCGACGCAGAATCTTAGCCAATTCAATACGCCCACGATTAATTCGCGACTTCACAGTTCCTTCCGGTATCTTCAAAAGATCAACTATCTCCTGGTAGCTTAACTCCTCGATATCTCGAAGTATCACGCACGTTCGCAGGTCTGGTGAAAGCTTATCGATGCCTGCTTGCACCTGCGCTCCTAGTTCGCGACGCTCCATCTCCTTTTGAACCGAACGAGAAGCCGTGTGGAGATGATAAGTGTGATCGGCAAGATCGTCGGGCTGGTTGTCGTGGGGCGTGCGCTGTCGTTTCCTGTAATCGTCTATGATCAGATTACGAGCCAACCTCATTAGCCAGTTTTGCAGGTCACCCTGTTTCGCGTCATACTGATCCAAAGATCGATAAACTCTAATGAAAACTTCCTGGGTTAAGTCTTCAGCTGTGTCTGCGCGCGAAGTAAAGCGGTACGCCAAATTGTAAATTCTGCGCGAATAGCTATGCACAATCTCTTCCCATGCCGCCCCGTCTCCCGCGCGACACTTGCGAACCAAATCGGCTCCTTCGTTGGCAGCCAAAGCTCTTGCAGCCCCCACTGGTTGTTTCTCCGCCTACCTAAACTTTTGCGCTTCGCGTAGTTGCTAAAACCCCTGGCTAACCGGAATTACGATTCGCGGAAAGGGAAAGTTCCGGCAAAGCCGCGAGTCGGATCGCGTTCGGCGCATAGACTGTGAACCTTTCAGCTTTTTCGGAATCAACACTGACTACCGCCTTCTTGCTCCGTGTAATGAACTGTAGTAGCCTTCCGCCGCGACCCAATATCTTGTGGTTCGCTTTCTTAGCAAGTCAAGCGGTCTATTAATTCTTGAAGTCTCTTACCCGCAAATACATTGAGTTTGGAGCGCTTTGCCTGCTCGCTGTTGCCATTTTATGGTGGTTCGGCAGGAAGCTAAACTGGCTCGAGGTGCGACAGGCGGTCGGTAACGCCAATCCATACCTGCTCGGCCTCGCTGTGTTGGTCATCCTCCTGGCCTACCTGTTTCGCGCGGCTCGCTGGGGGGCGCTGCTCGCTCCCCTTTCTCCGGCAAGCCTGCGAAATCTCTTTATTGCGACCACGGTTGGTTTTGGTGCGGTCTTCTTATTCGGACGAGCAGGTGAAGTTGTACGTCCTGTGGTGTTGCCTATGCGTGATCCCAAAATTCGGGCGAGCGCATCATTTGTTACGATCATGGTGGAGCGAATCTACGACATGATTGCCGTTGTCGTTTTGTTCGCCGCAAATCTTCTCTGGTTTAGACCGCCGGCAAACGTTGCCATTCAGTTTAGCCGTGTTCGCTTTGCGGGGATCGTTCTGCTGTTTCTGGCGCTGTCGGGGGTGATTGGTATCACGCAGTTTAGAAGAAACTCGCTTCGCGCAATTAGCTGGATAAAAAGGACACTTGAGCGCCGGCGTTTCATACCGGTACGACTAACGCGTGCTGTTGTGAGCATTCTCGAACAACTGGCAATGGCGCTGAGGGTGCTGGTGGACGCCCGCGAACTTGGTGTCACGGTGGGCTGGACCGCTATGGTTTGGCTCGGCATTGCACTAGCGAATTTGCTCGTGCTCCGCGCCTTCGGGCTTCCTTTTGGGATAACAGAATCAGTGTTTGTGCTTGGCTGGTCGCTGGTGGGTTCGCTGGTGCCGACGCCGGGTGGAGCAGCGGGGGCTTTTCACGCAGCGACAGCGGCCGGACTAATGTTTCTTGGCGTCGCAAGAGAAACAGCGGCAGCCATTTCTATTGTGATGCATGTGGTCGATTTTGGCCCGGCGTTAATTTTTGGGATTTTTTATCTTATTCGAGGAGACATCAACCTCTCTCGCTTGCGGTCTATGACGTCATCTGAGGCAGTCGAGCACGCGGTTGAAGATGAAGCGATTTTGAATGACGAAGTCTTCGTTAAAAACCAGCTGGAAACAGCTGCCGCCAGAGATTGAATTTGTCGGAAGCCCGCGGATTCACATCCGTCTTTGAGGTCTAATGCGATGAAGTGTCCATTCTGCGGTTACCTGGAAGATAAAGTGGTTGATTCAAGGGAATCTCGCGAAGGCGAGGCCATTCGCCGTCGCCGCGAATGTTTGAGGTGCGAACGAAGGTTCACTTCGTATGAGCGCATTGATGAGATTCCCTATATGGTCATCAAGAAAGACGGCCGACGTGAGCCTTTTGATCGCAATAAGGTGATGGCCGGATTGCTGCGCGCGTGTGAGAAGCGACCTGTCCCATCTTCAAAGCTCGATTCGATTGTAAACGCCATAGAAAAATACGTTCAGGAATCTTCTGAGCGTGAACGACCGACAAGCAAGATAGGTGAAATGATCATGCGCCGGCTGAAGGAACTCGACAAAGTAGCATACGTGCGGTTCGCTTCGGTGTATCTTGAGTTTGAAGACGTTTCGGAGTTTATGACTGAACTGAAACATCTTGTCCGCACACGCGCCGGCAGTGCGGCAGGCAGGAAAAATTAGAAATCAACGCTTGGCCGCTACTGAAGTTGGCACCAGCTCGTTTGAATGATCAAACCCGTCCGCGCAACAGGCCTTGAACGCCTCGAACTCCACCGCCTCCGCGATCGCGTGGGACGACTGTTTGCCGCTTTGCAGGAGGCCACCGAGGCGGATGATCCACTCGCTTCAGAGGCTTGGGCTCCTCCGGTAGATCTTTGTGAGACTGCTGAAACCATAGTTCTCCGAGTAGAACTCCCGGGAATAACTCCGGAGCAAATTAAGATTGGCGCGACCAATACGCAGCTAAGAATCTGGGGGGAGAAAAAGCGTCGGGTGACGCTGAATAAAATACTGTCGCATCTCTGTTCCGAGCGCAGTTATGGCAGGTTTAGCCGGATCGTGCCGCTACGCTGGACTCTCAGCGTACAGGACGCGCGCGCCGAACTGGGAAATGGAATTCTCACAGTATGTCTCCCGAAGATCGAAGATCGTCGGGGTGTGGAATTCAAAATCCCAGTTAAAGCCGTTAACGACGCGAGTGGTGATTAAGTGATCAAGATTCGAATGACAACGATCGAAAACTAAAATAGAAGTGAAGTAAATCAATTATGGCAATCGTCAAAGAAGCAGACATAACCGAAGACGTTGAGGCAGCAGATAGCGCGCAGGAACTGCAAATTCCAAACGACTTGCCAGTTTTGCCACTTCGCGACATCGTTATCTACCCATTCATGATCGTGCCGCTGTTTGTTTCGCGCGAAAAATCCATCAGGGCCGTAGATGACGCGCTCGGCGAGAACCGAATGATCCTTCTTGCGTCTCAACGAGATCTTGATAAGGAGGAACCGACTGCCGACGACCTCTACAAGGTGGGAACAGCCGCGGTGATCATGCGCATGCTGAAGTTGCCGGATGGCCGCATACGCATACTTGTCCAGGGACTCGCCCGCGCAGAAATCGAATCCGTGGATACTACGGGACAATACATTCGCGCGCGCGTGCATGTCATGCAGGAAGTTCTGCCTCCCGAGCGTTCGCTCGAAGTCGAAGCGCTGATACGAAACGTCCGTGGGTCGATGGAGAAGGCGATCAACCTTGGGAAAAATATTTCACCTGAAGTGATGGCGATTATTGCAAATTTGGATGACGCCGGCCGACTCACTGATCTTTCCGCCTCCAATCTTGAACTTAAGGTTGAAGACGCACAGTCCGTGCTCGACATTGCGGACACCACGGCGAGACTGCGCCGCGTCAACGAGTTGCTTAACAAAGAGATCGAAGTGCTGACGGTTCAGCAGGAAATCAATACTCAAGCGCGCGCTGACATTGATCGTTCGCAACGCGAGTTTTATTTGCGCCAACAGATGAAAGCAATCCAAAGCGAGTTGGGCGAAGGTAACGAACTGGCGGAAGAAGTCGCTCAGTTTAGAGAAAAGATCGAAACCTCCAACATGCCGAAGCCCGCCGAAGATGAGGCGCTGAGGCAGTTGAAAAAGCTCGAACGAATGCATCCAGACGCTGCGGAAACCGCCACGCTGCGAAATTGGATGGAAATCATGACTGATCTTCCCTGGTCGAAAACTTCGGTTGACAATCTCGATCTACAAAAGGCCGAACGCATCCTGAATGAAGATCACTACGGTCTGGAAAAAGTTAAGGATCGAATTATTGAGGCGCTGGCGGTCCGCAAGCTGAAGGAGAAGCCGAAAGGACCGATTCTTTGTCTGGTTGGCCCCCCGGGCGTGGGCAAAACTTCGCTGGGACGATCTGTCGCGCGCGCCCTTGACCGCAAGTTTATGAGGCTATCACTAGGGGGAGTTCACGACGAGGCGGAGATTCGCGGCCATCGAAGAACTTATGTTGGTGCTATGCCGGGCCGCGTAATTCAAGCTATTCAACAAGCGGGTACTAACAATCCACTGATCATGCTCGATGAGATCGATAAAGTTGGAGCAGACTTCCGTGGAGATCCGTCATCTGCTCTGCTGGAAGTGCTTGATCCTGAGCAGAACAACAGCTTCCGCGACAACTATCTGGGCGTCACTTTTGATTTGTCTAATGTCATCTTCATGACAACAGCAAACGTGCTGGACACGATTCAGCCGCCGCTTCGGGATCGCATGGAAGTTATTCGTCTTGCCGGGTATACGGAAGAAGAAAAACGCGAAATCGGCCGACGACATCTGATGCCCAAACAGATGGAAGAAAACGGCATAACGCCGAAAGATGTGCACATTTCCAAAACTGCGTTGACCGCCATCATTCAGCAATACACACAGGAAGCAGGTCTTCGGCAGTTGGAGCGGGAGATTGGACGAATCTGCCGCAAAGTTGCGCGGCGAATAGCGGAAGGCCACAAAGGCTCAATTCGAGTATCGCTGAAAAACCTTCATGAATTTCTGGGTGCACCAAAGATCATCCCCGAAGAAGTGTTGAAGAAGGACCAGGTTGGTGTCGCGACGGGACTGGCATGGACAGCGGCTGGTGGGGATGTACTTTTCATTGAAGCTCTTCGAATGAAAGGCAAGGGTAATCTGGTACTTACCGGCCAGTTGGGAGAGGTCATGCGCGAGTCGGCTCAGGCTGCCTATTCATATGCGAAGTCGCGCGCAAAGGAACTGGAGATTGATGAAGACGATTTCAGTAATTATGATCTCCATATTCACATTCCAGAGGGTGCGATTCCCAAGGATGGACCCTCGGCCGGGATCACACTGGCGACCGCAATGGTCTCTGCGCTTTCGGCGCGCGCGGTGCGAAAAGACGTCGCCATGACGGGTGAAATTACGTTGCGCGGGAATGTGCTGCCAGTAGGAGGAGTCAAGGAGAAGGTGCTCGCCGCGCGCCGCGCTCGAGTTTCCACAATAATTTTGCCACAGCAAAATCGCCGCGACCTGGACGAGGTTCCAAAAGAGCCGTTCAAAGATATACGTTTCGTGTTCGTTGATAATATGCGGCAGGTCTTTCGCGAAGCCTTAAAAGAGAAGGTGACTCCGCCAATTAGTTCGGGTACCCGGCCACAAAGAATGCCTCAAGCCGCTGCTCCCAGACCCGCCTGACAAATTATGCAAATAGGGCAGTTACGGGGCCGGCTTTTTGGAAAATTAGCAAAGTTTTATAAAAACCTGAGTGCCCTTTTTGAATCTTATTACCTGGATTTTTTGATACGAATTTTGTAACTGATAACGACCTCGATAGTTGCAATTTTAGTTTCCGCCGGTGGGGAAACTTAATTTTTAAAATTGACCTTTGTTCGATCAAAACGCCCTGAGCAGCCCGAGATACCATTAACCATGTCTGACTACTTAAGGAGTTTGAGAATAATGAAATTTGACAGAAAGTTTCCCTCTATTGGCATTGCGGCTCTGGGGGTCATCTTCGCGCTTTCCGCTATCTCATTTGCGAAGGGACACGACAGCAGCTTCCCCAACATCAAAATCAAGAATTTCGGCCAGATGGATGAACGCTTCTATCGCGGTGCGCAGCCAAAGGAAGAAGACTACAAAGATCCGGCAGCACTTGGAGTCAAAACAGTTATTGATTTGCGCGAAGATTCAGAATCCTACGAAAAACGCGACGTCGAGGCGTTGGGAATGCGCTACGTAAATATTCCCATGGACGATAAGGAATATCTGAAACTTGACCAGATCAATCAGTTTTTGAAACTAGTTGATGACCCTTCAACCGGCAAGTTTTTCGTGCACTGCGCTGGCGGTCGCCATCGTACCGGTGTCATGGGCGCGGTCTACCGCTTCAACCACTATCATTGGAACTTCGATCAGGTTTATGCCGAGATGAAAGACTTCGATTTCTACACTCGCTTCGGTCATGGGAAGATGAAAGACTTCGTGCAGGACTACGGGCAGCAAATCCAATCCAAACAAGCTACGGCAACTATACCAACAGCCGTGACTCGCTGAATTAGAAGCAACCACTTGTGAAGGGAAAGGGCCGCTCAACTCGGGCGGCCCTGTTCTTTTGTGACACTACCCAGTCTCTTTTTTATGGCGTAACCCAGACTATTGATAAATGTAGGAGAAGCTCTTCTTTTGCTCCCACTCGACGCTGGCTACGTTCGATGAATCGAGGGCGAGGATTTCCTCGCTTAGTTCGTCGGTGGTGACTATGGGGCTCACATCTACTGAATAGACAAGACTTCCCATGGCGTCGTCGGAATTTTCCCGTTCGATTCCTCGAAGCTCTGAATCAAAACCATGGCGCTTCAGAATTTCCCTCAGGATTGCCTGAGTCGTCGCAACGTTTCGAGTTGTCACCTTTAGATCCATTGCGCGGGAAACCTGTGCTGCCTCGCGATATTCGAGGATGCCTAGCACGGATAGGGCAAAGGCGGTAAGAATTAGCGCAAGATCCCAACGACCAACTCCTGCCGCCAAGCCGACTGCCAGGCTAATCAAAAGCACAGTAATTTCTTTTGGATCGCGAATGTTCGTGCGGAAGCGAACCGAAGCTCCGTTAGATCCTCCGGCAACTGCTCGCTCAGCGCGATACCTGGGCGCACTCCCGCATGGACCACAGCGTGCGAGCCGAGGTCAATGATAAAAGGCAGCGAGCTTAAGTAAGCGGCGTACCTTTCTTTCTCGATCTCAAGTTCGGCACAGGCTCGTTTCTGTGAATTCTTTAAGGGAGCAGCGCCTCCCCGCCAGAAATTGAGAATCGCCAGATCATGGTTACCGATAACAGAGGAAAACCGCGGGTCACTGCTGAAGAGATCCAACACTTCTTTATTCTTTTTACCCTTCACAATGAGGTCGCCCACGGCTATCACTCGATCGTCGGCCTCCAATCCCGCCTTCTCCAGGAGAGCCAGAAGCTCATCATAACAACCATGAATATCGCCTATAACAACTGTGCGGCTCATCGAATACTCCAATACGCGAATCTGGGAGAAAATCGCTCCTTTGTAATCTCCAAAAGCTTTCTAATAAACCCCGAAAAGTTTTCTAACAAAATCGCCCGTCTTTGTCAGCAATGCGCCGAGCTTTAAATGGAACCGCGAGCTTAAGTATTCGTTTTAGCTAGCGCACAACCTCCGTCCAGGGAACAGCATCTTTACCCTGTGGTCGTGGGATCTAGTGGAAAAGTTCACTTTTTTGCTGTCTATTTGAACTGTGACTTGTTTGACACCCCGGAAAACCGTGTGATAACCTCCGGGCTGACTCTGGCTTCGCTACAGAAGCTTTTGGGTCATCCAGTCCATCAAATACCGAGGAGCCCCTTAAACCTCGCAAATAACCATGGATACAGCTTTGCGACAAACCCCAAAGGAAATTGATCTGGAAATTCATAGTAATACCCGTGAAGGAGAACGACGATTAATGAAATCGAGCTTCCCTACCTTGATAGCGCACATAACGCTATTTACAGTGCTCGTCGTGCCGGCTGGCAGTGTGTTTGGACAGATTCCGGCGGGTTCATCTGCCCGCTCTATTCCAAACGAAGTTGAGAAGAGTGACGTTCTCGTATCGGACGTCATCTCAAGGGCTGAAGACCATTTTCGAAAAGGCAAACTAAACCTCGAAGATAATAAGCGCGATCAGGCCCGCGACGAATTTGATAAGGCCGTAGATTCAATCCTGGAATCCGGTTTAGACGTCCGAGCGAGTCAACGCCTGCAAGGTTTCTATTTGGAACTTGTCGAGCGCATTTATCGCGAGGAGGTTCCCCTCGGTAGCAGTCCTATGCAAGCCAATGTCTCGGAACTAGTGGCCCAGAACAGTAATCCAGCGACTGCTGCGCCGCAAAAGAATGAGCCACCTCAGATTGGATTTCGCGAGCAGAAGTTTGAGCCATCGCCGTTGGACGAGCTGAGCAAGCTGGTTCTCACTCCTGAAGAACAAAACGTTTCTGACGCCGACGTTCTTGCCCTCGAACAGGCGAAGCAAAATGTAAACTTCGGCTTCACCATCAATCCTCTGATCCAACAGTACATTAATTACTATCAGGGTCGTGGTCGCTCGACCATGGAGTCGGGGCTGCGCCGCTCTGGCCAGTTTATGAAGATGGCGCGGCAGATATTCAAGGAAGAAGGCGTGCCGGTTGATATCACATGGTTGGCCCAGGTTGAAAGCGCCTGGCGACCGAAGGCTGTGTCATGGGCAGCGGCTTCCGGCCTCTGGCAGTTTGTTCCAAGCACAGGTCGACAGTTTGGCCTTCGCCAAACGGGCTGGCTTGATGAGCGTAATAGTTTTGAACAGGCCACCCGTGCATCCGCCAAATACCTGAAGGGCCTAGCCGCGCGTTACAACGGGAACTGGGAATTGGCAATGGCAGCCTACAATACAGGCGCCGGAAATGTTGACCGTGGAATATCGCGAGCAGGTACAGCAAATTACTGGGCCATCTATCCCTACATTGCGCAGGAAACACGCAACTATGTTCCCAACATCCTTGCGACAATTCTGATTGCAAAGAACCCGGAAAAGTATGGTTTCAAAGGGATCCGCCCAGAATCGCCGATGGCTTATGACGTAGTGCAAGTGTCAAATGCAACAAGTCTGCAGCTCGTGGCCGAGGCAACTGACACCAGCGTCGATTACATTCGCAGTATCAATCCAGAACTTCGGCGAGACGTTACGCCGAGGGGCGAGGCTTACAACGTTCGCGTTCCTGGCGGAAAAGGAAAACAGTTCTACGCCGTTCTCAAGCGCATTCCCGCGGAACGACGCGATTCAGCCCGCGTGATTTCTGTAGTGCCTGGAGAAGATCTTCAGAATGTAGCCAATCGAACCGGTGTCAGCCTATCCCAACTACAGGCAATGAACAGTGGCGTCGATCTGAAGTCCACGACCAAGGTTGTAGTTCCCAACAGCGGTATTCGACTCGCCAGTTGGCGACGTGCCAAGCCCGGGACGACAGAATCTACCAGTGCTGGATTGACCAAGATACGGGCCCGTAAAGGCGATACAATCTCTCGCATCGCAGCCGCCCGAAATCTCGATGCAAATGAAGTTGCTCGTTTGAATGGTCTAACACCCGAAGTTGAACTTCGTGCCGGACAAGAAGTCAGACTACCCGCGACGCTCACCGCCGCTCCATCGCGCCGCAGGTAAGTTGGCTGGTTTTGAAATCATAACGCTGTCAGTCTCGTTGCCACCCACAACGGGGAAACTCTGAGGAGCGCGCTTTCGAGTTGATCGCAAGCGCGCTCGATTCATTTTCACCCTCATCACCGCTTCCTTAATGCTCTTCCATCTTCACTGTTTTTGCAGAGGAAGCACCTGCCATGCTCTTTCGCACTCTCTCAGCGGCTGTTTATGGTATCAATGCCGATCTCGTCGACATTGAAGTTGATTTAACGCCTGTACGCGGCGAGGCCGATTCGCCGTTATCCGTGACCATTGTCGGGCTGCCTGATGCAGCCGTGCGCGAGTCGCGCGAACGGATTCGGGCCGCTATTAGCAACTGTGGATTCTTCTTTCCCTTTCAAAGGATCACTATCAACCTGGCGCCCGCCGATGTGCGAAAAGAAGGAGCCAGCTTCGATCTCCCCATAGCGCTGGGGATCCTCGGCGCCAACGGAGACCTCGCCGAAGAAAACAGCTTAATTCACGTTCTCTGCGTGGGTGAGCTGTCGCTGGACGGGCGCGTGCGTCCCATCAAGGGCGCCCTGCCGATAGCGATTCTTGCGCGTGATGCGCTTATCAAGCACGTCATTCTTCCCGATGAGAACGCAAAAGAGGCCGCGGTAGTGTCCGGAGTGAATGTTTATCCGGTTGCCGATTTGCGAAGCGCAGTGGAATTGGTGGCAGCCTTGCGCTCTCCGGATCCGCCAAAGCCATTAACGATCGATCCGGCTGAAATTCTCGTCCGGTCGGACCACTACAACGTGGATTTTCGCGAAGTTCGCGGCCAACTCTCCGTCAAGCGTGCTCTCGAGGTGGCGAGCGCAGGATCACATAACATCCTGCTTATTGGTCCACCAGGATCCGGCAAAACCATGCTCGCGAAGCGACTGCCTACAATCCTGCCACCATTGGAATTTGAAGCGGCACTTGAGGTAACCAAGATTCATTCAGTTGCAGGGCTGACTGGGCGGGCGGGGCTCGTCACTGAGCGGCCGTTTCGATCACCTCATCACACTATTAGTGACGCAGGGTTGATCGGTGGCGGTGCGATTCCTCGTCCCGGCGAAGTTTCTCTTGCACATCAGGGAGTTTTGTTTCTCGATGAATTGCCCGAGTTTGATCGCAGCGTTCTGGAAGTTTTGCGCCAGCCGCTCGAGGATCAAAAAGTTACGATCAGCCGAGCCGCGATGTCGTTGACGTTTCCCGCTTCATTCATGCTCGCGGCTGCGATGAACCCCTGTCCATGTGGGTTTTGGAACGACCCGACTCGCGAGTGTCGGTGCACGCCTTTGCAGATTCAACGCTATGTCGGCCGGATCTCGGGCCCCCTCCTGGACCGCATTGATATTCACATTGACGTGCCCGCCGTAAAGTTTCGAGATTTGACTGGCGCGACGCCACCTGAAACCGATGACTCTGCGACAATTCGCAAACGAGTTATTGACGCGCGCGAGCGGCAATGTATACGTCTTGCCGAGGAAAAAATATTTTCCAATGCTGAAATGACGTCGCGAATGATTCGTCGTCATTGCTGCATCGACTCTGAAAGCGAGCAAATGCTCGAGCGGGCGATGACACGGCTGGGCTTGTCAGCGCGAGCGTATGACCGTATCCTGAAAGTCAGCCGCACAATTGCAGATCTGGAGGGTACCGAGGAAATCCGCTCCGCTCACGTAGCCGAAGCGGTGGGCTATCGTTCACTCGATCGCACTTACTGGACCTGAAGCCAAATCTTGCGAAAGTATTAATGTGGTTGGGGAAATTCAATATCTTTTGGGTCGGGCAAGGCAACGACGCGCTCGAAGCTCCGCATCACACCCGTGATGAGGGCGACCAACACCTCGCAAAAACCCTTGGGGAAAATGCTGAGGAATAAGGTTGCCGCTTCCTTGAAACAGGCGGACTCGTGATAACTGTGGGCGAACGATGCGCTATAGGTGGAAGATTCTTTCGTCGCTTGCCCTAATACGAACACGTGACCGCAGCCGAAACCGAGACGCAGCAGGAAACTGATTACGCGCTGGCTCAGAAAGCGGCTCAAGGCGACATGGGAGCCTTTGAGCAACTTTACCAGCGGCATAATCGCCGGGTTTACTCGCTATGTTTGAGAATGACTAGTAACGTCTCGGAGGCTGAAGACCTTGCACAGGAGGTCTTCATTCAGCTCTTTAGAAAAATTGGTAGCTTTCGTGGTGAGTCAGCCTTTACCACTTGGCTGCATCGGTTAACCGTCAACCAGGTCTTGATGCACTTTCGCAAACGCGGCGTCAAGATGGAACAGACGACTGACGATGGCGAAACGCCGATACAGATAGTCAAAGGTACGGAAAATCCCAATGCGATGCCGGTCGTGGATCGCATAGCGCTTGATAAAGCTATTGGTCAACTGCCTCCCGGCTACCGCACGGTCTTTACCCTTCACGATATTGAAGGACACGAACACGAAGAGATAGCCAGAATGCTGGGCTGCTCAGTTGGGACTTCCAAGTCGCAATTGCACAAAGCCCGAATGAAATTGCGCGGACTTCTGAGGCAACAGAAGGTGAAGGACTAGCTTCCAACATACGGTTGCCAGGGTTTCATTCTCGTGAAACCACCGGAAGCTGTTCTCTCAAGTAAGCAGACGATTAACCGATTCTTAACGCAGTCTCCCCTTGATTGCTTGAAAACCAAATTGCCACGCAGTCCGTGGTCAACACGACTGACGATTACGTGGGCAGCTTAGAGGTTGCGAAGACAATGAACTGCGAGAAATGTCAGGATCTGATTAGCGATTTTCTGGATGGCGCCCTAAGTCACGAAGATCAGTCAACGCTCAATTCGCACTTGGAAGAGTGCCTTGGCTGTGCGGAAGTCCGCAATGATCTTAACTCCATTGTGAGCTTCTGCCGCACGCAACGTGGCGAATATATTGCACCGCCGAACGAGAAAGCACTGTGGCAGCGCATTCGAAATGCGATTGAAGTTGATGCAAGCCCGGCGAGGGTGGTGCCTGCCCCCGCGCGTCGAAACTTTTGGTCCGACTGGGTAGGCCGCAGTTGGGAACTTTCTTTCTCGCAATTGGTGGCATCAGCCGCAGCGATAGTGTTGGTCGTTTCACTTTCCACGGCTGTCGGTCTGCGCCGTTGGCAGAGCGGGGAGTCCGTCAAGCCCAAGACCCCGACGGAAGATGCCACGTTGAGCGCGGCTGCAAGCGTCCGCAACCGCATCTCGCAACAACAGCAGCTGATTTCTTACTGGAACCAACGCGTTGAGTTCAACAAGGCCCGCTGGAATCCGCAGATGCGCGAGACCTTCGATCGCAACTTGAAAGTGATTGATCAGGCGGTCAACGATTCGGTTGACGCTTTGAGCCAGAATCCACACGATGAGGTGTCGGAAGAAATGTTGAATACGGCGCTTAACGAAAAGCTGTCCTTATTGAAAGAGTTTGCGGAACTTTAAGCTCAGAGGAAGATTATCTATTCGCTGACTGCAAGACTATAGGAACCTGGTTGTTGAGTAGCCCCACGCTGATGAAAATTCGAATGTTGTCCGCGCGATTTGAAGTCCCCCGCATCCGCCTTTATTCAAAGCTTTACCTGCTTGCGTCACTTCTCTTTTTGGGCGCTCTCAGCGTCAGCACTACCTCCGCGCAGCAGCACTTATCGAGGCGATACGCTGCGGGAAAGAATGTACGGGTCGAACTGAAAAATATCTCAGGCACTATCACTGTCGAGTCCTGGAATCGCGACGAGATCAAGCTCTCCGCTACCGTTGAATCGCCTAAGGCAAATCTTTCGCCGAGACAGACCGCAGACTGTTTGATTGTTGACGTCATTGGCGATAACCGCGGCAACAGCGATATTGGCGACATAAACTTCAGGATTCAGGTTCCCGTTAACTCTTCAGTAGACTTGGAAACGAAACGCGGGAACATCACGGTCAGCAATATTCGAGGCGGTTTGGTGCGCGCGCACGTTTCATCTGAAGGAGATATCACGCTCACTGGAATTAGCGCTTCGCAAGTGATCGCTCAAAACACAATTGGAGATATTTTCTTTGACGGAGAGTTTGCCAGAGGCGGAACTTACCAATTTCAATCAGGCAAGGGAAACATAAACATCCGCATTCCCGCCGACTCCGCCTTTCGGCTCGTAGCCGCTGCACCTAATAAAAAGATCGCGCTCGGCGAATTTTGGAATAGTGGTTTTAAGAGTTTGGGCGATGGACGCAAGTTTGTGGGAGACGTCCGTGACGGCCGCGCCTTAGTGAGCGTCACCAACTTCCAGGGCAGCATCACCTTCCTCCGTCGATAAGGATAAGCTCTATCAACAGATTCTATGCGGGCGCTCCTGGTCATTTGATTGAGGCGCCCGCATCGCTTTGTCCGATTGGGTAGAATGATACGCTATCGTCCGTCGAGATTACTTAAAGCCAGCAGTTCGATTGTAGGTAATTCATGAAATCTTTGTCACTTTGCGCGCTCATTTTGATCATCTTGATCGCCTCGTCATTCTCCGTTCCGACTTTTGCTTTAGCACAACAGAAAAAAACTTCCGATCAGAATCGAGCACCTCAGCTTGTGCGCACGACGATAAGACACGAGCTGCGTCGGTTTGCGTATGGCGGTACTTTGACTCTCGTTGGTGCGCCGGAGGGTTCGATCACCGTCGAGGGATGGCCTCGGAACGAAATTGAAATAAGCGCCGAGATCCAGTTGCGCGCCGACACCGAAGCAGATTTGGACCGGCTGGCAGCCGTTAATGGCTTCATCGTCGATGAAGATTCGAATCACGTCCGAGTGCTAAGTACGGGCACACATGACAAGGCTTTCATGCGAAGTGTGGCGAAGAAGTTTCCCAAAACCCTTTTAGGTTTGCCGTGGAAAATCGATTATCGAATCCGCGTTCCGGTTTTGGTGGACCTGGAGATTAATGCCGGACGCGGACCGATAAGCCTCGCTGGATTTGAAGGGAATATTCGGCTCTCGGCCACTGACAGCGAAACTACGCTAGATCTCTCGGGTGGTACCCTGATGGCAACAATTGCAACAGGAAAACTGAAGCTGAGTATCCCATTGAGGAGTTGGCGAGGCGTCGGAGCAGACATCCGACTTGCTGCGGGAGAGGTAAGTGTCGAACTTCCACCCGGATTTAACGGCGACTTCGACGCCGAGATTCTCCGTGCCGGCCAAATAACCGACTCATATGGTGGCTTGCAACCGCGTGAAACGCCCGGGCTCACACCACAAAGAATTAAGGCGCGGGCGGGTAACGGAGGTGCGTTCTTTCAATTCACAGTTGGCGACGGCACGATCTACATTAAGAAGAAGCAGACAGAAGACAGTAAACAGTAAACAGCAGACAGTAATCAGCGGTCAGCAATCAGCAAAGCAATAAGCAGATAGTGAACAGTAAACATCAGACAGCAAAGAGCAATCCAAGCGAGCAACCGCGCCTGAATCCTCACGCGGATAATTGCAAACAGGTAATCGACAGCCACTCCGTCCTTCAGTCATCGCTGATTTAATTCCTGCTGGCTGTTCGCTGTGTGCTGAATGCTGTTTGCTTGCTACTTACTTGTCACTCTATCGTCTGCCACTGTATTCTCTCATCTCATCATGACAGTGAAATCAGACGCCTGGATTCGGCGCATGGCCGAAGAGCAGCAATTAATTTCTCCTTTTGAAGCGGAATTGGTTCGCCAGGTTGATGGCCGTCGCATCATCTCTGCGGGCGCTTCGAGCTATGGCTATGACATGCGACTTGCCGATGACGGCTTCCGCGTGTTTTCGCCAATTCATGGCCGCGAAATCGATCCCAAAGCTTTCGATGAGGCGTCGTTGATTGAACCACCGCTGCGTTCCACGGAAGATGGCTCAAAATATTATTTGCTTTCTCCACACTCCTACGCTTTGGGAGTTACAGTCGAAACTTTTCAAATGCCGCGCAATGTTACCGGTATCGCGATGGGTAAATCCACATATGCGCGCGCTGGTCTGCTAGTGAACACGACACCGCTAGAGGCAGGTTGGGTGGGCCGACTGGTAGTCGAGCTCGCAAACCTCGCCGATTTACCTCTTCGCATCTACGTCAACGAAGGCATTGGTCAGGTGGTCTTTCTTGAATCCGACGAAGCGTGTGATGTGTCCTACGAGGATCGCGGCGGAAAATATCAGGGACAAACCGGATTGACGTATTCAAAGCTGTGATAAGGGTCCTTTCGAATTGTTGTAAGACCCTCAGGTGACTAGTTTAGCCGGATTTCAACCGGCTGCGGCAATCTCTCAATCACCAGCACCAATCCTCGCGGACTCCCGACAGGCGCCTTGTGGGGCGTTTCAAAGAAAAGAAATCCCCGGTGGCGTGGCTCCGCAGAAGTCAACGGCGGCTTGAGATCGATGGCATAAGCTGAAAACTCTTTCTCAAATTGCTTTCGTGAACTTGGATTGTAGGCATAGACGTCGTTTGCTTTCAGAATGCGCGAAACGGCTGCCTTAGGCGAAACCATTTTCCATTCACGTCCATCACCATCTCGCAAATGGAAACGAACGCCGCTAGTTTCGACGGGAATACCGCTTTCGAAAACAAGCTCCAGCCGGACCGGCAGTATTCCGCTTAAAGGTAGGTTTGCTTCAAACAATTCCTGGCTCTCTTCATCGGTGAGGGGCGGTGCCACTCGAACAGTTACACCACCGGCGCTTGCGCTTTTGACGTCTCCCGACAGGGGCGGCAGGTCAACCGCTGGCTTCACCTTAAAGAGCGAACCCGCGCAGGAGCTTGACGATAGAAGAATTGCAACGAGAATAATGGACGAGAGTTGCCGGTTAACCATTTGGCTCAATTTAACATAGGCGTCAAAAGTATCACAGACTTCAGTCTCTGAATTTTACAATCCCTTACGCGGACTCAAGTCTGCGCTACTATGCTACTATGGCGAAAAAATATGATTAGACCATTTCGCGGTGTTCAACCGGAGATTGGCAACAGCGCATATGTTGATTTGAGCGCCCAGGTAATCGGTGATGTCCACATCGGCGAGCAGTCTTCAGTCTGGTGTAACGCGGTCCTGCGCGGAGATATGTACTACATTCGCATTGGTGATCGCACCAATGTCCAGGATAACTCGGTAATTCACACCCGGACCGGCTCACATCCCACGATTCTTGAAGACGAAGTGACTGTGGGCCACAGCGTCACGCTGCACGGCTGCTACGTTGAGCGCGGCGCGCTAATCGGCATTGGCTCGATTGTACTGGATGATGTACGAGTCGGTGCGCAATCGCTTGTCGCTGCTGGATCGTTGCTCTCACCGGGCACAGTCATTCCGCCGCGCTCGCTGGTGATGGGAGCTCCAGCCAGAGTCAAACGTCCACTAACTGATGAGGAAGTTCTAGGTCTCGATGCTTTCTGGAAGAATTACGTTGAATACCTCCCTCTTCATAAGCGTGAGCAGTTAGCAGTGCGCAGTAAGTAGCGAGCAGACGACGCCAAACTTCTAAGACCAAAGACCAAAGATCAAAGACAAAGCATCCGCATTACCGAATTAAGCATGGCTGCAAATACTCAACCACCGCGCGGCATGCGCGATTTTCTTCCCGCCGAGGTCAGGCGACGTGAATACGTCATCGGCGTCATAAAGGAAGTGTACGAGCGTTACGGCTTTGAGCCGCTCGAGACTCCGGCGGTTGAGAATATCGAAATGCTGATGGACAAATATGGAGAAGAAGGAAATCAACTCATCTTCAAGATTCTCAAGCGGGGCGTACACGAGACGACAGGTGAGGTGGACCTGGCATTGCGTTACGACTTAACTGTACCTCTGGCGCGCGTGTTCGCTGAATATCGCGACAAGCTGCCAAAGTTTTTCAAACGCTATCAAATTCAACCCGTCTGGCGCGCCGATCGCCCGGCACGCGGCAGATTTCGCGAGTTCTACCAATGTGACGTTGATGTGCTCGGCTCGCGTTCGATGTTAGTTGAAGCCGAAATTTGCGCGGCAGCGAACGAAGTGTTGACAAAACTAGGCTTTAACGATTTTACGATCAGGTTAAACCACCGACACGCCTTAACCGGCGTGCTGCAATCGGCCGGGATTGCTGCTGAGAAACACGACGGCGCACTGGTCGCTCTTGACAAGCTGGACAAGATCGGGCGCGAAGGCGTCGAAAAAGAATTTAGAGAGCGAGGCATCGAGGCCGCGTCGGGTGATAACTTGCTCAAATTCTTTGTTGAGCTGAGTTCGCTCGAGCATGCAGCAGAGATCGCCGCAGGAGAAAGGTCCGATCAAAAGCGAAAGGCGCTAAATGCTGCAATCCTCGGACGGCTGGTGGAGTTTGTTCGTGATAATGAGTTGGGCGCGAGAGGCGTCGACGAGCTTCGCTCAATCATGAAATTTGCAGAGGCCGGCGGTGTCGCTTCGAGAATTGAGATTGACCCGAGCCTTGCGCGCGGCCTGTCTTACTACACCGGCGCGATCATGGAGATTAACGTTAAGGACCTTGCGGGCAGCCTGGGCGGAGGTGGACGTTACGATAATCTTATCGGAACGTTTCTCGGCGAGTATGTTCCTGCTTGCGGTTTCTCACTTGGACTTGAAAGAATCATTTTCGTCATGACCGAGCGCGAGATGTTTCCTGAAACGTTAGTGTGTTCACCCGCGGACATAATGGTCAGCATTTGGAATGATGAGTCTTTTCTGGAATCGATCGCGCTCGCTAATGAGTTGCGAGGTCAGAAACTGCGTGTTGATCTCTATCCGGAAGCCGACAAGATTGGTAAGCAATTCAAGTATGCGTCCGCACGTGCGATTCCTTTTGTTGCGGTTATCGGGGACGACGAACGGACGCGAGGAGAAGTTGCAATTAAAGACCTGCGTTCGGGCGAGCAGCGTAGTGTGAAGCGCGAGCAGGTTGGGGACGCGATACGCACCGCATTGAATATCTGACAGTGAGCCTGCTAGGCAGGCGAGAGTATAAAGCCTGGGGCGTAAGCCCCAAGTCAACAGGTCAAAGCGAAAACAAGCTCGCGAAGCGAGCGACAGATGTGATCAGGTAGTCGGATTTGTAACAATGCGCCGGCGCCCGTTTCACGGGCTCTCGATTAAATGTTTTCCCTAGTATCCTGGGGCTCACGCCCCAGGCTTTATGCCTTCGCCTGCTTCGCAGGCTGAGCTGCTGGATTTATTCAATAGTTCGACCCCGTCGCTACTGCTCCGGGTTCCGTATCATTGCTGCCGGTCATGATGGCTTCTAATATGCAATCCATGAACGAATCGCTCGCCACACACTACCTCCAAGACTCAATCGCCAGCTTCCGCGCTTACAAGAAGATGGCGGATAAAGCGCTCGCGCAGCTCAGGGACGAAGAATACTTCGTCACGCTCGACGAAGAGGCAAATAGTATCGCCGTTATCATGAAACACATGGCCGGTAACATGTTTTCGCGTTGGACCGACTTTCTGACTACCGATGGTGAGAAGCCCGACCGCAATCGCGATATGGAGTTCGTGATTGAGCCGAAGACCGGTAAGCAAGAAGTCATTGCCTACTGGGACAAGGGTTGGCAGCGTGTCTTTGACACTCTTGAGGCGCTAGGCGCCAAAGACCTGGAAAAGAAGGTCTTGATTCGGGGAGAAGAGCACACCGTGGTGCAGGCGATTAACCGTCAGTTGATGCACTACTCCTATCACATCGGACAGATAGTGTTCTTAGCGAAACACTTTCGATCAACCGCGTGGAACTCACTCAGTATTCCACGCAACAGATCCACGGAGTTCAATGCGTATCTGGCAGACAACCCTGGACCGACTGACAAAGAGAAGCAACTGGAGACAGTCGTGAAGTTTGCAAAAAACGAAGCGCAATCACAGCGAAACAAATGAGTCTTGAAATCATTAAGTTGCATCATGTGAATGTTACTGTGCCGGCCGCTGCGGAAGCAGCTGCCAAGCATTTCTATGGCGTCGTCCTTGGACTCCGCCAGATTCCCAAACCGGACGGCCCAAGGAAAAATATCGGCGCATGGTACGAGCTTGGAGGTTTGCAGCTTCATGTGTCCATTGAAGACGACGCACAGAACGGCACCAGTGATCGTCACGTTTGTTATGGGGTTACAGACATATCCGGCGCAGAACTTCATTTTCGTAACTCAGGCGTCGAAGTTATTTCTGATGGAGACCCCGTTAGGGGCTCTTCACGATTTTTCGTGCGCGATCCGGGCGGCAACCTGATCGAGGTGACGCAAAGCGTTGTTAAGTAATGTTAAGAAAGAATCAGGTGCGGGTCAGCCGCCTGATGTGCGGTGGTGGCTTCGCCCCACCGCGAACTCTTTTTCAATAATCCTGGGGGCTGCGCCCCAGTAAGGGCATAGCCCAGTCCAATGGGGGTGTGTCACGGAAGGTCGCAGACCTTCCGCACATCAGACGGCAGAGCCGCAGAGTTGCTAGCATCCCCTAACATCTCGCGATTAATATCAAAAAGGAACATGCTCGACAACCTTGGAAATCTGCAACGTACTCATTCGTGTGGCGCATTGCGCAGCGATGACGCGGGAAAAGCTGTAACCCTGATGGGCTGGGTGGCGCGGCGGCGCGACTTTGGTGAACTTACATTCATTGATTTGCGCGATCGCGATGGCATCACACAAGTCGTTCTTAATTCCGATGACGCGCTGCAAGCTCATGCCAAAGCGAAAGAGGTGCGAGGCGAATTCGTCATCGCAGTTACCGGTGAAGTGACGCTACGTGAAGAGAGCCAGCGAAATCCCAAGCTCGAGACTGGCGAGGTTGAAGTGCACGCACGCGAGTTGTTAATTCTGAACGACGCTCGCACGTTGCCTTTTCAGCTCAAAACGGCAACCACTGATGCGCTCGCCAGCGAAGACCTTCGGTTGAAGTACCGCTATCTTGATCTGCGGCGGCCGCAGCTTCAGGCGAATTTGCGTCTTCGCCATCGCGTGCTGCGGGAGATACGGCGCTACATGGACGAGCAGGGCTTTACGGAAATTGAAACACCGATTCTGATTAAGTCGACTCCTGAGGGAGCGCGCGACTACATTGTCCCTTCGCGCGTGCAGCCGGGAAAGTTCTTTGCCCTGCCACAGTCTCCACAACTTTTCAAACAGTTGTGCATGATCGCGGGTTTGGATAAGTATTTCCAGATCGCCCGCTGTTTCCGCGATGAAGATCTGCGTGCCGACCGTCAGCCGGAATTCACACAGCTCGACCTGGAGATGAGTTTTGCTACTCTCGACCAGATTTATTCGGTGTCTGAAGGACTGTTTGCGCGCGTCTTCAGGTTGATCGGAGTGGAGTTACCGACACCCTTCCCGCGCTTCCGTTTTGCTGAGGCCATGCGGCGCTGGGGTTCTGATAAGCCTGACTTAAGAATTGAAGGCATGGAGTTGCAAGACCTTTCGCCAGCGCTCAAAGAAACCAGTTTCGCTCCCTATGCTTCTGCGCTCGCTGGGGGCGGAGAGGTGAAAGGGATAGTAGTTCGAGGTGGTGTCGGCCTTTCGCGAAAAACGCTTGACGACTTGCAGGAATTCACCAGGCGTTATGGCGCGACCGGGTTGGCGTGGATAAAACTTGGCGATGAAGTCACTTCATCGTTATTGAAGGCACTCGGCGAAGAGGGCGTGCTTCGTCTGGCCTCGGTCGCGAATGCACAAAAAGGAGATGCCGTCTTGATTGTTGCGGGAAAAGCGAAGACGGTGGCTGCAAGTCTGGGCGCTTTGCGAAATGAAGTGGCGCGGCGCGAGAAGTTGATACCGGCGAATGTGTACGCCCCATTATGGGTGACAGAGTTTCCCATGTTCGAGTATCACGAAGACGATGGTCGCTATTATGCAATGCACCATCCTTTCACCTCGCCGCTGGACGAGGACTTGCCATTACTTGAACGCGCGGTAGAAGGCGGTGAAACCGAGTTGCTCGGAAAACTGCGCACCAATGCCTACGATCCTGTCATCAATGGCGTCGAACTGGCGAGCGGTTCGATTCGCATTCATCGGCGCGACGTGCAGCGTCTTGTATTCAAAGCGCTGGGGATGACCACTGAGGAAGCGCGTTCGCGATTCGGATTCTTCCTGGACGCGCTGGAGTATGGAACGCCGCCACATGGTGGCATCGCGCCTGGTATCGAGCGGCTAATGATGGTGCTGGTGCCAACGGAGAATATTCGCGACGTCATGGCTTTTCCCAAAACCGCTTCCGCGACTGACCTGATGATCGATGCACCCGGCGAGGTGGATGCGAAACAGTTGGAAGAACTGCACCTAAAGATCGTTGACAAAAAGTGAGAGCAGTCGGCCGCTTGAAGTCAGTAGCGCTTTCTGTACTGAGCTGCATGACAACAGCATCAAAGATCTAGAACCGATCGCAATAAATGATCACGCTCCAAAGTTTCCACCGCGACCAGATTTTCACCCAAGCGCGTGCGGCGAAGCCGACCGAGTGTTGCGGCTTGATCGCGGGAAATGAGGATGAACGAGCGAGCAGCATCTATGAGCTGCGCAATGTCGCGCCAAACCCCGCGGTGGGGTATGAAGCTGCGCCTGAGGATCTCTTTGCGGCTCAACGGTTGATGCGGGAGCGTGGCGAACAACTCCTCGCGATCTATCATTCTCACCCTCGTGCTTTTGAGCCCGCCCCTTCTGAAACTGATGTCCGGCTCGCCTATTATCCTCAAGCCGTCTATTTCATTATTGGTCTGGCGGGTCCGCAACCCGTGATGCGAGCCTTTCATATTTCTGAGCAAGATGAACGTTCGGAACAGGTTGAGTATGCGATTATGGGCGAGTAAGATTGAACCATTGACGCAAGAACATCGTAGGAACCTGTTGATGGAGACGAAGAAAAGCAAGTACGACACTAACCCTCTCGATCCCGACTTTGTCAGAAATACCGAGAAAGTGTGGGGCGAGGGTGGTGGTGAATCTGAAACGCAGGAAGTAAGCGGAGCTACACGAGAAATCGGTTCTTCCCCAAACGAAAATGCGCGGAGCAACATTTACTCGGAAGCCCCAACCCGGCGCTACGACAATCTACCTCTGGACTCACCTTATCCCTCGGTCTTTGTTCCTCCCACCTATTCGGCTCCCGCTCCTTATCAGTCGCCGGCCGCACCATATCGTCGTTTAGATCAAGGCGCCAGGCCAAGATCTGTGGCCGGTATAGGATTGCCAGAAAAGTGGGCAGTGATGTTGCCCTATGCGCCTTCGTATATTGGAATAGTACCGGCGCTACTAGAGCTATTCCTGGTTCCGCGCAGCGAAGTCAAAGTTCGCTTCCACGCTGCGCAAGCCCTCGCTTTACACGTTGCCATTCTGGTAATCCAAACGCTCTTTGGGGTTGTTGGATCTATAACGGATAGTTCAATCGGAGGCAATCTGTTCAAACTGGCTGCCACGGTGTTTTTGATCATTTCCATGATTCGTGTCTGGAAGGGCGAGCCCCACCACATCGCACCCATTGCTGAACCCGCGCAATGGTTTAACCAGCATATCGAGCCTCGAAACAAATCCTAGAAATCCATGCATCTGGCACTGACCTTGCAATGAAAGGCAGGCGGAGGGTTTGACTAGAGCCGTCTTGCAGAATCTCCGAACTGAAATCGTTCTAAAGGGCGCAAATGATGTTGCGTTTTGGTTCAGCTTCAGCTTTCGAATCACAACATTTTGGCAACAGACAACCGGCAAACGCGCAGTTCCGTTAACTCATCAAACCCGGGCCAGGCAAAAGGCTCTCTTCCCCTTGCGCGTGAGTACGATGAAAAGAATCAATTCCGGGGAGGACGAAGCGAAGTAAGAGTAGAGCGGCAACCCTTCGGAGTTAGCCGCTCTGTTATTTTGAGTTGCTTCAACCGGGGTCCCCAGCCGAATAGCCACTGGGATCGTGGCCTCGGTTACCTAGGAGTTTTTGATAGAGTCGGTACGGAGGAAAGAAATGATTAGAAGAAATAACACCAGTATGCAGCAACTGATCGTATCGCTAATAGTGTTCGCACTTTTAGCAATGCCTGTCTCGGTTTTTACCCAAACAAAGATTAGCTATCACAGCAACAAATACAAACTGTCTGATGACGTAAAAGTCGGGCGGCAAGCAGCCGCGGAGGTCGAACAGCAGTTGCCGATTCTGAATGACTCTGATGCAACAAGCTATGTTTCGCGCGTTGGCCAACGGCTCGTAAGCTCAATTCCACCAGAGTTTCAGCACCCGGAATTTAGTTACTATTTTAAGATCGTCAACGCACGCGACATTAACGCTTTCGCGCTGCCGGGTGGTCCAATGTACGTCAACCGCGGCATGATCGAAGCGGCACGTAATGAAGGTGAGATGGCCGGAGTGATGGCCCACGAGTTAAGTCACGTCGCGCTACGCCATGGTACGGCACAGGCGTCCAAAGCGCAGAAGTATGGTTTGCTCGCAGGAATTCTCGGCATCGGTGGCCAGATTCTTGGTGGCCCCGCAGGCGCTGCTGCCCAGATCGCGGGACAGGGAGTGGGCGTTTACTTTCTGAAGTTCAGCCGCGAGTATGAGAGTGAAGCTGATATTCTTGGTGCTCAGATTATGGCCCGGGCCGGTTACGATCCACACGATCTAGCCAACATGTTCAAGACAATCGAAAGCCAGAGCGGCGGCGGGGGCGGCGGATTTCTGAGCAACCATCCGGCCCCCGCGGATCGCTACGCGCGAATTAACCAGGAAGCCCAATATCTGCGCGTCGTCAACCCGGTTCGCGACACCGGTGACTTCTCACGAATTCAGGCGCGTCTGCGGGGCATGGGCCGCGCACCTTCGATGGAAGAGATTGCGCGTGGTGGTCAAAGATCTCCCACCGGCGAGACTACGGGAAACTACCCCAACAATCCGCCGCAAGGCCGTGTTGCTTATCCCTCGTCTCGCTATCAGAACTATTCAGAACTCGGAGGGATCGTCCGCGTAAGTGTGCCAAACAACTGGCGCGAACTGGCGGGCAACAATTCTGTTTGGTTCGCTCCCGAGGGTGGCTACGGTCAAGCGCAGAACCAGGCGGTCTACACTCATGGGGTTAACTTTGGCGTCGCACAGACCCAAAGTCGCAGCCTGCAACAGGCGACGACTGAGTTTCTGAATAGCCTGGGCCAGGGCAATGGAAACTTGCGACAGCGCACCGGCTTCCAGCGCACGACTGTTGCTGGACGCGCAGGCTTGACGACGACCCTGGGCAACATCAATGAGGCAACGGGACAGCCGGAAATTGTGACTGTAGTGACAACTCAACTACGTAATGGCCAGTTGTTTTACATGATTGCCGTGACGCCCGAAAGCGATGCGGGTAGCTATCAAACTGCGTTTCGCAACATTCTTCGTTCCCTGCAGATAAATGATTAAACAGGAGTCGAAGTCGAAGTTGTATTCCCAAAGGCCCGCTCTTGAAGCGGGCCTTTTGCGTGAGTGAGGAGCAACAGCAAACAGCAATCAGCAATCAGCCAGACAGGATTCAGCCACACAGGAGATGTAAACTTGGCCTACCGCAATAGAGAGATGCAAGCATTCGACACGTTGGATCACTTTTGCTGTTTCCTGTTCATGTTTTGTTTGCTCGACCTGCTGTTTGCTCGTCACTTTTCGCGTCCTGCCAGAGCGCTTCTATCTCGTCGATCGTGGTGGTATCAAACCCCTGACTACGCTCTCGTAACTTTGTTTCGATATAAGCAAACCGCCGACGAAATTTGCGGTTAGTTAACTTTAAAGACGCCTCGGGTTCGACGTGCAAGTGACGAGCTATGTTCGTCACTGCAAATAGCAAATCGCCAACCTCTTCTCTGACTCGAGCGTGATCTGCTTCGTTCTTTGAGGTTGCGTGAGTGTGGATCGCCGCCCGCAACTCGCCGATCTCTTCGTCCAGTTTGTCGAAGATGTCTTCAAGCCGTTGCCAGTCAAAGCCCACTCGCGCGGCTTTGGTCGAAAGCTGATGCGCTTCCATCAGCGCCGGCGCTTTAGACGACACGCCATCAAGCAGGGAGGCGTCGCGCTCGCTCTTTCCGGCAGCGAGCCGCTCTTCCTGCTTCATTGCTTCCCAATTGCGCAAAACCGTAGCCGAGTCGTTGGCGCTCGTGTCGCCGAAGACGTGGGGGTGGCGGCGTACCATCTTCGCGTGAATCGCCGCGATCACATCGTCGATGGAGAACTCACCGCGCTCCTTAGCGACTTGGGCGTAGAAAACAATTTGGAAAAGGAGATCCCCCAATTCGTCCCGCAGTTCATTTGGATGGCCCTCTCGCGCTTCTTCCACAGCCTCAAATGCTTCGTACGCTTCCTCCAAAAGCATTGGCGCCAACGTGGCATATGTCTGTTCGCGATCCCACGGACACCCGCCAGGTGAACGCAGCTTGTTCATCAGTTCAACCAGATCTTCAAAGTTAGCAAGCATGGCGTTAGTTTAGAGTCTCAATCCTCAAGTCCAAAGTGCTAATCGATCTCAAACCGAGCGACTATTTAGAATAGCGCTGTCTTGCGAGCATGAGATGAGGATGCTACCATCAGACACATTACAAGCTTCAACCAAATTGCTGACACCCGGAGTTGCCTCTACTGTGTTTTAGTCTGAGTCAGGCAGGGGAAATGAGCGAGGAACAAACCAATTTCAAAGTAACGGATCGGCGACTTTTTAACCCGGACGGCAGCCCGCGTGACGTGCCTGAAGATCAGAAGCCCGAAATAAAATCGGTCACCGCCGAGACCGCCAGTCTTGCCGACATTGGTTCGTCGCCCGAACCGCCTGCCCCGACGGACATGGCCCGCCCGCAGACTGCAGGCGAGGCGCAACCGCAGCGACATAGGGAAGAAAATAAAGAAGCTGGGTTGCCGGGTGAATCGGGTGCAGAAGTTGAATTGCCAGGTGCAGACGATCCGGCAAGTTTCGCGAGTTTCATGATGTCTATCACTTCAAATGCCGCATCTTCACTGGGGATGATGGAACACCCCGTAACCGGCAAGCGCGACGTAGACCTCGAGTTAGGCAAACACTGGATTGACGTGCTTGGAATGCTGCAACAAAAGACGCGCGGCAATCTCCTGGCCCAGGAACAACAGATTCTTGAGAGCCTGCTAGCCGATCTGCGGATGCAGTATGTCTCTCTGACCAACTCAGCGCCGCTCAAGGCGTCTCGCACATACACCGGCCGCGATATCACAGGCGGCTGACGGCAGTCCCCTGGTCCCAGGTCCAATGTCCAAAGTCCAATGTGGTCGACACCGATTGTCGCCGCTACCTGCCAGCGTCTGCGCCCATCTGATTTGACTTTGGACATTGGACGTTGGACATTGGAATCGAACATGAAGCTAACGTTCTTAGGCACCGGAACATCCACTGGCGTTCCTTCCATCGGCTGCGAGTGCGAAACGTGCACTTCAGACGATCCTCGCGACAAACGTTTACGAGTTTCGATTCTCATTGAACATAAAGGGCAGATTGTGCTGGTTGATACATCATCAGACTTTCGCCAGCAGGCATTGCGATATGGGTTGAAGCGGCTCGATGCGGCCTTGATTACTCATTGCCATGCAGACCACATCTTTGGTCTTGACGATATTCGCCCGTTGAATTTCCGTTTTGGGGCCCTGGGACTCTATGCCAACGAGCGCGCCTGGCTCGATATTCGGCGCATCTTCAAATACATCTTTGAGCCTTCCCACTTTGGCGGTGGCTTGCCCCAAGTGATCCCTCATACCGTCTTTCCCGAAGCTTCCTTTTATCTGGGGAAGGATCTGAAAATTACGCCCCTCGAGGTGATTCACGGTCGGCTTCCAGTCATGGCCTACCGCTTAAACGACTTTGCGTATGCAACAGATCTAAGTGAGATTCCGCCAGAAACAGTGGATCAGATGCGCGGTCTTGATGTCCTTGTGCTTGACTGCTTGCGATTCAAAAAACACCCCACGCATCTCTGGCTAGACAGGGCGCTCGAGTACGTTGACGAGCTGAAGCCCGGGCGAACTTACCTGACCCACATCGCGCATGACGTTAAGCACGCGCGAGACTCGGCGCGTCTGCCGCAAGGAGTCGAGTGGGCTTATGACGGGTTGGAAATCAGTGATGAGTGAGAAGTCGACGGCTTAGCAGTCGTGTGGAGTGGTCAGTTTTGATTTTCCATTTATCATTTATCAGCTCCCATTGTTGAGTAGTAAGTAATGATTAACAAGCGATGAGTATGAGTAGCGAGATAGCTACCCGTCGCTTCTCGCTTGAGAATGAGAAATGACAAATGATAAATGGAAAATTCAAACTGAACGTCGACTACGGACGACCCCAGACAACGAACTACTGACTCGTCACTCATAACCCGCAACTTGTTTATGCGACTATTTCACGGAACGGATAATGCAGAAATTCAAAGGCCGACCGTACTGACCCTGGGCGTGTTTGACGGTCTACACCTGGGCCACCAATTGATCATGCGGACCGTGGTTGACAGAGCCCGTGAAGCTGACGCAGTTCCCACCGTGATCACTTTCGATCCGCACCCGCGCGCCGTGTTACATCCGGAATCAGCGCCACCTCTGTTGCAAACTCTCGATCAAAAGGTTGAAGGGTTTGGCGTGCTCGGTATCGAACAAACTGTCGTCGTGCGTTTCACACCACAATTTTCAATGATTAAGGCGGAAGATTTTCTTCGCCATGTTGTAAGGGAGAGACTGCAGGCAAAAGAAGTTTACCTCGGCCGCGGCTTCGCTTTTGGGCACGATCGCGAAGGCAACATCGAACTGCTGCGCCTTGTCAGCCAGCAGCTCGGGTTTTTCGCAGATGAGGTGCCCGAAGTTCGCTTTCGCAAGCAGCGAGTGAGCTCGAGCAAAGTTCGCGAGTTGCTGGCGGAGGGCAAAGTAAATCTGGCGCGGCGACTGCTTGGACGTCCTTACGGGGTGGAAGGCCTGGTCGAGCGAGGCGCAGAACGGGGTCACCGCCTGGGGTTTCCCACGGCCAACTTGCACCCCAGGAACCGCGTCATACCTAGGAACGGCGTTTACGTGACCGGAACCTTGATTGATGGCAAATGGCGGCGCAGCGTGACTAATGTGGGTGTAAGACCTACCTTTGAGACCGGGACGGAACCTTCAGTCGAGACGTTCGTAATGGATTGGGAGGGCGATCTTTATGGCGATGTGGTTCGCGTCCGCTTTCTCCACAGGCTCCGAGACGAGCGTAAATTTGCTTCTATAACAGAGTTGAAGGCGCAAATCGAGAACGACGTGAAGCGGGCGCAAAGTTATTTTGAACGAGACGCTACGAAGCACACGCTTTCGGTGGTTTAGATTTTAGAAGCGCGGCACCGATATGAATCGCCCAGCCATTTTTGTTTAGCTGAAGTAAGACCCCTTATGAACAACGATCGAGCATTAATCCCAGTACCAGCGGTCACACCTGGTGGAAATGGTGGAGGTACCATTGGTAAACACGATGTCAGCGCCCCATCGATTAAGAACAGTCCGACTCCAGCACCGCTGACCGATGAAATGGTGGATACCATTCTCCAGGGCCGCGGCGTGCGCGGATGGTTGCGCGTCGGAAGAGTTGCCGGCGTGCTCGGAATCTTTGCGCTCTATCTGTTTCTTGATACCTATGATATCCGCGCAACTTTCAACCGCCGCATGGCAGCGCGCCTGCGTGATGAAACGCAGGGCAAGGGCTGGCCTACGCAGCTTAAAAATCAATACCGCAACTTTACCCACTTCGGGTTGGACAGGCTGATCCGATTGGTGCGACTAATAATCTTCCGCGGCGGCGAGGGTTCGAAAAAAAAAGAAGCACGTCTCGCAAAACAGGCTGTTTGGTTGCGTAAGAGTTTGATTGGTCTTGGGCCAACGTTTATCAAGATCGGTCAGGCGCTTGGCACCCGAGCTGATCTTTTGCCGCTTTCTTATGTGAAAGAGTTGTCGACTTTGCAGGATCAGGTTCCTGCGTTTTCAACTGCGGAAGCGTTCGCGCGAATTGAATCTGAACTCGGTCGAAGTTTGCCCGAGTGTTACGCGGAGATCGACAACGAGCCCGTTGCCTCCGCTTCGCTGGGCCAGGTTTATCGTGCCCGTTTGTCCTCCGGCGAGGAAGTCGCTGTGAAAGTTCAGCGCCCAGGCCTCGAACGAATAATAAGTTTTGACGTCGGGATTCTTTTTAAAATCGTAAAGCTGATGAATCGTTTCTTCCCCCGCGCAAACGAAAACGCCGATTGGGAAGGCATGCTCCGTGAGTTTCACACTACCATCTTCGAAGAGATGGACTACGTGAAGGAAGGTCGTAATGCGGACCGCTTCGGCTACAATTTCCGCACGTGGCGGGCGATTCGCGTTCCGAAGATTTACTGGTCCCACACTAGCCGAAAGGTTCTGACGCTTGAATTCATCCGCGGCACAAAGGTTGTCGATGTTGAAGGGTTACGCGCGCGCCGCATCTCGGCTGTTAAAGTCAACCGTTTGCTGGTTCGTACTTATCTGAAGCAACTCCTCGAAGATGGCTTCTTCCATGCCGATCCACATCCCGGAAACTTGCTTGTCATGGATTCCGGTCATCTTGCGTTTTTCGACTTTGGCATGGTCGGTCGCATCACACCGCGATTGCAGTCGCAGATGATTGACGCGTTCTTTCACGTAGTTGCGCGCGACGTGCACGGTCTTGGCCAGGACATCATTAATCTCAACTTCCTGAAGCCGGGGGTCGATCCGGAAACCGTGCGGCCCGTGGTTGAAAGTCTCTTCAAGCTCTACCTGAATCTCAAGCTGGGTGAAGTCAAGTTTAAGGAGCTGACCTATGATCTTGCCGAAGTTATTTATGAATATCCTTTCCGTCTGCCCGCAAACTTCACCTACATCATGCGTGCGCTGATGACGCTGGAAGGCATCGGCATCGTTATAGATCCTGAGTTCAGCTTTTTCGAAACTGCGAAGCCTTATGCGAAGGAGTTTATGTTGCGACGCGAGGGCCAGGTGTTTCGCAAGCTAATCTTCGAGAAAATAACCGGAAGGGAGAACGGCAACAGACGTATTGAATGGTCGAGGGTTTGGAAGCTCACGAAAATGGCAGCGCAGATGTATCTCGACCAATAACGGCCGTCTCAGTGACTACGCCCCGTCGAACTGTTTCGCTCAGGCTAAAGACTGGGAGCGCGGGCGTCCCGCCGCAACGCGCCGCAGGCGCGAAATTCCCGTTCTAGCAAGAAATCTGTTAGCGCTCTTGCGGTCATCGTGGGGGCGCCACAGCAACGGGATCCAGACGGGCAGGGTATTGCTTTAGTTAGAAATCTGTTCGCACTTCGCGCTCATTGCGGGCGAGGACGCCCGCGCTCCCAGCATTCCGGCTGGAGTTATGAGGCAACTAGCTTAAGCCGCAGCGCTGCTGGTGAATTATTATTTGCCGCTGATTGCGTTGAAGAACAGGGGATAAGTAGCAAGCGACTGGCCCCTGTATTGGGGACGAAAGCCGAAAAGAATTACCCGGCCCTTGCCCATTGTGACTTCAACCAGTGCCGCCTTCCCTTTGATCCGATTCCCGCCCAACAACCAACCTGAAAGCAGCGGAGTCTTGTCTGTCGGGTAACGAGCGATGACATGCACTTGTGGCACGGGCGTCTCGCCCGTGTCGCCTACTACTTCAAAGACAGGCGAATCCTCAACCCATGCGATCGACTCTTTCGGCATTCCCCTGGCAACGGGACTGGAAGTATCAAGCTCAATGCGCAAAATGGAGCCAGGCACAAAGAAATCTGTTTCAGGTACGTCGGCTACGATGTCGCGCACCGGAAGCTTTAACTGATTAAGGGCGAAATCGGACGCCCGATTCAAACAAACGAGCGTGCCGCCTTGTTCGACAAACTCACGCAAAGCTTTTACTCCCGTTGGACCAAGGCCGCCAGTGTATTCCGGCGGCATCGTGCCCGCGCGGTAGCCATTCAGAATCGTTGCTGGGGGTTGGTCGGGAAGGATGATCGCGTCAAGCTTCATAGTCAGATTTCCCGCGCGCAACTCGGCGTCCTCTAACGAGCGATAGCGATAACAACCACTCGCTTCAACTTGATCTAGCACCCACCTCGTCCAACCCTCGTCCAATGCCGGAACGTGCGATTTGTACACCGCATAGCGTGGGCCACTTGGTGGCCAGGCAGCGCTACACCCTTGATTATTACCGATTCCTCCAACGAATTTTTGTCGGTATTTTAGCGGCATGAATACTGGCTTAGCATCAACGCCCATCAGGTACGATAGCGTATGTGCTGTCACATCGTAAGGCGAGATAGGATGTCCTGATCCGTCGCGCAAGTCGGGATAACGCTGCGCTTCAAGCAATGCTTTAGCGAACCCGCCGTAAGGCTGAGCCATCGCCACAATGTTCGTCCCATTCGGATAGCCGACGCGATTGACCGTTGCTCTAATGATGGAATCCGTTTCGACGCCGCCGTTTTGCAAAATAACTATTAGCTTGTTTGCGCTTTCTGAAGGCGGAATAAGCCAAGCGTATAACTCGCCCTTCTTTCGCGGCCGCACAGCCTCCTTACCAATCTCATAAAACCTGTGCAACCACTCTTCTCGATTCGTCGAAGCATGGCGCAGCAGCAGAAACGCAGCCGTGGTCATGTAGTCTGTGATATTACGCAGATGCCATTCGCCGCCGCGCCAGACAGGGCCAAAGTTGGCCGCCTCCTTTCTTGGATCATATCCTTCGCCAGGTTTTAGCTCAGAGAACTTAACGGTGATTGGAGTCGCAATCTTGCACGACGCAGTCTCAGAAAGAATTCGAACGCCACCGTGATAATGCGAGTAGGCGCGGGAAGGCGACCAGGCGTCGTAGGTTGAATCGGTAGTGATACCTTTGAAACCTTGCGAGCGCATCTCACGGGCCATGAAGTTGCCGAGTTCTGTATACCCTTCGACGATCTGTTTAGGCACGTTTGGTTCGACCGGCTGCATGTAAGGGGGCAGAAACAAACGCGAGCCCAACGCGCCCTGCTGGTGGATGTCGTGGACTATCTGCGGATGCCAGACGTTGTGAATCTTGTCGACGGCAATCTTTGTCTCAACCTGGGTGAAGGCATACCAGTCGCGGTTGTTATCGTGACCCGTGTACTTGTGATAAAGCTCGGGCGGATTGGTCCCTTCGTAAGGCGTTCCAAGCGTCCTGTCGTACCAGTTCTTAACAATGTCCACGCCATCAGGATTCAGCGACGGCACGAGCAGAATGATCGTGTTGCGCAGAATTCTTTGGACCTCAGGTTCATTAGAGGAGGCAAGCTGATGCGCGATGAGCATGCTTGATAAATAAGAACCAACCTCGGTTGAGTGGATGCCACAGGTGATCAGCACGATAGTCTTTCCGCGCCTAATTAGTTCCGCCGCTTTGCGGTCTCGGACACTCGGCGGGCCAAGCTTACGCGGGTCTGCCAGCAATTCTTGAGTTCTCTTATATTCATCCAGCCGGGCGAGGTTTTCCGGCGCGCTGATCGTTGCCATCACGAATGGTTTATCCATGGTCGACTTGCCAAGCGATTCAAACTTTACGCGGTTGCTTGCCTTTGCCAGGGCGTCAAAATAATTGAGCACCTGGTTCCAACTTGCGAGCTTGCGATCATCGCCAGGGGTGAAGCCGAGAATTTCTTCTGGAGAAGGAATGCGTACCGCAGAAACGGCCCGGACCGCAGTTGAATTAACGTGCCCCGCAGTCCTCTGAATGGAGAGCAGCGAAAGAATAAGTCCGATAGATAGAACGAAGGCAAGTATGCGTGTGCGCATGATTCCTCAAGCGTAGCGGCTGTTTGTGAGAACGCGAGGAGTGTAATCGAAACAACAGCGAAGGTCGAAGGGCCTTTCATTGGGAGCACAGGCGTCGCGACCCGCAGCGGGCCGCAGGCGCGAAAGGTATTGCTTCATCTCAAAGATTGGTTCGCGTTTCGCACTCATTACGGGTGAGACATCCGCGCTCCACGCATTCACTCTGCGCCATTCGCAGGCAAGCTGGCGTCCCATCGGGTTCGCCCGCATTCTAAGCGAATGTCTGCGCTCCCGGGAAAGACAAACTCCCGCTTGCCTAACGGCTCAAACATTCAGCAATTCAAGGGGTTTTGTCGAAAACCAGGCTTGCCCTCTTACGGCTTCGCCGTGTAAAGTAACGGACGATTTACGCCCCGTATTCCCCGTTGTACAAACTCTGCCGGAGGTCAATGGATGTCTTCTGAAAGCGTCGGTGCGAACGAGGACCCGGATATTGTCGGGATTACGTCTACTAATCCATACCTGGCCAACTTTCGCCCTTACATTCCTGCTGGAGTGCAGTTGCGGGAACTTACTCCGCTGCCGTTAATCATAGGAACCCTGCTCGGAATGGTTTTCGGGGCATCCTCTCTCTACCTGGTTCTCAAAGTAGGTTTGACTGTTAGCGCGTCCATCCCCGTGGCGGTTATTTCCATAACGATCTTTCGAATACTTTCGAAATTCGGTTTGCGGGATGCGACTATTCTTGAAAACAACATCGTGCAAACCGCAGGCTCCGCAGGTGAATCGATCGCCTTCGGCGTGGGCGTGACCATGCCGGCGATCATGATTCTCGGAATGGACCTCGAGTTCACGCGGGTAATGCTCGTTGCGATGTTGGGAGGGTTACTGGGGATCCTGATGATGATTCCGTTGCGCCGGGCTTTGATAGTGGCCCAGCATGGATATTTGAAGTATCCCGAAGGAACGGCGTGTGCTGAAGTTTTGAAAGCTGGGGCTTCGGAAGAGTCGCGCGCGGCTGCTGCGGCCGGATCCCCCGAGCATGCGAGTGCGGCCGACGAAGGCGTGCAAACGGGTGCAAAGACAATCTTCGGTGGACTGGGTATTGGCTTTCTGTATCAAGTATTGATGACCGGCTTTAAAGGGTGGAAGGACACGCCGGAAAAAGTGTTTGGTGCTCCTTTCAAGGCCGGCTCGATCTCCGCCGAGATCTCTCCGGCGCTATTAGGCGTTGGGTACATCATTGGTCCGCGCATCGCGTCGATCATATGCGCGGGTGGCGTGCTGGCGTACTTGGTTTTGATTCCCGCGATTAAGTTCTTTGGTGAAGGTATGACTACTGCTCTACCGCCCGGCATTGTGCCCATCAGCGAGATGAGTCCTTCTCAGATTCGCGGCGCCTATGTGCTTTACATCGGAGCCGGCGCCGTCGCCGCTGGTGGCATCATCAGCCTGTTTCGCTCGCTGCCAACAATCTGGAGCGGCCTCAAGGGCGGTCTCGCTGATCTCCGAGGCGGTCAGGCTGCAACTGCCAATGCGCCGCGAACGGATCAAGATCTCTCAATGAAGTTTGTGATTGGGGGCATCATTGCGCTGGTGGGTATGATCATGGCGTTCCCGCAGTTGGGATTGCAGATTAACATCTTTGTCGCTTTCCTGGGCGCCGTCTTGATCATCGCTTTCGGTTTCCTGTTCGTGACAGTTTCATCGCGCCTGACTGGTGAGATCGGCTCATCTTCAAATCCGATTTCGGGAATGACGGTAGCAACCTTGCTGCTTACCTGTTTGATATTTCTGATTATCGGCTGGACTGGCCCAAGTTACTATATTACCGCGCTTTCCATTGGAGGCATCGTTTGCATCGCCTCGTCGAATGGCGGCACCACGTCACAGGATTTGAAGACGGGGTTTCTGGTTGGGTCTACCCCTCGACTGCAGCAGATCGCGATTCTGGTAGGTGCCTTTGCCTCAGCGCTGATATTGGGGCCAATTCTGCTCCTGCTTAATGATTCAGCCACGGTTTATGTGCCGCGCGTGAGCTTTGAACCGGCTAGGAAAAGCGTAGCGGTAGATCCAAGCAGGGCCCGTTCATTGCCCGCCTTCTCCGATCAAGTTAAACCCTCGACGCCAGGCAATTATCGAGTTCTGAAGAATGAAGCCGGCGCCGCGGCTGTGGCGGGTCTCGATCCGGGTGAGTATCTCGTCGACGACTCGGGCAAAGTCGCTTACAAAGTTGAGGAGAACTTTCCAGCCACTCTCAAGATCGACCCTTCACAGGCTGGCGCTCCAGAAAAGCTGAAAGGTCCACAGGCTAACCAGGACCAGGGCATGTACAGGCCCTGGCATAAGACCGACATCACGGGTGGACCAGCAGGACGTTACCTGGTGAACGATCAAGGCGTCCCTGTTTACCTTGCTGATCCCGGCATCAACGGCATCCATAAGGTCAGACCTGACGGATCAGCGGTGACGAAGTATGACGCGCCCAAAGCCACTCTAATGTCTTACATCATCAAGGGAATTTTGAACCGACAACTACCTTGGGGCTTGGTGCTATTGGGGGTGATGATCGCAATCGTGCTGGAGATGAGCGGGATTCCTTCGCTCGCGTTTGCCGTCGGCGTTTATTTGCCGTTGTCGTCCTCGAGCCCGATTTTTATCGGCGGCATAATTCGCTGGGGAGTCGATCGTTACCTGCGCAACAAGTTGAAGGACAAGAACCTCTCTGAAGATCAACTGGTGGCCGAGACTGATAAGAGTCCGGGCGTGCTGATGGCTTCGGGATACATTGCCGGTGGTGCGCTCGCAGCTATCGTGATTGCTATCTTGCAGGGCGTGCCGTGGCCGGCTCTGGCAAACTTCAACAAGTCTGTTGAGGATTGGGCAACCGCGCATAACCCGTTGTTCGGGGGAGCGAACGCAGACATGTTGTCGATGATACCGTTCCTGGTTCTTATGCTCTTGCTCTACCTTGTCGGGCGCGAGATTCTTCTTACCAATCGACCAAGCGCCGTGCGTCGGCGTTGACATATATTTGTTTGGATCATCAATCCCCATTACTGACTTCTATACGAAGTTCCGAGGCGCGCTGCTAAGCACGGGGCGCGCCTTGCATTTCATTACAAAGGAAAAGCTTTAATGCGACCTTCAATTTTACGTTCATCGTTGTTCCCGAGTGTCGTTCTTGCCGGTCTGCTCGTTTGTTTGAGTGGAGTTCCGGTTGTCTCTCAACAGGCGCCGCGCTCACCGACAGACACGGTGCGCGAATTCTACAAGGCAATGCGCGAGAAAAGGTTTCGCGAAGCTTTCGGCTTGTCGATTTACAAGCCGGCAATTGAGCCGTTGAAACCCCAGGAGTTTGAAGATCTCAGGCCAGACTTCGACAAGATGGCTGCGGCTATTCCCGAGCAAGTCAATCTCACCGGCGAGCAGGTGAGCGGTGACCTGGCGACGGTTTTTGTGAAAGTTAAAGACGGCGATAACCGGGAACAGGCGGAACCGGTTTCGCTCATCCGAGACGGTGGCATCTGGATTATTGGGGACAGGAAAAACCAGGCGATAGTTAAGAAAGCCGGAAAACAGTTCTTCTTCAACGCCCGTATCGACACTCACCATGACGAAGTGCAAGCCATGTTGACGCGCATTTCACTGGTAGAACTCGTTTATAGTCAGCAACACAACGGTGTGTTCGGCAATCTAGCCACCTTAATTACCGCTGGCTTATTGCCAAAAGATCTCGAAGGCACAGAGTCAACTGGCTATCGCTTCCACGTTAATGTGGCTTCTGGCGGGAAGACGTGGAGTGCCGCAGCCGAGCCCGCTCAGTATGGCCGGACGGGTCGTCTGTCCTTTTTTCTCGACCCCTCAGGAGTAAGAAGCAATGATAGGGGCGGCAAACCTCTTGGTCCGTTCCCCAAGAATTAGTCTGAAGAATTAAAGAAAGCCTCAAGAACTCCGCGGTGTTACTGAAGAATTCGTTCGGAGCGAGACCCCAGGCGCACAGCGCGTGGTGATAACGTCCGGCGAGCAAAATCGGATGGATCTGCGCTTCCCATCAAAATAGCCGCCGCGCGGTGTCAGCGACGAAGACAACAAACTCGATATTTCTATTGCACCCACGGCACAGGCTAACTAGAATGGGGTTTGCGACTCTTCCGACGCTTTTCCAGGTTGAGCCCCTCCTCTAATCTACTAAGAGACGCTTTTGGCGGGGCCAAAGTCTCACAAAAAACAATGGCCGAATTCACTCGAGCGATCGTGTCACGCTTCCGACAGTTTGTCGGTGAGCGCCGTCGCGCGAAGCGGCTAAAGGTTCGCCTGGCGTTTAGCATTTCGATACCTGACCGTGCAAGAAGCTTCAATGGATCGAGGCGAACCAGGATTATGGAGGGCCACACATTAGACATAAGTGCGACGGGGTTGGCGCTCATCGTTCCCGCGATCACTCTCGGTGAACACCATTTGGTAGGAGAGAATCGCAGCTTGAATGTGAAACTCCAATTGCCTGTTGGACCGATCGACTTGCAGGTGACGCCGGTTCGTTATGAAAGTCTTGATGAGCATGAAACTGAAACCGGCTATTTGATTGGAGTAAAGATTCTTGAAATGTCAGCAGAAGATCGCGCAAAGTTTGTGGAATACGTTTCCACTTTTCCAGATCGAAAGCCTTAAGCCGGAGCACCCCAAGACTTCTAATCGAAACTCAGCCAGCCAAAAGCTTCGGGCACGTGAAAATTAGGTTCTACAGTATAAGTCGGCTGCCACGCGAGATATCGTTCGTTTCCTTTCCCGACGCAACGAAATAGATTGCAGCGCCACGCGTCTCCATGTTTCGGTTTCGGAATGGAGTCGCTCCAGGGAATACGAATGCTGATTATCAGCTGATTCGCACTGATGCCTACGGCAGCAGTCATTCCGGAGTGAAATTTGAAATCAGTCTCGCGGCCGGCCGCCGTAACCTTGATGCCTAGATCAATCCACTCACCCGTTGGAGCAGCTTCAAACTCAAAGTATCGGTTGGGCTGTTTAGGATCTGGCGCGAGGAAAATTTCGCAGACGTCCCTGTCCCACAACCCGATTGTCTTTTGGTCGAGCTGAGGATTTGAGCTGATTATCAGCGGTTCGGTCTGATTACAAACAAAACGCACGCCCAGGAATTCTTCTGACCACATGACGCGCCCTTCGGCGTGACGGGATACAGGTGCCTCTTCCCCCGACCAATAGCGAGTGATCTGAATCGGCCGAGCCCTGGTCCATTCAGAATGATCGACGAGGTTGGCAGCAGGATTAATTTCGGCATAGCGCGCCTCGATTACCGGACCTTTGGTCATTACAAAAGACTCCGCACCCAACCGCCATCGACTTGCAGGGTGACGCCGGTAATGTACGACGCGCGTTCTGACGCCAAAAAAGCGATTGCGGCGGCGATCTCATCAGGACTGGCCAACCGGCGCATTGGCACTTGCGATGCCCAACCTGCGATCATTTCCTCCTTGGGTTGGCCTAGTACGCGTGCTCGTGTCGCGGCCAGTTCGTCCTGCCTTTCGGTCAATGTGTAACCGGGCGCTACATTGTTTACAGTGACGTTGTCTATGGCTACTTCAGTGGAAACCGTCTTGGCCCAACCGGTGAGCGCGGCGCGCACCGTGTTTGAAAATAGTAGGCCGTCAATCGGCTGCTTCACCGAAACCGACGTGACGTTGATGATACGACCCCATTTCTGGGCCTGCATCCCGGGCAAGACTAATTTTGCCAAACGAATGGCGGAGAGCGCGTTCAATTCAAACGCCTTGCGAAACATTTCTAAGTCTGCATCCGCAAAACGCGACGCCGGTGGTCCTCCGGCATTGGTAATAAGTATATCGATGCGGCCAGCACGTTCGCGCGCAAGACTTACAAAACGCTCCGTTGCCTGCTCGTCAGTGACGTCAGCACCAATGCCGTCGACGGTAGCGGCTGTCTCGTCGTGAATCTTTTGCGCTGCTTCGGTGGCACTCTTTTCATTTCGCGAACAAAGAAAGACACGCGCACCTTCGCGGGCCAACTCCCGCGCTGCAGCAAAACCAATTCCTTTGCTGGCAGCAGCGACAAGTGCAACGCGATCTTTTATACCCAAATCCATGAAATTCAGTCTCCGCTTCCAAAGGTGTATTCAAACTTTACTTCAAGGCCTCGAGACAAGCATTGAGAAGTTTGGCAGGATTGTCGTCCTGAAAAACGCGAGCGCCAGTGTCCTTGGAAAACTTTTCCAGAAGATGATTAGCTTCATCGGCAACTCCGCCCGTTCCAGTCAAACAGCCGATAAGCTTGCCCTCATCATGAGCAATCGTGAATTCGTTGAGCGAGCCCATCGCGCCTGCGATGAACAATACAATATCGCACGACCGGACGAGCACCACATTGCGTCCTTTCAAACCAAAGCCGGTATAGATAATCAAGTCGCAAGCATCCAGCGGCAGCTTATATCTTTGCACATGCTCGCGGCTGTCGCTCGCTGGAGAAATACCCACATGAAAAACCCCGGCATCGTGCGCAGCCTTGCCAACCAGGTAAACGATTCCCGTCGTAGCTCCTGTCAAAAGTATCAAGTCGCGTGTTGCGATAGCCTGAGCCAAAGCGTTGGCTATCTGCACGAGCGCAACTTTGTCACTCGATGATGAAGTATCGCCGGCTGAGCCCATTACTCCGATTTTGGTTCTCATAGACGGTATTTTTCTAATTGGGCACACTTACGTTCTTCCAACGGACGCTTGAATGTACGCCGGATCCCAGATAAGTATCGAGAAAAGATCTGTTCTATTAACCGGACAGACGAACGCTCTCCGTTTCGCCACGTTTACCGACAAAAATAGTTTCTTCAACCGGCTCTGACTTATCTTTGTCCCACAATCTTCGGCTAGCAAACCAGGCGACACCGGGAAGCAGAAAGAATGCGCCAATTCCAATCGCTACAACTCGAGGCGATAGTCCAAAACGATCAAGCAACTCACCTGTAGCATAGTTTGATACAGCCATTGTGAGTGTAAGCAATGCTAATTCGGCGGCGAATACACGCCCGCGAAAATTGTCCTCGACGCCACGTTGAAGCAGCACAGTGGAAAACACCCAAAGGATGCTTCCTCCCGTATGTGCGAGTCCCAAAAAGATAAGAGCTAACACAAAACTCGTCGCGCTGCCGAAAGCCATGTAGAATGCGCTGCCGATCAGAAAAGCTATTCCAATTGAAACCTGCATGCGTTTCTTGCCTTCGCCTGAAATTCGGCGAGCAACAATCGGCCCGACCGCCGTGCCGATCCCGCGGGCTGCGAAGAGAATACCAATGCCCGTAGCCGCACTCTTGCCGACGGGAAAGATCTTCTCGCCAAAAACTGCCAACAGGGTCAAGATCCCGCCGCCCAGACCCCAGGCCGGTTTCACCAGCAACAAAGCCAACACGCGCGGCCGGCGCTTTACGTATCGTGCTCCTTCAATTGTCTCGGTTATACCCAGAGCACGGTTGAGCGTCAGCTTAGTCTTCTCGCGGGGCAGGCGTTTAGGGAAGCGCACGCTGGCGATCAGGGCGGCTGAAAGAAAATAAGTCAGCGCATCAAGGATAAAAGCGACATCAGTGCCAAACCACCCCGTTACCAGCCCACCCATGGCCGCGCCCAGTGTGAGCATCACGGACCAGGTCACGGAAGAGATCGCGTTTGCCGCCACGAGTTCGCGGTCGGAAACGATCGAGGGAATAACGGCGGTTTTGGCTGGCTCGAAAAATGTCGAGAATGCTAGTTGCAGGACAGTCAGAAAATAAATTACCCACAACTGATCCGCGCGGCGAACAAATAGAAATCCCAACACCACCAGAGCGCGCAGCAGATCAGAAATGATCATGATCGAGCGCCGGCTGAATCGATCCGCAACGACGCCAGAGAGCGAGCCAAATACAAAACTAGGGACAAACCGAGCGACTAGCAGAAGTCCGACAGCCCGCCCGGAGCCCGTCAAGTTAAGAATGATTGTGTAGAGGGCAATGGTGTCAAACCAGTCGCCCATCTGGCTAACGACCTGGCCTAGCCAGAGTTGCCGAAAGCCACGATTACCGCGGAGCAACTCGATATAACCCGCCGGTCGGGTGGTCTCTAAACTCTTGCCGCTTGAATTTGCCATGAGGTCGACCCCAAGAGGAATGATGACTGATAAGCGATGAGCGATGAATAAGCATACGAAAAATGGACATTCATCACGCTAATTCGCGTTCTGGATGATGACTAAAGACGAAGGGTGCCCGGACAAGTGAAAGTTGTCAACTTGTGAGTTGAGCAGTTTGACTGAACTTTTCAATCTGACCCCATCAAATTGATTCCGCAAGAGCAGGTTGGATTTTCGCATGGCGATATTTCGCAAAACCTCAATACAGCAGCTCTTCTGATACTTGTCGCATCGGTCATCCATCCGGCACAAGAATTGAGAAAGGAAGATCGCGGCTGAGAAGCTTAAAGGCTTCACGGGCTCCCCGCACGGGGTCCGAGCCGCCAATTTCTGAAATGGAGTGGCAAGTTATCCCAGGAAAGCAACTGCCACTCGATTTTAACAAGGCTCTCACCCAGCAAGGCGAGCCCAGACTCGCCCGCTTGCCCCCTAACAATGGTCGGAAGCCAGGCTGATTGCTCCCAGCTTTGCTTCCGACCCGCAAAATGGCGACGGTCTATTGGTAGGGAAGAGGATAATGAGAGTCTCTAACTTTTTAGCAAGCCTCAGCCCGGTTGAGGAGAGTGAATGAAGCTCCTCAATATGGCTGATAACAAAACGGGATCTCCGCCAGGGCAGGCGCGCTGGGGTGCAAGTTACCCTGCGAAGTGTTACCAACTTTTCATCCTTGCCGGCGGCGCCTTTGTAGCGGCTTGGGTCATTCAGCAGTCGTTCTCACTTGCGTTGCTCAGCGTGACGATATTCGCTGCAGCGCAGGTGATTTACCTCGCCTGGTTCCGACTAAACGTTAAAACACGCGAGACCGAAGAACTCAGCCGAATGCACTTTGCCACGGCGGAGGCACTGGCAACCGCGATTGATGCAAAGGACCAAACCACGCATTGCCATGTGCGCCGCGTGCAGATTTATGCCGCTGGCATGGGAGAAGTGCTGGGACTTTCAAGCGCGGAAATTGGAGCGCTAAAAGCGGGAGCTTTGCTTCACGACATTGGAAAATTGGCGGTGCCCGCCCACATCATCAACAAACCCGGAAGGCTGACTCCAGCTGAGTTTGAAAAGATGAAGATCCACACAACTGTGGGTGCGCAAATTCTTAGCCGCGTTGACTTTCCCTATCCGGTCACACCCATCGTGCGCCACCATCATGAGCAATGGGATGGTCTTGGTTATCCCGACGGTCTCAGGGGAGAGCAAATACCCATTACAGCGCGCGTCATTTCGGTTGTTGATTGCTTTGATTCGTTAAGAGAAGATCGTCCTTTCCGACCCGGCATGACGCGTGACGAGGCAATCGCGTTTCTCTTGCGTGGTTCAGGTACCCATTTCGATCCGAACATGGTGCAATTGTTCATAGAACATCTGCCACACTTCGAGGCGCAAATTGCATCCGTTGGGCTGCCACAACAACTGCCCCCAAACAGCCAGCGTGAACCTTTCGCATTAAACGAAGTGGACATGGCCCAGACCAGAGAGCGCGGTTGTTACATGGCTTACGACCAGATCAAGAGTGCACACCAGGAGGTCAATTCGTTATATGAGATAGCGCGCACCTTCGGCTCATCTCTGGATGTGCGAAACACCGTTGAGGTCCTGGTGGATAAGGTAGGACACGTGGTCCCGTTTGATACGTGCGTAGTTTATCTCTACGACGAACTGAAAGGATATGCTACCTCGGCTCACGTAGCAGGAAGAAATGCGAAGGTTCTAGCTACAAGATGCATAGCGCCGGGGGAGGGAGTTACGGGATTTGCCCTTGCTAATCGCAGTCCGATCAATCAACTGCACCCGAGTCTGGATTTCGCAGGACTTGAACTTGAACGCGAATATCGCTCGATGGCGTCTTTGCCTTTGTGTAAAGATGAGATATTGCTAGGTGCTCTATCGGTTTATTCAACAGAGCTTGAGCAATACACAGATGACCATATGCGTTTGCTCGAAACCGTTACTAGATTGGCTTCGGACGCATTGTCAAACGCAAGGCATCACGCTGAAGCGGAATCAAATGCCCTCACCGATTCGCTTACGGGTTTACCCAATGCGCGTTATTTAACTCTGCGCTTTGATGAGGAAGCCTCGCGTGCACGCCGCACGAGCCGTTCGTTCCAGGTGGTAATGCTTGACCTCGATGATTTCAAAATCGTTAACGACACATTTGGACACAAAGTGGGCGACAAGATGTTGCGCGAGATGGGGAGAATAATTCAGACCCAGCTTCGTGAATACGATTTTCTTGCCCGTTACGCCGGCGATGAGTTTGTTGCCATTGTTCAGGAGTTGATAGGGACTCAGGTCGAAGACTTACGCGGCCGCATTGAAACAGCCGTTTCGGAATTTTCGCTCCATGTTCGCGGTAATGGCGAAGCGCGCGTGGGTATTAGCATTGGCACTGCGACGTATGGCATTGATGGCGAGACTTTGGACCAACTGTTGGTTGCCGCCGACCAGGCAATGTATCGCGCGAAATCGCGTCACAAGCTGGAGAAACTTTCCCAGCAGACCGCGGCCTCTGAAAAGACAGTTGAGCTTGAGAATGACAACCTCACGGAACTTGAGAACGATAGCCGCGCTTCAATCTCGGTCAACTAACTAAATTGAAAGCTTTCACAGAAAAAAATAGGAACAAACATGGAAACTTTACGAATATCGGCGATTATTGCATTAACGTGCTTACTCGCGCTCTGCGCGCAGACGACGGGCTCAGCGCAAGGGCGTGACAGAGGCCAAAGTAATAATCCGAATATGGAGGGTAGAGGCGCCAATCCTGGCCTGAGTAATCCGGGCATAGGGCAAACTACCAATTCCGATAATGGTCGAGACCGTAATGGAGTCAACGGCAATCAAGCTGGAGGAAACTCTGGTGGCAGGGGAAATGAGCGAAGCCGTGGCGGCAATCGGGGTGGTAACGAGGCAGGAGCGAACGGTCCGGTAATCGGAAGCCCAAATGGAGTAGGGATAGGCACAACTCTTGGCAGCGGAAACGCTGGGCAAGCAGAAGGCCAAGGCAAAGGTCCTGGTCACGACCACGGTGTGAGAGATCATGGGCGCGGCATTGGCAGAGGTCACGGTCAAGGCAAAGGCAAGGGTTTTGACAAAGGTAGAGGGATCGGCAAAAGCAAACTTCCGGGCCAGGGTTAAAAGTTCAATCAAGTTGGCAAAGCAACAATATTCTCAATCCCCCAAAGCCGGTCCGTAACGCCCGCTGCCATTCCGGACGCATATCTTTAGGTGCCGGCAATCCTCACAAAGTTGTAAATACATTGAAGGCGAAGTGTACTGCGTGGGCCAGACTCTAAAGCTTCTTGCTGAATGCTGGTTTGGCCACGCTTTGGCCCGCCCATCCTCTGCGTACGACATGTGCGGGATTGCTTCTCGGCTGGGCTTCGGCTTCTTTATGTGACCCAATCTTGACATTCCTGTCCCCCATCGCTTTCAATCGCTAGAAGGAGATGCGTGATGTAATTCCTTAGACCGGAAGCAACGCGCATGCTCAGAGGCTTAAGGTCACCCGGGCCGGCCAGTTTCTCCAGGATTGAAGCATGCCTTCTGTCACAACGCCCAAACAAATTGCTAACGTTCTAATTGTTGACGACGAGACCAACGCGCGAGAACGCCTGCGCAGTAGTTTCGAAAAAGCCGGTTTCCGCGCTTTGAGCGCGGAGGACGCTCCTTCAGCTCTGCGCCTGCTCCAAAAAGAACCTTGCGATCTTGTGGTCCTGGACCTCGAGATGCCCAGAGTCGACGGCCTTACACTTTGCCGACTTCTGCGCGCGCAGCCGGCAACAAGCAATCTGCCCATAATTGCTCTCTCGAACAACGAAGTCGAGAGCCAGAAGATCGAAGCGTTTGCCGCCGGCGCAGACGATTACATTTCCAAGCTTTCTAGTTCAGGTGAGATCATTTCAAGGTCCGCAGCACACTTGCGAGCGGCGCAGCGAGAATGGGCCCTAATCGGAAGCAACCGTGAGCTGAGATTTTTGGCAGACCTGGGCCGCGGCCTTCTCCGAGCACTCGAGCCTGACCAACTGGTGCGCCGCGTGGCCGGAGCGACTTACGAAGGAACGAGCGCGGCGCTATGCGCGGCCTTTTTGAAACTAAGCGAAAAGAGCAACGTTGTCTGCATTTTCGATCGCGAAGGCAGTGCAGAGGATTCCTCGCTGCTGCAAACCGATCGCTTGAAAGATTGGCTGGGATCCTCAAGCGCGGTGCCGGTTCTCATCACTGATGAAAAGCGCTTTCTTCTGCGCGACGAAGCGCACAGGGCAGAATACGCAGCGCCACTCAGATTTAGTGGCCGGATCAATGGCGCGTTGATTGTTGCTTTTGACAAGCGCGAGGATTGCGACGAAACGGTATGCCGGCTTGTCGATGCCGCTGCGCAACAAGCTGCGCTCGCTGCTCATATTTCTACTCTTTACCAGTCCGCCCGCGAAGTCTCTGCGAATCTTGCGCTCGAAGTGGAGAGCCGCACCGAGGAAGTCGAGGCCCAAAGGCGCTTTATTGAGGCCGTTATCGACAGCCTTCCGCTCTCGCTTTATGCAATTGATCGCAGCTACAAGATTGTAGCCTGGAACCGCAACCGCGAATTGGGAGAGCTTGGGATCCCGCGTGGCGCAGTCTTGGGGAAAAACATTTTCAGCGTGTTGACTCGCCAAAAACGCGAATTGCTTGAGGGTGAATTCTCTCGCGTGTTTGAAAGCGGCAAAATCGAGCGTATCGAACATCAGACCACGCTCGCAAATGGCGAAATGAAGCACTGGCTGATAAGTAAGATTCCGATGTGGATTGATAGGAGCGGCGCGGTATCTCATGTGATTACTGTAGGCGAAGATATTACGCACCACATTGAAGCAAACCGCGCAGTCGCTCGCGCCGAGAAGCTGGCCGCCATTGGCCGTCTTGCAGCAGGTGTGGTTCATGAAATAAACAATCCGCTAGCTACCATTGCTGCCTGCGCCGAAGCTCTCGAATCCCGAGCCCGCGAAGACGAGTTTAAAGATCCGGACGCGCTCAATGATCTCCGGGAGTATCTGGGACTGATTCGCAGCGAAGCCTTTCGTTGTAAGACGATTACCAATGGTTTACTGGATTTCAGCCGTGCGCGCGCCACACCACACGCACCCATTAGCCTCGGAGATATCATCTCTTCTGCGGCGCGTTTGCTATCGCATCAGCAGCGCGGCGGCGGGATAGATCTTCAGATCGAAACGCCTGATGATTTGCCGCTCGTTTCCGGCGAGGCCGGGCAGTTGCAGCAAGCCATAATTGCGCTGGCTACGAATGCGGTTGATGCGATGCCACATGGAGGCGTGCTAAAGATCGCCAGTTGGGGAAATGGAAAAAGTGTGATTGTGGAAGTCAGTGATACGGGTGTCGGAATTCCATCGGAAAATGTGCCTAAGATCTTCGAACCATTTTTCACGACCAAAGAAGTTGGCAAGGGCACGGGTCTTGGTCTGGCAGTTTGTTATGGTATCTTAACGGAACACGGAGGGAGCCTAGACGTGCAGTCCACCGTTGGCGTTGGCACTACTTTCACAATTTCACTCCCGGCAATAAACCAAGACGGAGAATCGCAGGCTTGAGCGAACAAAAAGCAGCACGAATTCTGATCGCCGAAGACGAGGCAAATCTTCGGATGGTGTTGCAGAAGGAGTTGGAGCGGCTGGGTTATCGCGTACAAGCCGCGCCGGATGGCGAAGCAGCGCTGCGCAAGCTGGAAGAGAGCAATGTTGATGTGCTGCTTTGCGATATTAACATGCCGCGAATCGATGGCATGGAAGTGTTGCGTCGCGTTCATGAACGGCCAAACCCGCCGGAAGTGATCATGCTGACGGGGCAGGCAACGGTGGAAACCGCCGTCGAAGCGATGAAGCTTGGTGCCTACGATTACCTCACCAAGCCGTACAGAATCACGGAACTCGACGTGCGCGTCAAGCAAGCTGCAGAGAAACGTCGCTTGCGCGTTGACAATCTTCGACTGCGTGAACAACTGGCGCGGCAGTCAGGTTTGCCTGAGATCGTCTCTGTTTCCGAAGCGATGAAGGAGTCCGTAAGGCTTGTTGAACGCGTTGCTCCTTCTGACGCTTCAGTGTTGATAACAGGCGAGTCCGGAACCGGGAAAGAACTTATCGCACACGCCATACATCGTTTATCCAATCGCGCGGATGGATCTTTCATCGACATCAACTGCGCCGCTTTTCAGGAATCGCTGCTAGAATCAGAACTCTTTGGTTACGAGGCTGGCGCGTTTTCAGGTGCGAAAGGACGCAAGCTTGGACTGATCGAACTCGCCGACGGCGGCACGCTTTTCCTCGACGAAGTTACGGAGTTGCCGGCGCAGCTTCAGGCTAAACTTTTGCGGGCCATTGAGACGAGAACATTCTTTCGCGTGGGCGGAGTGCGCAAGGTGGAGGTTAACGTGCGCATCATCGCAGCCACGAACCGCAATCTCGACTCGGTAGTGGCTGATGGATCTTTTCGTTCCGACCTTCTTTATCGTGTAAACGGTTTTCAGATCGATCTCGCCCCATTGCGCGAAAGGTCTGAAGACATCGAACCGCTGACACGTTATCTCTTAAATGATGTGGGAGGGACAACTCCGCCCGAACTCGAATCTCAAGCACTCGATGCGCTGCGTTCTTATAGTTGGCCCGGCAATGTACGCCAGCTAAAGAATTGCCTGGAGCGGGCCGTGATTCTTTCGAACAATGGACGCATCACTATCAACGAATTACCTCCGGAGGTGGTGCGCCCCTCCGTTGCTGTGCCGCTTGCCGCGAGTGCCTCGCAACCTGGCGCACCCACAGAGTTTCCTCCAAGTGCAGGCCCCGCCACAGGCTCTCTGCGCGACGTAGAGCGCCAACAAATACTTTCCGCGTTGGAGCAAACTGGCTGGCATAGAGGCAAGACAGCCGAAATCCTCGGCATCTCTCCTTCAACTCTCTATCGACGCCTGCGTGATTACAATCTCGAGCGACGCAATGGCTGAGTACATCTGACCAGCTGCTATCCCTGCTTGAGCTTCTTTCGATCAATTTTGCCGCGATCGTTTTTTGGAAGTGCGGGGACAAATTCGATCCAGCGCGGGTATTTGTAGAGCGCAAGGCGTGACTTAACAAACTCCTTGATTTCTTCAGCAAGCGTATGATCGCGGGCGGACTCTTTTGTCTCGGCCTCACGGTCAGGCTTCCGCGGAAATCCTTCCCGGAGCACGATAAATGCCTTTGGCTTTACAAGGCCGTCACCTGCCTCGTTGCCGATCACCGCGCATTCAAGCACGGCTTCGTGCTGCAGAAGGCAATTTTCAATTTCGGCAGGCGCAACAAAGATGCCGGAGACCTTCAACATCTCATCAGTGCGCCCGTGATACCAGTAATATCCCTCTGCATCGACATGAAACTGATCGCCGGTCGTGCACCAGTCACCTGCGAAGGTCTCTTTGGATTTTTCATGCGCATTCCAATAGCACAGCGCAGCCGAATCTCCTTTGATCTTCAGAGTACCCATCTCACCGGTCGAAACTTCTTTGCCTTCTGCATTGATAATCTTCGCTTCATAACCCTTGACTACCTTGCCCAGACTTCCGGGCTTCACGTCGCCCGGCCGGTTTGTTATGTAGATATGAAACATCTCGGCCGAGCCGATGCCGTCGTAAATCTCCACGCCAAAGGTCTCTTTCCAGCGCTCGTGAAGTTCTACCGGCAATGCCTCACCGGCGGAATAGCAGAAGCGAAGACTCGATAAGTCACAGCTGCTCGCCTGGGTTGAGTGGAGCATTGAGTTAATCATGGTGGGCACCGTCGTGAGAATCGTCGGCCGATATTGCTCGATTACCTCGAAAAGCTTCTCTGGCGTCGAGCGTTCTGAAAAAAGTGCGGTTGCCCCGCCCACCGCAAAAGGAAAAAGGAGATTCGTTCCGGTGGCATAACCAAAGAAGAGCTTCGGCACAGAAACCGTCAAATCGGTTTCATGCACGCCTATTGTGCGTTTGGCGAAGACTTCGGTGTTGAAAGGAAGATCATGATGCAGGTGCACAGCGCCCTTCGGATGACCTGTCGAGCCGGAAGTGAATAACCAAATCGCAATGTCATCACGGTGGGTATCGGCAGGGACGCATTCATTCGATTGGGCGCCTGCGATGTTGTCAAAAGAAACCCACTTCGCGTCGCTCGTTACATTATTCGCCGGGTCAGCAATCTCCAGGCCAGAAAGGGGGCCTGGGACAACCTTGCATCGCTCCTCCGTTTCATCACCGACGACCAGAATAGAGCGCAGGTAGTTAGCACGCTTGATCGCTTCACTGAAAGTATTTAGCAGGGAGTGATGAATGATGGCCGCGCGAGCGCGGGTGTAATCGAGATAGTATTTGTAATCTTCGGCCGGCAAGAGCGGATTGACCATTGTGATTACTGCGCCAATGCGTGCCGCGCCAAACCAGGTCCAGACAAAGGCGGGACAATCCGGCAACACAATCAAGACTCGATCTTCGATTCGCACGCCCACTTCGCGCAAGGCATTGCCCGCGCGATTTGCCAAACGCGCCGTATCGCCGTAGGTGTAGGTTTGGTCCTCGAAATAGAGACAAACCTTGTGTTCTCGTCCTTCCTCCACATTGTGATAGAGGAAGTAGTCGGCCATGTTGAAGCGTTCGGGGAATGAGATACGCATCATTCGAATGTCTCAGAAATTCCGAATTGGCAGCATGAAGGCGGGATGAAACAAAATGGGCTTAGTCACCAGGTGGCTTCGACACCCCTGAGAAACTGATCCAACGTGCTACGGTCCTCATCACTCATCGACGTGAACCGCACCGCAAAACCTATTTCGCTTGCTTCTTCTACTACTTCAGCCCACGGATAGATCTGCGCGTCATCGGAAAAGGTAATCTCCAATCGAATGAGTTCTTTCAGTTCAACTTTGCCGCCGCTCAGGACAAAACAGCCATTCTTGCTAAGGTTCGTTACATTGGCCTCTTGCGGGGCCAGGACGCCCTCCCAGCGCGCTGGAAGGTTCACTTTGGCTCGAGGGGCACGTCTTCGCTCTTTTCCCATGGTCGTTCGATGATGCCTTTGCCAGAGAGCAGTGGGTTCAAAACAAACTTCACTCTTTCCCAAACGGACAACCTGCTTCGCCGTGCTTGGTATCCAGATATGTTCGCGCCTCCCAGAGTTCGGGGAAAAACTTCTTATCGAGCGTGGTCCGCAAATAGCCCACACCTTCAGACCCTCCAGTGCCGCGCTTTGTGCCAACCATGCGTTCGACCATTTTGATGTGATGGGATCGCCAGAGAGAAAAGTATTCATCATGCTCCAACAAAGCCTCGGCGAGTTGAAACTCTTCGTTGCGCTCCTCAAAATGCGTGAGAATTTCGAGAACGGCTTGTGTGCGTTTGCTGTAACGCTTCTTGCGCTCCTGCTCGTCCAAAGACTCTTCACTGGCAGGTGCGTCCAGATCGCGATTGCGCAAAGCCGCAAAGAACGCATCGCCCAACGATGGCGCTTCGAAACGCCTTTGCAAACGGCCGTAAGCAAACTCATCGTCCCGAAATTCATTCAAGAGGCTCTGTTGTTTTTGTCCTGAGGCAAACTCAATCTCCCTAAATTGCATGGATTGAAACCCACTGGCCGGATTGAGTTGGTCCCGAAATCCCAGAAAGTTGATAGGCGTCATCGTTTCCAGAATATGAATTTGGCTAATCAGCAGCTTCTCTATCTCGACCACGCGTCGCAAAACGCGTGCGGCAGCGGCAAGCCGATCCTCATTCATTAGACTGAAGGTCGCATCGATTTCGTGGAGGATCTGTTTGAACCAAAGCTCATAAGCCTGGTGAATCGTAATAAAAAGAAGCTCATCGTGGTGAACTGGATCGGAAAGACAATCCTGCAGGCCGATCAAGTCGGCCACGCGCAGGTATTTGTTATAGGAAAGCAGGGGGGTTTCTCCGTAGGAATCTGTCATTGTTCTTGTTTTTTTGAACTTCGAACTTTGGACTTTGAAAAAACCCACTCACCTCAGGGAAGGGGGACAAAGATCAAAGCTCCAAGATCAAAGATCGGCTTGATCAAAATGCCGCTCCCGCGGCTTCGTGCTGGGCGTATGCGCGCGTGTCCCTGATCTTTTTCATTTCACTAATGATTAGGTCCAGTTCCTCATCGCTCGTGTAGAAATGAGGCGAAATGCGAACGCCGGCGCCGGGACGATAATCGACGATGAATTCTCGCCGAATAAGTTCTTTAGTAATAGCGGCGGCATCCTGGTGCGCAACCGTGATCGTTCCTCCTCGATCAGCGGAGTTCTTCGGACTCGTCACTGTGAAACCTGCTTCTTCCGCAAGCGCAATTAGACGTGTCGTTTGCCGCACACTCTTCTCGCGAATTTTGTCAACGCCGATTTCGTTGATAATGCGATATCCCGATTGCGCTGCGTAGAGAGCTGGGATTGCAGGTGAGCCATTAAGAAAGCGGGTTATGTTTGGTGCGTAACGAAGTTCTCTATCGAAGGCAAATGGCTGTTCGTGGGCCATCCAACCGGTAGTCTTTGGTGCCAGAGTCAGTTGGAGGTCGGGACGCACGTAAAGATATCCGGCGCCTGGGCCGCCGCATAACCACTTCACAGAGCCGCCAGTTGCAAAATCCACGTTTAGCTCTTTGACGCTAAATGGCACCGTGCCTGCGGATTGATAAGAATCCAACACGACCATCGCGCCCACCTCATGAGCGCGTTCGGTTATCGCTTTGGCATTTTGCAAAAAACCACTCTTGAAGAGTACGTGGGAAAAGGGAACAAGCAGTGTTTTTTCGTCAATGGCTTCTAGAAAACGTTCAAGCGATACTGTTATGCCGTCGTCTGACGCAACAGTTTCGATTCTCAGTTGGCCGGTGCGCGCGTGAGCCTCATAAACATACATCACCGAAGGAAAGTTTAGTTCCGAATAGACGATCTTGTTTCTCCTGGGTGTTGGCTCAAAACAGGAAAGAATGAGCGACTGACAAATTGATACATTCTGATGCATGACGACGCTGCCAGGCTCGGCGCCAATGATGCGCGCCACGTCGTTCCCTGTGGTGACAGGCATGTCCCACCAGCCTTCCGCCCACGCACGCACGCCGCGCGTTGCCCAGGTTTCTGCGTAGTCGCGGAGGCGCGCATGAGTTTCTCTGGGCATTGCCCCCAGACTGTGCGAGATCAAATAGACAGCGTTGTCTAAGATGGGAAACTCACTTCGCCATTTGAGCAGCTCGTCGGTCAAAAGGTTCTCCTTGGCTTCTGCCGTGTGTATTAATTTACCACATTGCTTTGTATGATCCTCAGACTAACTAATTCCTTAGCGAAAACACTAGTGCAGCTTTGCCGTCGCCAGTGTGGAAAGGCTTCGCCTTTCCGTGTCGTTCTCTACATTTCGAGGCTATGCCTCTTTTCTTCATCGAGGCGCAACGTCTCCACTAACAAAAAAAGAACAGCGCCGGAAAGCCAGACGATTGCCGCACAGTCCGGCGGCAAAGCAGCAACTGCTCAGTTCGCTGCTCGTCGCTAATTCTCCGTGATAAAGTTACCTTATTAAGATGTGGAAGTTTCCTAAACCAATTCGTCACACAATTCCCGAAACGCGTTGGCCCAACGCCGAAGAAGCGGCGAACTCTCTTCTTTACCAACCTATCAGCATAGGGCCAACAGAAGCTAAAAGCCGCACATGGGTGCCGGCGATGGTGCCGTGGCGAGCCACAGAAGACGGATTTGTCACGCAGGAGAACCTTGATTGGTACCGACGTTTTGCGAAAGGACGTCCAGGAGTTTTGGTCGTGGAAGCGACCGGTGTTCGCGATACTCCCAGCGGGCCATTGCTGCGCATCGGCCACGATCGGTTTATATCAGGACTGCGGAAGCTGGTTGAAACCGTAAGAGATGCGAGCGAAGGCCAGACCAAACTCTTTATCCAAATTATTGACTTCCTTTCCGTGAAGCGTAGGCCTGAAAAAGAGAAATATTTCGCGCGCTTTCTGCTAGTCAATGAGCAACACCGTCGGGTTCTCGCGGAAATTACTGAGGACTCGCGATGGATTGACGCTGGTGAAACTGAAGTGCGGAACTTTCTCAATGGCGCTAATGAAGAAGTTGTAGAGCATGTTCTTAACGCGCGTGAGCTGGAATCACTCCGCTTTGGTTATCGCGAACACGTTACTGATTTGCACCTTCCACACGTGCGCGAGTTGCCTCAGGTACTTCCAAATATTTTTGCCGAAGCTGCACGCCGTGCGCGCGAAGCAGGCTTCGACGGGGTAGAACTGCATTATGCACACGCCTACACAATGGCTGGTTTTCTGAGCGCGCTAAATGACCGCAGCGATGGTTACGGCGGCTCGCGTGAAAACCGCGTGCGTTTGCCGCTTGACGTTTATGGAGCAGTGCGCAAGACGGTGGGGGACGATTATGCGGTCGGCGTTCGCTTTTTGGGTGACGAAGTGATTGCGGGCGGCAACCGCCTCGACGATGCAGTCTATTTTGGAGTTGAGTTTGCTCGTGCGGGTCTTGATTTTCTTTCCATTTCGAAAGGCGGTAAGTTTGAGGACGCCCAGCAGCCGAAAGTGGGGCACGCTGTTTACCCTTACACCGGACAGAGCGGATACGAGTGTATGCCGACAGTTCTTTCTGACAAGACTGGGCCTTTTGGTCGCAGCGTCCCGCTGGTTGCAGCAATCAAGCGCGCTGTAAACGAGGCGGGATTCAAGACGCCTGTTGTGGCAACCGGCGGCATTACCACCTTTGAACAAGCCGAGGCTATTCTGCAACAGGGCCAGGCGGACATTATCGGCCTTGCGCGCCAGGCACTGGCGGATCCCGATTGGTTTGTTAAGGTGAAGCTCGGACGCGGTGATGAAGTCAGGCGTTGCACTTACACAAACTACTGTGAAGCGCTGGACCAGGCGCATCGGCCCGTGACATGCAAGCTCTGGGATCGCGTTGATCTGGATGAAACGGGAATCGCGACAGTCGATGAGGGGCGCCGGAGGCTGCTAGCTCCCGATTGGAAAGCGTAAGCTGTTGCTGGGAGCGCGGGCACCCTGCCCGCGAATGGCGAGGCGCAGCCTCGCCACATTCCTAACAGGCCATGCCGGAAAGGCAGAGCCTTTCCGCACATCTGGCGGCAAAGCCGTCGTGCTTGGCATGAACCTAGAGTGATTGCTTATGCGGGCGAGACGCCCGCGCTCCCGGTATTAAGTTTGCGCGAAGCTTCGTAGCTTGAAATGAAGTTCGGGTCGCGACGTCTTAAATCCTCATAATCAACCCGCCCACTGCGCATCATTAGCGAGTAAGCGAACTCGACCGGACTCAAGCGGACGTGTTGTCGCGCCTTCTCAAACCAGCGCATGCTTTCATACGCTGCGGCCTGATACTCTTCGATTACCGGCTTTCGCGTTGACTCGAATTCCACAAGCGCACTCCCGACGATTTCTGTTTTTCGAAAACACTCAGCCAGTGCGATCGCATCTTCTATTGCCAGTTTAGTTCCCGATCCAATCGAGAAGTGTGCCGTATGTAGTGCGTCACCTAGCAGGACGACATTTTCAAAAAACCATTTGTGGTTTTTCACCAATAAGAAATTGATCCATTTTGAATTGTTTGAAAGCAACGGCTGGTCACCTAAATCCTTTTCAAACGCCTTTTCCAGGTAGTCCCGCGTCAGCGAGTCGTTCCTCGCGGAGAAGCCGGCCCGTTCCCAGGTTTCCTGATCACATTCGATAATGAAAGTGCTGGTGGTTTTGTTGAATTTGTAAGAGTGAGCGGCAAAAACACCGGCGTCGTTTTCGCGGAGAGTCAATGTCAGCCCATGAAATAGTCTATTCGTACCGTACCAGATATAACGATTCGGACGGACATCCAAACTCGGAACGAAATGACTTGAGTACTGTTTTCTTACGGTGCTGTTAACGCCATCGGCAGCTACCAATAGATCGCAACTTGATCGGAGCGACTCAATGTCGGCAATCTCGGTTCGGAAGCGCAGCTTTATGCTTAGTTGTTCACACCGTCGCTGCAAAATCTTCAGAAGTTGAAGACGGGCAATCCCGGAAAAGCTATTGCCATGGATAGAGATCTTTTCCTGCGCGTGCACTACATCGACATTGTCCCACGCCTCAAACGCACGCGTAATCTGCGCATGTGATTCGGAATCGGCTGCACGCAGATTCGCTAAAGTCTTTCCGGAAAACACTACGCCCCAGCCGAATGTATCGTCCGGCCCGTTACGCTCGTAAACGGTGATTTCATGAGCCGGGTTTGCCTTTTTCATCAGGATTGCAAAATACAAGCCCGCCGGCCCGCCACCAATGATGCTTATCTTCATCCCAAGTCTAACCATCAGTAACCGCTAAAACGCCAAGAGCGCCAAGATCGATTACTCAGAAGCCCGACCGTCAGGGAGGGCTCCGAGTGCCCGGTGTGAGCCCTCCCTCATGGTCGGGCTTCTCTCCCGCTCCTTAAGAACAATCTTCTTAGTTGTGAATAGTTCAGTTGATCTTAGCGAACTTTGCGTCTTGGCGGTTGTTTTTCTATTCCTTTAGGAGCTGGCCCGCGATTATGAGTTTTTGTATCTCCGAAGTACCTTCATAAATTCGCAGTGCCCGAACATCTCTGTACAGCCGCTCGACGACGCTACCGCGCACAAGGCCCGCGCCGCCATGAATCTGGACCGCACTGTCGATAATCCGGCAGGCTGCTTCGGTTGCATAAAGCTTGGCTTCGCTAGCTTCGCGAGTAACGCGTTCAGCCCCCGTGTCCTTCAAGTGGGCGGCACAGTAAACCAATAGTCTCGCGGCGTCGAGCTCGGTAACCATGTCGGCCAGTTTCTCCTGTATGAGTTGATGCTCCGAGAGAAGGCGGCCGAATTGTCTACGGCTGGTTGCATGGCGAACAGCTTCATCGAGCGCGCGCCGCGCCATGCCGCAAGCGGCGGCACCCACACTTGCTCGAAACGTGTCCATAGTCCGCATAGCCAATAGAAATCCGTCGCCCTCCTTTCCTACCATGTCTTCCGCGGGCACGCGACAGCTTTTGAATTCAATTTCGCCAATCGGATGTGCGGCGATCATCGCGATGCGCTCGGTGACGCTGAAGCCGGGCATCTTTGCGCCAACTACGAATGCGGACAAAGCGGCGCGGCCATTAGCATCTGTTCCTGTCCTGGCGAACACGGTATAGAAGTCGGCCACCCCGGCGTTGGAGATAAAGCGCTTGGTGCCGTCGATCACGTAGGCGTCGCCGTCGCGCTTTGCAGTGGTCTTAATCGCAGCCACATCAGACCCTGCATCAGGCTCGGTTAGCGCAAAGGCCGCGATTGCTTTCCCTTCTACCGCGCGCGAAATCCAGAAATCACGCACGTGTTCCGGGGCAGCCTGGCTTATGGCATAGGTTCCCAATCCCTGCATCACGAAAGCGAGATCAGCAAGCGCAGAGGAATAAGAGAGCGCTTCGCGAATCAAACAGAGCGACCGCACGTCCAATTTCGTGCCAGGCGAGGCAACTGCGTAACGCAACACCGCCGCTTTCGCAAGCGCACCCACGTATTCGCGCAGTTGAGCGTCGATATCCCGTTCTTCAACAGCTCGCGGCTCAATCTCGCGTGCTACAAACGAGTTGATGCGAGCAGCCAGTGCTCGATGATCGGGCGTAAAGAAGGGAAGTTGATCGATAAACTTGTCCATGATCTTAAAAACGAACTTTGTACTTTGAGCCTTGAACTTTGTCAGTGTTCACTGAGGGGTCGTCGAAGCACTAAGTACAAAGCACAAAGCTCAGAGAAACAATCATTTGAAATTGGGTTCGCGTTTTGCGACAAACGCTTCATATGCTTCGCGATAATCGGGATGCTGCATGCAGATAGCCTGAGCCTGAGCCTCGCATTCCAGTGCCGTATCCAGGTTCATATTCAACTCGCGATTGAGCAACTCTTTGGTCTTAGCAATCGCGAAAGCCGGCCCCTGTGAAAGTCGTTCGGCCAATTCGCGCGTAGTCGCTGCCAGTTGATTACCTGAGACTACACGATTATACAGCCCTATTCGTTCTGCCTCTTGAGCGGAAATGAAATCACCGGTGTAGAGTAGTTCGGTGGCCTTAGCCAGACCAACTGCGCGCGGCAGCAAATACGCAGCGCCCATATCGGCTCCCGATAGCCCAACCTTTACAAATAGAAAAGCAATCTTCGCTTCCTGACTCGCAATACGTATATCCGCTGCAATTGCAATGCAAGCTCCAGCACCGGCTGTCGTACCGTTAAGGCTGGCGATAACCGGCTTGGGCAGCGCGCGAATATTGCGCACAAGTTCGCAAGTCAGTCGGGTAAACTCCAGTAAACTCTCCATGTCGCGATCGAAAAGCTCGGCAATGATATCGTGCACGTCGCCACCGGAGCAGAACGCTCGGCCCGCGCCCGTTATCACCACTACACGAACTTCTTCTTCATCGCGCAAGGCTGCAAACGTGTCCGTAAGCTCGCGATAGACTTCAAACGTCAAGGCGTTGAGGCGCTCCGGACGGTTTAGCGTGATCGTAGCGACGCCGCTCGCGCTTCTTTCGTAAAGGAAACTCTTCGGAGTAAACATTGGTGAGTGATTCGTTATGGGTTTAGAACGGCAACGGCTTCAATTTCCACTTTTGCCTTGTCATCCAGCAGGCTCTTCACTTCAACCAGGACCATCGCCGGGAAATGTTTTCCCATGCGCGCGCGGTAACATTCGCCGACTTCGTTCAGACTCTCCGTGTATTCCTTTTTGTCAGTCACATAGAGCACGATTCGCGCTATCTGATTCGGGCGGCCGCCGGCTTCAGTAACGACTGCAATCACATTTGCGAGTGCGCAATCGAACTGCCTGACAAAGTTTTCACTGGCAATTGCGTGCTTTTCGTCCCACCCAACCTGTCCCGCCACGAAGAGCAAGCTGCCACCTGCGTCAGTTAAAACTCCATTGGAGTACCCGCGTGGTGTGCCGAGTGATTCCGGATTAATTAGCTTGAAAGTCATAGGAGTGAACCAGACAAAACAGAATTAGCAAGTTATTAGATTCTGCGCGGCGGGGCAAGAGCAAAATCCGCGGTCTTAGGGTCAAGTCCTTACTTGTTGTACCGAAAGCTGTCAGCTTGTGGCGCCAACGCGGGGTCCCCAACGGGGCAGCCCCGTTGGGGTGCTACTTACAGTTTGCGTTACGAGGAGTGACAAAATAAAAAGGCCGCCTTCGGAAGGCGGCCTCGAATATCTACACGCAAACGAAGCTGATCAGAGAACCTTATCAAGCCGCGAAGCGAGTTGGCTGGCAAGGTTGCCGTTTGGATCGAGTCCGCCAATTGGCTCGCTGGCACTACCTTGCTTGTCGAGAATTACCATCGAGGGCAACTGATCGATGCCAAACTTTTTCGAAGTAGTCCCATCCGGATCGCGAAGTACAGTGACTTTAAGACCGTATTTTTGAGCGAATCCGCGCAGTTGTTCATCACTCGCAAAGTTCTTCGATTTCTGATCCTCAGACTCGGTACTTACCCAATAGACCACCACGCCCCGATCGCTGTATTCGTCGGCAAGTTTTCTGACACCCTGCAACTGGGCTTTCGACAGGGGAAGCCAGGAGGCGCCAAACGCCAGAACCACAACTTCACCACGCAGGCTTTCAGAAGTTATCGTTTGGCCGTCAATCGAGCGCAGGGAAAAGTCGACCAGTCCGGCTGCGCGGTTCTGGGCCACCGCGAGAGAAGACCCGAGTAGAACCAACAGAAACAAGGCCAATATGGGGGTTCGATTTTTCAGAAGCATTTCCTTTCCTTTGCCCGTTCCTAAAGAGGTCGGGCAGTGCGTTAGATGAGTGGCGCAGCTCTTTAGTTGGACATCATTACGGCCCTGGTTTGTTCTAGTTCTGCACAGGAATTAGCTGTTTTGGCGGGAAAACGCCAAAAACGTCCTTGTACAGAGCTCGGTAATCATCCCACGTGTCCATGTCGCGCGCAATGTAATTCGAGCTGACGGAAACACGCCTTAATTGGTCCAGGTGTGCGTCAAAGAGCCCCTTTAGACCACGCTTAGGATCAAGACTTACCAACTCCTCACGATAACTTGAGTCGATCAGGATGGGATGCCCCCCACGTTCATTCCAAGTGGGCATAACCAGCCGCGCTCCCTTCTGCCATTCGCTAATCAACATCCCGATCACTTCAGCCGGCACTGCCGGGTGGTCAACCGGCGTAATGACCACAGCCCTTGTCTCGAGGGGAAGTTCGCGCACGCCGGAAGCGATTGAAGCGCTCATCTCGCTGGCCGGGTCCGAATTAGTGGCGAAGGTGACGCCGGAATTTCGTAAGTGCTGCCGCAGCTGTTCTGCTCGAGGATCCTCACCCAAAACGACAACGACGGTATTAACACCGCCGCCGAGCAGGTGTTCGATGCAAGTTTCGATCACAGTCTTGGAGCCGAAGGGGAGCAAGGGCTTGAATGCGCCCATGCGTTGGGATCGCCCGGCGGCGAGGATGATGGCGGCTACTTCGTTGGTTTTTGGCGTTGAGTCTTCGGTATTTGTCATTCCGCAGGTATCAGCGTTGGGTCGCGATCAAAGAACAAAGTACAAAGTCCAAAAGCTACAACTTTTGCGATGAAGCTAATTCCTGGAGCGCGCGCACCGTATATTGCCGCGCCATCTGCTTGCGCCAATTCATTACAAAGTCCGTATTGTCCAGCGGGCGGGCCTTGATGTAGCAGGCTTCGGCAGCAGCGTTAATATGTTCGTCGTCAAACGGTTGGCCGATTAGAGCTTGCTCGGCTTCTTTCACTTGAATGGGCGAGGGAGCGATGGCGCCGAGTACCAGACGCGCGTCGCGAACTGTCCCCGCGGTATCCAGGCTAACCCAGGCAGCCACGCCAAGCACGGGAAAATCAAATGCACCACGACGGCGAAGTTTTTGATAAGAAGCGCGCCAGCCGTTGAGCGGAGGCAAGTGAATGTCGACAAGGAGTTCGTCCGGCCGCTTTTTCAGGTAATCAATGCCGTCATCGTTGTAGAACCCCACCGCGTCAATCATTCGTTCACCCAGAGTTGAGGCCAGACGAAACTTCGCGCCAATCGCCACCATCACCGGCACCAGATCCGACGACTGCACGGCCCAGCACTTCGAACTTCCGGGCGCTACCCAGCAAATATCGCCATCCTTTTTCAAACAGAAATTGATGCCTTTGCGCCATTCGTAATTCTGGTCGTAGTAGTTGCAGCGCGTATCGAGCAGCAGATTGCCACCGATGGTTCCCATATTCCGTAGGATTGGAGTCGAGATTGTCCGCGCTGCGCGCGCGACAACAGGATAGTCACGGTTGATCAGCGGATGTTCACAAATGTCTGTAAGCGTCACCGATGCGCCGATGCGAATTCCCGACTTTCCATCGCCGCTGATCTGATTGAGTTCAGGTAGGCGCATGACCGAGATGACGGTCTGCGGCATCTGCTGACGACGCTTCATGTTTGGATAGAGGTCCGTGCCGCCAGCCACAAACTGCCCTTCCGGCCCCGAGCCGGCCATGATCTTCACCGCCTCCGTGATTTCTCGCGGCACGCGATAACTAAATTTTGGGAGTCGCATCATAGGGAACCTATTTCGCCTTCGGAGTTCGGTGGACTTTGCTCGCCGCGTCCAGATGCTCCAACCAAAACCTATTAGAGAGTCGGGCTTTGGCGATGTCAGGAACATCATTCGAAATCGGAATCACAACATTACCTGCCGCCTCGTAAGAAAGAACCAAAGCAAAATTGGACAGGCTTGATTTATCTTTCTTTCCGTCGAAACCCCAAAGCATGAGTGTCTTTTCCCGGATCGGCTTGTTTTCGTAAAGAAAACTTATAAACTCCACTTGGAATGCTCTTCACGCCAACGGCGTGAAATACAATAGCCCAGGGCAACGCCCTGGGGAATAAATCAAGAACACATCCTTCGCGCGACCCTCGAGGGG
>CAAGKR010207339.1_pt1 | contig 82871 bp, 71 predicted proteins | sample 2556971 | NCBI WGS metagenome assembly CAAGKR01 (sample SAMEA5207829, study PRJEB30636) | soil metagenome | biome: forest; feature: boreal; material: soil | place: USA | collected 2011-09 | depth 1 m | reverse complement strand
GCAAGGTCGCAGATGCCCATCAGGTTCGCCAGCATCTCGTACGCCTTCCCGTTCGCAGTCTGGTATACGCCCCTTCCCTTGAGAAGGGTCTGAACGATCGCCGGGCCACCCGGCTCGTCATAAGCGCGGACGATATAATGGGCGAAGTCCAGGTACCGGCTGTCGCCAGTCAGGCGATAAAGCTCAACGACGGGCTCAAGCACGCTCGTGGCCGCCATGCCTTCGTGCGTCCCGGCGGCAAGGATGCTTTTCCGGGAGGGGAACGTCGCGATCAGCAGGTCGCCCATACGCCGAACCGAGGCAAGCGCCGCCTCATTGCCCGTGTAGCGATAATACGAGAGAAGCCCAATCATGTTGTAGGCATGCGACCAGACATCCCAATTGGCGCCCGGGAACAGCCCAAACCGCTGCGCAGGAAGATAGGTTCCAAGATAGCCATCGGGCTCCTGCGCACCCATCAGTTGCGCAGCCACACCGTCGAGCTTCTGCTTAAGCGCGGGGTCTCCGCTGTAGGCCCAGGCAAGAGTCGCCGCATCGAGCCACTTGCCCACGTGCTCGCCGATCCATTCCTGTTTGCCAGGCTTTTTCAGGTAGCCAGCCAGGAGCGGATCGGAGTCCACGACGAGAAGCCGGTTCCGCTCGTTTGCGTCAATCCTATCTCCGAGCCAGCCTTGCACCCTAACCTGGGACAGCTCCGAGAGATGCACAACATCCGGAATCGCCGAGGCAATCTTGTAGGGCACAGGCAAGACCGGAGTCGCCGCCAGACCTGACGCCGAAGAAGCCAATAGAACGGCAGCCAGACTCTTGCGAAACGACATATAGAGGATTCTAAGATTCGAGGTGATGAAAAGATCGCTCCCGGTACTTCGTTGCGGGAATTTGGGATAAAATCTTACGAGTGCGGACGCACGCGCCTGATAGCTGGAAATGCCAGCATCGTACCGAAATCCAGCAGCTCTTTTCGTGCGTAGCGGCAGGTGGCTGAAGGCAAAGGCGCCCCCAACGAAGGGACCCTTGATTACTTTTTAATTTCGATGGCGCTGACGGTCAGTACCTGTTTGCCATCCACGGTCTGGATCGTGCCCGTGGCCGTCACTTGCGCGGGACCGTGACAAATTTCGGGATGAAAGGCCTTCGCAACATCATTGGCCGCGACATAATAACTGACGATCTTGTCACCTTCCTTGGCCTGTATGACCGTCTGGCACTTATCCTGTAAGTTCAATTCACACTTTGCACACATGGCTTCACCGCTGATCGTTCTGATTTCATCAGCAGCCCGGGCTATTCCGGCAAGCGACAAGGCACAGACAAGGAGACTCAGGATTCTGTAGGTTTTCATGTTTTATTCTCTCCGATCGAGCTTTTCTTGGGGTGTCGGGCGCCGCGAGGATTCTCGAGTCGCCCAACGAAAGCGTTTCAATATTTTGTGGGTCGCTCGCGACATGCAGCATCGTGTCCTAAATGGCACATTAGGCCCATAGGATACATGGCAATCCAATGGGCTGACGACTCAAAAACCGGAGTCCGATACATTTCGGTGCGTCAGGCTACATGTCACGAAACCGGGATAGCCGGTGTTCATTTGTGTGGAGTTTGGCATCTGGCTCATGCCGAATTGGTTCATTTTTTGAACAAAACGCGCTGAGCGACAATGAGCAATTTCAGGAAAAAGGGCGGCCTTAGGCTTCTTGCCAAGGCGGCCCGGTTCGCTGAAAGTATGCGTTTGAGCGCGATTCCCGTCACAGCCGGCGCACGCAAAGACGCCGACCATTCCTTTTTTGGCCATCCTCGCGGACTCGGCTACCTCGCCTTCACGGAGGCCTGGGAGAGGTTCTCCTATTACGGCATGCAGACGCTGCTCGTATTGTACATGGTTCGACAGCTCCTGCTTCCGGAGCACATTGGGCATATTGCCGGATTCGCTCCTTTTCGAGCAGTTCTCGAACGGGCATATGGCGGCCCGCTTTCAAATGTCGCTCTGTCTTCGGCTATTTTCGGGCTCTACACCGGCCTCGTTTACCTGACCCCTATCGCCGGTGGCTTCATAGCCGACCGGTGGCTCGGGCGGACGCGAACGATCACGATCGGCGCTCTCTTGATGGCAGCCGGCCATTTCCTGATGGCCTTCGACAAGTCGTTCTTGATCGCCCTGCTTTGCCTGTTGGTCGGAGTGGGCTGTTTCAAGGGAAATCTCGCCAGCCAGGTTGGAGCGCTCTACGCGACTGGCGACCTTCGGCGCGCCGACGCGTTTCAAATATATCTCCTCTTCATCAATGGGGCGGTCATCGCCGCCCCGCTGATCGCGGGTACGCTCGGCGAGCTGTACGGCTGGCACTACGGCTTCGGGGCCGCGGGCGTGGGCATGCTGATTGCGATCGTGATCTACCTTTCAGGCAGAAAATGGCTGCCGCCGGAGCCCGAACGGATACGCTCAGGATCCGTCGCGCGAAGGGGCCTGAGCAGCAACGAGCGCAAGGCCGTTATCTTGCTATTTCTGTTGCTGCCCGTGCTCGCGGTTGGTGCCGTCGGAAACCAGCAGATCTTCAACGCCTACATGCTTTGGGTGCCTAGCAATGTGAATCTCGTGTTCTTTGGCCGCACAATGCCGACCACGTGGCTGATCACCCTCGATTCGGTCGTGAGCGTTTCAGGCCTGGTCATCGCACTGGCGTTCTGGCGCCTGTGGTCGAAGTATTTCAAGGAACCGAGCGAAGTGATAAAGATTTCGATCGGTCTCGGTTTGAGCGCTGTCGCCTTGCTGGCACTCGCCGAGGCGGCGGCGATATCAGCGACCGGCCATAAGGCTGGCATAAGTTGGGTGCTTGCGTTTGAGGGCTTCAATAGCATCGGTTTCGCCAATGTGTTCCCGGTCGGGCTCGCCTTGTTTGCGCGCGCGTCCCCGAAGCCGCTGGCGGGGACAATGATGGGCGTCTATTTGCTTCACCTATTCCTGGGAAACAACTTGGTCGGCTGGCTTGGGGGACTTCTTGATCGCATGCCAGGCGTGCAGTTCTGGCTTCTGCATGCCGCTCTGGTGGGAGCAGCCGGCGCGGTTATGCTCATCGTGGCGCGGTTCGCCCGGCACCTTCTACTTACTCCAAACCCGTCCGATGAGTGATTGGACTCGTGGGAATGGCGCCACCTCCCGCCGCAACGCGGGCGCCAGACGATCGGGCAGCCTGCTCCATTCCGTCTTGCCGATTCGGCCGCCGGTCGCAGCAAATAGGAGGAAGCGTCCCACTGCGGTTCGGAGTGACGCCCATTCCGGAGCGAATTGACGGTAGGATATGTCCGGTGATTTGGGCAGGACCGATGGCCGCATTCACTGCGCCTGTCTCTTGACCGCCGAGTATTCGCTGAAAAGACCCAGCGCTCCAATTCGTTTGCATTCGTTAAAGCCCACCGAATGAAGTGCCTTCAGCACCGATTCAGGTCTCACGCAGGCATCCATCGTCTCCCAGAAATAGACCATCATCACCTGAGCCTCCCGGCTCCGCGTGAATATTCGTGTCAAAAAGGGATAGATCCTGCCGAAATAGAGTTTGAAGAGAAACGCACCAAAGCGGTTTGCAGGCTTCGTGATCTCCAGAATGAGAATTTTTCCGCCAGGTTTGAGAACACGCAGGTATTCGCTGAACGCTGTCTCAAGTTCCGTTACATGTCTGAGCGCATAGCCCATCGTTAGAAAATCGAAAGTGTTGTCGGGAAAGGGAAGCTGTTCGGCCCGGCCGAGCACGAAACGGGCGCGAAGTTTCGTTCGTGCGACCGATAGCATCCCTTCACTCGGATCGAGGCAGGTGATCAGGTCGTCCGATCCTAGTAACTTGGCCGCCGCGACAGCGACCTGGCCCGTCCCACAGGCAACGTCCAGAAGCTGGTCACCCTTGCGCAAGCCATGGCGGCTCAGGGCCCAACGGCAATAGTGCGAACCGCTTTGAAGGAAACCCCAATTGGAGATGAAATCGTAGTGTTTTGAACCCGCGTCGAACAATTGGTTAACAAACGCGTGTTTTCGGTCATCCGCTGAGTAGTGTCCGGTCAGTGGAGGATGGGGGATCATCGGTTGGTTTGTGACAGGCAGCGCGCCGTCGGCAAGCCGAGAAAAGGCGCACAGCTAATCCGTCTATAGCGGCTTCGCGGACTTCAGGATCTCGTCAAACCGGGGATCGTCCTTGAGCCGCGCCCAGACAAGGTCGTAACGGATGCCATTAGGCGTTCGCAAAGGCATGGGCAGCGCGATGGCCTCACGCAGGATCGCAAGAGCCTCGTCGCGCCGATCTCCAATCACCAGAATCTTCCCGTATTCATCGCGCATTTCCAGCGACGAGAACGAGTCCCGTCTGACCTCCTCGTCGAGGGCGGCCTTTCCGTCCCGAACCGCCTCTTCGATTCGCCCCGCATATGCTTCCGCACGGGCAATCCCCAATCGTACCCACGGTCCCTGACGGGGAGACCACGCGAGTCGATGATATGACTCGATGGCGTCGTCCGCGTATCGACGCGCGTCGTCGGGCCGGCCGAGCAGGTAGGCCACGAAGGCTCGGTGAAGGGCGACCGGATCGTTGATCGATCCGTCAGCATTCGTGACAAAAGTGACGCGAGGATCGGTAAGCACGCGATCGGCGGTGGCCAAATCGCCCTTGAGGAGGGCCATATCGTAGTCGGCACGCAGCCCAGCCGAATCTGCCGGTGCAGGGGGCAATTCCGCACAGGCCCGCAAAAATGCGGGCCGATCGCCGTCGAGCTCGTATTTGGAGCGCACTTCCAATTGTCTTATGGCTCGGTTGGAAGCCAGGAAGGGCCGGTACCGGTCGAAAAGTTCGAGCAGTTCCGCATAATGCCGCAGGGAGAACACAGTCCCAAGCAGTTGCGAGATCGCAGTATAGTCGTTAGGGTTGAGGTCAGTTGAACGATGCAACCGGTCCAATGCTTCGGGCCATTGCCCGAGACGCCGATGGGCCATGGCGATCCGATATTGCACTTGCGCATCATTGGGCAGAAGCGTCTCCGCAGCGCGATATTCGGAGAGTGCCTTGGCCCAATCCTCGCGGCAGGTATAGTCGAATGACCCCTGCGCAAGGAGCGTCTCAGGCGCTCCTGGCGCCAGCCGGTTCGCCGCATCCAACTCAGCCTGGGCCTTGGCGCGGCGTGCGGGTGAAGAGTCTAGGGCCGCAAACCAATACATCGTGCCGTGCAGGATCGACGCCTGCACATGGGGCAGCGCAAACGCTGGATCCTTCGCCTCGGATTGCTCATAAAGAGCGATCGCACGTTCGTAATCTACCTTCGTTGCCAGTGCTCCAATGAGACTTTGGTCAAGAATTCTCGCGCGCAGATAGAGGTCGTAGGCCTCCTGATTTTCCGTCGGACGCCGCACGATCAGCGTCTTCTCCTCAGGCGAAAGCGTGGCCTTGAGCGCAGAAGTCACGGCTGCAGCCAAATCCGACTGCACCGTGAATAGGTCCGTCACGTCCCTGGTGTACGAGTCTGCCCAGAGGTGTTCGTCCGTCCGCGCATCGATAAGCTGCACGTTGAGATGGACCCTGTTGCCCACCCGCTGAACGCCGCCCTCAAGCACGGTCGCGACTCCGAGCTCGGTTGCGATTTTCCTGAGATTGCGCCCATCCTGGTTCCTGTAGGCCATTACGGAGGTGCGTGAAATCACCTTGAGGTCATGTATCTTGGCCAGCGCAGTTATCACCTCGTCCTGCAGTCCGTCCGCGAAAAATTCATTGTCCTTGTCGGGGCTGAAGTTCGTGAAAGGCAGCACGGCGATGGACTTCTCAGGGACCGCGGGTGTCGTCGGTATTGTTTCGACCTCAGCCTTCGGGGGAGCGACGGGGGGCGCGGACTTGCGAGCGACTAGAAATCCGGCTGCGGCCACGATCGCAGCAGCGGCAATAACGACCCACGCGCGAATGGGAAAGCCCTGTTTCTGCACTGTCGGATCCATGGTTGCCGTATTTCGGGTTTGCGGCGCAATAGGGCCTCCCCCGCTGCCTGCAATTCCCCGTTCCGCGCCGGCCGTCTTGTGCGGAGCGTCCAGGAGCCTCTTCACCTGCTCGACAAATTGGGGCGTGGGCAGCGCGCCAGGAAGGCGGCTCCATTGAACCTTCATGAACTCCGGGGGAACGACAGCGCCGCTTTCAGGGGTATCGTCAACCACCACGGGAGCGAGGAATGCCATGCCCTCGGCCATCAGGTGCGTCTGCTCAACGGCGAGTTTCCATTCCAGCCGGAAATAACCTTTCCCCCGCCCCTGCGTATTCGTGGAAATTATCGGCAGGAACAGTGTGCAGTCGCCAATTTGCCGGCGAATCTTCTGGTCCCAAGCGTCGCCGCCCCGCAACTCGTTTTGGTCGAACCAGACTTCGACACCGTGGCTCCGAAGTGCGTCGGCGATGCGGCGAGCAACATCAGTGTCCTCGCGTGCATAGCTGAGGAAGACAGCCTTAGGTGATTCGGAAGCCATGTACCGTTGCCTGGAAGCCTCTGCATGCTCGCCATGGAAAAATGAATTGCGAGATGAAAACCCTTATGGGGTATAGGCTTGGGATTAGGGACTCCAAAGCGGTTTCATTCCGAAGATTTTCATTTTCTCCCCGAGCTTGACCGAGGGGAAAATCACCACGTGTTGAGGCCAGCCGGCATTCGCTGACCAAAGCTCCGTCAGTTAGGCGTGCCTGACTGTCTAAGCAATGCTTGCAATTGCTGCAGGGCCGCAGGGGCGCTCGATTGGATGCCGTTGGCCAGCACCTTCCCGTCCCGGTCCATGACAATGAGCTGGGGAATTCGGCCGTCGATGTAAGGGTAGACGCATGGCATCGTCGTGTTCTCGTAGGAGACGGACCTCCATGAGAAGCCCATTTCCCGCGCAAACTGCCCGGTGACCGCCGTCGGATCAAGCGTGAGGTAGACAACTTCAAGCTCCGGATGCGCCGCCTTGATGTCGTTGTAGTACCGTACAAACGTCGGAGTAAAATTCCGCGTGATCGGGCACGTGGTTGAGCCGCGCAGGAACACGACATAGCGAGGCAGGGAACTCGGATCCAGCGGCTGCGGCTCGCCCGTGATGGAATTGATCAGCTTCCCATCCAACTCCACCGCGACGCGCCCCTCCTGCTTTATCTTTTCCCCGAGGAGCTGCTGCTCGGCGAGCAACTTTTCCTCGGCGGCCTTCTGCATAGCGAGAAGTCTCGGACCAGCCTGTTCATCCTCCACGAACCGCCTGGCCTGAGCCATCAGGTCGGTTGCCGGCAGGGCAACACCGAACCTGGCGTTGAGCTTCTCGGAGACAACGTCGACCTTTCCGGACTGCACATCCTTTACAAATACCTCGTCACCCGCCTGCACCGTCTTGCCGCGCGCAAGGTCAAACGAGCGCGTGATGGTCACCCGGTAGGGCCAGATTTCCTTCCTTTGAACGATCTCCGGGTAGGTCAGTTCACGCTGTTTGGGCGTGAGACCCGCATAGGCGTTCCGCGCCACATCCAGCACATCCGTTTCGTCAGACTCGGCAGCAAAGTAGGTACGGCCATCATGGGTCCGAAGGTCGACCTCATTGCCCTTGAAATCCACGACGTCCACTTTCTGTCCTGCCTGCACGCTCACGCCGCCGTCAAATTTGATCGCTTCCTTGACCGAGCATTGCTCAGGCCAGAGTTCAGGTCTTTTCGCCAATTCTGCCCAACTTAACTCCTGCGCCTCGGCGACGCACGCCACCGCGCAGACCGCGAATAGTGAGGATAATCTTTTCATGATTCATTCCTTTAATGGGGTTCGAGCGACGCGATGCCAAATTTCGATGCCTTTGCTAACGTTGAAAGCAAAGGGCGAACGAACGCTGGATGCCAATTGATTCTGGTTAGTAGTTTGCGGGATCCAGTCCGAAACAGCGGCGGAATTCCTGACGTCCGAAGACGCTCGTGGACAACCCACGTCCGTCGAGGTCGCGGACCAGCCATTTTCTCTCGCAAGCCAGCTTCAGAATAGCGGCGCCGAGCGAGCCCGCAATGTGGTGCCGGCGTTCGCTCCAATCCAGGCACCCGTATGCGACTCGACGCCGGCTTTCCCCAAATGTGGAGGTCTGGATACCGATCTCCATCAACCCCTTCAAGCCTTTCGATGAAATCGCATAGTCTCGACCTTTGCCGGTCGCCGAAATCCATTTCAGGGCCAGCAGCTGGTCGTGCAATCCTACTCCTATGCTGCCAGCAATGTGATCGTAACAGGTCCGGGCCTGCCGAAGCCGATTGGGAGTGCTCGGTACGAATCGCGGGCGGGTTGCACCGGCAATGGCCGTAAGGCCCTCAAGGACATGAGCGACCCCGGCTCCGGCCAGGCTGTAGTAGCGGTGCCTTCCATCGGCGGCGACGCTGACCAAGCGAGCCCGGATCAGGCGATCAAGATGTGCGCTCGCAGTTGACGTGCCCACGTTTGCGACGGCGGAAAGCTCCGTGCCTGTCCGCGCCCTCCCATCCATGAGGCAATAGAGGATCTTGGCTCTCGCTGGCTCACCGATTGCAGCCGCTATCTTTGATGCGGCGCCATCGATAGAATCGATTACATCCATACTTCGTCTCTGAACGAAGTATAATGTGAACACAACTGCTAACATCGCCCCGAAAATGACGGTCCAAGGGGAGCACATCACGACACGGCGGGCAGCTATAAAGACCGCGGTGATCGGGCTTGTGTCATTCTCGCGAGACTTGTCATTGCTGAGCGAACATCTGCCGAACCCTCCAAAGTCCATGAAGATCACCTGCATCATCCGCTATCAAATCGACCCCTTCCAACGTGAAGCCTTCGCAGAGTACTGCGGAAACTGGGGTAAGATCATCCCGCGCAACGGGGGCTATCTGGTGGGATATTTCCTTCCATTTGAAGGCACGAACGACGTCGCCTGGGGACTCATCGCTTTTGACAGCCTCGCGACATACGAGACCTATAAGCAGCGCATCAATGCCGACCCAGAAGCACGGAAGAACTTCGAGATGGCCCGGTCGAAAAAACTCATCATCCGCGAAGAGCGGAATTTCGTCGAAATCGTCGGCGGAACCCTGGGCGTTGCGCCCCCCTCATGAATTCGCGTGGCGAACCGGTGGGCTCTTTAGCTGATCCGGACGGTTTGCGAGCCTTCCCCAAGATCCCCAGCGAGTCGCTCAGTCACAATCGCGCTGTCGCGACTCTGGGGACGGAACCGGACCCCTGTCTCCTTTCCTTTAAAAGAAACGGGCGCACCGGACCCCGTCGAGGGCCCGGTGCGCCAGGCGAATTCTTTTCCGCGAATAGTGTCAATAAGTGCTCTTGGCCTGCGAAGCAGGAGTGCCGTTTGACACGACGATCCTTGTGGAGACGTCAGTATGGAGCTCGGGAATCTTGAACGCCACGGGTTGCAGCGCTTTCACACTGACGGCGACTCCGTCCTTCATGGTGGGCGCGAACTTCCATTTGCGAACCGCAGCCAGAGTGCAATCATTGAGATCCCGGTCCGTGGAGCTGACAATCGCCGGATTGATCACATTACCGGAGGCCGAGATGGTGAAGGACACGACCACTTCCCCCTCCACGTCCGACTGGCGCAGATCGAGCGCATATGCGGGTGCCACCTGTGAAATGGGCTTGGGATTTTGCACGGCTGCGGAGGCGGACGCGCTGAGCGCCGCGATGATGAAACAGGACGATATGGTTCGGATATTCATGTGGGATGGGTTTTGAACGGTTGAATTAAAGAGTGTTGATCGGTCGGCCCAGTTTCCCTTTTGGGAGTTGGGCGATGATCGCTGCCCTCGGTAATCAAAACACGCAACTCCGCTCAAAGTTACAGCATATGCCGTTTTCTCGCCGGAATACCGAAACGCATTAATGACTCGGCGGAGAGCCGCCTGCCAAAAATCGATCAACCAGCCCGGTCCCTAGCGCTCCGCGAAGGAGTTCACCCGCTTGAAATCGCTCCAATCATATTCCACGGGTCGTCCCAGTTTTGACATTCTTACTCGGGCCGTGCTGCCGGATTCCACTTCGTCGGTCGCGTTGGACGAAGCGTCGTCAACAGGATTGATTCGAAGGTCGACATCCAGGTCGGTGATGCGCGCGATTCCCAGCAGAACACGAATCGGCTCGCGCAAGGCGGCACCGATGCCGGCGACGCCCCCGGTCTGCCTGTCGACAGTGATCACGACCTCGATGTTCTCGGTGGCAAGGAGACGCTGGGCCTCCGGTCGAACAGGGATTCTGAAGCGAGCATCCTTGGATGTTTCGCCAATCAGGGCCGCCCGCTCCAAATCGAGATATTCGGAAGGCGACTCGTCCACTTTTCGCCTGGGTTTGCCGTTCTTGCGCGACTCCCATTTCGCCCGTTGCTCCTCTGTAGCAGGAAGGCCGTTGACCTCGATCAAGCGCCAGCGTCGGCTGTCCTGCAGCGACGGATCATATCGTTCAATCCGCTCCTCCTTCACCATGCCATCGGAGAGAAAAACTTTTGTCTGCTGGGTGAAGGCCAGGTCTCCCTGTCCGGCATTCCATCTTTGAAGCGCCTTAACGAGCAGCGGCGGCGCTTCCGCGCGCATCGCCAGCGAAACAATGCTGAAAATGCTGAAGAGAGGTAATCTAAGGCAACGATGCATTAATTGAGTCTTTTCTTGGGAAACGGGCGGATTGCTCGATAATTTGTTTGAGGGCATGAGCCTTCAGCCTCGAAGGGTTTGATCCCTCCAATCGGCTTCGGTTCCGTCAGTTGAATACCGCACGCGGATGCGGGACAAAGGACGCCTGAACGAGCGCGATAAATCAGCGGATCACAAAATCAATCCAGTCGCGGTTCCATTCGAGCAGTGTTTAAGCGGTTGATCTTCAACAGCCGCGCGGTTTGCGCTCTCTTTGCTGAGGCTGTCCGTCACCCGTGACTACCACACGGCAGCAGATTGTTCAAAATACAAAATGCCAAAATAGCTTGCCGTACTATCCGTACTAGTGCAACTAGGACGGTATGCTTCCGTTTTCCATCGAGCTGAAACCCGGGCTGCCAATGGCGGAGCAGATACTTTTTGCGGTCAAGAAGGCGGTGGTCGGGGGCCAGCTCGCGTCGGGCGACCCTTTCCCGTCCGTACGGGCCCTCAGCCAGGAACTGCGGATCAATCCGAACACCGCGCACAAAGTCATAGCCGCGCTTGTCGCCCAAGGAGTGTTGATAACGACCCCCGCAGTCGGGAGCGTCATTGCGGCGCAGGCTCCCGGCAGCGGACGAGAACGCGCGGAGCTCCTAGGTTCTGAACTCGAGCGACTCGTGGTCGAGGCAAAGAAAATGGGCCTGACGATCGACGAGGTGCAGGCGGGCGTCGCCTCCCAATGGAAAAAGCTAACGAAGAGATAATCCCAAGCCACCCAATCAAAATGAATGTCATTGAAACCCACGGCCTGTCGCGAAGGTTCCTAAAGACGGAGGCGTTGAGCGGTCTCGATTTGTCCCTCCCCGCAGGAAAGGTGGCGGCGCTGCTTGGCCCCAACGGAGCCGGGAAGACAACCACCATCAAGCTCCTGATGAACCTCCTGGCGCCGACCTCGGGGAACGCGCGCGTGCTCGGGGTCGATTCACGCCACTTGGGACCTGCCCAGTTCGCACAGATCGGCTACGTATCGGAAAACCAGCAGCTGCCGCTGTGGATGTCCGTGCAGGAGCTTCTCGACTATTGCCGGCCCTTTTATCCTGCGTGGGACCGGGACTTGGAGAAGGCGTTGATCGACAAATTTGATCTGCCGTTGGATCGGAAACTCCGCCAGCTGTCGCGCGGCATGTTGATGAAGGCTGCGCTGCTTTCCTCCATGGCCTACAGGCCGAAGCTCCTTGTGCTTGACGAGCCGTTCAGCGGACTGGACCCATTGGTAAGGGACGAGTTTGTGCGCGGGGTTCTTGAGGTGTCGCTCTCCGGCGACTGGACTGTGCTTGTGTCGTCCCACGACATTGAGGAAGTGGAACGGCTGGCTGACCATGTCATTCTGCTCGACCGGGGCAGGCTGAACCTCAGCGAACCTGCAGAGGCCCTCCAATTGCGATTCCGCAGAGTGGAGGCGCAGGTTTCAGGAACGTCCCCATTGCCTCCCGAGGGGGCTCTCGAATGGGAGCGCTCAGGAGGACTGGTCAAATTCATTGAAACCAGGTATTCGGGTGAGGAAACCGAGCGGCAATGGAGCGAGCGGTTCCCGGGCGCCGTGGTCACCGCGCAACCCATGACGTTGCGCGAGATATTCCTGACTTTTGCGCGCACAAGCCGTTCGAAGTTGAAAGGAATCGCGGCATGAACCTCACATGGCATATCGCGAGGAAAGACCTCCGTCGATTCTGGGCTCCTCTGGTCATTCTGAGCGCCATCGCCGCGCTGCGGTTTGGAGTGGGAATAAGTCTCCTAAAAGCACACGCCGCGGACTCGGTATCGTTCAACCACATGGCCGTCTATGCAAACGTCCTTTGGGGCGTGGGCCTTTTCGTGACCTATATGCTCGTCGCGGCCGTCATCCAGGAGGATTCGGTCGCGAGCCCTGCATTCTGGCAAACGCGCCCGATCTCCCGCTCGAGACTGCTCGCCGCAAAGGCCCTCGGGCTGACCCTCATGTTCGGGCTACTGCCCATTCTGCTTTCGACTCCCTGGTGGCTCGGCTGCAGCTTCGGCTGGGCTCAAATCTGGCGAGCCGCGGTAGAGACCCTGGCAATCCAGACGGGTGTGGTGCTTCTCGCCCTGCCTTGGGCCGCGGTGACCGGGAATTATAGCCGTTTCCTGCTTTGGACCTTGGTTGCCGCCGTCGCGTGGGTGACCGCGGCCCTGCTGCTCTCCGAGCATGTCATTGTGTCGCGCTCGGGGATGTCGCCGGGAGTGGACGTTACGCGCCTTCTCGTGATCGCCGTGCTTGCCGCCGCAGGGGGACTTGGGGTGGCTATCCACCAATTTATTTCGCGCCGCACCTGGCGGTCGGTTGCAATTGTCATCTGCGTCGCGGCAACGATGGCAATCGTCAGCCTTGGGTGGAGGTGGGACGCCTCGGCATTATGGTACCCGCAACCCGTCGCGCCCGGCATCCTGGCGAAGGACGTCGAAGTCTCTTTTGAATACGCATCCGCCTATACCTCCACGCCAGAGGGCAACACCATGGTGGAGGTCAGCCTGCTCACAAAAGGGTTGCCGCGGGGCTACCTCCTCTCACCGCTCTATTCCCAGCAGGACCTGCGCTGGACCGACGGCAGCGCCTCAGTACAGCGCCGATTCGACATGTGGGGAAGGTCCATATTCATGGGCAATTCCAACGACCTGCTGCAAGTAACGCCTGAGCCCAGGGACGAGCAATGGATGCGGTACATGATGCGTCACTACCTGTACCGGATGATGCCCGAGAAAGACAGGCAATGGACAGTCCACTTTCCATTGATCCTGGCGCCCTGGGAAACGAAAAAAGTGCGCAGCGAGAAAACCAAATATGACGGCATGTTCTGGTTTCGCCTGCTTCAGGCCGAAAAGATTGGCGAAGGGGAAATCCGTCCAGGTAACGTCTTGGAGAAGGGGACCGACCTCACCCGAATTGCCTCGGCCGGCTCTGACGAGGAAAAGCAGATCCTTTGGCTTTCGCTCGTCGAGCGCTCCCCCGAATACCTCTGGAGGGATTTCCTCACGTACGTGGAACTCGCACCACCGAGCGACGCCCCATTGTACGGAGTGGTAAACCCGAAGAGGACTTTCATGAGCGAGGGGTTCACTGACATGGAGGACCACGCCCTTATCGCCAATGTGGCGATCACTCTTCGAAAGGAGAGCTTCGCTCCCAGAAGCCACTGGAACGCCTCGACACGCGGCTGGGAGAAGGAACACGACGCCTTCGTGGGAGCCACGCTTGCCGCGATCCATTACAGGGAAGCGGAAAGGTTCAGCCTACCCGTGACGGTCGACCACTTCGCCTTCTTGCACCACGTGCCCTGGGCCAACGGCGCGCCCCCGCAGAATTTCACCGTGTCGGGAGAGGCCGTGAGGCCAGGGACGTTCCCGCTTTACCCGAGAGACACGATCATCAATGCCCTGCGCTACGCCGGGGGCGTTTCCGAAAGAGCTGATTTGAAGGCAGTCGTGCTGACACATACCCTCAATGACGGCACAACGACCCAAACAGTCGTCAATGTGGACGCTTGGCTTGAGGGCCAAACCCCAGAGGAGACGATTCCTGCTCTTCAGCCGGGCGACACCGTGTCGGTCCCGACAAGTACGCCGGGGCAACCTCCCTAACTCCTTTCGTCAAACCGATCGAAGGCGCGAAGCGATGGGAACAGCCGCATCCAGAGCAATCCGACGACGAGGGTCCCCACTCCACCGAGAACCGTGGCCATCACGGTGCCGAACAGGGAAGCCGTAACCCCGGATTCGAATTCCCCCAACTGGTTGGAGGTGCCGATGAACAGGGAGTTCACCGCCCCCACCCGGCCGCGCATCTCGTCCGGCGTCTCGAGCTGGACGAGCGAGTTTCGGATCACGACGCTGATCGTGTCGGCGGCCCCCATGAGCAGAAGAGAACCGAAGGACAGCGAGAAGGACCGCGAAAGCCCAAAAACAACCGTGGTGATGCCGAACGCAAAGACGGCCATGAACATCTTCTTGCCGACACTCCGGTTCGGCGGCTGCCGCACGAGGTAAATTGACATGGCGATGGACCCGATGGCGGGCGCCGATCTCAGCATCCCGAGGCCCCAGACGCCGACATGAAGTATATCGCGGGAAAACGCGGGAAGGAGCGCCGTCGCCCCGCCAAGAAGGACCGCAAAGAGGTCGAGCGAGATGCTTCCGAGTATGACCGGCTTGGCCCTGATGTAATTTATCCCGGAAAAAAGAGAGGCAAAAGTGTTCGGCTGCCGCGGGCGGACGGTGCGCTGCTGACGCATGAGGGCAATGAACCCCGTTCCCACGAGGGCAAGAAATGCCGCCGTCGCGTAGGGAACCGCCGGTCCAAACGCATAAAGAAGCCCTCCTATTGACGGGCCGATTATGGATGCGGCCTGAAAAGCTCCGGTTGCCCACGCAATGGCTTGGGGAACAAGATGCTCGGGGACGAGCGTTGGAAGGAGCGCCTGTGTCGAAGGACCCTGAAACGAGCGAGCGGCTCCGATAAACCCGACGACAGTCAGGATGCCGGAGATCCCGAGCCAATGGCCCCAGGTTCCAACGGCGAGGACGGCGGTTGCAATTCCCTGCATGCCGAGGGCGATCCCGTATACCGCCCTGCGGTCGTATCGGTCTGCAACATGGCCGGCCAAGAGAGTGAACAGGACAATCGGCACAAACTGGACGAGGCCCGCCATTCCCAGCATGAACGTGCTGCGGGTGATGTCATAGATCTGCCAGCCGACCGCCACCGCTTGGATCTGGAAAGCCATTCCCGATGCCACCCGGCAGCACCAGAACCAGCCGTATGCGGGATGCGCAAATATGAGCGCACGGGTTTCAGGCTCATCGGGAGCGGGAATAAAGGGCATCAGGTATTCGGGTCGGCCAAGACGAACCGCCGAAACTACTCGCGTGCTCTCAAGGCACAAACATTTGTGTCCCAAACTCTCCGGCTTCTGCAACCGGGCGCTTGCGGCCCACGCGGGAGGGCAACCGCGCCCCCTACGCCTTGCAAGCGGATGGACGGCGCACGGGCGCCGCGTATAGACTTAGCACTATATTATGCGCGCAGAGGCGCGCCCACCACCGCTGCCGCAATCCGATGCGTCACCGGCCCCTACGCTCGCGTCTCTCAGCCGCCTGCGCCGACTCCTCGGCTTGAACCATCTGGTCGTGCTCCGCCTCGTGGACGCCTCCCTCGGCGAGTCGGGCGCTTTCGTTGTGGCCCTCGTCGTCATCCTCGTCTTCGTTGGGCACATCCGGCCCCGGAATGCCCGCCGATCCCGGAACGGGGTCCCACCGCTCTGATTCGGGAAGGGACTCGATGATCTGGTCCTGGCGATCGAGCTCCCACCCGCCTGCGAGCTCCCTTTCAGCCCTCTCGTAATCGGAATCCGTCACCTCGGGCGGCATTCGGCCCGACAGGAAGGCCAATTCCTTCGCCCTCTTGGTGATCATGTCGCGGCTGACGGCGCCTATGCCGTCGAAATTCTTGGCAATCATTCCTTTGTTGATGGGATTTGTTGGCATTGTAATCGTGGGTTGTCGGGTTTGCGCCTGCCCTTCCAGGGTCGGCGCTGTCAGTTGGTCTTTCGCTCACTCTTCTGATCCAGTCTCAGACCGCGCGCGGACGCCGGTGTTTCGGTGCCTTAGTATGATTGCGAAGAAACTGGTTCCTGAAGTTTCAGCCGTTCGCCAATCGGCGCCGTAGGGCGCTCGCCGACAACCTGTTTGCCCGGCATAGTCAGATCTGTTCGTGTGTTCCGGTGGTGAGCAAATCTCCTTCCGGCACGGCAAGCCCCAAGCCTGTCTCCATCGGTGCTCCGGGCTTCGGTGCTCTGGTTTTCCTGGCTACCGTCGTTGCGTACCTTCCGTCCCTCTCGGGGGATTTCATCTGGAATGACAGTGACTACGTGACAGCCCCGGCCTTGCGCTCGCTTCAAGGCTTGGCCCGGATCTGGACCGAAATAGGGGCCACGCAGCAATATTACCCTCTCCTGCACAGTGCATTCTGGCTCCAGCACAGGTTTTTCGGCGACGCCACGCTCGGATATCACGTCGTCACGCTGCTCCTCCACGCTGCCTCAGCGATCCTCTTCTCCCTGGTCCTCCGCCGGCTGATCGACGGTGGCGCCGCGGTGGCCCGCAGTACTCCAAGGCGTTATGCGGGATCCGAATGGCTCGCCGCTGTGCTTTTCGCGCTCCACCCGGCGCACGTGGAGTCGGTTGCCTGGATCACGGAGCAGAAAAACACGCTCTCTCTCGCCTTCTACCTCTCGTCCGCATTGGCCTATACGCACTACGATGAGAAGCGCAGCCCAAGTGCCTATTTTCTGGCCCTCGCGTTGTTCGCCCTTTCCCTTCTGTGCAAGACTGTCACAGCGACGCTCCCCGCAGCCCTATTGGTGGTTTTCTGGTGGGAGCGCGGTCGCATCGGCTGGCGCCGCGACGTAAGGCCTCTCGTTCCCTGGTTTGTCCTTGGCGCCGCTGCGGGCCTTTTCAGTAGCTGGGTCGAAAAGACCTATGTGGGAGCGCAGGGCGCAGATTTTAACCTTCCCCTCGTAGGGCGCCTCCTGATCGCCGCCCGGGCGATCTGGTTCTACGCCGCCACCCTGGCTTGGCCGCTCAATCTCAATTTCATTTACCCGCGATGGGTGGTGGACGATGCGGTGTGGTGGCAGTGGCTTTTCCCTCTCGGGGTGATCGCGGCGGGAGCGGCGCTTTGGGCAATCAGGCGGCGGACCCGCGGCCCGCTGGCCGCGTTTCTTTTCTTCGTGGGATCGCTCTTTCCGGCGCTGGGCTTGGTCAACCTCTATGGCGCACGGTATTCGTGGGTCTGGGACCATTGGCAGTACCTGCCGGACCTCGGGTTGCTCGCGCTCACCGCGGTGGGCCTCACTGCTGGCTGGCGCCTCCTGGGGCCCCGACTCCGGTGGCTGGGGCCAAGCCTCGTCGCGTTGCTTGGCGTGCTGCTGGGCGCGCTTAGCTGGTCGCATTGCGCGATGTTCCACGACAACGAGACGCTTTATCTCACCACGATTGAGCGCAATCCGGGGTCATGGATGGCGCACAACAACCTCGGCCTTGCCTGGTCGAAGATGCCCGGACGTCTGGACGACGCCGTCGCCCAGTACCAGGAGGCGCTGCGGCTGAAATCCGACATTGCGGAGACCCATACAAACCTCGGAAACGCATGGTTAAAGATGCCTGGAAGGCAGGGAGATGCGATCGCGCAGTTCGAGGAGGCGCTGCGCCTGGATCCCAAGTATGCGGATGCCCATTTCTACCTGGCGAATGCCCTGGTTGAGACCGGTCACATTCCCGAGGCGATCCAGCATTACGAGGCGGCCCTGCGTTCAGACGCCAATCTGGCCGAGGCGAGCAACAACCTCGGCATGATCCTCTGCCGGATCGGGCAGCCCCAGGACGGGATCAGGCGCATTGAGGATGCGATCCGCATGCAGCCGGATTTTGTCCAGGCTCATTTCGCGCGAGGCGCTGCGCTCCTCCAGTCGGGGCGCCGAGACGAGGCTGTCGCCGAGTTTCAACGGGTTCTCCAGCTGCGGCCGGACTTTCCACCCGCGGTAAGGATGCTCGAAATGATCCGCTCCTCGCCGTAAAATTGGGCCGGAAGCCGTCAGCCGATCTGGGAGTGAAGCCACGTGGTCGCCCGCACCCATGAGGCCTCGGCCGTGACTCGGTGATACACGGGCCGGTCCTCACAGAAAAACGCGTGCCCCCCGTCTGGATAGACCTCGACCTCATGGTCCTTCCCCAGTGCCGACAGCCGGGACTGCACCGCACTGATGTCGGCGGCGGGAATGCCCGAATCCTTTGCACCGTAGACAAGAAGCACCGGGCAGCCGATGGAACCAAACTGGTCGATCAGCGGGTTGAATCCAATTCCCGGGCGCTGATGGACAAGTCCGCCGCCGTAAAATGAGACCGCGGCCGCAAGCGGCAGGTTGCAGGCCGCCAGCACGGAGGCCCAGCCACCCAAGCAGAACCCCCAGCTGGAGACACGCGAGGCATCGACATCCGCGCGGGCAATGACGTGTCCGTGCGCCACGCGCAAATCTTCAAGCAACTGGTCGTTGGTGAGGCTGCCCATGATCGGCTTGATCCTGGGAAACTCGTCATAGCCGAACTCCAGGCCCTTCCCCGTGCGATGAAAAAGCTCCGGGGAAAACGTGGCATAGCCTACCGACGCAATCCGCCGACAAAGCCGCTTGATATGAGGATTCACACCAAAGGCCTCCTGAAGGACGATGATTGCAGGAAGTGGAGCGGACGAGGCCGCTTCAGGAATGAAACAGTGCAAATCCATCGGACCTTCGGAGGTCGACAGGGTCTCGATGGATTCTCTCACGGGAAAAGAGAGGGTATTTCACCTGGCAAGATACCTGTCGGCAAACTTCAAGAATGTCGGCCAGTCGGGCAGGTCCGTGTGTCCGCCGCCATGCAGACGGAACCCAAGCTCCCCGGAAATCAGTGCGGCATCGGGGGCTGGAAGTTCCGCCGTTCCCATATCCTTCTTCCCAAGCAGGCGGTACACCGCACCGGCGGCGACGCACGCCTTGAACTCGCCTACCGGATCTGACCAGAGGTCTTGCGTGCCACCGGTGACGAAAACCGGCCGCGGTGCGACAAGCGCGATCAATTCGTGCTGGTCCACGGGCATTTCGTCCCAGTGGCTTGCGTATTTGAGGAAATTGCCCGCCATCCAGTGGTACTCTCCGGCGCCGCAGACATTGTCCACTGACTCGCCCAAGTCATGGCGGTGAAGCTTTGCCCCGCATTCACCCGAGCAGCTCGAAAAGGCGATCGCCCAGCGTGAATCCAGCGCGGCCGCGAGAAGCGCCTCCTTGCCCCAGCGCGAATGCCCCTCGATGCCGAGCCGCTTTGAGTCAACGTCCTTGTCGGTCTCGAAATAGTCGATCGCGCGGCTGAGTCCCCACGACCAGGCGGCAAGGGCGCCCCAGTCGTCAGGCTTCCTTGAATTTCCTCCGTTTATAAGGCCGATAATGCCGTCGTCGAGGCCTGCGCCACTGTCCGCCTGGATCGCGTAGGTGTTGACGAGCGCGAATCCCCAGCCGTGGGCGACCACTTGCTCCATTGCAGTGGGCCCTGCGGGCGGCGGCCCAAATCCCCGGCCGCTTGTGTTCCAGCTCGCAACGACCATCACGGGGACGGGTCCAGCTGCGTTCGCCGGAATGTACAGCGCCATGTCTATTCTCGGTTTTGCTGCGGGGTAGCTGGAGTTGTCGATGTGCCCTATAATTCGCTTCAGAGTAGCCGTTCCGCTGAGTGCACCCGTGATTGTCTCGGTCACTTCCCAGGCGACCGCGGGTGTGCGCTCGGGTATTCTCCCGTAGATCTCAGTCTGGAATTCGGCGACGATCTCCGGGCGGCGTCTCTTCCACCACGTCTCGGCGTCCCTCACCGGCTCGCCATTGTTCAGAGTCAGGACATCGGGGATTGGGTACCTGTCCGCCTTCGCCAGATCATAGTTGGACCAGTTGCCCCAACCGGAGCGGACAATCGTATGGCCCGGGACGTCGTCCGTCCAATTGGGCGAAGTACCCCCTACGGGATGGGTGTTTGGGGGGCGCTTGGGATCGCTAGTTGGATCCGGGATAGAAACCGGGTCCGAGAGATGCAGCAGCGCCATCATCTTGGCGCGGTCCAGAACGGCCAGCTCGGCCATCTTCCGGCGCTCCTCGGCGGTGGGCATGCCACTGGACGGTGCGGCTTGGACAGGATCGGCCGCCTGGGATGGGATGGGACAAGTCCAAAGCGCGAGAATGCCGGTCGCAACAGTCAGCGTTCCGATGCGCATGGTGCAAATGCGCTGACGCCAGCCTCAATTCGAGCGGCCCAGGAGCTTCTTCTTTTCGGCCTGGAATTCGTCGTCGGTCAGGATGCCCTTTTTGCGCAGGTCATCCAACTTCACGAGTTCATTGTAGAGCTCATCTGTGGTCAGGTGTCGTTCGACTGGCGCAGAAACAGCCTGTCCCGGTTCGCCCGGGACGACCACCGGGGCGGTCAACTCAGGATCTCCCGGATTCAAAGCCTTGAAGACAATCTTTGCCTTGGCATAGCCAGTCGCAAACATCGGCACCTTCCCCGTCAGCGAAATCAGCCTCATCTGCTTTCCCTGGTCCGCGCAAAACTTTGTAGCCGCGTCCGTGACTTCCGCCTTGAGCTTATCGAGGTCCCTGTTGAAGGCGGATCCCGCCTCACGCGTGATTGCCCAAGTGTTGTCGCCCATCGAGACCGGTGCCGGAGGCGACGAGGCAAATGCGGACGAAGCGAGGCAAAGAAGGGATGCCGAAAATATGCTGCCCAGGGTTATTGATTTCACGCGAAAAACGTCGTCCGTTGCGCCTCGCAGGTCAAGGTTTCGCTGGGGTGCCAAGGAGCGGGCGTCACCCGTCAGTTGCATTGCAAAATAAGGGGTTCAGGCAGTTACTCCGGGCAGCCCCGCCCCGCAAATGCCCCCGATTTCTCGAGTGAAGTTCGCGCTGCTTGCGCTTGCATTCTTCGCCCTTCCGATTGCGGCTTCGCCTCCTCCGGAGGCCGAAGCAAGGGTGGATAAAGCCGCCACGCTCTCGGCGCAGCAGCGCGAATTCATGAATTGGAGGTTTGGAATGTTCGTGCATTTCAACCTGGCTACTTTCGCCGGAACAGACTGGGCAGGTGGATACGAGGACCCGGACCTGTTCAGTCCGACCAAGCTCGATTGCGGTCAATGGGCCGATTCAGCCAGGGAGGCGGGTATGACCTACATGGTTCTGACTGTGAAGCACACGGAAGGAATCGCTCTCTACCCGAGTGCGGTCACAACCCGCGATTCCCGGATGTTTATGAAATTCAGGAATGGAAACGGAGATATCGTGCGGGAATTCGTGGATGCATGCCGATCACGCGGACTCAAGGTCGGTTTGTACTATTGCTTTCCCGGCGACTATTCGGACACGGCGCACAGGAATGCGCCGCCCCAGGGAATGCCGGATCTTCACGGACTGCCCCCCGAGGCCGCTGGCGACTATGTCGGCTTCATGAAACGCCAGCTCGCCGAGATGCTGACCAACTACGGCCCAATCGACCTCCTTTGGATCGACCAGTACAAGAACAAGTACACAAGTGACCGGTGGCCGGAGATTCTGGCCTACCTGAAGTCGCTTGAGCCGCATTGCATCGTATTGGCAAACAACGCGCGGAATCTGCGGGACTCCGACGTTTTGAGCTACGAGTATCCCTGGAAGTTGGAAACGCCGTTGCCGGACAACACGCTTCCGGCCGAGGTCTGCGATACGATCCAAACGGGGGCCCGGTGGTTCTGGCGCGATTCGCCCCAGCCAACGGACCTGCAGTCCGCCGCGGAGATAGCGGCCAAGGTCCGGATGTGCAACAGGCGCAATGCCAATTACCTGCTCGACGTTCCTCCCGATCGCGACGGATTGATTTCCGGACGCCAGCTGCGGCGATTGCGCGAAGTCGGCGCATTGCTTCGCTCCGAAAATCCTGACAAAGTTGTTACGCAAAAATAGGGCCCAGACAGAGGGGGCGGCTGGCCAGTATCTGGTACTCATGTAAAGTACGTCCGTCAGTCTCTTCAAATCGTAGGATTCTTTAGCGCCATTGGACCCAAACGGCCGGGGCGCGTGTCAAATTCCAAACCCATCCCCATGAAAACAACTTCCTGGCCCTCGCTCGGCCTCACTGCCCTGTTGGCCGTCGGATTCTGCCCATTGGCAAATGCCAGCCTGTTCTCCGACAACTTTGAGATGCTGGTTGTTGCAGAGACGGCAAAAGATGCACCGCCGACACAGTCCGCCCCGATTTCGTACTGCGCCATCGATGGCGGCTATATCGAGGCAGGCGATCCGATCGTGGGCGACACTCCGCCGACGGCAGACAGGGTGCGCCAAGCGTTATTTGACGCGATGAAGAGGCAGGGTTTTGAGGCGAATAGGACGTCGCCGTCCGTGCTCCTCACCTATTATTGGGGTGTTCTTCGGCCGGACAGACAGGAGATCCGCCTGCCCTACGGCGTTAAGTCGAACCTGAATGCCCGTCTGAAGCTGGTGAGCACGGAAGCGCTGGGCGCGGAGGTCGAGAACCACATCCTTGGCCGCCAGAAGGCGGACGGAACGAATATGAACGTATCGTCGCCGCCTTTGCTCGTCGGACCCACGGAAACCGTGGTCCAAAACGCGCGGCGCCCGCGCATTTTCATCGTAATCTCAGCCTTCGACTACCCGGGTTTGGCTCAGCAGCATGCGATTAAACCGCTGTGGCAGGTGAAGCTGAGTGCCCAGGAAACAAGCGGCGACATGGATCAGGTAATTCCGTCCCTGGTTGCAATAGGCGCCCCGTTCTTTGGGAAAAACGTGCTGGAACCTCGAATCGTCCAGGCAACCCTTTCGACGAACTCAGGTCAGGGCGCGACGTCGGCTTCTCTCCTTCAACCGGCGCCGGAAACCAATCTGGACAGCCAGCTGGTGGGGTCGCTCCTTAATGAGGAACGAATCGAGTTCTCAGGCGCGAATCCACGAAGCCCGAACTGAGCGAAGTGACGCCCTGCGGCTCGGCATTGGGCGTGCCGCAAGGCTGCCAGTTTCCCTAGATTGCCAGCTGTCCCAGTTTGAGCGTCGCCACACCGTCCACCGGTTTGCCCTTGTTGAGCGCCGGCTTGAACCGGACCCTCTTCACCACCGAGTCGAGATAGGCATCATCGATCCTTTGCGTGCATGCGGGATCTGAGTAGGCCTCATCCGCGAAGCCGTCCTTGGAAACCTTCACGTAGAAAGACTCTGTGTACTTGCCCTGGGCCAGCTTGGAAGGGAGGTCCGCTGGAAGCCGGGCCATTGCAGGCGTCGCGGGAAGCGTATCATTGAGGTGGGAGCCAACGTATTCCATTTTGACGTACTCAAAGGCCTCGTCGCGGGTCAACTCGACGCGGTCGGCCGCAATGTTGGTCGCGATCTCCACACCGCGGTTATAGATGTGGAGCTGGAAATCGAGCAGCTCGTAGTTGAAAGGAAACCCCTCCTCGACAAAATGAACGTGGGAGAGATGCTCGTCGATCGGGTTGATCGACTTGGCATACACCAAGTTCTGAACCATCCCCGCCTTCCCGCCCGTTGTCCGGAAACGCGTCATCGTGACGACGTAGGGATTGTGCAGCGGCTTCGCCGACCGGATGTCGAATTCCACATCCATTGCGTCGAGTCCGCCCGTTGCAATTTTCCCAATCGGTTCATTGCCGTTCATCGTCTGACTGCCGGCGGAGGCCGCGGCCGTTGCGGCTATTCCTACATTTATGTCTCCCGTCCCATATGCGTTGTTGATGGTCGTCGGCGCCGTCGAGCTCGGCAACGGCACGTGACTCGCACTTAACCCCCCGTCCTTGTGCGAATTCGAATAAGCATATTGTGCCGTCGACATCATCGCGTTGGCTGAAAACTGGTCGTCCGACGCCGCAAATTGGGCGAATTCCTTATTGTTCAGCGCATCGACCCTGTTCTGGGCATTCTGGGCAACCGCCATAAGGTCGTTGTTCATCACCGCCGACTGATTGAGTCCTCTTGTCAACCGCACGCTGGGGTCGTTGGCGTACGAGTATGCCGCCACCCTCCTGAAGCCCACTATGGTGGCTGAAATCTCCGTCAGCTTCAGGTTCGGCGTGATCTTGAGATTTACGGGGGCCTGTTTTGCCGAGATCTCCTTTTCGTGGCCGTTGATGTCGATCACCCAGTTCGAGCCCCAGACGTCCTTCACGTGATACAGGTCCTTGTCGAGGTTGATGGCGATGTCGGCACCCATGAAGAGCGTGTGCGTCTTCGTTGATGGCGCCTCCTCGACCGTGTAGGCCGGCATCGTGGTCACGGCGGCCCGGGAGACATCGGTCTTAAATACGCTGGAGTCTGCATTGGTTGCGGGCGCGGCTGCAGATATCCAGGCGGCCGCCACTGAGATTGCAGGATAGAACAAACACCGCGGGGATTTCGCGGGAAATCTGCATAGTTGGCCGGTTTTCATGATTGAGTTTGGCTTGAACGCTTTAAATCGCCAATTGGCCGAGCTTTATTTCCGCTACACCCTCCACGGGTTTGCCGCTCTTGAGAGCGGGCTTGAATCGGACGCCTTTCAGGACCGACTCAAGGTACGCGTCCCCGATCTTCTGGGTGCAGGCTGCGTCGCGAAAGGACTCACCAGCGACGCCCTCCTTCGATACCCTGACAAAAATCGTCGAGCCGTATTCGCCTTCCGACAGCCGGGTGCGAAGGTCCGGGGGCACCTTCGCCATCGCAGGCACCGCGGGAAGCGTGTCGTTCGGGTGGGATCCAATGTAGTCCGTCTTGATGTATTCGAAGGCCTCATCTCGGGTAAACTCCACGCGGTCCCGGGAAACGGTCGTGGCCACCTCTTCGCCGCGGTTATACAGGTGCAGCTGGAAGTCCTGCAGTTCGAAGTCCGCCGGGAACCCTTCCTCGATGAAGTGAACCTCCCTCATGTGGTCGTCGATCGGGTGCAGCGACTTGGCATAGACCCAATTCCGTGATGTGCCGAGGCCGTCACCCTTTGCATGAAACCGCGTGATTGTCACCACGTACGGGTTGTTGAGCTGTTTTCTGGAAGAAACGACGAAGGTGACCTCCATCGCATCCCGTCCGTCAGGCTGGAGCTTCTTCCCTCCGATCGACAGATCCTTGCCCGCGCCGCTGAGCTGCACGGTTTGGTTCCTTTCCGCGCTAGGGATCATTTGCTGCAGGCGGGTCATGTCGGTACCCTCTCCACCCACGTGGGCATCGGGGTGACCCGTGTTATACAACGTTGCGTACTGCACGAGAGCCTTCGTCCCATCGACCACGGCGGCCGCCTGGTTGGCATTATATATATAGTCTGCATTTGTTTCCGCCGTCTGCACCATGGTTCTCGTCTGAATCGTGAGGGGATCGGTGTTGAACGAATACGCGCGTTCATCCACGAGGTGATCGATGTTGACGGAGGCCTCCGTGAGCTTGATGGAGGGAGTGACCTTCATGTTGATCGGCCCGTTTCTCGTGGAAACGACCGTTGTCCGCCCATAGGAGTCAATCACCCACGAGCTGCCAACGACGTCCTTCACGGGATGAAGCGTCTTGTCCATGCCCACGGAAATGTCGGCGCCCATGAAGAGCGTGTGCGTCTTCGACGACAGCGGCTCTTCAACTGTGTAGGCCGGCATCGTGGTGAGGGCGGCACGTGAAACATCGCCCTTAAAGGCTCCCGCTTCCTGGCTGTCGGCGGCCGACGCGGACGAGCATCGACAAGCCCATGCGACCAAGAGGGCCTGAATCAGGAACCTCACCGCATAGACCTTCGCGGCAAGCCCGATTTCCTCGCGTGTTTTCATGGCGGTTGCTAGCTGTCCTTCACGACCAGAGTCTTGACGCGCACCATGAAGTCCTGGACCTCGTCTGTCTTCTCGATGCTGAGCGCCTTCTGGAGGTACTCCACGCTCTTGGAATAGTGCCTGTTCTTGAGCTCGATGTTGGCCAGTTCAAGGCTAGCGATGTACGTGCTGTCCTTGACGTTGTACGCGGTCTCGAAGGCCAATGTCGCCCGGGGGATGTCGTCCTCCGCCGCATAGGAGCGTCCCAGGCTGATGAGCGCCCGGCCGTTGAGGGGCTGCAGCTTCAGGAGGCCGTCGAGCTCGCTGCGCTCTTCGGTCCACTTCTTCTGCGCCGCCAGGAGGTCCGCCTTCGTCTGTCGAAGCTCAATCCCATTGGCGTCCCCCCCTTCCGACTTGAACATGCCGAGGACGCCCTCCGCGTCCTGCAGCTTCTTGCTGGCGATCAGGACCTGCGCGTAATGGAGCAGCTTGCGCTCTCCGATCTCGGGCGAGGGAACGAGGACCTTTTGGTAAATCGCGCCTGCCTCAGGGACCATCCCCTGCTCGGCATAGAGGTCGCCAAGGAGCGTGAGCTCCTGGATGTCGGCCAATCCTGCGCCCGAGGCGGTCTCCAGGAGTACAGTCGCCTCGAGCTTCCGGCCCTCCGAGAGCAGGATGTTCGCATAGGTCAGCCAGTACCGGCTGTCTTCCGGCTTCTCCTTGATCAGGTTCTTAACGAGCGACTCGGCCCGGGTGAACTGCTTTCCGTCAATGCAGATGCCGAGGAGCCCTTCCTTCCAGTCGACATTGGCCGGCTCGCCGCTCAGGGCCTGCATGTAGGCCATCTCTGCCGAAACGAGGTCTCCCTCCTTCTGGAGGCTGTACCCGAGAAGCCCGAAGGTCGAAGAGTCCCGGTCCCCAAGCTCCACGGCTTTGGAGAAACACGGGATCGCGTCACCGTACCGTCCGGTCGAGTAATAGAGCACGCCAAGGTTCACCCAGGCGCGCAGGAATGTGGGATAGCGGTTCACTGCGTTGCGGTAGTTGGTCTCGGCCTTGTCGGGAAGGTTGGCCGCGTAGTAGGCGTTCCCCAGGATGAACCCGAACGCCGGACTTGGCGGTTCCTTGTCCGAGGTGTACATGGCCTCGAGCAGCTTGACGGCAAATTCGGGGTTGGCCGCCAGCATGGTCACGACCTTCTGGTAGAGGGCATACTCCTCCTCGGTCATCTCGGGCTCCCGCTCCTTTAGGAACGAGCTCGACTCGTTGATGATCCGCTTGGGATCTAGCTTGGGTTCCGCAGCGGTGGCGACTCCGTGAAGGGCAACGGCCAGCAGGATCAACGGGATGAACTTGAGGGATTTCATTATAGTGTGAATGGAGAGTTGCTCTCCGACCATTTGTACCAGACGAGCTGTTGCACCATGCATCTGACTTTTTTGCCCTTCCTGACCGCCGGGCTGAATTCCCATTCGTCCCGGACGCATTCCAGCACGATGTTGTCGAACTTCAGGTTCCCGGAGGATTTGAGCACCCTTATGTTCTGCACCGCGCCCATTGTATCGATGATGAGCACAAGCGTGACACGGAGCTGTTCGGCGTCATCACGGGCGCGCTTCGAGACCCGCGCTATGGTCTTAATGAGGGCCGTCGGCACCTGGTCCACCTCGTTCTGCTGGTAGATGTGCTGGAAATCCCCCGAGATTCCCGCCTTCGGCTTCAGGTCGGTCAGCAGCTGGTTGAACTGGATGGTGGCGCGCGGCGGAAGCTCGGTCGAGGGTATGATCTTATCGAGGTCTGGAGGAACCACGGTGAGCTTCACCGGGCTCTCGGACGATGCGATCTCAATGCCCGTGAGCGGCGTGACGGAGTCCTGCGGCTCGGTGCGCTCCTCGGGCTTCGGCGGTGGGGGCTCGGCCATGGCCGATACCACGCGAAGATCCTCGATGTCCGACGGCGGGGCCACCGGCCTCACGCTCTCGAACCGGGCAATGCCGAAAAAGAGTCCGAAGGTGAGACCGCTTCCGACCAGGAGGCAAAACGCCTCCTCAGCGAGGTAGGCGCCGATGTTCCTTGGTCCGGAGATTGAAAGTGCTGCTTTCATCGGATCAGCAGCCTACGGAAGGCCCGCGCGCGCCGTGGCGAATTCGACGTGTTGGATTCCGGATCGTTTGGCCTCCGAATAGACGGAGGCGAACGTCTCGAGATTCGAGGAACGGTCCCCGCGGATGATGAGCGACGGGAAGCGACCGATCGCGGCCTGCTTGATGACGGCCGCCACCTGGTCTGCACGAATCTCCTGCCCGTCAAAATAAATGCGGTTGTCCGCAGTGATCGCGATCAGGAGCGAGTTCTGGTCGCCGCTGAGCGAGCCGCTGACATCGGGCTTCTGTACCTCGACGCCCGGATCGTTGATGAACGCGCTGCTGATCATGAGGAAGATCACCAGCACCATTATGCAGTCGACCATCGGGACCATATCGATGTGCGTGGCCTCCATGCGCTGGCGCCCCATGTTCTTGCCGATCATGGTGATGCGTCGAGCCAGACGCTCTGTTCCATCCGGTTAAGCTTCTGCATGTATTTGCGCAGGCTCCGGCTGCCAATGTGGACCATGAGGAGCGCGGGGATTGCGACCACGAGACCCGACTCAGTCGCAACCAGAACCTCCGAGATTCCCCGTGCCAGTCCCTCCATGGTCTTTTCCGCAGAGCGTCCCGAGATGCTCTCGAATGTGGTCACCATGCCGCTCACCGTGCCAAGGAGCCCGAGGAGCGGCGCAGCTGCGATCATGGCGCCCAGCGCCACCCGCTGCTGCCGGAATGACTCGTGCGCCTCCTCCCTCGCCCTGCGAAGCTCGGGCAGATGCCTCTCCTGCGCGGACCCTTGCAGGTCGTACTGCCGGCTCGAGCGCCGGATAGCCAGGAGCAGCTTGACGCAGCGTGAGTACAGGACCACCGAGAGCGCGAGGATTGCGAACATCACCGGCCCTCCCCTGTGGATGAGTTCGATCAGGAGCTTCATGCGTTCACCGGTTTTTCGGCGGACTTGGCCGTGTCGGCCGCGGTGACAAAGTCCAGGGCGTAACGCTCAAGCAGCGACAGGTTCTTCTGGATTCGGTGCGCCAGGAATCCGTGGGCGATCAGCGTGGGTATGGCGACAACGAGACCCAGCTCCGTGGCGACGAGGACCTCGGATATCCCGCTGGCGAGCTTGCCCGCGTTTCCAGTGCCGAAGACCGTTATCAAGGCGAAGGTCTTCACCATTCCGACAACAGTGCCGAGGAGACCCATGAGCGGCGCCGCGGTCGCGATAACCGCGAGAAGGGGGAGGCGCCTCTCAAAATGCAGGCGCTGCCGGAGCAGAACGGACTGCAGATGCTCCTCGAGCAGCTCCTTCGTGCTCCAACTGTAGCGAAGTCCGACCGTAAATAGCTCGCGCGTGGGCGCCATGAGCGCCTTCACGGCCTGCTCCGCCTTTGCCGTCTCGCCCTGGGCCACGTTGGCGAGGAAGGCCTCCACCGCCTGCGGCGAGTCGACCGCCAGCCTGGCAAGATCCCCGATCTTCTGCGCGATCATCAGCAGCGAGAGGAGTCCCACCGCAATGATGGCATAGGCGACCAGGCCGCCCTTCTGGATGTGCTCCAAAACGGAGCCTGTTGTCTGCTTGAGGCGAAGCGCCTTTCCCCCCGAGGCGTCGGCGATGACCATCCCCGGCTTCCCCTGGAAAAACGCGGAGGCTTCGTCCGGCTTCCACATGGCCAGCGGGTAGGTGACAGGATAGGCGGACCCGGCCCGCGGGCGCACTGTCCCGGCCTTGCCGCCGTCTGGAAGAAAGAAGGTCTCGGGGCCCACGAAGGCGAACGTGCCCTTGAAGACATGGCTGTTCCCTTCGATCAGAGAACTGCCGGACGCCGTGTAGCCGCCCAGCTCCCGGCGCATGCGCTCCAGGAGGAACTCCGCTATGTCCATCGACGCCTGTCCGTTCGGTCCGACGGACGTGTCGTCAAGCTTCTGCCCGAGCGACTCGATGCGGTCGGAAAGCAGCTGGCCCTCGCCCGGCGCGAGGCTCTCGTCAAAGGCGGTCAGACCGTCGTGGGCAAGCGTGCCGATATATGTGGTGTTCTTCCGGATCGCATCCAGGTCGGTCAGGAGCCTGCGGTGCTGGTTGGTCGTGTCCTCCGCGTTTGTTTCCATCCGCTCAATCTCGCTCTGCAGCGTCAGGATCCGGTCCTCGGCGGTGCGCATGTCCTGCAGCAGCGGCGCCTTTTCGTCCGCGATGCGCTTGCGGGTGTTGTTCAGCTCGTCGGCGGCTGTCTTAAGCCGCTCGCCATAGTCCGCCGTCGCGCGCTTCATCGCATCGTCGAATGTCTCCGCGCCATGGACGGTCGCGCAGATCAGGGTGATCGTGGCCAGGGCCGAGAGGATTTGGGCTTTCATGGCGGCCTATTTGCTGGACCCCTCGGCGATCGTGGCCGGAACGGAGACAAATTCAGGATCCGCCTTGTCATTGTAGATCGCGATCAGCCTGGCCACGGAGCGGGCCGAGTCGGGACTGGGTTCCCACTGCCATCCGTGGGGTCCCGGCGAACCGTACCACGCCTTCCCGGACGCGTTGTCCACGGCGTAGGCATGACTGAGGCCCCAGTAGATCACATTGAGCGATTTCTCGCCCGTCTCGCCGTCAATGGTCAGGACCTCCTCACCGCAGGTCACCGTGCGGTTGAAAAGCGAGCACCGGTTCAGGATCGTCATCGCGAGCTGCACGCGCTCGCCGGTGGACTGGCTGGCTGCGTTTCCAAGGCTTCGGTACGAGAGGTCCAGCGCCTCCGAAAGGCGCGGAGGGAGCGAGGGTCGGAGCGCGGTAAGCTGGCCGACTAGCGCCTGCAGCCTGGTCTCGACAGCAGCGAGGTCGTCCGCCGCCTCCTTGTTCTTCGCCTCCATCGCCCCTATCTCGTCGCGGTCTTTTGTGGTCTTCGCCTTCAAGAAGTCGCGCTTTTCCTCGAGGGTCTGGACGCGTTCCTTGAGGCCGCCGATAGTCGACTCGAGGAGCGGCCGATCCGCCGTCCATTCTCCCTCAATGCGCGTGGTCTCAAGGCGCGTCTTGATCCATTCGCTCGCCGCCCTTTCCCCAGGTACGAGAGGGTCGATGTCGGGAGCCGCGCCCAGTGTCGCCCCAAGAAGGAGTGACGCGAGCAGCAACATTCGGATCCGGCGCAGGGGAAGCAGATTCATAGTTGGGTAGGAGGAAACGGGTGCCGCGTCAGGTCACGCGCGGGCTGGATGGAGTTCGGGAATGGGGATGAGCGACCTATTCGACGACAGGGCGTCGCTCCGGCAAAGCCGAATCCGAAAATCCAGCGACCGAGCGTCCGGGCGTGCAAGACGGAAACGCGCCAATGTGAAGTTCGTGGACCCACCGGAATCGCAGTCGATGAATGGACGGAAGAATCGCAAAATGGGTGGAATTGTCTCAAAGGAAGCAAAACTTTGAACGACGGGGGACGGCGCCGCGGGGCGGTCATTGCACGACTTGTGCCATGCGGCGCAAATGGACGTTAACCTATTTGAGGAAAGAGTGTAGTGAAATTAACCCAATATATCCGGCCTTTCAGGATTCCCCGGGATGGTTGCGCGCACCCGCTCGCCGATCCTCTCCACGAGCCTGATTTGATGTAGCCAACCAATGCGTCTCTACGCGCCAACAACGTCGGTTTTGCGATTAGTGTTGATGCCTGCAAGGCCGGTGCTCGCATTGCCGGAACCATGGCCGTCGACCCCGATCCGCCCGCCGGGTGCGAAGTTCTTCTGCTTGAGGATGACTCGGTGCTCCGCAAGCGCCTCGTCGCGCACCTGCGCAGTCTCGGCGCGGAGGTGACCGAGGTCGCCACGATTGCGGAGGCGCGGAAGGCATTGGCGGGGTTGCGCTTCGATTTCGCCCTGGTGGACCTCCATCTGCCGGACGGCGAAGCCCTGGAGCTGCTCCGCGAAGGGGCGTTCTCGGAAAACACGGGGGTGGTCGTGATGACGGCATTCGGCGGGGTCAAGGGCGCCGTTGAGGCGATGCGCCAGGGCGCGGGCGACTACCTGTCGAAGCCGTTTGAACCGGAGGAGCTGCCGATCGCCTTCATGCGCTGTCGCGAGCGACGCGGAATGGAGCGCCGCGACGAGTTTCGAGCGAGCGAGCACGTCTCCGCGGATGGCGGCGAACTTTTCTTCGGGGAGAGCCTCGCTGGCGTGCGCGCCAATCTCGACCTGATACTCGCCACTGAGCGGCGCCTTGAGAGAAGCCTTCCCCCCATCCTGATCGAGGGCGAGACCGGATCGGGAAAAAGCCTTCTCGCCGGGTGGATGCACAGGGAGGGGCCGCGCGCCTCGCGGCCATTCATCAAGGTGAACTGCGCCGCCCTGCCCGAGACGCTCGCCGAGTCCGAGCTGTTTGGACATGAGCGCGGGGCGTTCACGGATGCGAGGACCGCGCGCATCGGCCTTTTCGAGGCGGCCGATGGAGGCACCCTGTTCCTGGACGACATCGGGACCCTGGCCCCCTCGACCCAGGCAAAGGTGCTCGCCGCCATCGAGGACCGCGCGATAAGGCGCCTCGGCGCGACAAAGGAGCTCCGCGTGGACGTGCACCTGATCGCCGCCTCCAACGAGCCGCTTTCCGACCTGGTGGAAAACGGCGGTTTCCGGGCCGACCTCTATCACCGGCTCCACCTCCTCCACATAGCGCTGCCCCCCCTTCGGGAAAGAGGACAGGATATCTTTGCGCTGGCCAAGCACATGCTGGAGCGCATCGCCCGAAGGCATCGCCTGAAAGACCTTTCGATCTCGGCGTCCGGGAAGGCGCGGCTCCTTGCCCAGCGGTGGCCTGGCAACGCGCGGGAACTCGCCCACGCGATCGAGCGCGAGGTTATTTTTGCCCGCGGGCCCCAGCTCGATTTCGAAAGCCTCGGTACTCCGCCGCCGGCAGCGGCCATGGGCTGGCGCAACCCAATTTGGCACGTTCCCGACGACGGCTTCTCGATCGACAACATGATCACGGATTTGGTCGACGAAGTCCTCAGGGAAACCGGCAACAACATCTCCGCGACGGCGCGGCGCCTGGGAGTGACCCGTGAATTCCTTCGTTATCGCCTGAACGGCCAAAAACCCCGGGAGTAGAGATTCCCTCCCCGCCCGTGCCGACTGATTCCGAAACTCAAGACTGGGCCGTGACTTCACCCCGGATGGCGGTTCGCTCCAGGATCGTTTCGAGGGCGGCTGGAAAGCTGCTCCCGGTGCTGCTGATGGCCGTGCTGTCGGCGGCGTCTGCAACGGCGCAGCGCGTGCGCACCGTCTCGGACGAGCCGACCAACGTGTCGAATCCCGAGCTGCCCTACTGGGCGAACGACAAGTTCGACAACGTCAGGTTCATGAGCGAGTTCGCCCAGCATTTCATCCTCTCTCACGACCCCCGGGACCTTCATACGTATGCGTTCTTCCCGCCGGTGCCGCCCCCGCTCGATTCGGAGATTCCCATCTTGGCGCCATTGGACTCGGGACCGCCGGCGGACCCGGAGCTGTCGGCCTTCGTGGGCGACGTGTTCTATCCGTTCCTGGGAGTGCGGCTCGCTTACGGCGAGCTGTCAAAAAAACTTCGGGCTCAGATCCTGGCCTACCGGGACGCAAAGCTCGCGCAAGAGGTCGCGATTCATTCGCGGATGCTCGCCCTTAAGGACGCCGACGAGGCGACGCGAGAGACCCAGCTTGCGGCGCTTGCCGCCCAGCAGGCGCCCCGAATCGCCGAGCTGGAAGCAATGGCGGAGAAGATACTTTCCGCACTCCGCCAGATCCACGTGATGGGGATGCCCGTCGAGTACACCGACCTGAATGCGAAAGCCGAGTGGCGGGTGCTTGCCGCAAGCGACACCCCGTCCGACCCGGCGGATATTCACGCTCAGGCCGAGGGGGTTCGCAGCGTCTCATTTTACGAGGCGGGACTCTCATCCGCCCAAAGGCACCTTCTCTTCGAGGAATCGATCGAGCTCAACGACAGGGCCCGCGGAACACCGGGCGACGGCGGCCCGGGCCTCCGGTTGCTTTATTTTTCGCCCGAGGGCGCCCGGATCCGCATTCCCTCCAGCCTGACGGAATCCCTGGAGCGGAAGATCGCCGAGTATGTCTCGGCAAAGAATGGCCTGAAGGCGGAGATCCGCGACGCGCTTCGCCACACCGCGGACTTCCTCCCTGACACGCGTACGGATGCCATGGCAAAGCTTGGCGCGGACCAGGCTCGCCGATTCGCGGCGCTTGAGGCCATGGCAGAGGGAATCCGCCTGGACCTGTCGGCGCTTCCCAATCCGCCAGGCCCCCCGGTGGCCCCGCCGCTGCCTCCCGACCTGACCGCGCGAATCTACGCCTACCGGACGCACAAGGTGGAGCTGCTCAGGAAGCTGCGCTCGATGCTCGCATCCCCGACGCCCACCGTCTCGGCGGACCGCCGTGCCCAAGCGCAGGATGCCCCTGATTCCGTCGCGGGCGCGCTTGCCTGGATGCATGACGGCTCGAGCCGCACCGAGGTCCAGTCCACGGAGCTGAGGGTATCGGTCGGGGAGTTTGACCGAATGCAAAATGAGCTCATCGAAGCGCTCAACAAGGAGGAGAACGGCATACGCGAGCAGCTTGCCGTGTACGCGCGCGCGATGAAAGGGCCGTCGGACAGGAAATCCATCAACGACCTGCTGCGTGACTTCGAGAATGCGCGCCAGCGCCAGGAGATCTGGGACAAGTACAGGGATTACCAGGCGGCGGCACTGATGCCCGGCCTTTCCGCGGGGCAGCGCCGGCTGCTCTTCGATGCCGCAGTCGAGCAGCTGAATCTGCCTCTTCCCTCGGGAGAAAAAGTCAATTGACGGCCCGAGGCCGCGACACGCCAACGATGCCCAAGCAGGACACAAGATATTCAGCGGCCGCGGTCGGGACAGGGATCCTGCTTTTCGTCATTTTCGCGGCACTCGTGACATGGTTCCGCTCCGACCTTCGCGATGAGATCCACCTGACGATCATTGAGCGCGACGCCGCCGTCCTTTACCCGATGGCGCTTCAGCAGGTTGCCGATGTCGAGACGGCGGGTGCATCTAACACGCCTTCCTCTCTCACCGTCCTGTTAAAGAGTGTCCGCCAGAAGGGGATGCTCGCGGTCGCCGTGTTCGACCGGGACGGCAACACCATCGAGTCCGTGCCCTCGACCCAGCTGTTCGTGGAGCTGCCAACAGACGACTTCCTTAAGTTGCAGGCGGGCGCTCCCATCAGCCGGTACCACCCGGCGTTCCCCCTTGACCAGTATTTTGCCGGAGTGTCCCAGGACCAGCGCCAGGCGCCGGTGCTCGAGGTCCTTCTGCCGCTGCCCGGTTCCTTGCCGGCTGAGGTGAGGGGATTCGTGCGTTATTACATCGACGCCCGGCCCCTTTCGCGAGAGCTCGCCCTCATCGACGATCGGATTGACCGCCAAACAACGGTCACCCTTCTGGTAGGCGCGGTCCTGATCGCCGCTGTCATCGCGGCCGCGACATTCAGTGTTCAGCGGGCGCAGCGGACGATCGCCGAGCGCAACGAGAAGCTCACGCGCGCAAACTTCAGCCTGACACTGGCGACCAAGGCATCCGCAGTCGGGCAGATCACCTCGCACCTCATCCACGGGCTCCAGGGATCTGTCGAGGGATTGCGCGCCGTGGTCGCGAGCCGCGAGGCCGATCCCTCAAACCCCGCATGGGAGTCCGCGGCCGGCTACACCGAGCGGCTGCAGACTATGATCCGCGAGACCATCGCCCTCCTGAGCGACGCGAGCTCGAGCACGACCTACGAGCTCACGGGACATGAGCTCGCGGCCACGATCCGGAAGGCGAACCAGACTACCGCGACGCAAAAGGGCGTCGTGCTGGACGTGGGAAGCGGGTTTGCGGCGACGATGGACAGCCACCGCGGCAGCCTACTCTGCCTGATCGCCAGCAATCTCCTTCAGAACGCAATTGCCGCGACCGATCCGGGCCGGAAGGTGCTCGTCTCGCTTGTCGACACGGGCTGGGCCACCGTGCTCGCTGTCCGCGATGAAGGTTCCGGAATCCCGGAATCCGTGCAGAAGCATCTGTTCAAGCCGGGCCGCAGCGGGCGACCCGGCGGATCGGGTCTCGGCCTGGCGATCAGCCAGCTGATGGCGAGGCAGATAGGGGCGGAACTAGTCCTTCTCTCAACCGGGCCGGACGGAACGACGTTCAGGCTGACACTCCCCCACCAGGACTGAGCCTCCCCGCACCGTGAAAAGCTTTGAATTGGACAGGAGTGCGATCGGCCCCAGAGTGCGCTACCCGATGAAATTTCTCAAGAACGCGCGGCAGTTTGGAATCCTTCTCGCGATTCCCGTCGTTTCCCTCGGCGGCGGCCTCTTCGCGGGTCAGATCGCCGTGTTTGGAGAGAAGGATTTCTACGTCATTGATTCGGGCTCGGCAGGTCCGGGCCCAAAGGAGACGGATCGCGCAGCCTTTTTCGAGGATTACAAGGCGGACGTGGGCCGCGGTGCCCCGCTCGAGGATGCGTTGGACCTAATCAGCCCGCCGGAATGGGGAAAGACGGTGAGCGCTGCCACGCGCGGCAGGATCCAGTTCCATCCCTCGTTCCCGGGCGGATTTGCCTGCCGCATAGCGCTCGAGAACCTGCTGCCCGGGCACGACTATATTCTCACGCTGAACGGAAATCCCGCGAAGGCGGGAAACGGGCTGCTCCTTTCGGCGGTGCCGGGCAACGAGCAGGAGCGGTATTACGACTTCCTGTTCGTCAGGACCGACTCGCATGGGCATTATGACGCCAACCTCGGCGTGTTCCTCAAGCGCGGAAGCTACGACGTGAGGTGCTACGTGAAGGACGCCGCCGACTTCAAGATAGTCCTCTATAGGGATTTCTTTAAATTCGAGGTGCGGTAGCCGGACGGGCCAGCGCCGCTTCTCGCTACGCGGCTGAAATCGTCGGAGGCCTCAGACGGCCTTGACCTCGATCTGCGCGGCCTCGGGAAGGCCGAGCGTCGCCTCGCCCTCCTTCAGGTCGCATCTCACGACGCCGCTCGCCCGGTCGCGTTCCCGAACCCGCACGCGGGCGCCCGGCTTGAGGCCGGTCCTCTGGATGAATTCCAGGAAGGGGGTGCTCTGGTTCAGGATGCGCTCGACGCGAAGCTGCCTCTGGAGCTCGCAGTTCGCCAGCGTGACGCCTTTCCCGCGGTCCAGACCGGGGGACTTGCGGCTGGGAATCGGATCGCCGTGGGGATCCGTCGCGGGATGTCCAAGGAGTGCGTCGATTTTCAGCAGAACCCGGTCCGATATCGCGTGCTCTAGGGCCTCAGCCTCCTCGTGGACCTCCTTCCAGTCCATCTTCAGCACCTGCACGAGGAACGTCTCGACAAGCCGGTGCTTGCGGACGACGGCGAGGGCGTGCGCCCTTCCCTCCTCCGTCAGGCGCACGCCCTCGCGGGGCTGGTGCTCAAGCAGGCCGCGGGACGCCATGGATTTGACCATCGTCGTGATGGTCCCCGGGGTGACGCCCAGGGCCTCGGCGAGCGCTCCCGTTGACACCACGGCCCCGGCGCCGGATGAGCGGACAAGAATGGCCTTGAGATAGTTTTCGACCGTGCTCGTCGGCATGCGTTGAGGGAAGCGGATAACTATTTTGAAAACAAATGTATTATCTCTTTGACGACTCAAAAAGAATATTTCTATAATTCGCAATCTCAAATTCCACCCATCAACCCGTGGAGCCGCCCAGGCGGCCCGCCGCCCACGGCGAGGGAGTCTCCCTCGAGGGTTACCACGCCAGCGTCGCGCTTCCGTCGCTGACGGCACGGCCCTGGAGGCAGTACCTTGCCTTTGCGGGACCTGCCCTTCTCGTGAGCGTGGGCTACATGGACCCGGGCAACTGGGCGACTGACCTGCAGGCCGGTGCCCAGTTCAAGTATGCCCTTATATGGGTGGTCGGACTGTCGAGCCTGATGGCGATCTTCCTGCAGATCATCGCGGCCCGCCTCGGGATAGCGACCGGCAAGGACCTGGCGCAGTGCTGCCGTGACTTCCTTCCGGCCTGGACTCGCTGGCCCAACTACCTCAGCTGCGAGGTGGCGATCGCCGCGTGCGACCTTGCCGAGGTCCTCGGAAGCGCGGTCGCTTTGCACCTGCTCTTCCCGCGCCTTTCCCTGCTGACTGCCGTTCTCATCACCTCGCTTGATGTTCTGGTGCTGCTGTCCCTCCAGCGATTTGGCATGCGGCTCATCGAGGCGGTTGTCCTCGTGCTGATCGCGACGATCGGCGTGTGCTATTTCATCGAGATCTTTGTCCTGCCGCAGACGCAGCCCGATTTTCCGGAGATGGCGCACTGGCTCCTTGCTCCGGACCTGTCGGCGTTCGTCCACAGCCGCGACATGGTCTACATCGCAATCGGCATCATCGGGGCCACGGTTATGCCCCATAACCTCTATCTTCACTCCGCGCTCGTCCAAACCCGCCGCCTGACGCGGGACCGGGAATCGCTGCGCAGGGCGGTGCGCTACAATACGATCGACACGACCGTCGCCCTCTCCGTCGCGTTTTTCGTCAACGCAGCGATCCTGGTCCTCGCCGCCGTCGTGTTCTACGGCCACGACAAGATCGCGCTCCCGTCGGGCCAGGTGATCGCCTTCTCAGCCGACTCCGACTGGATCCAGATAGCGTATGTCACCCTGGCCCCACTTGTTGGGAAAGTCGCGGCCAGCCTCTTGTTCGCGGTGGCGCTTCTTGCGAGCGGCCAGAGCAGCACGATCACGGGGACCCTGGCAGGACAGGTTGTGATGGAGGGTTTCATGCGCTGGAGCATCGCGCCCTGGATGCGCCGCCTCGCCACGCGTCTTTGCGCCATCGTGCCGGCTGTGGTCCTCATCGCGCTCAGGGGCCAGGGCAGCGTCACCGACCTGCTCACGCTGAGCCAGGTGGTCCTGGCAATCCAGCTCCCGCTCGCGATGGTTCCGCTGCTTTGCTTCGCCGGGTCAACGCGGCTCATGGGGGAAGGCCGGATCGGGCCGCTGCTCCTCACCGCCGGCTGGGCCTCGTGCCTCGTGATCACGGCCCTGGACATCTTCGGCCTGCCCGGGGCGCTGCATGATGCCATAGGCGTCTTCACGGGGACCTGAATCGTTCCCGGGCGCCCTCCCATCCTTGTAATGGTGTCGGGGTGGCCGACAATCAGCCAGTTCCCGCCACGACCGGATATGCTACGCACATCTGAGCCCCTATCATTTGCACTCACCCTGTGCGGAATTGTCGCGCAATACGGCCTGGTGGAACCCAGCCAGCATCATTTTAACCAGCTCGTGGCCGGCCGCTTCAGCAGACAAATCGTCAAACTTTCGAGACTGAAAATCAGCGAATTCCTGCCCACTCGGTGAACACGGGGGGCAGTTGAGCAAATGCCAGCGAAAGGACGTTCGTCGGCGTCTAGCTCAGGCTCCAGCGATCATGGCTGCGCCGTCCCGACCAGCCGGATTCGCTGCGTCGGCGTAAGCGCGACATTGTCCAGCGCCTCGAGGATCACCTGGTCGCCGGCAAAGCGCATGTCATAGTCCGTGGAAAAGGGCGTCAGGTAGCGGACAAGCCTCACGCTGTAGGTATCCTCGCTGCTCCAGGCTCCGCTCGCGGCAACGGGAATACTCTCACCCGAGGCCGAAGTGATTGCGCCCTTAGCCCAAGTCCCCGTCCCGCATTCCACCCGCTGGTCGACGCCGTCGAGGCGGAATTCGATCGAGGGTGAAGCCCTGTCGCCGGCCGTTTTCAGCGAGACCCTTTCGATATTCTGCGCGTTCGCGGGGAAGACGTAGACGCGTCCAGTGACCTTGTCCGCCGTCGGCGAGGACGGCTGTCCTGACTGCGTCCGCAGGCTCAGGCTCGCGAGCTTTGCGGCCAGTTTCCGCTGCGCGTCGGGATCAGCGGGAAGCGACGCGGCGCCCAAAGCCGGGAGGATTCGGTCCCAGACAAGGTTCAACACGCCCTTAAGGTCGCCGGTCCCGCTCGTGATCGCGACAACCGTGTCAAATTCCGGCATGACAATGCAGAACTGACCAAACGCCCCGTCGCCGCGGAAAACCCCGTGCCTGCAGCGCCAGAACTGGTAGCAGTACCCCTGGTTCCAGTCGCTTGAGGGATCGCTTCCGTTCGCGATCTGCAGGGACGTCGCCGCCTGGACCCAATCTGCGGGGACAACCTGCTTTCCCTGCCACTGCCCCTTCTGGAGGTAAAGCTGGCCGAAACATGCGATGTCCTCCGTTCGGATGTTCAGCCCGAAACCCCCGAGGGAAATTCCCTGGGAGCTCTTGTCCCATCTCGGGCTGCCCATGCCGAGCGGCTCAAAGAGGCGGGGTCCGAGGTATTCCTGAACGGTTTGCCCGCTCACCTTCTGCACGATCGCCGATAGCATGTAGGTGGCGGCCGTGTTATAGACAAAATGAGTGCCCGGGATGTCAGGCACCGGAAGCTCGAGGAAAACCCTCACCAGGTCCTCCTTTCCGAAGAACGGGAAATCCTTGAGGTCCTCCGCGGTCTGGCCTGTCGCCATCCTCAGAAGGTCCCGCACCCGCATGGAGCTCAGGTTCTTGGTCGGGTAAGCCGGCGCCTGTTCGGGGAAAAATTTGAGCACGGCGTCGTCGAGGCTCATTTTGCCCTCGGAAATCGCGAGCCCCACCGCAGTCGACGTGAAGCTCTTGCTCAGCGAGAAAAGCACGTGGGGCTCGGCCGCCGCATAGGGCGACCACCAGCCCTCGGCGACGACGTGGCCGTGCCGCACGATCATGACGCTGTGCAGGGCGTCTATCTTCTGCTCGGCGCCCTCGACAAAGCCCAGGATCGCGGACGAGGAAATGCCCTGCTCCTCAGGTGTGCTCCGCGGCAGCCGCTGGGACGGGGCGTCGGCCGGTTTCGCAAGGGTGGCGGCAGAGGCGAACAGGGATGCTGCAAGGAGAATGCGTGTGGGGATCATGGGGGTAGAGCCGCCCGGGGAAATGGGCCAGGACGGCCAATGAGAGATTGCCCGAGGTCCGCCATTATTCAAGGGCCGGCACGCCGCTCCGCACCTTGCGGCGCAACGCTATTCTGCGCCGGAAGCCGCGACAACCTTGCTGAGGCGCTTCGAAAGCGCGGCGCCGTCGGGAATGGGCGACGAACAAGCTCCGTTGGCGCATAGGTACGCGGCCGACTTCGCTAGTTCAGGAAAAATCGACTCGCCGCGCGGGGGCCCCCCCTCCCGCCTGTCCCACCATTCCAGCAACCGGTAGGTGGTGGGGACTTTTTGGGCCGCGGCAAACATGCCCTGGGCAACCGGATCGTCCTTCTGTCCCACGACCGTCACGTGGAGTGGATCCGTGCGGAGTTCCTCGGCAGCAAGGAGAAGACCGCCGGTGTACGAGCCGCGGTGCCCCACGTTCGCAGGGGACATCGCCCAGCGGAGTGATGACTCCGCCATCGCGTGGTCAGCCGGGCGCCCAGACGCGTGGCCGAGCAGGTTGGCGAAACGCGCAAGCGCGACAGACTCGTCGAATTGAGGCAGAGGCCTCGGGAACGACGCGGTCGTGGTGTCCGACGAGGCGAATCCCGGCTCGCTACCCCTGCCGAAATGCGCGGCGATGAAATCGGCCGCGGATTCAGCCCGGGTCAGCCACGCGGCGTCCCCGGTGGCGACGTGAAGCGCGAGGAACGCCGACCCCATCGAAAGCGTGTCGCCGAGGAACGGACCAGCCGCGTCAACCTCATCGTGCCGGAATCCGCCGCCCGCGAGCGAGCGGTGCGCCAGGACCCAGTCCGCGGCCCGCCTTGCGTCCGCCAGCACGGCCTGGTCGCCCGTGGCCGCGGAAAGGGCGCACAGCGCGGAGATCGCCCACCCGTTCTCGCGCGAATAGAGGTGCATGTCGATCCGGGGGACCCCGCGAGCGCGCCGGCCCGCGTCATCGAGAGAAAAATACTCGGCGGCGTGCTCGCCCGGGATGAGGTCGGCGTCCTGGCTCGTGTAGAAGGAGCCGGCGGGACTTTCCAGGAATTCCCGCAGGAAGCGCGCGACGTTCTTCGCGGGCACCTGGTATCCCCACTCGGGCCAGAGCGACGCGGCCAGGGAATATGTGCGCAGGTTGTCGGTCTGCATCGACATGATCTTCTCAAAATGGGGATGCACCCAGTCCCCCGCAGCCGAGTACTGGTAGACGCCGCCCCAGGCAGGATCGAAGAGCTGTCCCTGGAGACGCAGCATGTCTCGGGCGATTGCTTCCGCCTCCGCATCGCCGCGGGACGCGGCGCGCAGGCAGTATTCCACGTTGTCGGCGTCAAGGAACCGGTGCTCGACGCTCCAGCCCCCGACCGTTCGGTCGTAACCCGAAATGAGCCGCTTCCTCAGCTCGTCGGTCGATGCGTCCGGGGGACGAGTGTTCCGCCCGTCCCCGGCCGCCGCCAGCGAGGTCACTGACGGGCCCGGCGAGGGGTCGTCGATGATCGCCTGGAGCATGGAGGCCATCTCGGAGGGATTCAGGTAGCCGCGGCGACGCACAATCTCGCTGCCATCCGCGGCAAATACGACGGTCGCGGGCCATCCATAGTCCTCGTAACGGTTTGCGAGGTCCGGACGCGAGTCCTGGTCAACCTGGACGGCAATGTAGCGGGAACCCATGAGGGAGATCACCTTCGGGTCACGGTAGGTCGTCTCGTCCATGACGTGGCACCAGTGGCACCAGACCGCCTCCAGGTCCATGATCACGAACTTGTGCTCCTTCTTCGCCGCCGCAAACGCAGCGTCCGACCAGGGTTGCCATGCAATCGCCTCCGCCGCGAAGGCCCTTCCGGCGGCCGCGAGCGCAAGGGCGGCGATCAGGATTCGGGGTTTCATGCGATTTTACTACGAGCCGGGCTGCACCGGGGATGCAGCGTCAGGATTAAGGCTTCCCGGCCGCTGAGGAAAGCCCGAGTTCCATTCCATGGACAGCTATTGCCCGCAGCCGGGTCGGACTGCAATCCCGGTCCCCCTGCCGCCCTCAGTGATAATCGTGCGACGCCTCGGCAGGCAGCCCCAGGTCGGGCATTCCTGCGATTTCCTCCGCCATGATGTGGATGACGCCCTTCTCGTTCTGAAGGCGGCCGGTTATGAGGAGCGCAGGCTCGAGGTTGATGACGAGGCGCGCCTCCTCGAAGAGGCGCGGCCGGACGATCGCGTTTGCGAGCCCGGTCTCGTCCTCCAGGGTGATGAAGCAGAATCCCTTCGCCGTCCCCGGACGCTGGCGCGTGATGACCGATCCGCATATCCTCACGCGCTCCCCGGCCTTGACGTCCTTAAGCTCCCCCGCGGGCCGGACGTCCGCCAGCATGGGGCGCGCGAGCCTCATCGGGTGAGCCCCGGCCGTGAGCGACAGGTGCACGTAGTCGGCCCGCAGCCGCTCCAGGAGTGTCATCCGCTCGAGCGGCGAGAGGGCCTCCTCGTCCGCCTCCGGTGCCCGCCGGAACAGGTCGTCGCCGCCGTGGAAGGCCTCGACGCGCCACAGGGCGGACCTCCGGTGGTCCGCGAGGGCGTTGAGCGCGCCGGCGCCGGCCAGAACCCGGCGCTCGGCCGCGCTGAACTCCGTGCGCCTGAGGAAGTCCGCGAGGGACGCGAACGGGCGCTCCGCGCGCGCGGCGAGCATTGCCTGGAGCGCCGGAGCGCGCACGCCGTGCACGCTCTCGATTCCGAGCCGGACGGTGGTGTCCGAGTCCACCCTGCATTTTGCGTCGGAGGCCATCACGCAGACCGGCAGGAAGGTGAGGCCATGGCGCCGGCCGTCCTGGACGAGGCTCGCGGGCGAGTAGAAGCCCATTGGCTGGCAGTTCAGGAGCGAGGCGTAGAACGCGGCCGGCCTGTTCACCTTCAGCCACGCGCTCGAGTACGCGATCAGCGCGAAGCTGATCGCATGCGACTCGGGGAACCCGTAGAGCGCGAACGACGCGAGCGACTTGATCAGGTATTCCACGGCGGGCTCGCTGACCCCGTTGTTCCGGAATGCGACCTCGAGCCGAGCCTTCATCCGGTCGAGCCGCTCCTGGGAGCGCGTGAACCCGATCGCCCGGCGGAGCTCATCCGCCTCGGCGGCCGTGAAGCCGCCAAGCTCCATCGCGAGCCTGAGTATCTGCTCCTGGAAGAGCACGACGCCGAGCGTCCGCTCCAGGATCGGCCTTGCCCGCTCGTCGGGGTATGTCACAGGCTCCTCCCCCGCGCGGCGCTTCAGGTAGGGATTGACGGCGTCCCCCTGGATCGGACCGGGGCGGATGATCGCGACCTCGACCGCCAGGTCGTAGAAGTTCTGTGGCTTCATCCGCGGAAGTGTCGACATCTGCGCCCGGCTCTCGATCTGGAAGACACCGATGGTGTCGGCCTCCTGCATCATCCTGTACACGGCGGGATCATCCTTGGGAAGGCGCGCCAGGTCGACGGGCTGGCCGCGCCGGGAGCAGATCTCCACCGCGTCCTGGAGGGCTGCCATCATCCCGAGCCCGAGCAGATCCACCTTGAGGAGACCCATGTCCTCGATGTCGTTCTTGTCCCACTGCAGGACCGAGCGCCCCGGCATTCGCGCGTTCTCCAGCGGCACGAATTGGTCCAGGCCCTCCGTGCTGAATACCATCCCGCCCGAATGCTGGCCGAGGTGGCGCGGCAGGCCGCGGACTCGGCCGCAGGTGTCGACGAGAGCGCGCAGCCTCGGGTGCGAGTCGGACACCCCCGCCATGCGCAGCTGCTGCCCCAGCTCGAGCGTCTGCGGCAGGTCGCCGCCGTGGTAGAGGCTCGAGAACCGGTCGAGGGCGTCGTCCGAAAACCCAAGCACCTTGCCCACCTCGCGGACCGTGCTTCGGCCCCTGTAGGTGATGACGTTCGCGGTCATCGCGGCGCCCCTCCTGCCGTACCGGCGGTACACCTCCTGGATGAGCTCCTCCCTGCGGTCGCCGCTCGGAAGGTCGAGGTCGATGTCGGGCCAGTCCGTGCGCCCCTCCGAGAGGAAGCGCTCGAAGAGCAGCTTGCTCTCGATCGGGTCGACAGCGGTGATCCCGAGGGAATAACACACCGCGCTGTTGGCTGCGCTCCCCCTGCCCTGGACCAGCGACCCGCGGTCGCGCGCGAAGGAGCACAGGTCCCACACGAACAGGAAGTACCCGCTGAAGCCGAGCTTCGCGATGAGCGAGAGCTCGCGCTCAAGCTGGCGCCGCACGTCGCCGACCACGCTTCCGTAGCGCTGCTGGGCCCCGAAGTACGTCATCTTCTTCAGGTACGAGTCCTGGGACTCGCCTGTGGGCACCGGATGGTCGGGGAACCTGTAGCCCAGGTTCGCGAGGGTGAACTCAATCCGTCCGGCGAGCTGGGCGGTGTTCCCCACCGCCTCCGGGAGGTCTCGGAAAAGCTCCGCCATCTGGGCATGGCCCTTCAGGTGGCGCTCGCGGTTGAAGGCCAGCTTCCGCCCCGCCGCATCCAGCGTCGTGTGGTGGCGCAGGCAGGTGAAGACGTCGACGACCGCGGAGTCTTCCGGCGTCGCGTGCAGGACACCGTTCGTGGCGACGACGGGAAGCCCCATGGCGCGCGCCCAGTCGACGAGGAAGGCGTTGCAGCGCTCCTCGCCGGGTATCCTGTGGCGCTGCACCTCGACGTAGAGCCTGTCGGGCCCGAAGGCCGCCGAGAGTTTTGAGCCGGCTGCCGCTGCGGCGGCAGCCCCCCCCTCGAGCCACGCTCGCCTCATGGGTCCCTCCTCGTCTCCGGTGAGCGCGATGAGCCCCTCCGTCGCATCGGAGAGCTCCCTCCACGCCACGCGCCCCTCGCCCTTCTCGGCCCTCAGGTGGGCCGTGGTCAGGAGCCGGCATAGGCCGCGGTATCCCGCCCGGGTGGCGACAAGGACCGGCACGATGCTGCCGTCCTCCATCGTGAGCTCGGAGCCCACGAGCGCCCTCACGCCGGCCTCCTTGCCGGACATGTGGAGCCGCACGGCGCCGTACACGCCGTCGCGGTCGCAGAGCGCGACGGCCGGGATTTCCAGGCGAGCCGCTTCCGCGATCAGGGACTCGGGGAGCGAGCCCGCGCGCAGGAATGAGAATGCGCTGCGCGCGTGGAGTTCGACGTAAGGCATGGGGGCGTCATCCCTAGTCCAGCATTCCCTCGACGTGCCAGCCGTCCGCGGTCCGCGCCAGCTGGTAGATGCCTCCCGCGGCAAGCTCGACCTGCCAGGTTTCGGCGGCCCACGCCTCCGGCCTCCACCAGTCGCCCGAGGCCACCCATGGCCCGAGCGCTGCGCGCACCTCCCCTTCCAGGCGCCCCCCCTCAAGCCGCGCGGGCGAATTCCCGTCGCAGGCCACGCGCACGGGCCACGCCGGCCGGAACCGCCGCAGCGTGGGGCCGTACTCGGGGTGCACGGGCGCGCGCAGCGAGGGCGTGACCGCCTCGGCCGGCCTCTCCATGACGAATGCGTCCGGGCGGTGCGTGTCGGCGCAGACCGGCGTGCCGACCCGGTCGTCGCCGACGATCGCGGCGATGCGGGCGATGTTCTCCCAGAACGAGGCGGGGTCGCGGAGCCCCGTGTCGAAAAGGCCCTCCTGCCTTTCCGGGGGGCGCGCCGGCGCCGCCACGAGCCTGACGCCCGCGACACGCGCGTCCGTCCGGACGCCCTCCAGGTGCGAGTTCAGGACACGCAGCCACCCGTCGACATCGGCGCCCGGCTCCGGCAGCCGGAATTCCCTCCGGTGGTCCGTCTCGTCCTCGAGGAGCAGCGTGAGCGAGAGCTTCTCGGCGACAAAGCCCGCGCCGCGAAGCTCGAGCGCTATCCGCTCGGCATACCGCCTGAGCTTGAAGAACAGGGGCTCGGTTGACTCAACCGGGGGCTCATAGGTCCACTCCGCCGCGAAGCTCCGCGCGGGCTCTACATGGCGCAGGACGCGGGTCGCCTCGCCCGCGGCCCTCTCCCACAGGAGCGCGCCGTCCGCGCCCAGCCGCCGGCCGACCTCAGCCTTCGGCAGCGCCGTAAGTCCGCCCAGTGTCGTGATTCCCCAGCCGCAGAGAATTTCCTGCTGGCCGCGCGTCGGTTCCGCAAAGGCAAGCGGCAGCGGCGCAAGGAAGCCCGAGGTGTCGCTGACGACAAGGACGGGCTCCGCGCGCTGCGCGGCGTACGAGGCCAGGAGCGGTGTCGCCCCAGCCCCAATCCGCAGCGGCAGCCCCGCGACCGCGAACTCCGCGACGCGGAGCCTCATGAACGCCTCTGTCCGCGAAGCATCGGTACCCCGTAGATCCACGGTGCAGCAGCCCGAGGCAGTAGACTCGACGCGCGGGCAAAGCGTGAAGGCCGCGGCAATCAGGAGCCGGTGGGCCTCAACCTCCGCGCCGGGATCGCGCGACCGCAGGATGATGCCGGGGCAGCGCGACATCGCGAGAGTCGCCGCGAGGCCCGGCGCGACGCCATTCGCCTCGGGCGACGCCTGCGTTACCCGGGCCTTGCGTCCGTCGCCCGCCACGAGCGCGACAGCGTGTCCGCAGAGGGAGGGATCGCTCCTGCGGAGCGCGTGAAGCGCGAAGTCGGGCACGACCAAAACCGCGAAATTCATCCGGCGATCTGCTCCTCGATGTCCTGCGGGTAGCTGCGCTCCATGCGGACCCCGATCCGCCCGGCCACCTCATCCCGTTCCGCGCCGGCATCCGCCAGCGACATGGCCCTGTCGAGGACAAGGCGTGCGGGAACGGCGGGCACCAAGGGCGACTGTGTCTGGACGAGCACCGCGACCGAGCCGCCCTCCGCGGCGCGCTGCAGGCGGTACCAGAGGGAGGCCGGCGTCCGGCGCAGGGCACGCTCGGCGCAGCCGCGCAGGTCGAGAACGACCACGGCGTAGTTGCCATCGCGAACGAGGATGTCCGCGACTGAGAAGGCCTGCTCTGGAGTGCGGCAGCGCACCCACACGAGGTGGCGCAGCATGTCCCCGGGCACGGCCTCGGGGGCGAAGGCGTCCGATCCGTCGACGAGCGCTATCCGCTGCCTCGCAGCCTGGGTCGCCGCGATCAGGCTCGCGACCACCGTCTGGCCGCCGCCGCTGGGAACGGCCGAGACAAGCTCTGTCAGGCGCCCTGCAGGGAGGCCGCCCCCGAGTGCGTCATCGACCGGGCCGACCGACGCGGGCACGCCGCCGTGCGGCTTCCGGGTTCTTTCCGGAAAGCGCGCGGCAAGGAGCGACCGAAGGGCTGAGACGGTTTGGGAGGGAACGGACACCTGCGCTCATTATTCTTAACCTGCGGTGGCGACGCCCCGGCGGATCAGCCCTATCACGACGCCCTGCGACTCAAGCCGGCGCTCGGGCACGATGTCGCGGTAGCGCTTGTTGGCGGCGCGCAGCACCGGGCGCCCGCGCAGGTGCACGAGCCGCTTCAGCGTTGTGGAGGTCTCGTCCACGAGCGCCGCAATGATGTCGCCCTCGCGCGGATCGCGCCGCTCGAGGACCACGAGGTCCCCGTCGGTGATGTGGGCGTCGATCATCGAGTCACCATGGACGCGGAGCGCCCATACCTGGTGCGGGCCGGCGCGGCGCACGCCGAAGATGGAAGGGTTGATGGCGATCGTCTCGTCAGGTGTCTGCTCCTGCATCGCGGGAAGACCCGCGGGAATCGAGCCGAAGACGGACATCTCGAAGAGCTGCGCCTGCACCGCGGACGCCTTGAGTCCCCACGTGCGACCCGCCAGCTGCTCGATCTGCCCCTTGTTCGCCAGGGCGCGCAGGTGGCCGATCACCGTCGACTGGCTGGCGAGGCGGAACTTGCGCTGGATCTCCCGGGAGGAGGGCGGCACTCCCTTCTCTCGCTGGAACAGCCGGATGAAGTCGAGTATCTGTTCCTGACGCTCCGTCATCATGGCGATCATGTTTCGGAGCAGACCGACAGCTCGTTGCCGCTCGGCTCCGTGAAGTGGAACCGGCGGCCGCCAGGATAGGAGAAGATTTCCTGGGTGATCTTGCCGCCGTTATCAACCACGCGGCGAAGGGTATCCTCCAGCTGCGGATGTAGGATGACGACCAGCGAGCCGCCCGCGGCCAACGACGAGCGCTTGTCGGAGCGCGCGAATCCCCCGGCAATCCGGCCGTCGACGAACGACGTGTAGTCAGGGCCGTAGTCCGTGAATGCCCAGCCGAAGACCTTCTCGAAGAATGCCTTCGTTTTATCGAGGTCGGAGGCCTGAAACTCGACGTACATTATCTTGTTGGTCTGGTCCATGGGGATGGGAATTGATGCTCTTGGGTGAGAGGTGTTCTTTCGAATGGCGTTCAATTGAACGCTATACGCGGAAAAAGCAAGCGTTCATCGGGTAAAGTCTTTGAAATGTCGCGGACGCCATTTGTGACGCTCAGCACTGGCGATCCGCGGTTACGGCTTTATCGAGAAAAATGCGACGCCGTTCGCGCGCGCTTTGACACCACAAAATACAGCCCTTTAAATACATATCTTTGTCGCAACCATGAATTCACGCCATCCCTCCCTGCTATTCTGATCTTAGGGAAATCGTCGGGTTGATCTTCGTGCTGCGCCGGGCTGGGAACCAGCACGAGACAAGAGCAACAACATAAGGAAGAGCGCCACCGGCGCGATGTTCCACGGATTGAACCCCGGGAGGAACGGACGAGTGCGGTCCTTGCAGGGCGAATAGCCGGGTCAATAACGGTCGTCTATCGCTTAGCCGGAGCGCAGCATGATTGATCCTTCTGGGATCCTCGGCATTCTGCTAAGCAAAGCGGAGTAACGAACCCCGGATCCGAATCCTCCTCGATGCATGCAAGGCTTAAGTCCCGACTGGTCGTCGTGTTCGTCTTGGGGGCGTCCGCATGCGTGATCTTCATGATGGTTGGAAAGCGGCCGGAAATTCGTCGAAAAGACAAGGAGGAATTGAATCGCAGCAGCCAAACCGAAATCGGTTTGGCGCCTGTCCATTCCGTGGCTGAACCTCGAGTTCCTTCTTTTGAGCAAAGGCTATGGGAAGCGCAGGGGGCGGACTGGAGGAACGCCGTCGGCCAGGCGCAGCGGGCAGCGATATTGATCGAATGGCTCAATGCCGATCGCGGCGCGGCCATGCGATTCTTGGCGCGCACCCACTATAAGGATCTCTGGCTTCCGGGCGTGACCAAGGCGATCGGAGAAAAAGCTTCGCCATCAGAGCTCCTTGATATCGCCAATGGCGCCGATCATCCGGCTGAGGCCGTTTATCAGGTTGCACGATGGGACAGCGCAGGAGTTGTCAACGAGCTCGCCAATCTCATGCCTTCCGTGAACGCCGCGGCAGCCGGGCAAACCGCCGCCTCGATCGGGAACCTTCTTGCCGGCATAAACATGGATAGGGCAATGGCGTTTGCCATGGGGCAGGGGACCGACCAGTTGCGCGGTTTTGCGATTTCCGGCGTTATGGACGAGCTGGGTTCAAAGCCAAATGGCGATGCCCAGGTTCGTAGTTGGTATGCCTCTTTGCCGTCTTCGATCCAAAATTCGGACCCTGTTCTTGCTGCCTACGGCGATTCAATATGGGCTTCGGATCCGGCCGCAGCACTGCTGGCACTCCAGGGCATCGCCGACCCACAGACAAAGATGTTTGCGTGCCTGGCACTCGCAAAAAATTCCACCAGCCCGTCGCCTGAAACCGCGATCGCCGCGATCTACGAATCAGGCCTGTCGGGCGTTGGCATCTACAATCACGTCAACCAGATACTTCAAAATTGGTACGCTGTGAACCCTCAGGCTGCATCCAACTTCCTTTCGACAACTCAAATCATACCCGCAGTGGATATGCAGAAGTACGCTCCAATTCTCGTGCCGCCGGGCGGAGGAAAGGGATAAGGCTCACCTACCCCGCGAGGCCCGGCTGACAGGCCTTCTTGCGGCAGGCGCAGTGTCACCGGCTTTCCTTCCCGATTGGATCTGGTGCGCCTTTGCGATGGCCGCAATCAGCCCGGGGAAACGCTTGTCGATCTCGGAACAGCGGGAGGTGTTCTGCATCTCGACCCCGCGACGCTCGCTTCGGATCAGTCCCGCCTCCCTGAGAACCTTGAAATGCTGCGAGAGGGTGGACTTCGGGACGCCCCTTTCGCTGATGTTCAAAAAATTTGAGCAACTCTGCGAACATTTCGAGCCTACGATCTGTGCGTAGATCGCCACCCTCACGGGATCTGAAAGCGCGTGGAGGATGGATTCGACGGTGATGTCATCGACCGAGGGGTGAATGAGTGGCCTCATGATTTTTTTAATCTAGGTGCCCTTGACTCTTTGTGCAATAGTTCATAAGTTCGGAACTATAGAAGTAACAGGCCATCACAGCTCTCACCAGCAGTGATTCGTCCTCGGCCCGCGCACAGCGGCCCCTTCCGAACTAAAAATCCACACAAAATAAAAGCTTTCTCTCATGAATAAGCTCACAGGCAAAGTCGCAGTCGTCACCGGCGCTTCCAAGGGTATTGGCGCCGCCATCGCAAAGTCACTCGGCGCCGCGGGCGCCTCGATCGTCGTCAACTATTCGTCCAGCAAATCGGGTGCCGACACCGTTGTCGCCGCGATCACCGCCGGCGGCGGCAACGCTGTCGCCGTGCAAGGCGACGTTTCCAAGGCCTCGGAGGCCCAGGGCATCATAGACACCGCAATCAAGGCCTTCGGACGCCTCGACATCCTCGTCAACAATTCCGGGGTTTACGGGTTCACCCCAATTGAGGCAGTCACCGAGGACGACTTCCACAGGCAGTTCAACATCAATGTGCTTGGACTGCTGCTGACGACGCAGGCCGCCGTGAAACACATCGGTGAAGGCGGAAGCATAATCAATATCGGATCGGCCGTCACCCGCATCACGCCCCCGAACAGCGCTGTCTATACGGGAACCAAGGGCGCGGTCGACGCCATCACCGGCGTCCTCGCAAGGGAGCTCGGAGCCAGGAAGATTCGCGTCAATACCATCAACCCGGGAATGGTCGAGACCGAGGGCACGGTGAGCGCCGGCATGATCGGCTCCGAATTCGAGAAGGCCCTTATTGCGCAGGCTCCGCTCGGTCGCACCGGAAAACCCGATGACGTTGCCGATATCGCTGTCTTCCTTGCTTCCGAGGACTCGCGCTGGCTCACAGGCGAGCAGTTTCTCGCCAGCGGCGGCTTACGCTGACCCTTAGTCACTTATTCGCTACTTTGACGCGCCTTCGGCCTGGCAGATCTCGATCGTGACGTGCCGCAGCTCCTCATGCTCGCTGAAGATCCGCCTGTAGTAGTCCGGAGTCCGGGGCTCCTTCGCCACTATGGAAATAACCGCCGAAAACTGGCCGACTCCGACCGGCCAGACGTGGAGGTCCGCGATGGCCGCGCCTTCGTCGGCCTCCACGGCCTTGCGGATCTCGTCGCCCAGGTCCGTCTCGGGTGTACGGTCGAGCAGGATGGCGCTTGTGTCGCGAAGAAGGCCCCATGACCACTGGGCGACCACTGCTGAACCCACGATTCCCATGACAGGATCAAGCCAGACCAGACCCATGAACTTTCCTGCGAGGAGCGCGCTTATTGCCAGGATTGAAGTCACCGCGTCGGCGAGGACATGGACGTAGGCCGCCTTGAGGTTCAGATCCTCGGGTTCAGCCCCGTGTTGGTGATGATCATGCCCATGGTCGTGGCTGTGCGAGTGACCATGCCCGTGACCGTGCTTGAGGAGCAGCGCGCTTGCGATGTTCACGCAGAGACCGGCCAGTCCGATCCAGATGGACTCGTTGTAGCGGATCGGGAGAGGCGCAAAAAAGCGCTGGAATGACTCCACCGCCATGAACAGGGCGACTATGCCGAGAATTATGGCGCTCGTGTAGCCGCCCAGGACGTCGATCTTCCCGGTGCCGAATGAAAAGCTCCGGTCGCCCTTGTGACGACGGGCCATCGAATAGGCGATCGCCGCGATTAGGAAGGCGGCGACATGCGTGCCCATGTGCCAGCCGTCCGCAAGGAGGGCCATCGAGTGAAACCTCCAGCCGGCAATGATCTCAACCGCCATCATGACCGCGGTGAGCGCGATCACCCGCCGCGTGTTCTTTTCGGCCGTCCCCCGGTCCGGGGAATGGTCGTGTATCTGGCAGTTGCCTTGCAGGTCGTTCTTAGGCGCGGGTGACATAGAGAACCTCCACTACATTACGAACAAACTGCTCGTCCGCCAGACCTTCTCCGAGCTCCTCGGGGATTCGCGTGACGGACCGGATGCAGGAGGCGATCTCGGCAAAAAGCTCAAGCCGGGCGCCCGCCTCAAGCTCGTCGCGCCTAGCCAGTGCCTGCCATGCAACGCGGGCAAGCTCCGGCGTCACGGACTGGCGCATGCGGGCGACAACCGGCAGCTGCGCGCGCAGTGAGTTGTACTTGCCGCCGCGCAGGTTATCGAAGTCCGGCATAGGCTGTTCCGGCTCCCAAATGACCAGAGTCCCCGCGGCCAGGTCGCCGAGCCTCTGGCCGCGGCGGTTGAGGAAGGCCACGGTGCCCCCGACAAGGTAGGCGAAGGGCAACGCATCCACAAAACGGAGCAGGTTGCGCATGGCGACCTGCTCGAACGCCAGCCTCTTTCCCTGCACGTCGACAACGCGCAGGTGCAGCAGCCGCTTGCCAAGCGACTGCCCGCGCCACTTCCACTCGGTGACGATTCGGTAGCCCACCGACAGGATGAAATAGGTGATGATGGTCGCCATGCTCGCCACATCCTCGCTGACCGGCGCGATGACCCTGACAAACTTCGAAATGATCGACCAGGTCACCGATATGACTCCGAGGTCGATCATCATCGCCGCGAGTCTTATTGCAGGGCTGGCAATCCTGAAGGAAAAGGCGACGCCCTCGGGTGTGCGCACGCTCAGGGTGTTCACGCGATCGTCGCTCATGCTGCAACCTCCCCCTTGATCCCGCGACCGGCGAAGGAAAGGTAGGCAATGAGCACGGCGAGCTCCACCGAGCCGAAGGCGATCTTCACGGCGTAGGGCAGGATGGGCTCATGATACTGAGAGAAGAAAGCCTCGACGATGCCGGCCCACACGAGCATGAGCGCTGCGCCAAAGCAGAGCGTGACGACGTCGGGCACAACCAGCCGGAGCCGGGCGGCCATGCCCCTGCCCTCCCCCCGACCCAGGAGCGCGCCGGCGAGCACGAATCCGGCCTGGCCGCCGACAAGCATGGCCGGCACCTCCACGGCGCCGTGCGGCAGGAGCCACCCGACTAGGAAGCTGGTCTGCCCCGACAGGATATAGTCCAAGGCGATGGCGCCAAGGATCACGCCGTTGTAGAACATGATGATGATCGTGCCGATCCCCCAGGTCATCCCAAGGGCCATGGCCTCGAGTGTGACGCGCGTATTGTTCGTGATGAGATTCCCCGAAAAACGAGCCTTCCGGTCTGTCAGTTGCTTGCCGCGCATGCTCTCCTCATGCGCGACCCGCTCCGCGGGATTCACGCGAAGGTAGGGAAATGCCATGAGCGCGTCCTTAGAGCCGGGGTCGAGGCTGATTGCGGCCCCCCCGAACAGCACCCCGGCGACCATCAGGATCGCCGCGAACCAGAAGGCCCCCGCACGTTTCCTCCATGTGGATGGAAACGTCCGTGAAAACCAGTGCCATGGGCGAAAACGCCGGGTCTCCGCAGTCGCACCGTGTATTTCCGTGTAGCCCCGTGCGACGATGCCCTCGAGGTATCGGCGCGACTCGACCTCGGCGGAAAAAGTCGCCATGCGGGCCAGATCCGATGCAGCCCTCTGGTAAAGACCATCCAGCTCCCGCACCTCGGCAAATGACAGGCGGCGCCACGGGTCGTTTGCTATCCGCTTCAGCACCGCGTCGAGGCGCTCCCACCGGGGCCTCTCCGAAGCTATGAATCGCTCGAGGTCGACGATCATAGCGCCTGCCTTTGCTTCACGCGCATGTACTGGTCGACGAGCTCAGTGGCCATCGACTCCTGCTCGAGCAGTCCCGCCGTGACGCCGAGCGGCCTTAGCCTCCGTGCAACCCCGCGGAGCTCACCCCATCTGATGTGGCCGGCGAGCCGGTTGTAGATCTCGCGCTCCGATGTCACCTCGCTGCCTTCAAAGATCGGCCCGACGTCCGGCGGCCGCACCTGGCAGACGATGACAAGGTGGCGGCGCGAAAGTACGCGCACGTTCCGGACGAAGTCCTCCGCCAGCACGGGATCGGACAGGTCGGTCAGGAAGAAAAGCAGCGAGCGCCTGCGAAGGTGGGTGCACAGGTGCCGGACCACCTCCGCCATGTCCGGCGTGTGGTCCGTCGGCTCCAGGGTGACGGCCGCCTCCCGGCAGGCGGCGTAATGCGCGGCGCTTTGGCCCGCGCGCAGGAACAGCCTCACCTTGTCGTCGTGCGCCACAAGGCCGAACCTGTCGCCCTGGCGCTGCGCGACCAGCATGAGGGTGAGGGCCGCCGCGAGATAGCCCTCAAGCACGGTCTGCGGCATGCCGTCGTCGGAGATCATCCGGCCGCTGAGCCGCGAATTATCCAGTATGACATAGAGCTCCTGGGTGCGCTCGACCTGGAAGACCTTTGTGACAGGTCGGCCGCGCTTGGCCGTGGCCTTCCAGTGGATCTCATCGAACCCGTCGCCCGGAAGGTAGTCTCGAAGCTTCTCAAACTCGCGGCCCCGGCCCATCGTCCGGCGCGCCCGCAATCCGTTGTGGCGCGCAGACAGCATCGCGATCATCTGGCGCCCGGAAGACGGCAGGCTGATGTACACGCGCAGCTCGGATGGGAGCGGCTGCCTTGCGCGCACATTCCACAAGCCGAGGCGCGACACCGTCTCGGGGCAGGCGATGGCACCGTGGAACCTTCCTCGGCGGATCGGCGTGCATTCCCAGTCGATGTCGGCGTGCGCCGCTCCCCAGGGAAGATCGACCGAGACCTCCCGCTCCCTCGATTCGAATGCCCCGGGCAGTCCAAGCGCGAACCGGAGGCGGCGGGATGCCTTTCCCGGATTGGAAAAAGTAAGCCTGACCGAGCCCATGCGACCCTTGGTGAAGCGCGAGACGGGAGGCGCCGAGACCGTCGGCGCACTCTCGCCTACAAGGCACGCCGCGAGGTCGCCGAGAGCAACAAGCGCAACCGCCAGGAGTGCGAAAAGCCACGCCGGCACCAGCTCGGGCAACGGGCCCGCCACGGCGGCAAGCGCCGCCGTGCAGAGCACAAGGCGGAGCAGTCGACGCGTGGGCAACAGGCTCATGGCTTGCCTTACCGCGGAACCGCCACCTGCTCCAGGATGCGCGCCACAACCTCTTCGATGGTGAGACCCTCTATCTCAAACTCCGGGCGAAGAACGATGCGGTGCCCCAGGACCGCGCCAGCAAGCCCGCGGGCGTCGTCCGGCGTCACGTAGTCCCTCCCGGCCATCGCGGCGGCCGCGCGGCTGCCCAGGAGAAGCGCCTGCGTGGCCCGGGGGCCTGCGCCCACCAGCACGCTCTCGTGCTCCCGCGTCGCCCGCACGAGGTCGACGATGTAGACGGCGATCTCATCCCGGAGGAGCACCGCGTCCAGGCCGACGCGCAGGCCGGACAGGTCCCCGCGGCCGAGCACGGGTTTCACTCCGCCGGACGCGAGCACGCTCTCCGGCGAATCGGAGCCCAACGTGCGCCGGGCAAGGAGCAGTTCCTCATCCCTCGAAGGCGGCTCCATCCTGATCTTGAACATGAACCGGTCCTTCTGCGCCTCGGGAAGCGGGTACGTCCCCTCGGAATCGGCGGGGTTTTGCGTCGCGAAGACCGTAAAGTTCTCGTCGAGCATGTAGGTCTCCCTGTCTATTGTGACCATCCGCTCCTGCATCGCCTGGAGCAGTGCGGACTGGGTCTTCGCCGGGGCGCGGTTGATCTCGTCGGCGAGGAGGAATGCCGTGAAGACCGGTCCCCGCACCAGCGTGAACTGGTTTGTCTGGAGGTTGAATATGTTCGTGCCCGTGATGTCGGAGGGCATGAGGTCGGGTGTGAACTGAACGCGGCCTGTCTCAACCCCGAGCACGTGGCTGAGCGTTCGCACGAGGAGAGTCTTCGCGATGCCCGGAACGCCCTCGATGAGCGCATGCTGCCGCGTGAGCAGCGTGATGAGCGCGAGCGCGACAGCTTGGTCCTGGCCGATAACGACCTTCGCGACTTCCGCGCGCGCGGCCGCCAGGGTTGTGCCGAGTGATTCGTTGGTTGAGTTCATTGTTTTGGAAAATGCCTATTTTCGCCTCAGGGCGCGGACTGCCGTGTTGTACGCCTCGGGCGTGCCGCCCCGGGTGTGAGGACCAAACCCGGCCGGCAGGCGAACAAGCGCTGCAGGCGTCGCCGTCGCCTTCCACTCTGTCGCGCACGCGCCGATCAGGTCCGCAGGCGCCATGGAGCGCAGGAGGAGCGCCTCCAACGCCGCGGTGTGGCTGCAATCGAGCGGCTCAGCGGCGGCCTCGGCGGGCGGCGGGATAAACAGGGCCGTCTGCTTCCATATGAAAAGGGCCGCAAGCAGGACCAGCGTCATGGCGGCATACATGAGGCCATACCGACGCGCGAGCGCCGCCACGCCGACATCCTCTATGACGCCGAGGTGACTCTCATCGAATTCAATGCGTGAATTCGGTCCGACTATCCACGACAGGAGATGGGCCGAGCGGTCGTTCAGGAGGCCCTCATTGCTCAGGAGGTAAGCGTCGCCGGCGACGACGATGGAGCCGAGTCCATACCGGGTCTCAAGGACCACCGGCTTTCCCAGGGCCCGGTAGACGACATTCCACGACGCGCCCTTTTCGAGGCCAAAATAGCTGTCGCTCTTCCACCGCAGCTTCTGCGGCAGGTCCCGCGGCGCGGATGGGTCGAGCACCGCGCCCTTGTCGTAGTTCAAGCGGCCGAGCTTCAGGAGGCTGATGCCCCAGAGACGCTTGAGATCCGCGGTCGCCTCGGGCTCCTCCTCGCCCCTGACCTCCAGGGCACGCCGCGTCCCCCGGGGAAACACGGTTTCATGATGCGGGGCGGCCTCGGTCTTCTTCGACTTTGCCTTCTCAGCCTTTTCCGGCGCAGCCGGCTCGTCGTCGTCGATGCCGCGCATGTTCTCATTCTTGGCATCCGCAAAGTCCGCCCGCATCGCCAGCACGAGCCTGCTGCCGCCTCGCACCGCGCCGTCGATGGCCGCAAATTCCCTGCTGGTGACGCTTCCCCAGTCTGCAGCGGTCATCCCGGCAACGATGATCGTGCGCGGCGGCCCGACGGGCAGGTCCTCTATGGGCTGAAAGCGGCGGTCCGCGCGAATGCCGGAAAGTTCCGCAAGGCTGTCGTAGAGTGCCCGCGTTCCAAGCGGGTCGGCCCGAAGGGACGAATAGGCCGGGAAGACGTCGCCCTTTTCGATCCTCAGGCCGTAGAGGTAGGCAAAGCCGAGCGCCGTCGCCGCAAGGAGCGCAATCAAAAGCATATTTTGAGAGAACCGGCTCATGGCACGCGCGGGCCCTCCATCTCGGCCAGCCAGGCGCGCGCCTTGGCCTCGTCGGGGCTGAATTGTCCGTACCAGACATCCTCGTAGGCGACTCTCCGGGACGCGAATCCGTCCGTAATCTCGCGGCGCCCGAGCGACCGGCGACGCACCTCGCGCTCGTAATCGAGATTGGTCTTGGACTTGGCCAGGGACACGAGGCCGTCCGCCGCGAGCCGCGAGAGCGTTGCCAGGTAAAGGGCGCGCCACGCAAGGCGCCATTCGCCGAGGGCCAGCTTTGCCCGCGCAAGCTCCACCCATTCCTCGGTCCCGAGTTGCCCCGCATGGCTGTTCTCGTCCGAGAGATCGGGACGGGCCGGGATCACCTCCCTGGCCTGGATCGTCGCTGGCCTCTGCGCCTTGGCACGAGTGAACACCAGGTAAACGATCACGCCGATCAGCGTCAGCGCAGCCGCGGCAAAGATATAAAGAACTATGCGCACCCCGGAGCTGGACGTCGACTGGCCGGCGGCGCTATCCGTCGGCTTGCTGCCGGGAAGCAATTTGTCCAGCCACCGGCTCATCCGGTTCCAGAGTCTGGCGATGGCGGAGCCCATCGCCCGCACGATCGCCAAGCCTTTCCTTGCGAAGGCCTTGATCGGCCCGTCGGCCTCCTTCTCCTCCGCGCTCACCGGCTGCCGGAGCCGCCACTGGAAATCCCGATCGGCAATGACCTCGTCAATCGACGCATCCAGCTTTTCCGGGCTCACGGCGGCTTTTGGGGCGCTGGCCTCGGCGCAACGCGCGGACGGCGCGGCGCCCGAGCAGGCGCACAGCAGAACGACAAGCGCGGCCATGCGCCTCAGGCCCGGGGCAGCCTTGGCCTTCTGCAGCTCCACCCGCAGGTCCTCGCCCGTGCTCCTGGCGCGGCCGTAGAAGACGCGAAGCACGTAGAATGCCTTCACGACAGGGTCGGTGACGAGCCACGCCAGGCAGACAACGGAGGCGATGAAGGTTGTGTTGACCCGTCCCCAGCCGCTGATCCCGAAGCTGCTGTCGATTCCAAGGACCCGGTTCGCGAACCAGGGCAGCATCAGGAAGGCACCCGCCAGGTTCATGACTGCAGCCAGGAACAGCGCGAAAATGAGAAGGAGGCCGAGGTGGTTCTGGCCCGGCCAGACCTTGGCCTGCTCCGCGGACAGCCCGCTCACGTCGTCGCTTTCGCAGAGCACGCTCGCGTTCTGGTAGTACGCATAGACCCAGCCAAATGGCAGCGTGAGGAGCATGGCGATTGGGAGAACGACGAGTCCCCACGCCTGTATCCTCATCTGGCCCGCCGCGAGCCTGAGCAGGCGCCCGGAGGAAAACCTGGGTGCCGGCGCCCGCAGCCGGATTGCCATGAGCCGTGCGCAGAAATCTGCATGGGCCGTCTTCATGCCGGCGAACAGTGCGGCCAGCCCGCAGGACGCCCAGGCAATCACCGGCGCCGGGGGCGTGAACCACGTGACGTAGGCCCAGAAAAAGAGGAAGCCCAGGATGAAGGGCGACGTTCCAGCGACGTAGATCGCAAGTACGCCCTTGGGGGCGCCCCTCAGGAGATGGATGGACTCCTCAATGAGCTCCACCGCGCTCGGGACGATGCCCGCGTTCTTCAGCCCGGCGCTCATGGCGCCTTCCCGATCTTGGGCGACCAGATCGTTCCCTCGTGAAACTCCGGGGGCACGTTTGTGAGTATTGACCCCACCGCATAGAAGACGAGGACCGCCGCGAGCGCCCCGGCGGCAAGGGCGAGCTGGCGGCGCAAGCCGGCCCAGTCGCCGCGGGCCGCGACCTTCGAGGCCGCCTGCTTCGCCAGGCACGACGTGCAGAGCAGCCGGCCCTCGTGCTCCACGATGCATTCCCGGCAAAAAAAGCCCCCGCAGGAGGGGCAGCGCGCGGCCGCCTCCCTGTCGGCATGGCGGGCGCAGCGCCGTGTGTGGATGCTCTCCACGACAGGGCCGGGAATCGGCGGCACGGCGTTCACTGGGCGGGCGGCGTCTCGACCGGCGGCGGGGGCGCCAGCATTCCCGACTGCAGTCCGGCGATGAGCGGCTGCAGGCGGGCGAGCGACCTGCGGGTCTTTGGAAGGCGAACCATCGAGGGCAACGGCGCCGTCTGCACCCCCGTGACGGCGAAGGCGGTGCAGCTCGGCCCTAGCAGTTGGTTCCAGGCGATGAATATCAGCGAGAGCGCGAGGAATGTCCCGGAAACATACGGTCGTTTGCCGGAAAAAAGCGTGTTGGCCAGGAATACGGCGCTGAACAGGGCGCATATTATCCAGGGCACGTGCCAGAGGAGCCTCCTTTGGGAGGGGATGACAAAGAAGCCCTTGATATCGATGTATTGGATCCGCTGGTAGTCCTCGGAGTAGCCCGTCGAGTTCACGAGTAGAAGGTGGTCCGCCGCCATCCACAGGCTCCTGTAGCTGCCGACCGAGGTGGCGGGCCGTGTCAAACGCTCGTAGATGCGGGGCGTTTTCGGCATGCGGATGCTAATGGTGTTTCTTCCTGAGCCAAAGAGCGGTTAGAAACGTCACCCACACGGCAATCTCCACTAGCGCGATGATGCCGGAGAGGACGAGCTTTGTCCGCCCGGGCTGGACGAGGCTTTGCGGCTTGCGCCAGCCGGAATAGACGACGCAGAGCGCCGCCGGGGCCGTCACCAGCGTGACCGGCCATATCAGGAGCGGCAGCACAGCCACAGCCATCGCGATGCCTGGGTACAGGGCTCGAGAGCGGATGGAGCCGGGGTCGGTCTTCGTGCCCGCCTTTATGCAGCTGGGGCAGAGAAGGCGTCCGCCGTAATCGATGGAGCAGACAGAGCAGAGAAAACGCCCACATCCCTGGCAGACGGACTCAGCCTGGTTCTCAGGATGGTGGAAGCATGTCGCGTGCTCCGCCACGACAACCGCCTTCGGCACCACGCCCGGGCGCTCGAACGTGAGCGCCGGAAACCCCATGAAGTCAAACCGGACGCGGCAGATGCGGCAGGCTCCGCCGTTGGCGTCGCGCCAGGCCAGCGAGTCCAGGATTTGCCCACACTTAGGACAGGGCAGCTCTGCGCCAATCGTCATTTCGCGCGGATGACACGGGTGTCGCAGATGCGGTCATGGAGTGCCTGCTTTTGGTCGTCAAACGCCACCATGATGTAGCCGATGCAGAGAATGAGTGCGCTCAACCACTCCGAAAAGTAGCGCCCAACGATGCGTCCCACCGACAATCTCTCCCCATCGGAGCGGACGAGCTTGAGCCCAACCGCCATCTTTCCGGGCGTGGCATCCCATCGGAGGATGAAAAAGCACGCGTAGGCAATCGCCAGACCTATGCCCAGCGGGAAGCTGAGGGCCTGGTAGACCAGGCGGTCGTGCGCGTTGTACTTCACGAGGGCATTGGGCAAATAATTCGGGGACCCGAAGACGAGAAAGGCCACCAGCATGTTGATCCCCACGCTGAGGACGCCTATGATGATTCCGTCCACGATTTTTGCGACGACCCGCAACCAGAACCCGCCGTAGACAAACTGGCCCGGCTGCGGGATGCCCTCGCGCAGGCGCTGGAAGTATTGGTCGCGATGCTCTGCGCTGATCCATCTGCCCTCATATTGGACCATCTCCCTTCTGGGATACCGCTTGCCGCTCACGGCGCATATTTCCGTGTCCGAGGCCGACTCAGCGCTGCCGGCGCTCACGGTTGAATAGGGGCGCCAGTCCGGCATTCCGTCCCGCCAGACAAGGGTGTCCGCAGTGATCACCCGGTCGTGAACCAGCTGGTCAAATTCCGCCTGGGACACCGGCCCAAGGCGTTGGCCTTTGTTCGAATAGTACCATTGCATGGGTAAAATGGCGGGCATTCTACGCTCTGCATCTGCTCATAAGGCAATTAAATACGCCATTGGCCAGGCCTTGGAATTACGTAGTCCACTATCCGAAATCGAGCTCGGGTTCCGGAAGGGCCTCATTTGGGGGCGCCAGGCATTCCGGGCCCTCGTTTCGGCTGTTGCTCACGAACCTGCTGACAGGCCGGGATTCCATCGTTCCGGCCTCTATTGGTCTTACGAGCGACTCATATTCCTCGTCGACCAGAGGGTGGTCGCCGAGCCATCGCGGCATGGTCGCCGCGGTCAGGATAACGGGCATCCGGTCGTGAACCTTGGCGACGAGCGCGTTTGGCTGCGTCGTCAGCAGGCAGTACGTCTCTGGAAGGTTGTCTTGGGCCGGGTCCCAGATCGCGGCGAATGCAAACGGCTCCTCGCCGGAAAGGGTGAAGAGATGCGGCAGCTTCACGCCGCTGCGAGACAGCCACTCATAGAATCCGTTTGCGGGGACAAGGCAGCGCCTTGCGGCGATGGCCTTCCGGAAAGCGGGCATTGTGGCCGCGGTCTCGGACCTCGCGTTCGCGAGCAGGCGCGGCCTTGGGCTCGATCTCTCGCTGGCCGGCACGAGCCCCCACCTCATCGGACGCACGGCGGGCGCGTCGGCGCCGCATGCGACGACCGGCATCGTGTCCGTCAGCGTGACATTATAGCGGGGTTGCGCCCATTCGGGCGTTTCCAGGAGAACGCCGAGCGCCCGCGAGATCGCACCGAGCGCGGCGTCGGTCTTATGGAGCGTGTAGCGGACGCACATGGGCTCGGTCTCCCAACCCCCGTCAGCGCGCCTCGAATGCGCGCCTCAGGTCGGCCCCAAGCCCGTCGTGGAACTGCTGCCTCCTTCTGTAGAGCGCTGCGCGCGCCTTGTCGGGCACGCATCGGGTCGCCTCATCCAGGGAGACACTCCTCGCGCAAAGCGCGGCCAAGGCGGCGGCCGAGCCGCGACACGGCGAGTCGCACCATGCCGCCTGCAGCGCGCCGCCCAGAGCCGCGCTCTCGTCCTGGGCCATCGCCACCACCGGCACGCCAAAGATGTCGGCCGCAATCTGCCGCCACAGAGCGGAACGGGCCCCCCCTCCGGTCAGGCGAATCTCCTTTGCCTTGACGCCGAGAACCGAAAGGCGCCGCAGCCCGTAATTCATCCCAAGCGTCGCGCCCTCGATGGCGGCGCGCGCGAGGTGGTCCCGCGCGAGCGTCCTCCGGTCGAGCCCGAAATAGACGCCGGTGCCGCGAGGGATGTTCGGGGTGCGCTCCCCGTCAAGGTAGGGAAGGAGCGTGAGGCCGTCCGCCCCGGGAGGGGCTCCTCCCGCCGCCGCCTCCAGCTCGGCAACGCTCCAACCGAAGAGTGCCCGAACCTGCTCCGTGACGCCAGTGACATTCATCGTGCACAGGAGCGGCAGCCATCCGCCGGTCGACGAGCAGAACGCAGCGATCTCCCCCGACGGATCGACCACCGGCTTCTTCGAGAAGGCGTAGATCGTACCGCTCGTCCCGAAACTCGCAGTGACGGCGCCCGGGACCACGTTGCCGGTACCGATTGCCCCCATCATATTGTCTCCGCCGCCCGCGCTGACGAGGGTCGTCGCCGCAAACCCGTAGCGCGCCGCGATTTCCGGGCGAAGCACCCCGCACGGCTCGTGCGACGGGGAAAGGGCGGGAAGGCAGCCGGCGACGCGCCCGTCCACGGCCGCCATGGCGGCTTGGGACCAGGCACGCTTCCTGACATCCATGAATCCGGTGCCGGAGGCGTCCCCGAACTCCATGAAGTAATTTCCGGTCAGGTGGAAGTTCAGGTAATCATGGGGAAGGAGGATATGGCGGAGCCGCCGGAAGTTCCGGGGCTCGTGCCGCTTGAGCCAAAGGACCTTGGGCGCGGTGTATCCCGGCAGGAATGGAAGGCCCGTCCTTCGGATCACGGCCGTGGGGCCGCCCAGCTTGCGCGCGAGGATCGCGCACTCCCCCGACGTGCTGGTGTCGCACCATAGCTTGGCCGGCCGGATGACGCCGCCCTTTTCATCCAGCGGAACGAAGCCGTGCTGCTGCCCCGAGACTCCAATGCCGCGAACGCGCGAGCGCTCGATCCGCGAAGCCACCTCGCCGATCGCCGCATCCATCGCCGACACCCATTCCTGGGGGTGCTGCTCCATGTGGCCCGGAGGCAGGCCCTCGATCAGGCGGTGGGGGGCGCGCGCCTCCGCGACGACGCGGCCGCTGTCGAGATCCAGCGCGATCGCCTTGACGCTCTGCGTCCCGCTGTCGACGCCGATATAGAGGCTCATCGCGTCAACCCCCCGTGAGGTAATTGTTGATCAGGTTTTCGAGGTATTCCTGGCGGCCGCTCCTCTGCACGGGCTCGCCCAGCTTCGTGAGGACAAGCGTCTCCAGCTCGCGGAACCCTACCGTACCCTTCTCGATCCCCTTCCCAAAGCCGGAGTCGTAGCTCGAATAGCGGTCGGCGAGGAAACCCTCGAGCTGGCCGTCGGCCATGATCCTGCGCGCAGTCTTGAAGGCGAGGGCGTAGGTGTCCATGCCGCCGATGTGCGCATAGAATAGGTCCTCGGGGTCGATGGACGGTCGGCGCAGCTTTGCATCGAAGTTCAGGCCTCCCTTGCCAAGTCCGCCCGCGCGCAGGATCGAAATCATTGCGAGCGTGATCTCCTTCACGTCCGTGTTGAACTGGTCCGTGTCCCAGCCGAGGAGCGGGTCGCCGGAGTTGGCGTCGATCGAGCCGAGCATTCCCTGGGCCGCCGCCACCTCGATCTCATGCTGGAACGAGTGCCCGGCGAGCGTCGCATGGTTCGTCTCAATGTTGAACTTCAGGTGCTTCTCGAGGCCGAAGGTGCGCAGGAACGCGATGCCGCTCGCGACGTCGAAGTCATATTGGTGCTTCGTCGGCTCCTTGGGCTTCGGCTCGATGTAGAACTGGCCCTTGAATCCGATCCTCTTGGCGTGGTCGACAGCCATGTGGAGGAAGCGGGCCAGGTGCTCCTGCTCCCTCTTGAGGTTGGTGTTGAGCAGCGTCTCGTAGCCTTCGCGCCCGCCCCAGAACGTGTAGCCGTCACCGCCAAGCTCGTGGGTGACCTCCATGGCCTTCTTCACCTGCGCCGCCGCATAGGCAAAGACATGGGCGTCGGGGTTCGTGGCGGCTCCGCACATGTAGCGCGGGTTCGAGAAGAGGTTCGCCGTTCCCCAGAGAAGCCTGACGCCCGTCTGCTTCTGCAGCGTCTTGGCATGGGCGACGATCTTGTCGAGGTTGCGGTTCGACTCGGCGAGCGTCGCCCCCTCGGGCGCGATATCCCGGTCGTGGAAGCACCAGAACGGCGCCTCGATCTTGACGAAGAACTCGAACGCCGCGTCCATGCGGCGCATTGCAACGGAAATGGCGTCCTTGCCGGCCTCCCATGGCCGCTTGATCGTGCCGGGGCCGAACGGGTCGCTGCCCACGCCGCGGAACGAGTGCCAGTAGGCGATCGAGAAGCGCATGTGCTCCTTCAGCGAAATGCCGTCGATCATCTCCGACGGGTTATAGTGCCTGAAGGCCAGCGGATTCGTGGACTTGGGGCCCTCGAAAGGAATGCGTGGGAGGTTGAAAAACGAGTGCTGCTTGGGTTTCGGCATAGCCAACGACGACTAGCACGAAGGCCGTGCCACCGTCGAGATTTCGTTCAATTAAGGCCCCTGCGAGGGCGAGCCCGTTGCCTTTGGCGGCCACGCGGCTCTTTTAAAGGCATGAACCCCGGATTTCGCCTCCTCTGCCCGCTCTTCCTGGCCGCTGCCCTGACCGCCGGCGCCGCCGACTTCAAGGTCATCGCCCGTTACCCCGTTGGCGGGGAGGTCCGCTATGATTACCTCCGGGTCGACCCGGCGATGCGGCGCCTGTATGTCTCGCACGGGACGCGGGTGGAAGTGCTCGACGCCGACACGGGCGCCAAGCAGGGCGAAATCGGCCCGATGAAGGGAATCCATGGGATCGCGGTGGTGCCCGCGGAAAGGCGCGGCTTCATCACCGCCGGCTCCGACAGGACCGTGGTCATGTTCGACCTGGACTCACTCAAGATAGTGAAGGTCATCCCGGGGCTTGGGATGAAGCCCGATGCAATCGAGTACGATCCGCAGTCCGGCATGGTCTATGTTGCGAACGGGGCCTCGGGCGGCGTCACCGTTATCGATCCCGCGAAGGGCGAGATCGCCGCGAACGTGCCGATCACCGGCAAGCTCGAGGGGATGGCATTCGACGGGCGGGGGCGCCTCTTCGTCAACACCGAGGACAAGAGCACGATCCAGGTCATCGACACCCACACGCTTAAGGCCGTCGCTTCATGGCCAATCGCCCCGGTCGAGGGAGGCACGGGCCTTTCGATCGACGCGGTGCATCGCCGGCTCTTCTCGTCCGGCGGCAATGGCAAGCTGGCCGTCGTCAACAGCGACACGGGCGCCCTTGTCGCCACGCCCGAGATCGGCGAGGACCCGGACGGCGACGCGTTTGATTCCTCCAGGGGCCTCATCTTCACCTCCAACATGGTCGGGACGCTCACCGTGCTCCACGAGGATTCGCCGGACTCATACAGCGTTGTGCAGACGGTGCCCACGGCCTTCGGGGCCCGGACGATCGCACTGGATGAGAAGACGGGCAGGGTCTTCCTCTCCACCGGGAAATTCGGGCCGGCCCCAGCTCCGACTGCGGACAACCCGCGCCCATGGCGCCAGGGGGAAACCGGATCGTTCGAGGTGCTGGTCGTGGGGCATTGACCCTTAGGGGCGCCGTCCGGGCCCGGAAATTTCTTCGGTGGGCAAGGTTGGCAATCTTGCCACACCCGCCTTGGCGCGACCACACCGTATCCATAACATGACTACGCGTTAAGGACCATCATTGGACGGCCGAAATAGATGTGAATTTGCTCACGAGAGCCCAGGCTGTCTTGTCTTCGCCACGATTCGGTACAACAGAACATAGGCCGGGCTGCTTCGGGCGAATTGACAAACAATGACGCCGCATCATTCCTGACTCACGCTACCGCTCTTACGATCATGCAAACGGATCCCAACGCCTCCGCCTTGCGCACGCGATCATCGCTTCTTCTGAGGCTGAAGAATTGGGACGACGAGAAGAGCTGGCAGGAGTTCGACGGCTTGTACCGAAAGTTGGTCTACGGCTATTCGCGGCGCTCCGGGCTTTCGCATGAGGAGGCGGAGGAGGTCACCAACGATGTTTTCGTCCGAGTTGCGAAGACGATCCAGGACTTCGAATCGAATCCTGAGAAAGGCTCTTTCCGCGGCTGGCTGATGAACCTTGCCCGCTGGCGGGTCGGTGACAAGTTCCGCAGCCGGCCCAAGGACGCGCAGGCGCCCCATCGCAACGTGTTAAGCGACAGGACGTCCACTATTGAGCGGATTCAAGATCCCCATTGCGAGGACGAGCTTTGGGACAAGGAATGGCAGGAACGGCTGCTCGACACCGCATTCGAGCGCGTTGCTAGGCGCGCCCAAGCGAAGCACGTGCAGGTCTTCGAGCTGCACTTTCGCCAGCACTGGTCCGTGCTCAAGATCTCCCGCTCGCTTGGGACCAACCCGGCCGCGGTTTACCTGATCAATCACCGGCTTACAAAACAGCTCGCGGCCGAAGTGGCCAAGTTGCGGGACCGCCTGGGCTGAGTTACGGAGGGATTCGGCTGGCCCGTTGCGCCGGACCTGCCTGAGATGCTGATGTGACGCCAAGCCCCGAAGCCCAAGGCTCTGGAGATGCCGGAAGGCCGGCAATCGTCGACTATGAACTGATCAGACCCATCGGCCAGGGCAGCTACGGCGACGTCTGGCTTGCGCGGGGACTCACGGGTGTATTCAGGGCCGTCAAGGTGGTCTGGCGCGACCGCTTCAGCGAACCGCAGCCATTCGAGCGCGAGTTCAAGGGATTGAGGGAGTTCATGAGCGTCTCCCTCATCGAGGCCCACCAGCTGGCGCTCCTTCACGTCGGACGCAATGACGACGCGGGTTTCTTCTACTACGTGATGGAGCTGGCTGACGACGCCGAGACCGGACGGGAGATCGATCCCAATCGGTATGTCCCTTTGACCCTCCGTGAGATGCGGCTGCGCCGCGGTCGGCTGCTGGCCGAGCGCTGCATTTCCCTCGCCGCTGAGCTCGCCCGTGCACTCGCCGGTCTGCACGCCCGCAACCTGGTTCACCGGGACATCAAGCCCTCAAACGTCATCATCGTGGGTGGCGTAGCCAAGCTGGCCGACATAGGCCTGGTCGCGTCCGCCAGCGACGCCCAGACCTACGTGGGCACCGAGGGATTCGTCCCCCCGGAGGGCCCGGGTGCGCCCGCTGCCGATGTATTCGGCCTGGGCAAGCTGATCTACGAGCTCTCGAGTGGCCGCGACCGCACTGAATTTCCCAGTCTCCCGCCAGACCTTGACACTCTTCCGGACCGAAAGGCGCTCCTTGAGCTGAACGAGATCGTCATACGCGCCTGCGATCCGTCGCCGGGCCTCAGGTACCGCGACGCGGGCGAAATGCTTCAGGATATACTGCTCCTGCAGGCCGGTCATTCGGTCCGGCGGCTGCGATTCGTCGAGCGCCGCCTGCGCGACTCGCTCAGGCTGGCTGCAATCCTGGCAACGATAGCCGCCGTCGCAGGGGCGGGAGCCTTCGTCGAGCGCAAGCGCCTTGCCGCCGAAACCGAGCGCCGCGAAAAGGCGGAGGCCACACTGGAGGGGCTTGCGCGCAACGCGTACTATGCGGCGACGCTGTCCCGGGCGCAAAAGGCCCTTGAATCCGGCAATTACGGCATCGCTCGATCGGCGCTCAAGGAGGTTTCCGCAACAGGACAGGGCCATTCGCAGGACTTCGAATGGCGCGCGCTCTGGAATGAGGCCCAGGGAGATCCGGCGACCGTGCTTTCCGAATCCGGTCAGGCCTTGGTGCGCGTTCATTACTCCCCCGACGGCCACCTCCTGGCAGGTCAAGCCGCCTCGGGCAGTGTCATCGTTTGGCAGGTTCAGACGGGCCACGAGCTGGTGCGCGCCCAATTGCCAAGCGCGCCTCCCTTCGCAGGGTTTTCCGCGGATGGACAGTGGCTCATTGGTGTGAGCGATCACTTCGCCCTTCAGCGCTGGTCGGTTGCGAACGGATTGCCGGAGGCCACCGCCGACGTCGTCAGGAGCCGACCCATTGCTCCACTCAGCGATGATCGGGTTCTCAGTTTCACAGGGAGCCCGCATCGCCTACGCATATGGGATTTCGGCAAGAAAACTGAGGCAGCGTCCTTTGCCATTCCCCATACCGGCCGGGGAGAGGGAACGTTCTATTCTGGGGCAGTATCCTCCGATGGCACGCGCTGCGCGCTGGGGTTGATCTTCGGACGAGGGCGGCTCGCGACCTGGCGTCTCGTTGTCATCGACCTCCAAACGGGAGGAGTCAAATGGGATGAGGCTCTCGCTAACGAGCCGGCCGCCATGGCCTTCGGACGGGACAACAGCACGATTGCCTGCGCTTTTGGCCATCCAGACGAGTTGCGCCTTCTGGACGTCGATCACGGAAGCTGGACCTGGCGGGCGGCAGTTCTCGGCTCGCCGGTTTCCGTAGCCTATCTTAATCCCGGCGTTTTTTGCGTTGGCGGCCAAGGTCGCAGCCTGCAGCTCGTCAAAGCCGACACCGGGTCCCTCGAGACTGAATTGCGGGGTCAATCCGGGAACATCTCCGACTTGGATGCCGACCCGAATACGGGCCAGATCGCCTCGGCCAGCGACACCGGTGAACTTCGGATCTGGTCGCGAGCGCCGTCATCCGACGCCAGGTCATTCAGTCGCTCGTGGCGAACCACGGGCGGTGACCGTGCGGTGTGCCTGAGCCGCGATGGGAAAATGCTCGCCGCGACGCTGAACGGGGACCGTGTGCGGATCGAGGACATAGGCAGCGAGGGCAAACAGCCTGTGTCAATCGACGGCGTGATTGCCCCGGTCCGCTTCACACCCGACCAGCGCGGCCTCTGGGCGGTCGGTGTCGACGGTGGCGTTCAGCTGTGGGGGCTGGGAGACAAACCCCAGCTTCAATCGACCGTCAACGTCGCCAAGCAGGGAGCCGCGCTTCTGGGAGCGTCCGGTTCTTCCGACGGCCGCTGGATTGTCGCGTACGATAATCGCGGATACATCTTTGCCGTTGACACCGAGAAAAGACTGCTGCGGGCGCAGGTGGAGGCGGATCCCCAAGGCGTCTTCTGGACCGCGGTCTCTGACGACGGCCGCTTCGTTGCGGCAAGCGGCTTTCGGCAATTTGTCCGGATCTGGACGCTGCCCGACCTGCGGCCCAAGGGGATTTGGCATTCGGATCAATGGGTGTCCGACGGGGCCTTTTCACCTGATGGCCGCACGCTGGCGGTGACATTGAATTCCGGGATCGTGCAATTCCATGAAACGGAAGATCCTTTGAGGGCTGTTGTCAGGACCACAAGCAGCGGAACCGCATATGGTCTCTGCTTCCATCCAACCGAACCGCGGCTCTTTGTCGGCGGCCAGGACGGCATCCTGCACGTATTCAACACGGCCGACTGGGCTGAAATGCTTCAGATGACTGCCGCGGACACTGGAACGAACCCGGGGATGATAACTGCGGAGGCGGTCAGCTCCGATGGATCCTCGCTGGCAGCCTATACGGAATCGGGCTTGATCCGCCTCTGGCGCCGATGATGGCAGGGCGGACTGCGCCCCTTACTCCGGCGTTCCCGGCGGCGGATACCCGTACACCGCGAACACTCCCGGATTGTTGGGCGGGCAAGGTTCCGGGGGAGGCAGGCAGATATTGTAGCACTCCAGCAGGCATACGGGGTCGCGGAATGACAGCGTGTAGTATTTGTTTGACGGTGTGCCGTCCGCGTTCTGGGAGCCTTCGATTGGGTAAAAGCCGCCCACCGGCTTTACCGGCCTTCCGCGGGAGCCGCCCGTGCTCGTACCGCTTAAAGTCATAACAGGCATTTTGGCCCCGGTGACGCGAATTCTCACCGTTCCCTTTCTGGGCTGTGCGCCAATGTCGCGAAGGCGTATCAGCCTCACAGGGCCTTCGGCATTCCTTATAACGCAACTGCTGGTGAACCAGTATGGCAGCCGGCCGGTTCGTTCTCCTGTCTTCGGGTCAACCTGAGCAAACGTCGTCCACTCCGCGTCGATGATGTTGCCGGAGGCATTCGCGCGCACGCTGGTGTGGACTGCCGGCCGGTAATTCGGAGGCAACTGCCCCGGCGCGGGCGGAACAAACGCAGACTGCTTGTTTGACGACGGGCTTTTCTTGGAGGCTTTAGGCATTGGAATAATTAGATGAATGCACGTTGCGTTGATATATCACCATAAACCCATTTCGAATTGAGCCTCAAAGGGAGGTATGCGCCAAAATTCGCAGACACTTGAAGCGAACCAGGGCAAGCATAGAGCACCATCGAAGGGGAACGGCAATGATCTTTCATATGATCGGCGTCCGAATGGAAAGGATCTCCCCACCACGCGTGATGATTTCCCCGGCCACACGCGATGCGGGATGCCGCAGCATGGCACGCACGAAAGTATTGGGGCCATCTGGCGCTATAGACCAAGCGATGAATGTAAACGGGCACCATTGACATTGGGCAGGACGAGCCCCGGCGAGAGACGGCCCATGGGCCGCCCGGCCGTTCCAAGCGAAACGGGCGCGCCGCCCAGCCTGAGGGATTCGGAGGAGGCCTCCAGAACCTGCACCACTTCCATGCCTTCCATCCCTCCCGTGAAGGGAGTGGTCCCGCCACGGATGCAATGCAGGAAATGCTGGCACTCCGTCTTCAATGGCTCGTCGTCCCGAGTGTCCGGCAACTGGATCTCCCCGCAACTGTATGAGAACAGCGACTCCTCCGGAGTGCTGCAACACGCCGGCCGCCCGTCGCGGGCGCCCAGAATCTTGACCTTTTCCCGGACCGAAATGTCGTCATACACGAGCATCCGCTTGCTTCCAATTATGGTCATATCCCTGACCCTCCTTGAATCGTGCCAGCTGCTGCGGATGATTGCCTCACGCTTGTTTGCAAAATAAAGGCTCATGCTCGTCGCGCCCTCCGTCCCCGGAGTCGCGTGGGCAGCGCCGCGGCAGACGACGCTGTGCGGAAGTTCCTTAATGAGGTGCAGGATGATCGAGATGTCGTGAGCGGCGAGATCCCACGCCACGTTCATTCCCTCCTGGAATTCGCCCATGTTCAGCCTCTGGGCGGCGATGTAGCGGATTTCACCGATCTCACGGTTGTCCACGATCTCCTTGAGCTTGCGGACCGCCTCGGAAAAGAGGAACGTGTGGCCCACCATCAGGACGAGGCCCCGCTCCCGGGCAATTTCAATCAACTCTCCGCATTGGGCAGCCGATGAGGCCATCGGCATCTCGACGAGCGTGTGCTTGCCGGCCAGCAGACTCGCCTTTGCCATGGGGTAATGCAGCTTGGCGGGCGCGGCCACGATGACCGCCTCAACTTCTGGGTGCCCGAGCATTCGATCAAAAAGGGTCTCGCATTCGACCCCGGGATAGAACGACTGCAGGAGCTTCATGCGCACCGGATCCACATCGCACACGACTTTGAGGGAGCATTCGTCAAGCGATTGGAAGTTGCGGACGAGGTTCGGACCCCATTGGCCGCACCCGACCAGCCCCACTTTGATTTGCTTCGTCATTGCGTGCTGAATTCTCGACATCCGGCAGTCCGGTGGGTCGGGGCTATCGGACGACTGGCTGCAGACTCGGCGTGCCCCCGGTTTTGCCAGAATGGGCAATCAAAGACGCCGTGGCGTGGCCCCCGGATTTCCCGGCCCTGAACATATCGGAAACCTGAACAACCAACGCCGGGACGGTCATTGCAATGATCCACAAATCGAGCGAAGGCGTGCGCGTCTTCGAATAACTGACATCGAGCCTTATCATCTCATCAAACGTCGTCCGGTTCTTGCCTGAAACCTGCCAAAGTCCGGTGATGCCGGGCATCGAATTGAAACGCGCACGCTGCCAAGGCTGGTACATCTCAAACTCGTAGGGAAGGCAGGGGCGGGGGCCGACGATACACATGTCCCCCCTGAAGACGTTTATGATCTGGGGCAGCTCGTCAAGGCCGGTGGTGCGAAGGATCCAACTGCCCGGTATCATCCGCGAATCCCCTTTCTCATCCAGCTTCACCATCGCTGTATTCGAGCTCAGCAAGCGATCGACGTGGACCTGATGACTCCTGGTATCGGCGCCCATAATCATCGTGCGAAACTTATAGCACATGAATCGGGAACCCCTGTATCCAACCCGTTCCTGAACGAATAATACAGGGCCGGGCGACACTATCTTTAAGATCAGGGACATCACGGCGCAAATCAGGCAGAAGAGCGGCAGCGCGAGCAGGCATAGCGCCAGGTCGATCGCGCGCTTCCACGCGGGAATTCGCACCATCATTGGCTTGAACAGAAATTTTGCGTTTAGAGCTTGGTGTTCCTGTACATTCATGGCTGTGCCTCGTTGGGGACTGCGAAGGTGACTGGGCAGGCTTACTAAACGTAGGGCGCCCCCTGATTCTTTCAGGAAAATGCTCGGTGGGGCTGTTTCTTGAGCGGTCGACGGGCCTTCCAACCGGCCGAGACTGCTTCAAGGCCCTGCAGGGCAATACGAAAGAGACTGGGGTTGCATGCTGCACGAATCAGCCTTTCCCGGCACGCTTGGAAATCGATAAAAGGTCCCGCTGCATGGAAACGCCGAATCGTCCATGCAGGTTCCCCCTTTCAGGACTCGGCCGCAGTCCAACAAACGGAGCGGCCCGCTTACAAGAAGAGCGTTGCCGCAGAGCGGCGCGCCCGACTGCGTCCTTCGATTCGACAGTTAGGCCGTGGGCTTAAACGCCATCGCAAAAAAGACAGCCAAGAGGACAAAGAGAAAGCTGACGGCGTAGTTCCAAGTCAGGCGCTCTTTTAGAACGAGCCATGCAAACACGATGAACACGAGGAGGGTGATCACTTCCTGGATGATCTTGAGCTGGTATCCGCTCAGGTGTCCCGTCATGTAGCCGAGGCGGTTGGCGGGTACCTGGAGGCAGTATTCGAAAAAGGCGACACCCCAGGCGATTAGGATGGCGACGATCAGCGGGCGCCCCTCCAGCCACTTTATCTTTAGGTGGCCGTACCAGGCGGCTGTCATGAAGATATTCGAGCCGAGGAGGAGCAGGATGACCTTGTACATGGTGCTGCAATTTCAGCGTGGCGTCGGGGCTTCGCAAGCACCCATCCCTTGGCATCCGCGTCAAAAAAATAACAAGACGATGCTTGATCGCCGCAAATCGTGCCCTATACCTTGCCGCTTACTCTGTCCGAGTCCATAATACGCGAATGACAATCAAAGCCTATCTCAAGCCGTCCTGCGGTTGGTCCAACGGCGTCCGCGCCGTCCTCCGCAAGCATGGCCTCGCGTATGAGGACATCGACATCATCGGCAACCGCGAAAGCTACGCCGAGATGGTCCGCAAGTCGTGCCAGCCCCTCTCCCCTTGCGTCGAGATCGACGGGGTGATGCTGGCTGACGTCTCCGGCGAGGAGGTCGAGAACTACCTCCTGAGCAATGACCTGGTGAAGCCGACCGAGGTCGCGGCAGGCGTTCCCACGAACGCGGGTTGCTCCGACGAGGAGCATGCCAAAATGGCCACGAAAACGGTCCGTTTCTTTTGATGAGAGGTCCCGCTTAATCCAGCCAAGATTCGCAGGGGCCGGCTCTCAAAAGGAAGGACCGGCCCTTTTTTTGCCCGCTCACCTTTCCCCACGCCACCTGCGAACACCAACTTGGCTCCAAAAATGCTCCCTGACCTGAGAATCCCGCTTCCAAGAAATGCCCACTAGCCCCGATCCTGCGCGCCGCGCGGCGCGCAATGCCTACGGCCTGCCGCCGAAGCAAGGCCTCTACGACCCGTGGTTCGAGCACGACGCCTGCGGCGTCGGCTTCGTGGTGGACATCAAGGGCCGCAAGTCGAACAAGATACTGAAGAACGCGATCCAGATCCTGAAGAACCTGGACCACCGCGGGGCGGCCGGCTCGGAGGCCAACACGGGCGACGGCGCCGGCGTCCTCATACAGATGCCCCACGCGTTCCTGAAGGAGGCCGCCAAGGCCGCACGCTTTACGCTGCCCGGCCCCGGCGAATACGGCTCCGGCCTGATCTTCCTTCCCCGGGATCGGATCAAGCGCCGTCGGCTGGAGGAGCGCTTCGAGCAAATCGTTCAGTCCGAGGGCCTGGTCATGCTCGGGTGGCGCACGGTGCCCGTCGACAACGCGACGCTCGGGGAAACCGCAAAGTCCAGCGAGCCGATGATCCGCCAGGTCTTTGTCGGCCGCAACCCGGCGAACCCGGACACGCTGGCCTTCGAGCGGAAGCTCTACGTCATCCGCAAGCGCGCCTACACCGACATCAGGACCTCGACGCTCGACGGCGCCGAGCAGTGGTATGTGGTGAGCCTCTCGTTCAAGACGATCGTCTACAAGGGCATGCTGCTGACCGGTCAGCTCGAGGAGTACTTCAAGGACCTCCGGAACCCGGCTATCGAGACCGCGCTGGCGCTCGTGCACTCGCGTTTCAGCACCAACACGTTCCCAAGCTGGGCCCGGGCCCATCCCTACCGCTACATCGCCCACAACGGCGAGATCAACACGCTTCGGGGCAACATCAACTGGATGCATGCCCGAGAGGCTCTCTTTGAGTCGGACCTCTTCGGCGAAGACACGAAGAAGATCACGCCCATCGTCAACCCGAACGGGAGCGACTCGTCGATGTTCGACAACACGCTCGAGCTGCTGATTCTGGCGGGCCGCTCGCCTGCCCACGCGATGATGATGATGATTCCTGAGCCGTGGTCCAACAACGAGGGCATGGACGACGGGCGCAAGGCTTTCTACCAGTACCATTCCTGCCTGATGGAGCCGTGGGATGGCCCGGCGTCGATCGCGTTCACGGACGGCGTGCAGATGTGCGCGGTGCTCGACCGCAACGGCCTGCGCCCCTCCAGGTACTACGTGACCAAGGACGGCCTCGTCATCATGGCGTCCGAGGCCGGCGTCCTCGACATTGAGCCGGAGAATGTGATCCAGAAGGGACGCCTCCAGCCGGGCCGCATGTTCGTCGTCGACACGGCGCAGGGGCGGATAATCGAGGACGATGAGATCAAGAAGGCGATCTCGTCCGCCCACCCGTATCGCAAGTGGCTCGACGAGCACATGGTGCACCTGGGCGACATCCCGGACGCTCCGGAGATGCCGCTGCCGGACCATCGGACCCTCCTCCAGAGGCAGATCGCGTTCGGGTACACGAACGAGGACGAACGCATCATCCTCACGCCCATGGCCCGCGACGGCGTCGAGGCCACCGGATCGATGGGCAACGACGCCGCCCTCGCGGTGCTCTCCAACAGACCCCGGCTCCTGTACGATTACTTCAAGCAGCTGTTCGCGCAGGTCACCAACCCCCCGAACGACTGCATACGAGAGGAAATCATCATCGGCGCCGAGACGCGCCTCGGTTCCGAGGGCAACCTGCTGAATCCGGCGCCCTCGGCGTGCCGCCGTGTCGAGCTGACGGCGCCTATCCTGACAAACGAGGACTTTGCCAAGCTGCGGAGGATGAACCTGCCCGGGCTCAAGGTCGGCGTCCTTCCCATCCTTTTTCGCGTCACGCGTGGCGAGAAGGGACTGGCCAAGTCGCTCGAGGAGCTCTCAGCGATGGCCCGGCGCATGATCGAGGAGGACGAGATCAACGTCATCATCCTCAGCGACCGCGGCGTGAACCGCGACTTCGCGCCGGTCCCGGCGCTCCTGGCGATCGCAGGCCTGCATCACTACCTCATCCGCGAGGGCCTGCGCACCCGCGTCAGCCTGGTCCTAGAGACCGGCGAGGCGCGCGAGGTGCATCATTTCTCGCTCCTGATCGGCTATGGGTGCAGCGCCATCAATCCCTACGTCGCCTTCGAGACGATAGACGACATGATCCGCGAGGGCCTGCTGCCAAAGCTCGACCACAAGACAGCCTGCAAGAACCTGGTCAAGGCAGGCACCAAGGGAGTCATCAAGGTGATGTCAAAGATGGGCATCTCCGCGATCCAGAGCTACCGCGGCGCGCAGGTATTCGAGGCGCTCGGCCTGAGGCAGGACGTCATCGACCATTATTTTACGGGAACCTCTTCCCGTGTCGGGGGCATCGGCCTGGACGTGATCGCCCAGGAAGTCCTGCTCCGCCACCATGCGGCATACCCTGACCGGCCGGTGAACGGGCACGTCCTCCCATCAGGAGGTCTCTATCAGTGGCGAAAGGACGGCGAGCAGCACCTGTTCACGCCCGAGTCCATCCACAAGCTCCAGAAGGCCGTCCGCACCGGCAGCTTCAAGGTCTTCCAGGAATACGCGGCGCTCGTCGACGATCAGTCGGTCAACTCGTGCACGCTGCGCGGCTTGCTTGCGTTCAAGGCCTCGACGCCGATCCCGATCGCCGAGGTCGAGCCGATCGAGGCGATCATGAAGCGCTTCAAGACGGGCGCGATGTCCTATGGATCCATCAGCAAGGAGGCCCACGAGAATCTCGCGATCGCGATGAACCGCATAGGCGGGAAGAGCAACACGGGCGAAGGCGGCGAGGATCCCGCCCGCTACATACTGGAGCCCAACGGGGACTCCAAGAATTCCGCGATCAAGCAGGTCGCCTCGGGCCGCTTTGGCGTCACGAGCGAATACCTCGTGAATGCCCGGGAGCTGCAGATCAAGATGGCGCAGGGCGCGAAGCCCGGTGAAGGCGGCCAGCTGCCCGGATCCAAGGTCTACCCTCCGATCGCCAAGACCCGCCTGACAACCGCGGGCGTGGGGCTCATCTCCCCGCCACCCCACCACGACATCTACTCAATCGAGGACCTTGCCGAGCTGATCCACGACCTCAAGAACGGCAACCGGTTCGCGCGCGTGAGCGTGAAGCTGGTCGCAGAGGTCGGGGTGGGCACGATCGCGGCGGGAGTCGCGAAGGCCCATGCGGACGTTGTCCTCATCAGTGGCTATGATGGCGGAACCGGCGCCTCGCCGCAGACGTCGATCATGCACGCCGGGCTGCCATGGGAGCTCGGCCTCGCCGAGACTCATCAGACCCTTGTCCTCAATAACCTGCGCAGCCGCATCGCCGTCGAGACCGATGGCCAGCTGAAGACCGGAAGGGACGTTGTTATCGCCGCGCTTCTCGGCGCGGAGGAGTTTGGCTTCGCGACGGGCCCCCTCGTGGCTTCCGGCTGCATCATGATGCGGGTGTGTCACCTGAACACCTGCCCGACAGGCGTAGCGACGCAGAATCCCGAGTTGCGCGCCAAGTTCACGGGCAAGCCGGAGCATGTCGTCAATTTCATGCGGTTCATCGCCGAGGAAGTCCGCATGATCATGGCGCAGCTTGGCTTCAAGACCGTGGAGGAGATGGTCGGCCACGTGGACCGGCTCGAGGCGAGGAAGGCCGTGAACCACTGGAAGGCGAAGGGCCTCGATTTCAGCAAGATCCTCTACCAGCCCGACGTGGACGAGAGCGTCGGCCGCTTCTGCCAGATCCCGCAGGACCACGGCCTCGACAAGTCTCTCGACCTCACCGTGCTCATGGACCTTTGCAAGCCGGCGATCGAGCGCGGCGAAAAGGTCGCGGCCGAGATGCCCATCCAGAACGTCCACCGCGTCGTCGGCACTATCACCGGCGGGGAGGTAACGAAAAAGTGGGGCTCCAAGGGGCTCCCCGAGGACACGATCCGTATTCTCTTCAAGGGGTCGGCGGGCCAGAGCTTCGGCGCGTTCATGCCCAAGGGCATGACCTTCATGCTCCAGGGCGACGCAAACGACTACATCGGCAAGGGGCTTTCCGGGGGCAAGATCATCGTCTACCCGTCCGACAAGGCCACGTTCGTGCCGGAGGATAACATCATCGTCGGCAATGTGGCGCTGTACGGCGCCACGAGCGGCGAGGTCTACATCCGCGGCATCGCAGGCGAGCGCTTCTGCGTCCGAAACAGCGGCGTGACCGCGGTCGTCGAGGCCGTCGGCGACCACGGCTGCGAGTACATGACGGGCGGACGCGTGGTGGTGCTCGGCGCCGCGGGCCGGAACTTCGCCGCCGGCATGTCCGGGGGCATTGCCTACGTGCTCGACGAGGCCGGCGACTTCAAGTCGCGGGTCAACACCCAGATGGTCGGAATAGAGAAGCTGGTGTCCGCATCGGAGATCGCGGAGGTTCGCGGCCTTATCGAAAAGCATGCCGCCTACACGAAGAGCACGCGCGCAAAGCATGTCCTGGACAACTGGGAAAGGATGGTGCCGAAGTTCGTGAAGATTCTGCCGAACGACTACAAGCGGATGCTCGCCTGCATCGACCGCGCCCACGGCCAGGGCCTCACAGGCGACGAGGCCGTCATGGCCGCATTTGAGGAGAACATCCGCGACATCTCCCGCGTGAGTGGCAACTGACCTTGCGCCAACCTAATCCCGCTTTCCGCAACTAGAACGATGGGCAAACCAACTGGATTTCTCGAATACCTGCGGGAGCTGCCCGCGGACATCACGCCCGTGGAGCGCGTCGGCAACTGGAAGGAGTTTCACCACCACATGGACGAGGGAAAGCTCCGCCAGCAGGGAGCGCGCTGCATGGACTGCGGTGTTCCCTTCTGCCACACGGGCAAGCTGGTCAGCGGAATGGCGTCAGGCTGCCCGATCAACAACCTGATCCCCGACTGGAACGACCTTGTTTTCCGCGGACTGTGGCGTGACGCCCTCGACCGCCTGCACCGGACCAACAACTTCCCCGAATTTACGGGCCGCGTCTGCCCCGCTCCCTGCGAGGGATCCTGCGTGCTCGGCATCAACAGCTCGCCCGTCACCATCAAGAACATCGAGGCCACGATCATCGACCGCGGCTGGAGCGAGGGATGGGTCGTCCCGGACACGCCGAAGATGCGCACGGGAAAGAAGATCGCCGTGATAGGTTCGGGGCCCGCTGGCCTCGCTGCTGCCGCGCAGCTCAACTGTGCGGGGCACACTGTTACGGTTTTCGAGCGCGCACCCCTGCCGGGCGGTCTCCTCATGTACGGCATCCCGAACATGAAGCTCGACAAGAAGGAAGTGGTCCTGCGGCGGATCCGGCTCATGGAGCAGGCCGGCATAAAGTTCATCTGCAACGCCAACGTGGGCGAGAATGTCGAGCCCCAGATCTTCCTGAAGGAGTTCAACGCGACCGTGATCTGCACCGGAGCGACCCAGCCGCGCAATCTCTCGATCGAGGGCCGGGACCTAAAGGGGGTCCATTTTGCGATGGAATACCTGACTGCAAACACCGCGGCCGTGCTCGACGGCGACGCCGACAAGGCGCTCATCCACGCGCGCGGAAGGGACGTTGTCGTGATTGGCGGCGGCGACACCGGCACCGACTGCGTCGGGACCTCGATGCGGCATGGATGCAAGAGCCTCGTTCAGATTGAGATCCTGCCGAAGCCCCCGATGGATCGCGCGGACGACAACCCGTGGCCGGAGTGGCCCAAGGTCTACAAGATGGACTACGGCCAGGAGGAGGCCGCGGCCAGGTTCGGTTCCGATCCGAGGGTCTACCTGACAACCGTGAAGAAGTTTGTGGGAGACGCCGAGGGCCTCCTGAAGGAGCTCGTCACCGTCGAGATCAAGTGGGAAAGGAACGAGCAGGGTCAGTTTATTCCGAAGGAGCAGGCGGGCACCGAGAAAGTCCGGCCCGCGCAGCTCGTTCTCCTCGCGATGGGATTCCTCGGGCCCGAACAGGCTCTTCTGAAGGAAATCGGCGTCGCCTGCGACGCCCGAACCAACGTCAAGGCCGAGCACGAGAAATACACGACCAGCATTCCGGGCGTCTTCGCCGCCGGCGACTGCCGTCGCGGCCAGAGCCTTGTGGTCTGGGCCATCAACGAGGGTCGCGGCGCGGCGCGCGAATGCGACCGCTTCCTGATGGGTTATACGGACCTGCCCTGAGGCGGGCACCGTGCCCTATTCGACGGATGCAACCTGGTGGACGACCGGCCCGAGCCGGTCCGCGATCTGGACGGAGTCGCCCACGCGCCGGCCCAGGAGCTGCCGCCCAAGCGGCGACGCCCCGGTGACGACAGTCGCCGCGGATTCGCCGTCGCGGGCCTCGAGGCCGCCCGAATGCGGCCCGACGAGATAGGCGGCCTGCCGCCCTTTGGCCTCAAGCATGACGAGCGCGCCGGCCGCTATTTCGTCGGCTGGCCCGAACACGCGAAGGGTGAGCGCCTTCCAGGCCGCGAGCGCCGTGGCAATGTCGGTGGCCAGCTTGGCCTGGCCCGCGGCGAGATACGCGGCACTCTGGCTCCTCATGTCATACTTGTCCTCGGCCCGGCTCTCCTCGTTCGTCGCCTCGTCGCGCGAACCAAGCGCGGCCTCGGTCTGGAGCGCAAGCTCAGCCTCAAGCTGGGAGATGATTGAGCGGGTAAGGGCAAACTTGTCCATGCGGGGAAAGGGGATATAGGTGTCTCTTCCCAATGCCGTCAAAGCCCATCCCCGGTTCCACCGGAGAAGTCCTCACATGCCTGCCGTCGCCGTACATCCCGCACATGCGCACGGGACTCCTGTATCTCCCGCGCTTCATAGCGAAGTGCAAGTACGTGAAGGAGCACGGGGCGCTCCCCGCGAGCTATGCGAAGAACTTCAAGCGGGGCATGGACCGTTTCCTTTGCCTGCACCTGGGGATCGACCCGGCGGCGGTCGAGGCGGTGGTACGGGAGTCACCGGATGACGCGGCCATTGAGGAAGGCCTTGAGCGGCTGTTCCCGTCGGACGTGCGCGCCGCGAAGTGGAACAGGGAATTCGTGCAGAAGGGCATGACGACCGCCGGACGGGAATTCCTGGCCGAGGCGCTGTCCGCAATGGGCTGCGCCGACAGGGCCGATGACATCAAGAGCGTGCCCGACCTGCTCGACTTCGACGAAGGGAGGATCGAGTGATCAAGGGCCAGAAGGTCGCGTGCATCAACGACACCTTCAACGAGTTCGTTAAGGCCGTCTACAAGCAGCTGCCCGACAAGGGCAAGACCTACACGATCCGGGAGGTGTTCCTAGGCCGCGAGAAGATCGTTAAGGGCGGCGATTCCGCGACCGTGGGGCTCCTCCTTGAGGAGCTTATCAACCCGCCGGACCCTTTTCATGTCGGCAAGCAGGAGCTCGGGTTCTCGTCCGAGCGTTTCGCCCCGCTCGAGGAGCTTCCGCCCGAGGAGGCGGCGGTCGGCGATGAGGCCCACGTCGGCGCAGGCAATTCGTGATATCGATTTAAACGGTTGATTTAGGTGACATGGGGCGGACAAGCGGGGCGCAAGGCGCCAAGCTGTCCGCGTCATGTCATCTATACACAGCGTCATAAGTCCACGTCGGAATAGACCTGCAGGCACAGGGCATGAAGGTCTCGGCCGAACGGCTTGGACGCTCCCTCG
>CAAGKR010331447.1_pt1 | contig 84134 bp, 63 predicted proteins | sample 2556971 | NCBI WGS metagenome assembly CAAGKR01 (sample SAMEA5207829, study PRJEB30636) | soil metagenome | biome: forest; feature: boreal; material: soil | place: USA | collected 2011-09 | depth 1 m | reverse complement strand
GGCGTATGCGTCGGAGTCGGGGTCGGGGTGGGCGTCGGTGTAGGTGTAGGTGTCGGCGTGTGCGTCGGAGTCGGTGTAGGCGTATGCGTCGGAGTCGGCGTTGGAGTTGGAGTTGGCGTGACGCCCTCCGTAAGCGCTGCTACGAGATTTCCCACATTTGGCGTCCCTATGCCACCGCATAGACTATAACCGGGACCCGCGAAATAGGCCCCTATGCCCAGGCTCCCAGATTGAGTAATGGCATGGAACGCCGACGTTCCTAGCAAAGGATATATCTGCGGCCCGAGGAGACCCAGAGAAGGCCGGCTCGCCGATGCCCTGGCTTGGTTCATACACGCGCACAAACCGGCCCAAATCGGACCTGAAAAGCTAGTGCCTTGGCCCGCGCCCTGCCTTTGGGTTCCGCCTGACCGGTAGACCACGGCCGGATATTGGGATGAACCTTTGACGTTTGATGCCGGTGCCAGCACATCCGGAACCTGACGATTGGACCCAGTAAGAACGCCCAAACCTACCTGCCAGCTGGGGCGCCCATATATCGTGCTGATGCCCCCACCAGTCGCATAGATGCCAGAGTTATTGTTGGGATCCAGGAACCAGGCTGTTTCCGTGTTAATGGAGCAGTCGGAGTTCAACTCAATGTCCGTACCTCCCACCGCGGTAATGTAGGGGTCGGTTGCAGGATAGTCTGCATCCAATGGATTCGAACGCGAATACTCATCAGTATTGGGGTCGGGATTGGACCCCCCGTCACCCGACGAGGCAACCAGCGTGACGCCGGCGTTTGAGAGGATGCCAAAAATATTGTGGAACGCCATATTGTCCGCACCGATCGTGCCGAACTCGGAGCTTCCGAAGCTCATGGAAACGATATTCATGCTCGGAAAAGAGAGACGGTCTGCCGCCAATTGGGTCAGGGCGGCAACCGCATCTACGTCGTCCAGCGCCGGGATATCATAGAAACGGACGGTCGCACCCGGCGCCATGCCCGTAATCCATTCCACATCGACAGATGCCTCGAATGCATCGTTGGGCGCCGATCCTCCGTTGATCTTGACCGAGGTGTAGCGGCTCAGATTTTGTGCGACGTTGCAGTCGTTCCAAAATAGCGACACGTCCGCCGTCGGTGGCGGAGGCCCCTCCATGATAATTCCAACCACTTGCCCGGCTCCCGTGAGGTTTGTGGGCACATTGTAGGCTGTTCGAATATCGTTGGGGCCGAGATATGGGGTGCCGAACGGCCTCGTCAGGGCATGGGCATGAAACCGCAGGTGGGGCTGCAGGCCGATGATTCCCAGTATCGCCGGCGCTTGGGCGGCAGGCACGGAAGGAGCGGTCACAGCCGAGGTGAATTCCCCATCCTGAGAGGCAACTCGCGCGAGCTTCACCTGAAAGACGCGGCCTATATCTGCAACGGTGTGGTGAACGAATATGTTCATCCGCGCACCATCGACAGTTGAATCCATGCCGAATCCCTCTCCTAAGAGCCACGCAACGACGCGATCGTAGTCCTCCTTAAACGGCAGGTAAGTCGTTTCCATTTCCTGCTGGGAAATCTTCTCCCCGGCGTCCAATCTTGAATGGAATTCGAATGCGCGGCGCATTTGCAGGCTGACCACCACGTGCATGGATTCCTGTGACTCGCCCGCCGTCAGGGTTTCCCTTACGATTCCCGGCAGAATTGACTGCCCTAGCCCTGCGACGCCTTTGACGGATTCGGAAAAAACTATGCGCTCGGGGGGGTCTTCGCCGTGCAGCGGCGTTTGCGCGCACGTTATGGCGAATAGCAGCAGTGCTGCCGGGATTTTATAAAAGACCCGAGTCAATCTCCTAAACCCTCGTAAAACGAATCAACTGGCAAGATTTTTTCCGGAGCTTTTCTTTACGAAACCCCGATTCAAATGGAACAAATTCACTTCTCATCGCCTTAAATTGTCGGAGATTTCTTAAGTAATTAATCAACGGTGATGTTAGTGAAAATAAATTCGTCTCAGGTGATATTTTTCTTTGGACGCCCCAAAAAAAATTCACAATTTTTTGATCCGCAGATGACCCGATTATCGCTAGAGCTTCCGCGGCACTTGGCGTCCTGAACTGTCGTTACGCAGTTTCCCCTCGGGATCCGGGCCCTCCTCGTGATATTCCGCGTCCGTGTTTACGTTCCAGAGGTTGAATTTTTCTCCCTCCAGATTCCGGACCGCGAGCATCGCGGTCATCATGGAATGGTCCTGGTTGTTGTATTTATGCATTCCATTCCGACCAACTACATATAGGTTCTTGAACTGAGCCAGCTCATCGCGGATACGGGCAACATTTTCTTGGTACCCGGGATCATAGACTGGATATGCCTTCTCGACACGGACCACGCAGCCTCCCACAACCCGCCCGGAACCGATCAAGCCAAGCTGCCCAAGCTCTTTTTGGCCAAGTTCGATCAATTCTGAGTCGGCCATTGTCCAGAGGCCATCGCCCTCAAAGCAGAAATATTCGAGGCCGAGGCAGGTGGTTCCAGGTTTCCCGATCATGGCCTCGCTCCAATTCTTAAAGTTCTGGATTCTTCCAAGTTTAACATTGGGCTCGTGTATATATATCCAATTGTCAGGAAATGGGTTATCACCATCAACGACGAGCGATACGGTCAGGAAATCCCGATAGCGGAGCTTCTTAGCTGCTGCGATTGCGGCCGACGAAAGCGGGGGATCAAAAGCCAGCACAGATTCCCTGAGGGGCATCGAGAGGATAAACTGCTCTGCCTCGATCAAATGTTGTGCGCCTCCGGGCCCAGCGACGTCGATCGAAAGGACCTTTCCGTCCCTATGGCAAATCCGGGTTGCCTTGGCGCCCATTAGGATTGTTCCCCCCAGTTTCCGGATATCCTCGGCCGTTCGCTCCCACATTTGCCCAGGGCCAAGCCTTGGATACGAAAAGGTATCGATTAATGTCTTGATCACCGCCTGGTCAGGCTTGGGCTTGCCCTTGAATGCGTTGAGCACGGCCTTCGAGAGCGAAAGCCCCTTTATCCTCTGTGCGGCCCAATCGGCACTCAGCTCGCTCGTGGGAATTCCCCAGACTTTTTCCGTGTAGGTCTTGAAGAATATCCTGAAGAGCCGCTTGCCAAAACGGTTCGTGACCCAGTCTTCAAGAGATGTCTCGGGCTTTCTGGGGAAAAGGCGTGCCCAGACGTAGCTCAACACACAGCCGATGCTGGTAAAAAGCCCAAGGTTGCTCAGCGCGTTCCACGGTTTCAAAGGGTAGTCGAAAAACTTCCCTCGATAGTAAATGCGCGACAAACGACGAACCTGGATAAAATCGTCCGGAAGCCTGTCTTTCCACCACTGTGTCACCTCTGCGCTCTTGCTAAAAAAACGATGTCCACCGATGTCGAAACGATATCCTTCGTGGCAAACCGTCCGAGAGATGCCGCCCACGTATTGCGGGTCCTTTTCAAGCACGGTGACCTTCCATCCCGCAGTGGCCGCATTGAAAGCTGCGGTGAGGCCGGCGGGGCCTGCACCAACAATTAGGAGGCTACGCAACGGCGGCTTGGCTGGAGTGGTCACGCTGGCGGAAAGAGCAAACTATCGCATTGCGCATGCTCGTAACACGAGATTTTTCAGAACCTGACCCGCTTGGCGACGGCGACTTGCAGCTCGGATGGCAATACGCCGAAAACCTTCGCCAAAGCAAAGTGTTTCTACCTACTTTGAGGTGATGAAATGGTTCTTGGCCGCGGTTGCTTTAGCCGTATTGGCGGCTTTCGCATATCTCCAGCTGCATTCGGTCAAGACGACGTACGTCAATGGATTGGTGCCTTACACCACGCTGCCGGGGCGCGACTATATCGTTGAGCACGATTGCTATGTTTTCAAATTCAAGGACCAAAACACTGATTGGCCGCTGCTGGGCGCGAGGGACACGGTTCCCGAGCTGCCAGCCGATGTGAATGCGTCAAATGTCGGCTCCGATTTCCCCAGGATTCGAATTCTTGACGTAATTCACGTCGGCGACCACTTCCGCCTCGCCTCCGTGCGGAGAGATGTGAGCAGGGCTGGCACGAGGGTTACCTTCGAGGTCCTCTTGTCGGACGAGGCGACACGAAAATACCCGAGGCTCGATACCTATTGGATCATGGATCACTCCCCAGAAAGCGTCGGCGCTGCACCCACGTTTCTACCTGCTTATGCGGTTCCGCTCAGGCGGGAATGATGAACATTGTCGTAACAGGCTCCAGCACCGGGATAGGCCGCGCCCTCGTCCAACGGCTCATCGTAGAGAACCACAGCGTATGGGGCCTTGCCCGCTCCGAGCAGTCGGATTTCGTTGCCGTCTCCAACGGCGCATTCAGTGCATCGAAGTGCGACGTGGCGAACTGGCAGGAGGTCGACGACGCCTTTCGGCAGATCGGTGGCAAATGGGACCATGTCGATGGGCTTGTATGCTGCGCCGGGTCGCATGGGGAGGTCGGACCGGCCGTCCGCGCCGATCCGGCACGCTGGAGCGCCACCGTCCGGGCGAACCTAGATGGGACGTTCAACACGATAAGGGCCGCGCACCGACTACTTGTCCGGGCGCGGCGGCGGGCAAAGATTGTCTGCTTTGCGGGAGGCGGCGCCACAAAGGCGCGCGCCAACTTCTCCGGCTACGGAATAGCGAAGACCGGCGTCGTCCGCCTGGTCGAAACGATCGCGGAAGAGGAAGTCAATGCGCCCCTCGACATCAACGCAGTCGCCCCTGGAGCAATAGCGACACGGCTCACGGACGAGATCATCGCTTTAGGACCCGACATCGCCGGCCAGGGGGAGTTCGACTCGGCTTTGAAGCAGAAGGCCGGTGGCGGGGCCTCCCTCGAGCATGCCCTCGACCTCGTTGAATGGCTCCTGTCAGAAAAGAGCGATGGGATCAGCGGAAAGCTGCTCAGCGCCCCTTGGGACCCATGGAACAGACTTTCGGAGCACGTCAAGAGCCTGGCAAAAAGCGACGTCTACACCCTCAGGCGTATATTGCCCAAAGACCGAGGAATGAAATTCTAAATGGTTAACCTCGGAGAGAGGGAGTGTGGTTGGAGCTACCATTCCAATTTTACCGAGCAAAATTTGCCTAAACCATCGTCGCAACTTGATTGCCGGCGCCATGTCTAATGACCCATGGCTAGGAGGCCGCGTTCCTCAAAGACCTATCAAACCGAGCCGGTGAAACCGGTTTGAAATATTGCATTGTCATGATTCACAATAGGTCGTTGTCAGCCGGAACGTTCAAATACCAAAGAAAAACTGAGCCGCTTACATCCGATAAAGATGAATAACATCTATACCACCGGCGAATATCTCTCGAATAATTCAACTTGGCATGAGGAGGATTCGCCATGGAAAGCCGGACAGATACTCCAAATGATAAAGAAAAACTCGCTTGCGATTATTGATATTGCCGAAATTGGCTGCGGCGTTGGAGAAATATTGGTGAATCTGAGACAGTCTATGGGCAGCAAGTTCCGCTTCAGCGGCTATGACATCGCCCCCGCTGCCATAGCGAGAGCAAGAACGAAAGAGACCGAAAATCTTCATTTTTTTGAAAAAGATTTGTTGAACGAGCCAGTCCACTTCGACCTCCTTCTCGTAATCGACGTCGTCGAACATGTAAGGAATTACTATGATTTTCTCGAAGGTTGCAGGGACAAAGCAACTTACAAGCTATTCCACATACCGTTAGATTTGCACGTATCGTCGGTACTTCGGGGAGCTTTTGTCTTGGGACGAAAAAACATCGGCCACATTCACTATTTCTCCCAAGAATCGGCGCTCGAATCTCTCAAAGATACAGGTTACCGGATCGTAGACGCAACACTTACGGACGGTGTTATAGCTCTATCTGCATTCCATCCTTCAATTCGGCGGCGACTAGCGAATATTCCCCGCGTTCTGATAGGGCTTTTTTCCAAGCGCATCGCAGCGCGTTTACTAGGTGGCTATTCATTGCTCGTTTTGTGTGAATGATTTCAAAGTTTTATCAATCCTTGGAGTGCCAAGACTGTTTGGTTCATGGCTGCGCTCACGCAGCTTTCGCCAAGTTTGACGAGGGATCGATGGCTACGCAAAATGACAGATCCAACACAGTATTACCGAGCCAGCGATGCTGAACGGCTGACATGGAAATCCTCCTCAGGGGATGGTGTGCTTCAAGATGTCCGCGACCGCAACAGTATAGAATTTGACCCATAGGTCTTGTGGTTGTGGCTCATTCGCACGAATCACAGCAACGCTCTCTGGGACTAAACATCTAGGCGCCCGGCGCTCACTTTTTTCGGAAATCCTGGCGAATATCTCCCAGCCTGCATCCGATGGCCAGCAGGGCAATCGAGGAGCCAACTGTATTTTTGCCGAAAGCAAAAGTCGCCGAATCGGCGCCATAAAAAGGAACCTCCCCCTCCCAGACAGCGACACCATCCACCTCGACGTGAAGGGCTCCGGTTCCCGACGGAAGGCCCAGTTTGTCCAAACCTACGAACGACGGGAGGACGAGCTTGAGATGATGCATCTGGTCCGGGGTCCACGCGAATACCCGGCTCAAAAAGCCGGCATGGCTCCAGTGGTCCAGAATCAGGCGAGCCCGATTGCCGGGAAGCCACTCAATTGCAAGCAGGTCGGCCCGGCCGGGCACACCCGTCACCACAATGGGTTCAATTCCGGAACCTCGACCCGCCAAATCGAGTTCAAGTGCTTCAAAGGCACCTGGCTTCCAGTCGGGAACGGGCTCCCGGGCCATCGATAGCAGATTCCCCTGAAAGACGTTCCTCATGGCCGATGATCCAACTGTATTGACCAGAACCTCGACCGGGGGCTCGGCGCCAATTTCGCCAAACGCATGTCTCCACCACACCGGTTGTCCGTTCATCCAGACAATGAGCAGATCTTTGTACAGTCCCTGTGGATAAGGCCCCGTCGCGGGAAGAATCGATCCCAGCCTAATCCTGAAAGTCGCCTCCATGCTTTCTGGGGTCGCGATGGGATCACTTTCCCAATAGCCGCCGCCCCATTTTTCGTATGTGAGCACGAAATGCTTATCATCAATTGAGCGGTATCCGACGAGCTCGGCTGTGCCCGCTTTCCCTGCAACCAGCAGGGGCTGGCTCCCTGGTACAATTTCATCAGGCAACGTGACGTTTAGAATGACATCCCCCGAAGACCAAGCCATCTCCGGTGACGGGATGAGTGGCAGACGAAGCACATTCGTGACCGTGCCCGAGAAACGCCGCCCAAACGCAGCGCTTCGGATGTCGGCGCCCACTTGTAGAAATTCCGGCGCTCCTTCATGGAACTGGCTTGGCTGCCCCATCACCTGTCGACCGTCGACCTCGATTTTGAGCCAACCCTTCGCCGCATACACCTGCCCTTGCGTCCATCCCGAGTAGACCGGATGGCCGTCTGGCGGGTAAAGAGATCCAGCCTCAAACTGAATTTTGTATTTCCGGCCAGGCAGCACACGCAGGTCCCGGCTGTAGAGGGGCGCGTTTCCCGAATCCGCGAATCCCAGGCGCACGATGCCGGGAGCCTTATAATAGACGAAGAAATAGTCGGCTTCGTACTCAACGCCGCTAACGACGAGCGGCTCCAACACTGTCCCGTGGAATTCTGGGAATGTCACGTCCATCGCCATCGCCCCCAACTGTTGGTGGGTGACCCGCTCCCACGTCGCGGCCGGATAGTCGAAGATCCTCGAGAGGCGGTGATAGACGCCAGGGTTTCGATTTAACAGAACGCCGTGCAGCGCTGCGCTTTGCACCAAAGTGAGAAAAAGCGACGACGCCACGCATATGCCGTAGGCAGACAGAAATGCAAGCCGACCAATGGGGTGATTTCGTCCAATTTCAGAACGCGTCTCCAGCCAAGCCCATCCCAGAAGCGCGACCCAGAGCCACCACGGGAGGAAATCCGTGATGTAGCGAGCTGCCGCTGTGTTGAAACAGGCGAGGACAAGGGTCGTTCCGGCGACGACCAACCAAAGAAATCTCACCATGGACGCCTCGACTGTTTCCTTCCTGCACAGTAGAACGCCGGTGGAAAAAAGGCCTCCGAAAATGACCGGACACACGGTAAGCGCGCCGTACACAAATTCCATTCCGTAATAGCCATCCGGTGGGGCCACTCGCGATAGTGGATGGATAAAGGGGAAATATCGGCCCCATTGGGGCATGCGCAGGAAATAGGCGCTTAGATTGAACGGCGCGAACTTCAACATGAAGTGATGCGCCTTGGCCTCGTACGCACCTGTCAACTGGTAGTTCAAACCGAATTCCAGCGGATTTCCGAATCGGCGCCAATTGTAAGCGAGCAGTCCCGTGAGAATCAGTGAAAATGAAATTCCCGTAGAAAACAGGGATTTTATGAGACGCCCAAGGCGAGCTCGTCTTTCGGATCCCACCCACCCGGTCTTGATGACAATGAATGCAAGCGCGGGGGCCGCCGCTGCAAGCGGCGGCCTGCAGCCGATCGCCAATCCTAGCGACAATCCTGCCGCAGCCAGGGCAGCCCAGGGCTTTCGCGCCCGAAGGGCCAGGTAGGCTGAAGCCACAAGGCAAACCATGAAGAAATGACCTGCAGCTATCGGCATTTCCCAGATCGAGCTCCGGCGTGCCAGCAGGAGTTGTCCTCCGCATAATCCCAAGACCGCGGCGCCGGACACTTTTGTCAGCAGGCTCGCTCCCGGAAAGTGTTCCCGAGCGATCTTTAGCCAAAGCCAACACGTGAGTAGGAATGCGCCCGTGACAAAAACGACGGTGGCGAGCTGGAATGGAAATGCATATCCCGTAATTGCTTGGAACGGCCAAAAAAGCAGCACGGCAGGGACGACGCCAAAATAGAGGTAGTAGCGCCCATTGAAGTAGCTCGCATCATGAAGGCCCATCCCGGGAGGCCTCTTCGCGGGGTCCCATGGATTTTCCGAGTTCTTGAGCGCCTCGGGAACAGGCACGTCCAATGCAAGTGAGCCTTTCCTGAAGCCGTCGACGAGCAGGTTGTAGTAATCTCCTTCCGTGCGATGGAAGCGCGGGGGCGTCCAACCACACATAGCGGTCCAATAGATGAGAGCCGAGCTGCCGAGGACGACGAAGAGGATCGCAATGCGGTGCCAGGGGTTGGACTGATGCCGATCCTCTGCCTTCGCGGACCCATTGAACACCTTCCATCTTAACAGCAAAAAACTCACGGACATCTGGGCTAGGTTTGCGCCGCCCGCCGCCAGCCAACCCGGAAATCCGAAGCCTCGTTGGAAGAGCAGGAATGCGGGCCATTGTACGAGGAAGGTGACGACGGCCGAGAAAAGGTATTCGCCCACCTGATGGTGAGTCGTCGACGTGCGCTCCCCGAACGTCCAAAGCTTGTTTAGGAGGAAGTGGAGCGCGAGCGCCGGAGGATATGCGATGAAGAAAGAAAGCTGGGCACCCAGTCCTAATGCGCGGCCCAACAACCCATTGAGACCAGCGAAGAACAGGGCGACAACGACGCCAACGCATGCGAACCGCACAACACGTCGCGAAAAAATCCGCCTGCCGGTTTCGAACGCGGCCTTCATTGATAGCTTCTCCTGTATTTCACATTAAAGTTTGGCCTCTCGGATGGCCGCGGTCAGCAGTTCATGCACCTCGGCATAGGTCATCGGGAACGCTTCAAACGCCCCGTCAAATCTTTGCACCGCAGTCGAGAATCCTTGGGGGTTGGCAGCCGGAGTCAGCTTGCCGATCTGCTTCAAATGATGATCCACCTTGAATCCACCAAGGATCCTTCCGTCGAGCCAGACGACGATGCGATCGGCGAGCGCGGAGACATCGCCTACGCCCGCGCGTGCCTCGGGACGATTGCTTTGAACTAGGAGAGGGCCAACGACGACTTGGAGAGTGTGCTCCCCCTGAGTTGCGAGGAAAGATTCTCCCTTAAGCGCACCGTAGCTCCAGTCGTCCATTTCCAACCGGTAGGATGAGCCTCCCTCGGCCTTAGCGAAGATCAAATTCCCATCGCCCCGCACGCCGCAGCCGAGGAGGGGCAACCCGGAGAGGGGCTGTTGGTCAGGAAAATGGACTTTGTACGCGAGGACGCCAGAGCGGGCATCCACGTTAAGCAGGTCGAGGAAGGATTCCGTAGGAATTACATGCGATTCAATTATCCTCCCGGAGAAAGCGCGCCTAAATTCCGTCAGGGTCGTCGCGTTTTTCCCGACCTGGCGTGACCACGGGGAGGCTTCATAAAAATTCATCCGGGTGCTCATGATGACCCTCCCGTCTAGGCGCACATATGCGAGCCTCTTTAGAAAGTGCGCCGAATCGCCCGCACTCTCCCCAAAATAGCTGTCGTCGAAGGGTGGGTAAAACGAGCCCATGCTCACCTCTACAAGGTGCTCCCGATTAAAATCCACCGCCTCAAGCGGGCTGGTCGGTCCGCCATGCCCCTTGTGATTGAAGCGAAATTGGATGAGGCGGTTGGGATAGGTCGCCACATACACCGAGTCCGAATAGCCAGGCGTGCCAGTTGTCACGAGGGGCTCGATGGTCAGATCCGACTGTGGGTTGAAGTGCACTTTCATCGACAGAAGGCCAGGAGGATCCATGCCCGAAGCGTAGAGCCATCGATAGGGAATATTCAGCGCCCGCGAGAGCTTCGAATAGGCCACCGGTCGGGTGTACTGAAACAGCTCGAATTGCTGCACCGACGCCAAGACATTGAAGAGGAAACCCCCAAAGATCAGAATCGTGAAACCCAATTTCCATAGTCGATGTGTGGCGCCGGGTGAGAGCCCATTCCAGACCAAGCAACCCCAACACGTGAGTAGCCAAGCCAGCGGGGTTTCAAAGTCCGCCAGGTAGCGATTTGCGCGTATCTGCAAGGTTCCGATAAACAACAAGGCCGCCAAAACCGAGCATGCAAGAACGACCGAATGCCGCCAGACGGATTTCCACAACATTCGCCCGCAGTCCGTCGCGGCCACTCCCACCAAAATCCAGATGAAAAGGAGCGTTGCGGGGAGCGCACCATGCATGGCTTCTGCTCCCGCATATCCCGATGGACGAAACGTATTGTTTTCTGGGTAGACAAAGGGAAAGTAAGGAGCGAGTGCCGGCGGCGTGAGGAAATACCACTTGAAGTTGGCCCATAGAAAACGGGGGGCAAAGAGACTCTCGTTAGCCGAGAAAAATTCATTCTGGCCGAACCCGAATCCAAATTCGAAAATGCTGCCAAATCGCGCGTAATTGTAATAAGCGAGCCCGGCACCAATCACAGTCGCGGGAAGTAGCGACGCGACGGCGGCACGCCGGTAGGTTCCCGGTGTCGCATCCCTTCGGGCGGCGGTCAAAGCCACCCAAAACAAAAGCGGGAACAGGAAGATGTGGTTGGGATGGCAGCCGACCGCGAGGCCCAGGGCCGCACTGGATATCGCCAACGCGGCCAATGGCCTGCGTCCTTGAATGCATTCGTAAAGAGCCGCGAAGGAAGCCGAAATGCAGGCAAAACCTGCTATAAGAGGCAATTCATAGAACATTGCCCGGCGTATCAGGAATGTTGTGGCCGGAAAAAAAGCGAGGAGGGCGACAGCGAGCGCCGCAAGGAATGGGCCGCCCCTCGAAACATTGTCACGCCACCATTTATTCAGCCAAAACAAAGAGGCGCCGAAGCCGAAAAGCCAGAAAATGAGGCATGCGACATTTGTGCCAAGATCCTGTCCCGTCATTAGGCGATAAGGGAGCAGCAGTAGCGCGGCCGGGACGACGCCGTAATACAGGTAGAAATGGCCCTTGTAATAGTTGGCATCCTGCAGGGTCGGTGTCAGGGCCACCACCGCTGGGTCCTGGCTCGACAGCCGCGGGTCGACAGCAACGTCCATATAGAGGTGTCCCTTCGCGAAGCCCGAGACAAGAAGGCTGTAGTAATCGGCCTTTCGGCCCGTGAATTGAAAAGCATCACCGGTGGCGTCGGCGCCAGCTCCGATCCAGATTGTCGCGGCTGCGCAAACCGCGGCCATAACCCACGCTGCCGCTGGAAGGCGCCTCCGGGCATTCATTTCAATGCCGCCATCGCGATGTTTCAGGCAACGCCCTGTTGTCGTTGAAGAATGAAGCCAAAGGCGCAATACGTGAGCAGACAGATCCAACCCACGGCGCTGACGGTTGCTGCCAACCACAGCTTTACTGTCCCGACAAAGCGAACTTGCACGTCATGGGATCCCGGAGGCACCCGTACTGCAACTAGATGCTCTTTGGACTTGCTGACCGGAGCATCGTCGCCGTCTACGGTCGCATGGTATCCGGGGACGTATACCCGGAATGTTTCGAGTGTCCCCCCTCGATCCGACGTGACCTGCGCATCGTAAGGAATGAATGATTTCAGGCGAATGGGAAGCGCGGAGTCATCCAGCTTTGAAACATACAGGTTCGCGAAGAGAGCGCCCGAATGGGGCACATCGTTTCCCGGCTCACCGCTAAGCGAGAACCTGTAGGTCTCGGGCGTCGATCCGGTATTCCACATAGATAGTACGGTCGTATGCGACCCGCCAACTCCGAACGCGGAGGCCTGCCCGGAGTCCGGCAGGTGGTATTCGCGATAGCCGTGCTCCGCCTGCAGAATGAAATAGCCGGCGTAGTTCAAATTCGGATCAAATTCAAAGCGAAGGAGCAAATGCTCCCCGGGAATCACCGTGAGTGGGGGATCGGCCGCGAACCAACTCGTGGAATTCGGCATCGGTCTGGTTGTCATCCGGACCTTTTGGACGCCCTGCTTTTCCATGATGAGCGCGTCTTCCGTCGGGCCTAACACCACCCTGCCTGAATCATCCAGCAGGCGGCTTTCGAGCATCGGATCCGTCTTCCCATGCGAAAAATAGGCAGGGATCGGCAGAAGCAGGTACGCATATGCGTCAAGCATCGCATTTTCGGGCCGCAGGTTTCTGCCAGTCGAGTTTGCGTCGCCGGCCATGTCGCGGGAATGCCGGATAAAAGGGGCGGTTTGAAAGACGGACCAAACGACGAGGACGCCGAGTATCGCTCCGACTGCCACGCGGGATTTGCGGCTCTCCGTTGCCATCGTTGCGACCCAAATGACGCCGGCCATCGCTGTGAAGCTTACTAGGACGGGCGTGATGCGCAGGGCGAGCGGCCAACCGCACATCGCCGAGAAGTCGATCGGGAACCGGCCATCAAGGAAGTTGCTCACCAACGGAACCCTCACGAAGCAGATCGCCAGCCCAAGCGAAACCGCAAAAAAGAGCTTCGCGCCTAGCGGCCGTGATCCAAAAAGAGAAATCGATGCGACGGCGAGCACCGCAATAAGCCCCCAACCGGGCTGGAAAATCTGAAACAGCCGCATCGGAGTCACCAAGGGGGCAAGAATCTCCCTGATATTCGCCGTGTTTTCCGAGAGCGTCATGATTGCGGGCGCGAATAAACCGTCCCGCCCCACCCATGCCTCCGCAATAGCCGCTCCCGCCAGCGTGGACAGAAATAGGGCGACAAACGCATGCTGTTTGAGCTTAGCGCGGCCGGCTGCGCGGGAAATGATGACGCAGCTGAGCCAGATTCCGCCTGTGGCTATGGCCCAGCAGAACCATGAATGGTCGGTCATCCAAACGGCCAACGCCCCCGCGATGGCGCAGACGGCCCATCCGAACGACCTGGGAACGAGCGCGAAGCTACCAATGCCGACGAAAAACAGCGCGAACCCGATTATCTGCAAAAGCTCGGAGCCCTGCGAGCGGGCATGGGATTGGCCGGGAAGCTCACTCATGGACGTGAAATAAAAACCTCCAAGCACGGCGAATGTGGCCGCGCCGGCAGCCAATTGCCTCCAAGAGACGATTCCCCGGCTCATGATGAGCCCGCTCTGGATTACAAGCGTCGCCATCGTCGAAATGAACGCAATTGGGGGATGGCACATCCATACCAGAGCAAGACCCGCTCCCAGCGTGACGTATCCCCGCCCATCGCTGTTTAGAACCGTGCGTGCATTCCCATAGAGGACGACCGGGAGCGCGGCGAACGCCATGTATGACATGTACGCTTCAGCGCGCAGCACCGTGGCCAGCCAGGATGGGGTGGTGACGTAGAGGATGGCCACGCCCATGGCAACCCAGCGCCTGCCAGGAATAATGCGCACCGCAGCAGCGTAGAACCCAAGCGCCCCGGCGACAGCGCTCGTGACCACCGTCATGTGCTGAAGCGCAAATGCATTTAGATGCCGAAGGGTCAAGAAGTCCCACGCGCGGGCCACGGCCATGTACACCGGGGCCGAGCGGAAAAGGTGTACCGATCCGTTCCATGCAAAGGGGCCCTGCCCCACTGTCACGAGAACGTGGCCGGCACGCACCTGCTCGACGTAGTCGGCGAGCATATAGGCGTACCACCTGGCATCGACGCCCCCGATGATATCACTCGTAAAAAACGGGGACATGATCGCTACCGCGGTCGCGATCAAGATAACTATTCGAACTATCTCCGACCAAGGGGTTCGCCGCATGGAAGACGGCACAATAAACGACATCCGACTTAGCTAAGAGGCTTCCGGGCGGAGCTGACAAGCCGCAAGAGGTTCGCGGCCGTCATTCGCGCGGTTCCGGGAACCGCTCGACACTCAATATGCGACCACTGAACGTCGGGCCGCAGGTGGAACCACCGATCTTATTCGAGCCGATCCTGATGCTATCGTCCGTCGACGGATGGCAGACGTATTTTCCCTCAAGGGCTGCTTTCCCATCCATAAGGACTCGAACGAGATCCGAATTGTGCAGGGCTGAGCCCGGAGGATAGAGCGCCTGAAAGGTGATGGCGAGCCGATGGGTTTGCCCGTAATCAACCTCGACCGGCTTCCCAAGAATCCCTCCGATGCCCCAGTGATCGAAGCCGAAAACGATGTGATTGGCATCAGTGTACCGCACATAGATGAAGTCGCCGGCCCCGGTCACCCCTGTCACCACCAGTGGTTCCTGCGTTCCCAAAACGTCGTATGGAAAGTCCACGCTCATCTCGACGGACCCGTAACTGCCATTCTGAACTCGCTCCGGGAGCGCGCCCTCTCCCACCTGCCGGATGCCCCCGAGCCTGCCAGTGAACTCACGCCCGGCCCCGGTCGAGCCGTAGGCGTTGAACCCGACGATCGCCGTTTCGGGCGAGCTCGGATAAAAGACTTGGGCGATGTTCAAGAGAACGCGACCGTCAAAAATCACCACAAGGCGATCCGGTGCCGCAGCCTTTCGGGCGCCCGCTGCGGGGGCGCCCGCCATGGAACCCATCCAAATCGTCACAACGTGGGAAACCAGCGGATTGTAGCGCACGGACTCGCTCACAGGCCCTCCCGCCCCGAAGTGGTCCAGCGCAAACTTAATGTGGTTCGCTCCGTCATACACGCAGTACAGAAGGTCGCTATGCGTCCCGCTCCCGGTTAGGAGAAGCGGATCGGCGCCGGATTGGTTTACAGCCGGAAGAAAAAATGTCAGCTCGACCGGCTCCGGCTTCGTGAACAGCGGGGAGATCTTCGGCGGCTTGACGAGCGCAAGGCGTTGCACCCTCCCCATGGAACCGCTAAATGCCTGCTGCATGCCGCCGGTGAACCATGCGAGCCGCCCGAGTGTCATGTTTGCAGGAGACGAGTCGTAGCATTCGATCGACGCTCGAAGCACATCGTCTCCGTTCACCGTTATCCGCAGGTCCCGCTTCACATTGTCGTAGTCCGCGCGGGACCAGTCGGAAAATACGGGATGGCTGAATGGGGGCACCACAGACCCGCAGCGGACCTCCACCACGATTTTCCGATCCGCCGGGACGTCGAACTCCTTGCTCGGAAAAGAGCCTGTTCCGGCGTGGAAAAAACTCAACCTCGCGCGGTTCCTCGGCAGATAGTCGATTTCGAGCCAATCTCTCTGGTCGCTCTGACGCCCGGTCTCGAGGATCGGTTCAGCAAGCTCCGGCGGATGTTCTGGCAGTTTGAGCTCCAGGCGAAGTCCGCCAAATTCCTCTCCGTGAGCCCGTTGCCACCCGTATGCGGGCCAATTCGCCGCCCGCGCGAGGCCAAGAAAGATCTCCTTCCTGGGAAACCAGCCGACATAGACGGAAAGGCTGAAAAATAGAGAGATCGCCGCGAGCGAGATGAGCGCAGTAGCTGCAATCTTGCCTTTCCCCGCGATCGCGCTCCGCTGGCCGACGGCCAGGGCACCGACTCCGGCGAGGATGAGGGCCGCATGGGAGAAATCCCCGGGATAGCGGGCCGTCGTGATATAGAAGCACGCGAGCAGCGCCAGGTTCGCCAGGAAGGCGCACGCTAACGATCGTTCAATCGCACTTCGCCCAAATATTTCTCCGGGCTCATTTGGCAGCGGGCGGAGGAACGCGGGAACCATGAGCCACGTCCAAGGCAGGTAGCGCACGAGCCCGTAGGGCTCGCCCGACGGCCCATGGAAGAATGGAAAATACGATTCCCAATGGCCGGGATTGAAAAGGTAAAGAAACACATGGGGACCGAAGTACCGAAGCGAAAGCTCCTTCAGCTTTGTGACCTTTTCCCCAGCCAGCATATAGTGCACGCCGAATTCAGTAATCGAGCCGAAGCGCGCCCAGTTGTAATACAGAAGCCCAAACCCGCAAAGCGCCGCCGGAACGAAGGTCCAGACTAGCGCTTTTTCGAGGGCCTTGCGTCTTCTCGCACGGTCACCCGGCTGGGACCGGGAAAAAGCCAGAATTGGCACCAGGAGCACGACGACGCCCGCGATATGGTTGGGTCGGGCGCCGACAGCCAATCCGAACAGCAGGCCGGCTGCGCCCATCCAGACGAGGGCGCGCGATGGCGAGTGGAGGGACCGGTATACTGCGGCAAGCATCAAGGCCTGCAGGAAGATCGCACATGAAATCGGAACCTGGTAAAATTGCGGCCCCTCGACGAGGAGATTCAGGGGCGTCGCCCAGGCGAGACACAACCAGGCCGCCAGGAGGGCGACAAACGGCGCCCCCGGAAAATGCCTGCGGCGGATGGCGAGCAGCAGCCCCATCCCCGCCCAGATGGCGCCGGAACAGAACACTCCCACCGCAAAGGGCTCCGAAAGATATCGGCCCGTGAGCGCGGCAACCGGCCAGAAAAGCAGCAGTGCCGGCGTGACGCCGAAATAAATGTAATAGTGCCCTTTGTAGAGGGACATGTCGTGGACGCGGTACGTCGCATTGGCCACGGGATCGTAAGGGTCCGGGAGAGCCAGCAGCGCCGGATGTGGCGTGATCGGCACGTAGAGGTGGCCCGACTGGAATCCCGCGGTCTCCAACGGGTAGTACCCGTCGGGAATCTTTGATGAAATCATCCAGGCGTTCGCGGGCTGGAGCGCCGACCAGACATAGAACCAGCCGACGGCAATACCGATCACAACACACGCCCACGTCTCAAGCCGCCTTCTGCGAGGATTTATGTGGGGATTTCCGCCGTCGATTGGGGCACGCAATGGCATTCGCATGAGCAAAAGGGCATCCACGAGCACCTGACAAGGCGCAATCGGGATCTAGCTATCATTCAGATGGTTCCGTGAAGCGCGCTATGCCCAAAATATTTCCCGTGAAGCTTTGGCCGCACGTGGAGCCCCCGATCCGATTCGCGCCGATTGTTATCTGTTCCGCTAGCGTCGGATAGCAGCTGAAATTTCCCAGGAGGGCCTGATGCCCGTCCAACAGGACCCGAACCACGTCGGAGGAGTGCCGTTCGGAGTCCTTGGGGTAAAGTGACTGGAACGCGACGGCAATACGGTGAACTTGGCCAAAATCGACCTCGATCGGGGATCCAAGCCAGCCGCCGATGCCCCAATGGTCGAACCCAAAGGCGACATGATCTTCATCGACGTATCGAACGTAGACAAAATCCCCAGCCCTGGAAACACCTGTGACCACCAACGGTTCCTGGGTTCCAATGACGCCTCGCGGGAATCGCACACTCATTTCAACAGGACCGCACCCGCCGCTCATGGCAAGTCGGGACAGGGCGCTCTCGGCTACCCTTCGGACTCGCACTATTTCGCCCGTGAACTCGCGACCGGCCTCCGACGATCCACAGGCGTTCACTCCGATTGTCGGGCTTTTGGACGCGGCCGGATAAAATTCCTGATGGATGTTAATGAGCGTTCGTCCGTCGAGAACGACGCCGAGCCGGTCAGGTTCAATCGCCCCGCGGGCGGCGGCGGAGAGTCCGCCCTCCATGGATCCCATCCACACGGTCACTGTGTGCTGGATGAGCGGGTCGAACGCCACCATCTCGCTCTGTGGCCCTCCCGCCCCGAAATGATCGAGCGCGAACCGCACGTGGTTGTCTCCGTCGTAGATGCAGTAGAGCAGGTCGCTCGCCCTCCCCGTGCCCGTGAGAACGAGCGGATCCGCGCCGGCTCGATGCGACGCCGGCATATAGAGGGAGACCTCAACCGCCTCGGAACCGGATGCGGCGGGCGCAGCGTAGGGCGGCTTGACAAGGGGAAGGCGTTCCACCGCGTCTACCGATCCTGCAAACACCTGTCCCATATCCCCGACGAGCCAACCCGAGCGGCCCACCCTCGTGCTTGCCGGTGACGCCTCGTAGCAATCGACCGACGCCCGAAGCTCATCGACGCCATTCACCGTAATCCGCAGGTTGTGCTTCACAACCTCATAGCCATCGCGGGACCAGTCGGAGAACGCGGGATGACTGAATGGGGGAAGCAGTGAGCCAAAGCGTGCTTCCACCGTCAATTTCCGGTCGCTCGGAATGTCGAATACGGCTCCCCGCAACGCTGCAATGCCCGCATGCACAAAGGTCAGCTGCGCGCGGTTGCCAGGAAGGTAGACGATCCCAAGGCAATCCCGTTGGTCGAACTCGCGTCCCGTTTCAAGAAGGGGCTCGGGAAGACCAAAATGATTCGCAGGCAGCGTGAGCGCGAGGCGCAGTCCGCCGAAGCCGACTCCGTGCGCCTTCTGCCATTCGAATTCGGGCCTGTCGGCTAACCGTGCCACGCCGAGAAATGCATCCTTTCCAGGAAACGAACCGATGAAAACGGCCGCGCAAACCAACAATGAAGCCACACCCAACCCAGCCACCGCAATTCCAGCGACCTTGGCGTTTCCGCCTGCGGCTGCGCGTTGACCCAACGAAAGCGCGCCGACCCCCGCCAGGATGAGGCCGGCATTGGCAAAATCCCCGGGATAGCGGTAGGTCGTTCCAAAGAAACATGCCAGCAACACGAGGTTTGCGAGGAACGCGACCGCCAGCGCGAGGATGATCGCAGTCCGCCCTTCGCGCTCGGCCGTATTGCCCTGTCGGAGCCAAAGAAATGCCGTCACCATGAACCAACCCCAGGGCACGTAGCGAAGGAGACCGTAGGGCTGTCCGGGAACGGCCGTAAAATAGGGAAAGTAGGAACCCCAATGGCCGGCGTTGAAGAGATAGTAGGCTGCATGGGGCATCAAAAACCGGGGCGACATCGCATGGAGCTGTGTGACCCTCTCTGCAGCCAGCTGGTAGTGAATACCGAACTCCGCCGCGGATCCGAAGCGCGCCCAATTGTACCAAAGGAGTCCGATGCCAATGACTGCGGGAGGTGCGAGCGCGCACGGGACCGCGCGTGCAAGAAAGTGGGTCCTCTTCGCCTTTTCTGCGCCCCCCATCCCGACAAGAGCCACAATCGGAATGATGAGGACGAAAGAGCCGCCGATATAGTTGGGCCGTGCGCCGATCGAAAGTCCAAACAGCAAACCGGCAACGGCCAGCCAGGCCAGCGGGTGACGCGCCGAATGCAATGCGCGGAATAGGGCGGCCAGCATCAGCGCCTGGAGAAAGATCGCGCACGAAATCGGCACCTCGTAGACCCGCGGTTTCTCGGCGAGAAGAATGAGCGGGGTGGCCCAGGCGATGCACAGAGAGCCCATTAAAAGGGCAATGCGCGGCGCCGAAGGAAAATGCCTGCGGCGTATCGCGAGCAGGAGACTTATCCCCACACAGACTGCGCCTGAGCAGAACAATCCGACGGCAAAGGGCTCGGTGACATACCTGCCCGTAATTGCGGCCACCGGCCAGAAAAGAATGAGGATCGGGGTGATCCCGTAATAGAGGTAATAATGCCCCTTGAAGAGGGACATGTCATGAATCCGGTAAGGCGTATTGGCCGCCGGATCGTAGGGATCCTTGAGCTCCATGAGCGCGGGCTGCGGCGCGACCGCGGCGTAGAGGTGCCCTGATCGGAACCCCGCCGTCTGGAGCGGGTAATAACCGCGCGGATCCGCCGTCAACACAGACCAGGAATTTCCAGGCTGCTGGGCCGACCATAGGTAGGAAAGGCAGACAAGTATTCCCAAAATCACGCACGACCACGTCTCAAGCAGGGCTCCGCGTGTCGGGACGGGGGCACCTCGAGTGTCGATTGCGGCGCGCAGTGACATCGTGCCTGACAATCATCGGGAGACGGGTGCTGACAAGCTTCCCGTTTGGGCCAATAAATCCACTTGCTACAGGTCGTGGCCCCTGCAAAGCCAGTCCCCCTTAACCGGCTCCATGACCCAAACCACCGACCGACCGCTGTTCTTCGCAATCGTCGGTTGCGGACTGATCGGAAAGAAACGGGCCGCCGCCCTTGCCCAGGTCGCCGGCACTCGCCTCCTCTATGCCTGCGACCTGGATGGCACGAGGGCCGCGGATTTGGCCAAAAGTCTTCCCGGCTGCCGCCCGACGACCGAATTTCAAATCGCACTAGCGGATAATGCGGTCGACGCTGTCATTGTATCCACAGTGAATTCCTCATTGGCGCCCGTATCCCTGGCCGCAGCCGGGGCTGGCAAGCACGTGCTGGTCGAAAAGCCGGGGGCCCTGAGCTCCCGGCAGCTGAAGGACGTGCAGGCTGTCGCCAACAAGAGCGGCGCCCGCGTGCGGATTGGTTACAACCACCGGTTCCACCCCGCGCTCCTCAAAGCTCGGGAGCTCGTGGACTCGGGCGTCCTGGGTCCGCTGATGTTCATGCGCGGCCGCTACGGACATGGGGGACGCAGGGGATACGACCGGGAATGGCGCGCCGACCCCAAGCTTTCGGGAGGCGGCGAACTGATCGACCAGGGCGTGCACCTGATCGACCTGGCTCTTTCCTACTTGGGGGACTTCGAGACGATCGAGGGCCATGCCTCTACCCTCTTCTGGGACATGAAGGTGGACGACAACGCGTTCCTCAGCCTTCGGACTAGTAAGGGCCAGACCGCGTGGCTCCATGTGAGCTGCAGCGAGTGGAAAAACATGTTCTCACTCGAGATCTACGGACGCGAAGGGAAGATATCCATCGACGGCCTTGGAGGCAGCTACGGGACCGAGAAACTCACCTATTACAAGATGCTTCCCCAGATGGGACCGCCGGAGGCGACGAACTGGGAGTTTCCGGGCGGCGACAGTTCCTGGGTCGCGGAGACAGCTGCGTTTGTCGAGGATATCAAGGCCGAACAATTACCATCCCCGAGCTTGCAGGAAGGCATTAGGACCCTCGAAATAGTCGAGGTGATCTACAGGAACAGCGGCTACCCCACGTCATGATAATCACACGCTCCCCCCTGCGCGTTTCACTTGGCGGCGGAGGCACCGACCTCGCCAGCTACTACACCGAGCATGGGGGATTCCTCGTGGCCGCGGCGATCGACAAGTATGTCTACATCACGCAGCACACGACCTTCCAGGAGGAGATCATCGTCAAGTACTCGAAGCTCGAGCGGGTCACCGCGGTGGACCAAATCGAGCACCCCATCTTTCGCGAGGCGCTGAAGCTCGTGGGCGCGACGGATCCGCACATCGAGCTCACGTCGATGGCCGACATTCCCGGGGGGACGGGACTGGGCTCGTCGGGCAGCTTCACGACGGCGCTCCTCCGGGCGCTGCATGCCTACAAGAAAAACCTGGTCTCGCCCGCTGAACTCGCCGAGCAGGCCTGCGACATCGAGATCAACAAACTGGGCGAACCCATTGGGAAGCAGGACCAGTACATCGCCGCCGTCGGTGGGATCACCGCATTCACTTTCCACAAGGATGGCCGGGTGGATTTCCGCCCGTGCAAGATTGCCGAGGAGACGCTCTACAACCTCGAGGACAACCTGCTTCTCTTCTTCACGGGATACTCGAGGAGCGCGTCCTCTATCCTAAAGGACCAGAATGACAGGTCGAAGAAGAACGACTCGTCGATGCTGGACAACCTGCACTTCACAAAGGACCTGGGCTACAAGTCGCTCGCCTGCCTCGAGAGCGGCAACCTGGAGGAATTTGCGATGCTCATGGATGTCCACTGGCAGCGCAAGAAGGCGCGCAGCTCGGGAATGAGCAACGTGCAGATCAACCAGTGGTATGACTACGCGATGGCCAATGGCGCCCTGGGCGGAAAGCTGATCGGCGCCGGCGGAGGCGGATTTCTGATGTTCTATGCCGGCGACAAGAAGCGACTGCGGCGCGCAATGCGCGAAAAGGGACTACAGGAGGTCCGGTTCCGATTTGATTTTGAAGGCACCAAGGTCGTCGCCCAGAACTAGCCGCAGGCCATGAAGCGCGCGGACATGCCCGTAGCCATCCTTGCCGGCGGCCTCGCGACTCGTCTGAAGCCGATCACTGAGAAGGTGCCAAAGCTGCTTGTCGAAGTCGCCGGCGAGCCCTTTTTTAACCACCAGATCCGACTGCTCCGGAAGTCCGGCCTTACCCGGCTCGTCCTCTGCCTCGGCTATCTCGGAGAAAGGGTTGTCGAACTCTACGGCGACGGGTCAAAATGGGGCGTCCAGATCGAATACTCGTTTGACGGCCCCAAGCTCCTCGGGACCGGGGGAGCGTTGATTCGGGCTCTTCCTAGGCTTGGCGACGCGTTCTACGTCCTCTACGGCGACAGCTACCTGCCGATTGACTACCAGGCGGTGGGCAAGGCGTTCCTCGACTCGGGCAAGGTCGGACTGATGACCGTCTTTGAGAACAAGGGACTCTTCGACACGAGCAATGTCTGGTTCCAGGGCGGCGCCATCAGGGCCTATGACAAGAAGGATCGTCTGCCGACCATGCATCACATCGACTACGGCCTGGGAGTCTTCAGCAGCGCGGCCCTCGACGGATTCCCGCGCGACCAGGTCGTCGACCTCGCCCAGGTCCAGAAGGCGCTCCTCGAACGCGGCCAGCTCGCGGGCTACGAGATCGCCGACAGGTTCTACGAGATCGGATCCCACGAGGGACTACGGGAGCTCGACCGTCTCCTCAAGAATTCCGCATAGCCGACGACTCCCTCCTCGCATTCGAAACCCACTTTTGCATCCTCACTTTATGTCGTACTCAGCTCAGCACCTGAAGGAAACGGCCGAGATCGTGGCCAAAATCAATCCCGCCGACTGCGATAAATGCGTCGCCGAATTACGTGCCGTGAGGGAGCACGGGGGGCGCCTCTTCATGCTGGGCGTGGGTGGGAGCGCCGCCAACGCGTCGCATGCCGTGAACGACTTCCGCAAGATTGCCGGAATCGAGACTTATGCCCCGACCGATAACGTGTCGGAACTGACGGCCCGGACGAACGACGAAGGCTGGGCCAGCGTTTTCGTGGAGTGGCTTCGCACCAGCAAGCTTAACAGCAAGGACTGTCTGTTCATCCTCTCGGTGGGCGGCGGCAACGTTGAGAAAAACGTGTCGCCAAACCTGGTCGCCGCGCTGCAGCTGGCGAAGCAGGTGGGCGCCCGCATCATCGGGATCGTGGGAAAGGACGGCGGCTACACGGCAAAGGTCGCGGACGCCTGCGTGATCGTGCCGACGGTCAATCCCAACAACGTGACACCCCACAGCGAGGCTTTCCAGGCCGTCGTCTGGCACCTCTTTGTCTCGCATCCCGACCTCAAGGTTAACCAGACAAAGTGGGAGTCTGTGACCGCCAAGCCCTAGGCGGATGGCACTTCGGCCCGCAGTTTTCCTCGACAGGGACGGAACACTCAATGTCCAGGCCGTGCGCGGTGGAACGCCCTTCGCACCGACCCGATTCGAGGATTTCAAGCTCATCGACGGCGTCGCCGAGGGCTGCCGTGCTCTGAAGGCGGCTGGGTATGCGCTTGTCGTCGCAACGAACCAGCCCGACGTCGGCCGCGGCGAAGTCGCACGCGAGGTGATCGAGTCGATGCATGTCCTGCTCCTCCAGCTCATCCCGGAAATCGAGCGCGTTGAGGTGTGCTACGATCCCGGGCGCGGCGAGAAGTCCCTGCGCCGGAAACCTGAGCCGGGCATGCTTCTGGACGCGGCGGCGGCGCTGGGGATAAACCTTTCGGGATCCTGGATGATCGGGGACCGCTGGCGCGACGTGGAATGCGGCCAGCGGGCGGGCGTGAAGACCGTGTTCATTGACTACGGCTACGGCGACGAGCTCAAGTCGTCAGCCGATCATACGGTTAAGACATTCCAACAGGCCGTTGCTGTGGTCCTGGGGGACTCCGGGGGCGCCTAATCTACTTGCCCGATTCCGAACCCTAACCTCAATTGTGCTCCACAAATACCCATGAAATCCCTCAACGATCTCACGATACAACTCTATGCCGACGGCGCCGACAAGGCGGGCATACTCGACCTCTATTCCAAGCCGTACATCAAGGGGCTCACGACGAACCCGAGCCTCATGAAGAAGGCGGGGATCAAGGATTACGAGGCGTTCGCGAAGGACATCCTGCAGACCGTGACAGCAAAGCCGATCTCACTCGAGGTGTTCACAGACGACTTTACGGACATGAAGCGCCAGGCGCTCAAGATCTCGGCGCTGGGCAAGAATGTCTACACGAAGATCCCGATCACCAATTCCCGCGGGGAATCCTCCCTTCCCCTGGTGAAGGAGCTGGCGGAGCAGGGCGTGAAGCTGAATATCACGGCCATCCTCACCCTGAAGCAGGTTGCCGGCGTCGCCGAGGCGCTGAACCCGAATGTCCCCTCCGTCGTTTCCGTGTTCGCGGGGCGCATCGCCGACACAGGCGTAGACCCGATGCCGCTTATGCGGGCCTGCAGCGCCCTCCTGCATGGCCACGACAAGGCGGAGCTCCTTTGGGCAAGCACGCGCGAGGTCCTCAATATTTTCCATGCCCAGGATTCGGGCTGCGCCATTATCACGGTGCCCCACGATATACTCGCCAAGGCGGCCAAAATGCTCGGCATGGACTTGACGGAGCTGTCGCTAGACACGGTGAAGGGATTTACAAAGGACGCTGCAGATGTTGGTTACAAGCTCTGACGCCCCTTGTTTCGTCATTTACCTCCTTGGCGGACTCCTGCAATTCTGAGGGTCCGCCTTTTCATTTATGCCCATCCGGATACGCCTGCTGAGTCTCGTCATCGCGGCACTCGTGCTCCCCGCCGGCGCCAAGGCGGCCAACCTCGACGGCTCGACACCGGAGGTCGGCAATGCCGAGGCCGTCCGACTCTACACCGAGGCCAACGCGTACGTAAGCAATATGGCGGAAAAGGACTATTCGTACAGCTACCTGCAGTTTTACTGGAAGCGCGCGCAGGCCAACATCGACAGGATCCACCTGGTCTATCCCGACTCCCCGACCGCCGCCGCCTTGGCCAAGGGTGACCTGAAGGTCGGCCCGTATGAGCTGGACTACTTCAAGAACCGGATTCTCTACAATCTAGAGGTAAAACGCCTGGGGGCGTTCGACGATGTCAACTGCGCGATCTTCCTTTACGGGAGGGACGAGACTCGGTCTGACGCCAGACGCGACGAGGCCCTCGCCGACATCCTCGAGGTCCTGGCCCGGCGGCAGCGCTGGGAAGAGGCGCTGCGTTTCCCGGTGCTCGCGGCCCACCGTCCGCTCGCCCTTCACAGCATATTCAAGGTCGCCGCGTTCTACGGAGTCGACGACATGGTTAAGAAGATTACCGCCCGGACGACGCCAGCGGAAAGAAAGGCTGCGGGATTTGATCCGCTGCTTGCCGAGGCCATGGCGCTGCAGGGCAAGCCGCGCGCCGACCTGTTCAGGTTTGTCGCCGAACATCCGGACGACGGGGTCCGGAAGGCGGCCTTTTCGGGGATCATCGACAGGGAGATCCTTATCCACCGGATGGAGAGACTCCACGTTTCCTTCGCGAATGCCATCCAGACGGTTCACATCGTGGTGCAGAACACCTCGATGAGGGACGATGTCATCACGGTGGCGCCGAAGCTCTTCAACGGCAGTTTGGACGCCGCAGCCCCCCAACTCGCGGTTTATTTTGCCTCTCAGGGAAAGGCGCCCGCGTCGGCCGACTTGCTCGAGGCCCACCTGGCTTACCTGCAGTTCCTCGCCGACTCGGGACGCATGGGCGACGTTGCCACTTATGTCCGCGACAACAGCCTGCCCCAGAAGACGCGCAGCGCCTGCCAGCTGAAGGTAATTGAGATCTACGCCGCGGCCGGCGAGACGTCCGAGGCCGAGGCGGCCCGCAAGGCGTTCGCGCCCGACTTCACACCCGGCGCCGATGACGCGGCGATCGCCGAATTCCGGGGACGGATAGATTCAACCGACGCCCCGTTTGAGGCCAGGAAGAGTTCGTTCGCCGACCTTCCAATTTCCGACCCGTGTGTGATGGCGGTCGGCATTATGGAATGGAGCCTTTCGCCGAACCGTTCCCAGAGGGGCGAGACGCCGTGGGACGCCGTTGTCGCCCGCTTTGCAGGCGGCTTCGATAATCTGCCCAAGCCAAAATCGGCCGTCGTAGGCGACGCCTCGAGCACACTGAAGCCCTATTGAGAGACATCGGCGCGATACCCACCCGGTGAACATCCTCTTCGTCAATTACGGCGACTTCACGACCAACAGCCTGAACCATATCGGCGGCTTCGCCCGAGTGCTCTCTGAGCAGGGCCACTCTTGCGCCGTGGCTGTCCCTTCGGGAAAGGATACGCTGTCCGCGGTCACCGACCCGGTGTTCATTGCGGCGCTTTGCGATGAGGTTCTCGCACAGCCAGCGATTTTTCCCGACAGGTCTACCGCGGACATCATTCACGCATGGACGCCACGGGAGTGCGTGCGCAAGTTCGTCATCGCCTACCAGAGAAATGCAAAGCGAAGCGCCCGGCTGATTGTGCATCTTGAGGACAATGAGGAATATCTCATAAGCGGGTATGCCGAGCGCTCGGCCAAGGAGCTGAGGTCGATGGGATATGACGAGCTCGACTCGATCATGTCTGACAGCCTTCCCCACCCCGTAAGGCATCGCACGTTTCTCAGACTCGCCGACGCCGCCACCGTGATCGTTGAACGGCTAAAGGAGTTTGTCCCGGCAACGATACCGTGCTCCGTCCTCCAGCCCGGCGTCGACCCGAGCTACCTGAATGGGTTCAAGGCCGATCCGGAGCTGCGCAGGGAGCTCGGCCTGTCCCTCGATGAAAAGGTGATCGTGTTCACGGGGAGCAATACCTTCGCGAATGAGCCCGAGATGCGGGACCTGTACATGGCGGTCCGCGAGCTCAACAGGAGGGGCACGCCCACCCGCCTCGTGCGGACGGGTTTCAACAGGCCCCAGTTCCTTGAGACCCTGACGCCCGAGCTCACGGCGCACGTGCTGGACCTCGGCTTCATTGCGAAGGAGCGACTGCCCAGGCTTCTCGGCATCGCCGATGTGCTCGTGCAGCCCGGAAAGCCGGGAGCATTCAACGACTATCGCCTCCCGTCCAAGCTGCCGGAATTTCTGGCGTCTGGCCGACCTGTGGTCCTGCCTCCTACCAACATTGCGCTCGAAATGAGGGACGGGGAGGAGGCTTTGTTCCTTTCCAGCGGAACCCCGGAGAATATCGCAGATTGCTGCGAGCGTATATTCAGAGACCCGGCGCTGGCCGCGAACCTTGGCAAGAGGGGCACGGCGTTTGCACGCGGGCATTTTGACCTGGCTGCCAATACTGCGCGCCTTGTCAAAACCTACGAGGCGGTCCTCGCTGCGCCGGCGCGGCCGGTGTGGGGCGCCTTGGACGGCGCCTCTGACTTGACGGCCCTCGCCAATGAGGTTGCCGATGCTCTGCAACCGGGTTCAGGCAAGCGGCCCTCCGACCTGCCGGGTCTCTCCGAACTCGCGGCCGACCTCGCCGTCATCGTGAGACTCGAGGACCAACGCCTCGCAAGCGACGCGGATGAACGAGACAAGACTCGGATCCGCCTCGAGGAGTCACTTCGGCAGCTCGAGCTGCAGAGGGACCTCACCAACGCGCACGTGCGCAACCTCGAGGCTCAGGTCGAATTCCAGGATCGCCAGCAGAAGCTCCAGAAAAGGCTTTCCGAAAGGCATATTCAGAATCTCGAGACCAGGATGGGCGAAATCGAGACGGCCGCACGCAAGCAGATTGATGTCGTGGCACTCGAGAATGCGGCCGCTTCCCGGGAGCATGCGAAGCTTGCCGCTCGGATCGCGGAGATGGACACCGAGCTGAAGGCGCGCGAGAAGCGGCTGAAGGGCATCATTCAATCGGCCTCATGGAAGCTTTCGGCGCCGCTGCGGGATATTGAGAGATTTTTTCGCGGGTTGTTTCCGAAACGACCCTCTCAGGACGCCGCGGCGCCGTCCGCGCAAGCCGATAGGGTCCCGCCGGCGATGCCTGCACCCCATTCACTGGCAGACAAGCTGCCCGCCGCCTATTCCTACACCTTCAACTTCGATCACCCAAGGACGTGGAACACGGCCTCGAACAAGCTCCTCATCCTGGGGTGGTGCTATGAAAATTCCGGGGCTCCCATCAAGGGCATCAGGGCCCGGTTCGGAAATGAGACGGTCGAGGGGATTTACGGCTCGAAGCGCCTGGATGTCCTCGCCTCGACAGGCATGAGACAGGCCGAGTACTGCGGCATCAAGATCGACGTCCGCACCCATCTCGGGGACCACGCACTTATCGTCGAGGTGCTGCACGAGGACGGTTGGAAGCCGTATTTCAACACGGTCGTCCATGTCGGCAAGGCCGGGGATCCGACGCAGTTGAGCGAGTATGAGAAATGGTGCGAGCAGCACGAGTCCCTGGGGGACGCTGACCGTGCAGCGATCGCGGACCACATTGAGGCGTTGAGGCGTCGGCCTGTGTTCTCTGTCGTCATGCCCGTCTACAACACGCCCGGTGAGCTTCTCGAGAAGGCGATCCAATCGGTCGTGAGCCAGCTGTATCCCCACTGGGAGCTTTGCGTCGCGGACGACGCCTCCACCCATCCCCATGTGCGCACAATTTTGGAACGTTTCGCGGCGGCGGATTCCCGCATCAAGGTCACATTCAGGCCGGTGAACGGCCACATCTGCGAGGCGACAAACTCGGCGCTGGAAATGGCGACCGGCGACTTCGTCGCCCTCTTTGACCATGACGATATTCTGGCGGCGACGGCGCTCTACGAGGTTGCCTCCGAGATAGAGGCCCATCCTGACGCTCAGTTTATTTACTCGGACGAGGACAAGATCGACGTTGAGGACAGGCGGTTCGACCCGTATTTCAAGCCGGACTGGAACCCGGACCTGAATAGCGGCCAGAACTACACGTCCCATCTTTCGGTGTACCGTACGGACCTTATCCGCGGGCTAGGCGGATTCAGGAAAGGATTCGAGGGCAGCCAAGACTGGGATCTTTTCCTTCGGGCTATCGAGAAGATCCCCTCGTCCGCAATCAGGCATATCCCGAAGCTCCTCTACCACTGGAGGGCTGCGCCAGGATCGACCGCCCTCCAGCTGGCCGAGAAGGCCTATCCGGTCGAGGCGGCGCGCAACGCATTGGCTGATCATTTCAAGCGCCGGGGCGAAACCGTCGAACTTCTGCCCGTACCGGGTGACCACTGGCGGATCAAGTACCCTGTGCCGTCGCCTGCCCCCTTTGTTTCCCTTATCATACCAACCCGCAACGCCTTGCATCTCGTCCGGCAGGCGGTCCAGAGCATCCTTGCGATCACGGATTACCCGAGCTACGAGATCGTCGTCGTCGACAATGAGTCGGATGACCCGGACACCATCGCCTATCTGGACGGCCTCTCGAAGGGAGCGAACCCGCGGGTTCGCGTGATCGCCTACCATTCGCCGTTCAACTATTCCGCGATCAATAACTTTGCGGTGCGCGAGTCCGATGCCCATGTCGTGGGACTTCTGAACAGCGACGTCGAGGCGATCGACAGGGGCTGGCTATCAGAGATGGTGAGCCAGGCCTGCCGACCTGGGATCGGCGCGGTCGGAGCCATGCTCTACTACCCCACTAATACGGTGCAGCATGCCGGCGTCATCCTTGGACTCGGCGGCGTCGCCGGTCATCCCTACAAGGAGTTCCCGCGCGGCGATCAAGGCCAGAAGAACCGCCTGCGCCTCGTGCAGAATTACAGCGCGGTTACCGCCGCCTGCCTGGTGATACAGAAAGACCGGTACCTTGAGGTGGGAGGACTGAATGAGAAGGACCTCTCCATCGCGTTCAACGACGTGGACCTCTGCTGCAAGCTCATCAAGGCGGGCTATCGAAACCTCTGGACGCCCTACGCGGAGCTTTATCACCATGAGTCCGCAACCCGCGGGACTGACAACACGCCGGAAAAAAGGGCCCGCTTCCAGTCTGAGATCGAATACATGACCAACACCTGGGGAAACCTCCTGATGACCGATCCCGCGTACAATCCAAACCTGACGCTGGTCGGTGAGGATTTCTCGCCGGCGTACCTTTCCCGCACGATGAAGCCGTGGATGGGGCATTTGCGATGAGCGAGGATGCAGATCCGCGGGCGGCCGCGCTGCTGGCCGAGCTGGACTCCGTGAAACGCCGCGAGGCCGAGTTCCGCGCCAAGATGGTGCAGGAGTTCCTCGACCGTGGGGAGCGCAACACCTACCTCCATACCCTGCGCGAGGAAAAGGCCGCCCTCGTCAAGCAGGTGCAGGAGGCATCGGCCGACCTTGAGGCCCTTACCCGGAAACTGGAGGCGGCGAGCGAGAACGCCGCGGCCGCCAAGGCCGAGATGGCCGCGATTAAGGGCTCCCTATCGTGGAGGATAGCCCGGATGTTTGGTCCGGCGCCCAAGGCCGCTCCCGTCGCCCGCCCGTTCGAAAATGCCCCTGCTGAGGGCGAAGCGTTCACCTACTACCTCCACACGTCGCCCTTTCGACTCTACCGTGAAGCCACCTTTACGTTTCGCGGCTGGGCATGGCCCGAGAGCGGGGAATCCATCACCGGCATTCGTGTGAACCTCGACGGCCGGCTTTTCACGGGGCGCCTCGGCCTGGAGGAGGCGGAAGTGATCGCTCGTTACGGGCCGCAGCCCGCCAATCCAAGGCCGGGATTCGAGGTCACCTTTGATACGCAGCCAGGCAGGCACCTTCTGGCCATCGAGGCCCAGGTGGCAAACGCCGGATGGCGGACCGTCATGTGCACTTCCATCTGGTGCGAGCCCGTCGGCAGATGAGCCTGGAAGAAGCACACGGCCGCTGGCAGGAGAGCACGTCGGCCCTGGGCGAACGTTCCGCCTATAAGAAGGTCTGGGACCGGCAGGCCCGGGAATTCGACGTTGCGTCGCTCGCGGTCGGCGGGTTCATGGATGAGGAAACCTTGGACCAGCGGGCGCAGGGCACCGTCGAGACACTTCGCCAGACCGTCGGCCTTCAAAGGGAAGACGTGATTCTCGAAATCGGCTGCGGCATCGCCCGGGTCGGCAAACCCCTGAGCAGACTGTGCCTCCACTGGTTCGGCTCCGATATCTCGGGAGGGATGCTGGGACACGCGGCGAAGCGTCTACGGGATTGCCCCAACACGACGCTGGTCGAGCTAGCGACCGTCGGTCTCCAGGAATTTCCACTGGATGCGTTCGACCTGGTCTACTGCACGGTGGTCTTCATGCACCTGTTTGAGTGGGACCGCTACCGCTATGTCGAGGAGGCGCTGCGGGTGCTTCGCCCGGGCGGCCGCGCCTACTTTGACAACTTTCCCCTCGACAGCGAACACGGCTGGCAGGTCTTCACCCAGGGCGGCAGATACCCCCTGGACAGCAGGCCGGCCCATCTGAGCATGTCCTCCTCGCGAGAGGAGCTGCGGACATACCTGACGAAGGCGGGATTCGAAGACGTCGTCATCCACGACCTGCCCAACGGGCTCATTGCCGCCACAGGGCGCAAGCCCGGTGGATAGAGCAGACGGCTTGGCGCTCCGGATGGCTGCTTAGGGAACTTGGTCCCGGTACTTTTCCCATCCCCGAAGCAGGTTGAGCACGACCACGCTGCCTACGCGGTAGTCCGCCTCAAGCGCCGGGATATAGGCGACCCCGCTGGAATCCGAGACCGTGTCCCCAAACAGGCTTTTCTCCGCGGTCACGCCCTTCGGCGGAACCGTGAAATTGCAGGCTGTCCTCAGGATGAGCAGGCGGTTGAAGTCCACCCGCCCCATCTGCGCCAGGCGCTGCAGGGCGATGCAGGCGCCAGCGTCCTCGCAGTCCGAGATGGCGAGTTTTCCCGTGCCCCGGGTGTAGATCCGGTCCCAGTCCTCGGCCCATTGAGCCATGATCTCACCGTGAAAGAAGCGGTCGGAGCCAATGCTGTCGCCCATAAGGACCGACGGAGGCCGCTGGGCCACCGGGTAGCCCTCGAACCTACGCCCGAACCCGCGCAGCGCCTCGCTGTCGGGAATCGCCGCGTCCTTCGTGAGATCGTAGGCCCACTTCACCAGGGACGGGTTGAGCCTGAAGGCGACTGTCCCTACGCCGCCCGTCGAGTCCTCCGATGCCCCGGCCGCCGGAACCGAGTCGAGATTGGCCGAGCCCTCCCCGGGCTTCGTCGCGCCGATGGCCACAAGTCCGTCGGGCCAACCGGCCGGAATTTCCCGGCTGTCGATCTCGAAAGCCGGATTGCCGTCGATCACGCGCTGGACCCAGACGGCGCTCCCGAGGGACATCACCTTCGGGAAAGCCCCCCCGATGCCGCAAAGCACAAAATAGGTGTGGGTCAGATCGAATCGCGGATCCGCGGCAAGCGCCATTATCTGAACCGCGCATCGGGACGTTGTCCCCGAAACCATCGCATAGAGTCCCTTCCCATTTGTGAGCAGCGGATGGTCCACGCCCGGGACCTTGATCTCGCGGCTGAGATTCTGGCGTTCCGCCCAGAACTGGAGCTCGCCCGGCGTGTCTCCCCTGTCCTTTCCGGTCTCGTAGGTCGCGATGACCATTACGGGTATCTGCGCGGCGACTTCCGCAGCGCGCGCCATCGGGAAGCACAGGAACGAGGCAACCGAAAGGAAAGCCCGGACGGTGGAGTTTGAATAGAGAATCTTCGGCATTGGAGGAAGCAAGAAACCCAGCATGAACCGGACCGATGGGGTGGAAGTCATCCGGCTAGTGAAGTTTGTACTTTGCGATGAGCTGTTTCGCTCGTTCCATGGGGAATCCAGGATAACCAGGAACCGCCTGAGAATTGTTTGAATCGACGAGAAGAATCCGGCGGGAATCAGTGCCCCTCCAGACCGTAAATGGGTCCAGTTCGGCCGGCCATTGAAGACAGAGCACGGCCGCGGCAGCCGCGAGCAGAAATGAAAACGCCAGCCCGCGGTAAGCAGCGGGCATTGGAACGCGTTCCCATTGCACCGAGATCCAGAGGCCCGCGGCCGGCAGGCACGCGATGAGCGACGCATATTGGTACCGGGATGACATGGCTGTCCCGAGGCCCATTTGGTACCGCCCTATGCCGAGGAGAGCCGCGTTGCCGAGGTCGAACATGAGGAACAGAACGAACAGAGTCCGAATGTCTCCACGGCTTCGTCCGAGGCCCCAAATCACCAGCGCAACCTTGAGCGCCCCCGAAAGAATGAGGGTCCGCGGTCCCACCGATTCTATCCCTAGAAGGTAATGCGCGGGGTTAAGGAAATAATACCACGCGCCGTAAAGCGCGGCGTCGCCCCAATGGCCCTCCATGTGCCTTTGATTGCCGCTTGGGACCATCAGGGCGATGAGAACGCCCACCACAATCGACGGCAGCATGTAGACGAGGGCATAAGCTGCGCGTTTTCGAAGGCTGGCGTGCCCCTCGGCGCCGCCTTCCCGCAGGCAGGCGGCTGACAGAAGCATCCCCGTGAGCACGCCGCGCGAGAACGACAGCGCGCTCGCTGCGGCCCATGCGGCGGGTGTGAGTCCAAATGGCTTTCGAAAAATGCTGTCAAATGCCAAGAGCATGAACGTCACGGACAGCATGGCCGACCACTGGACTGACCAGGCAAGGGTCTCGAGATTCGAAGGGGCGAGCCCAAATACAATCTGGGCGATCAGCACGGCCGGCCAGGAGAGCCCGCACGCGCGCATGAGTCGGCCTAGGAGCACCACGTTGAGAGCATGGGTCAGCCAGACGATTGCGATCATGGCGACATATGACCCGCCGAACACCATGACGCCTCCTCCCCAAAGGATCTTGAAGAGCGGGACGAAGTTCTCTGAAAAAGCGAGCCAGGTCCACCGCCAGAATCCCATTCGGTCGATCTGGTCAATCAGGTCGAATTCGTCTCCGAACCAGTAGAGCCGGTCGAACATCCCGCGGTACATGAGATATGGGACCAGCGCCAGTAGGCCGGGAGCAAGAAGCAGCCAGGATTCCCGAGACCCGGCCGGTTCTCTTCCCGGCTCTTTCTGCAATCCGTTCATTCAGAGACTTTCGAGCGAAGCGGCAGCCCGGGCATTTGGAAGACCGAAACGTCGACGTGGCTCCAAAATTCGTCCTCCCCGCCCGGGGACTCAAAATGGAATGACGTCACCGTCGAATGAGCGCCGCCGTTCATCAGGAGCGCGAGGTCGCTTCCATCCTCCAGGGTCGGAACAAGGATGAATCCCGACCTCGCGATCCGCGGCAGCAGGCGCCAGGTCCTCCGGCGACCCTGTTCGTCCGTGGTCGCGATGTTGATGAGCGCGGGCTTGTAAAGCATCGCCCGCAGCCGTCCGAGGTTGTTGGGTGCCGGGTCGGCCCGAAGCCAGATCGCCTGGTCAATAGGGGGCGCCAACTCGATTTCCTCGGCCAGGCGAACCGACCTGCGAAGAACGAGACGGAGCTCGGGCGGAGCGACCGAAACGGATGAAACCCTTCTGAAGAGCCAATACTCGCCCTCCTTGAACATGCCCTCATAGTGACCCGGGAGAGCCGCCACCAGCATCGCGTCATCCTGTCCCGGATATCGGCCATCTACGTTCTCATTCTTCCAGATGAGGAAATCCGGAGCCCGGTCGGATTGGTAATACCTCAGATTATATCCCTCAAGGCTGGGGGTGTAGGCGGAATAGCTCTGGAAGATCGGCCGGGAAGACAGCCTCAGTCCATTCAGGAGGGCGATGGCTGTGCTGTAGTTATAAACGTCCACGGTCCGTTTTCCAACTGCCGCCTTGATTCGCGGCAGCGAGGCATCGGCACTCGCCTCATCGAACGAGCGCTGCCAATCTCCCGGCAGCTCGCCGAGCCTCTTGAGTGCTTCCATCTGACCATGGAGCAGCTGCCAGGCCACCCGCGGGCCCAGGCGGTAGTAGTCCGCATCAAAGGACGCGATGCCGACAAGGCAGAGTCCAAACGAATAGTCGAACCAGTGCCAACGCCTCCCTGGAAACAGGAGGCCCGGCAAAACAGGCGCAAGGATCAGGATGTACGTGAAGAACCCGAAGACATGTCCGCCCAGGGGAACAAGGTCGGCCCGGATGAAGCTCTCCTTCCACATCACGAGAAATGAGAACGCCAGATAAGCCGAGGTTCCCGCGGCAAAGGCTCGATCGGACACCGTGCGCCATACCCGCCACACGAAAACGAGGCAGACGAGCGCTAGGACGGACCCCCAGAAAAACAAAGGCCACGACTCGTCAAATCCCATGGCGTCGGCGTAACCTGAGGAGATCTCGAGGCTGCGCCGGATATACGGATAAAAATTGTCCAGGTCCTGGCCCGCGGCTATCCATGAGGCAACGACTGCAAATAGGTAGGCGCCCGCGAGCGCCCAGCTTCGTTTCCATGATCCCCGTCCAATCCAGCACGCCGTCGCCGCCAGCACCGCTGCCGACGAAATCACGAAATAAGTGAACTTGATCTGGGCCAGGAACCCGAGAACCAGCGTCCACGCCACAAGGCGGACAATGGAGGCATCCCGCCGCATCAGCGCGGCGATCGCGATCAGCGCAATCAGGACAAAATAGACGGTGTCCAGGAAGAGCCAGTGGAACGCAAGTAGGGATGCCACAAATGCGATTCGTCGCCATGGAACGAGCGAGCGCGTGAGCGTCACCAGGGCGAGGGCGACAAGAAGATGACCGCCCACCTGCCAAATCAGGATCGGCACCGCCGCGACGCTGCCCAGGTCGGTCAGGCAGAACAGGAAGCCCCACGGGCCCCAGGTGAAGATGATGTCGCGACCAAATTGCAGCCCTTCGGAGTGGGCGTGGATGAGCATCACCTGCCAGGAGGCGTCCAGCCTTGGGTCGGCGCGCCCAAGGACGCTGAAAAGCGACAGCGCCACGGCCAGAGTCATCACCACCGTTTCCACAATGTGGAACCTGCCGGGGCCGGGGGTTTCTCCGCGGATTGACGGAGACGCAAAAGCATCCATCAATTGGAGTTAGCATGAACCCACCCGTCAGGCCAGCTGAACATGGTCCACGCCAAAAAACGCAGCCAAAATGGCCGTGAACGCCTCCCCCGCCGTCACGGTCTCGGTGGTCGTTCCGGTCTATAACGAGATATCCACGGTGCGGGAGGCGCTGGACGCCCTCGTGGCCAAGCGTATACCCGGCTACGAGCTGAATTTGATCATAATCGAGAGCAACTCGACGGATGGATCACGGGACGTCGTCCTGGGCTACAGGGGCCTCCCGAGGGTGACGCTCATTCTTGAGGAGACCGCGAAGGGAAAGGGCCATGCCGTGCGGGCGGGCCTCATGGCTGCGACCGGAGAGATCGTCATGATTCAGGACGCGGACCTTGAGTACGATCTCGGCGACTACGAGAAGCTGCTCGCGCCGATTGCCTCCGGCGAACATGCGTTCGTGCTGGGTTCGCGCCATTCAAACGAGCAGGGCTGGGCCATCAGGAAGTTCACGGAACAGAGGGCGCGCGCGGCCGTCCTCAACCTGGCTCACTGGACGTTCACGTTTATGATCAATGCGGCGCTCGGTGTCTGGCTCACGGATCCCTTCACCATGTACAAGGTCTTCCGCCGAGACTGCATCAAGGGCCTCAAGTTCGAGTGCAACCGGTTCGATTTTGACTGGGAGCTCCTCATCAAGCTCGTGCGGAAGGGCTATCGCCCCGTGGAGATCCCTGTCTCCTACCGGTCCCGCTCATTCGCGGAAGGCAAAAAGGTCTCGATGTTCCGGGACCCGGTGACCTGGATGGTCGCCCTCGTAAAGTACCGCTTTCAACCGCTATGACGATCGGGCATATTCGAAGCGCATGAGCAAAACCCTCCTTGTCACCGGATCCTCCGGACTTATCGGCTCCGAAGTGTGCCAGTTCTTCACCAATGAACTCGGATATCGCGTCCATGGCATCGACAACAACCAGCGCGCGGTGTTCTTCGGGCCTCCAGGCGACACGCGTTGGAACCAGGATCGCCTGACCCGGGAATTACCCGGATTTGAGCACCACGAGCTGGATATCCGCGACCGGGCCGGGGTCCTCGGCCTCATGAAGACACTCAAGCCCTCAGTCATTGTCCACGCGGCCGCCCAGCCGAGTCATGACAAGGCAGCGGACTTCCCGTTCGATGACTTCGACACCAATGCGGTCGGCACGATGAATCTCCTGGAGTCCGCCAGGCTCTGCTGCCCCGAGTCCCCCTTTGTGCACATGAGCACAAACAAGGTCTACGGCGACGCGCCGAACAGGATTGCCCTGAAGGAATTGCCGACACGCTGGGACTACGCAGATCCGGCGTATGCGAACGGAATCCCGGAGACATTCACGATCGACCAATCGACGCACTCACTTTTCGGAGCGTCAAAGCTCGCGGGCGACGCCATGGTCCAGGAATACGGACGATACTTCAACATGCCGACCTGCTCGCTGCGCGGCGGATGCCTGACGGGCCCCAACCACTCAGGCGTGGAGCTTCATGGGTTCCTGAGCTACCTCGTCAAATGCAACCTGGAGGGGCGTGAATACAAGGTCTTCGGGTACAAGGGCAAGCAGGTCCGGGACAACATCCACTCGCTCGACGTCGCCCGCTTCATGGCGGCCTTTGTCGAAGCGCCGAGGCCCGGTGAGGTCTACAACCTGGGAGGCGGCAAGGCGAACAGCACTTCGATCCTTGAAGCCTTCAGGCTAACCGAATCCCTAACCGGCAAAGCCCAGATCCACTCCTACGTCGACAAGAACAGGATCGGAGACCATATCTGCTATTATTCGAACCTCGAAAAGATTCGCAACCATTTCCCCAGGTGGGATATTACGCAATCATTGGCTGAGACCGTCCGCCAGATCGTTGAATCCTGGAAGCGGAGACCGCGAGTTTGACGAATCCTTGCGGATCCGGTAGCGTCTCAATCAGTTGATGAACCCACGCAAAGAAGGTTTTGCCAGCTTTGTCCGCATCCTGCGAATTCCTGCGCTGGCCGCATTAGGCTGCGCCTGCACATTGTTCGCCGAGAACACGCTGGTCGCTGACTCCCCTTTCGCGCCGGCTGGAGCAATGGCAAGTGTCGGGAACTCGCCGGCTGAAGCCTATGAGCTGGCCGGCTCATCCGTCCAGGGCGGCGCCGTATCCGTGTGCATTTTTGAGCGCCAGAAGAAGCACAGCCAGTGGATACCCGTCGGAGGTGACGTCGATGGCGTCCACGTCATCAGTTACGACGCTTCCCATGACGTGGCCATCGTGACGATTTCCGGCTCAAGGAAAGAGCTTTCCATGCGCAAATCCGTGGTTGCCTCGACCAATGCGTCGCCCGCAGGCAGGACGCCGATCGCCATCGGCGGCCCCATAGATATGCCTGTCCCGATCGCCTCCGCCCCGAACCAAACGGGTCCGACTGCGATACAGGACCAAAAGGAGGCGCGCATGCTTGTCAGCGACCTTCTCGAGATCGGAGTGCAGCAGCGCAAAGCCTACCAAGATGCGAAGCTGAAGGCCGCGCAGGGTTCGCCCCCTCAGCAGGGAAACTAGAACCGAAAAGGGCGTGCGAATCCTTATCTCCGGCATCTGCGGTTTTGCGGGAAGCGCGATCGCCCGCCAGCTCGCAGCCCAGGGACAGGGATATGAGATCTCGGGACTGGATAATTTCATACGGCCGGGCAGCGAGGGGAATCGTGAGGAACTCAAGCGGCTCGGGATCAAGCTCGTGCATGGCGACGTCCGGGCCGCGAGCGACATTGACGCCCTCGGGCCCTGCGACTGGGTGATCGACGCCTCGGCGAATCCGAGCGTGCTGGCGGGAGTCGACGGCATGTCGAGCTCGCGGCAGGTGGTCGAGCACAACCTGGGAGGGACCATAAATCTCCTCGAACTCTGCAAGAAGAACCATGCGGGGTTCATTCTCCTCAGCACGAGCCGCGTCTACAGCATCGCCCCCCTTGCCGCCCTGCCAGTCGTCGTGGCCGACGGGGCCTTTCACCCCAGCGAGACGGATCTGCCGGCGGGTATCGGACCGCTCGGTGTCTCAGAGTCATTCGCGACATCCGCTCCAATTTCGCTTTACGGCGCAACCAAGCTCGCCAGCGAGGCCTTGGCGCTCGAATACGGCCATACTTTTGATCTGCCCGTCTTCATTAACCGCTGCGGCGTCCTCGCGGGGGCCGGCCAGTTCGGCCGGCCCGACCAGGGAATCTTCAGTTACTGGATTAACAGCCACCTTCGCCGAAGGTCCCTGCGGTACATTGGGTTCGGGGGTTCGGGCCACCAGGTGCGCGACTGCCTTCATCCGAATGACCTCACCCCGCTTCTCACGGCGCAACTGGCGGCGCCGACGACCGAGGCCGCCGACCGGATCGTGAATCTCGGTGGCGGCGTCGCATCAGCGACGTCGCTTCGCCAGCTGACCGACTGGTGCGACGAGCGGTTCGGTTCCCACCCCGTCGCGCACGATCCCGCCATGCGAAAGTTCGACGTCCCCTGGATCGTCCTCGATGCATCGAAGGCGGGGAAAGTCTGGGGCTGGAAGCCGAAGACGCCGGTTCTTGCGATCCTTGAGGAGATTTCGGCGCACGCGGGCACCCACCCCGGCTGGCTGGAGCTTTCCGCGCCGCTCTGATGAGCCTCAATTTGTTCTCGGTCGTCGTTCCCGCCCGCGATGAGGCGGAATCGCTGCCCCCGACATTAAGGGCGATCCACGCTGAATTCGTGCGGGAGGCTGTTCCGCACGAGATCATCGTTGTGGACGATGGGAGTCGTGACGCGACATGGGCCGTATTGCAGGCGCTCAAGTCCGAGCTGCCGACGCTCGTCCCCGTGCAGAATCCCGGCCTGAACGGATTTGGCCGCGCCGTGGTCCATGGCTTCGGCCACACCAAGGGTGATGCGGTGGTCATCATGATGGCCGACGCCTCCGACGCGCCCGCGGACGCAGTCAAATACTGGCGTCTGCTGTGCGAGGGCCACGAATGCGTCTTTGGAAGCCGCTTCATACGCGGCGGCGACGTCGTGGACTATCCGGGTCTCAAGCTTTTCGTGAACCGCCTGGCGAACCTCTTTATCCGGGTGATGTTCAATATCCGGCTCAACGATACGACGAATGCATTCAAGGCCTACCGTCGCAGCGTCATCGACGGCTGCCGTCCCTTCATGGCCCCGCATTTCAACCTGACCGTAGAACTCCCCCTGAAAGCGATCGTTAGGGGCTACACCTGGACCGTGATTCCGATCTCGTGGCGAAACCGCAAGCACGGGGTCGCCAAGCTGAAGATCAAGGAGATGGGGAGCCGCTATTTTTTCATCTGCATGTACGTCTGGCTTGAGAAGTACTTCAGCCGGGGCGATTACCGCAGGGGTTGAAAAACCCGACAACGTTCGATTGGCTTACTTCCTCTCTCACCGATGATTTATCTACTCGGAGGTTCAGGATACGTGGGACAAGCCTACCAATCCCTTTTAGTGCGGAAAGGCATGGCTTTCCGCAACCTGCGACGATCCGAAGTCGACTACACGGATGCCGCGACGCTCCGATCCACGTTTCTGGCCGACAAACCCGAATTCGTGATCAATGCCGCGGGGTACACGGGAAAGCCGAACGTGGACGCCTGCGAGCTCCACAAGGCCGAGTGCCTGCTGGGGAATGCGGTGCTGCCAGGAATTGTCGCGCAGGCGTGCGAGGACGCGGGCGTGCCATGGGGGCATGTTTCCTCGGGCTGCATTTTCAGCGGCGACGGGCCGGGCGAAAACGGCTTCACGGAGAGGGACGAACCGAACTTCACGTTTCGGTCAAACCATTGCTCCTTCTACAGCGGCACCAAGGGACTCGGCGAAGAGGTCCTTGCCGGCCACCCGAATGTCTTCGTGTGGCGCCTGCGCATCCCGTTCGACGGCGTCGAGAACTCGCGCAACTACCTGACAAAGCTCATGCGCTACCCGAGGCTCCTCGAGGCGACGAACTCGATCTCCGAGCTCGATGAGTTTGTCGAGGCCACCCTCGCCTGCTGGACGAAGCGCGTGCCGTTCGGCACCTACAATGTCACCAACCCCGGCAAGGTGACGACACGCGAGGTGATCGAACTCATCCGCCAGTCGGGGGTGTGCAAAAAGGAATTCTCGTTCTTCTCGAGTGAGGACGAATTCATGAGGACCGCCGCGAAGGCCCCGCGGTCGAACTGCGTGATGGATTCGTCGAAACTGGCGGCGGTCGGCATTGAGCTCACTCCCGTGCGCGAGGCAATCGTGCGCGACCTGAAGGGCTGGAAGAAGGCCGCCTAGCGCCCCCCATGAACATTCTCGTCACCGGCGGCTGCGGGTTTATCGGAAGCAACTATGTCCGGCAGTTCCTGCTTGAAGGGCCGTCCGGCGTATCCCGGATCGTCAATCTGGATAAGCTCACATACGCGGGAAACCCGGCCAATCTTGCGGACCTGGCCGGCGACAGCCGGTATTCCTTTGTCCACGGGGATATCGGCGACGAAACGCTCGTCTCCGGGCTGCTCTCCAAGCACGGCATCGGCGCGGTCGTCAATTTCGCCGCGGAGAGCCATGTCGACCGCTCGATCGACTCGCCCGAGCCCTTCGTTCAGACGAATGTTGTCGGGACGCTGCGGCTCCTCAACGCCTCGAAGAGGCACTGGGCCGGACTGCCGGGCGCCGGAAGGGATTCGTTCCGGTTCCTGCATGTGTCAACGGACGAGGTGTATGGGACGTTGGGACCCAAGGAGCCCGCCTTCACTGAGGAGACGCCCTTCGCGCCAAACTCACCGTATGCCGCCTCCAAGGCGGCGAGCGACCACCTGGTGCGCTCCTACCAGCACACGTTCGGCCTCCCGACACTGACCACGAACTGCTCAAACAATTACGGGCCCTTCCATTTTCCGGAAAAGCTGTTCCCCCTCGTGATTCTGAACGCTCTCGAGGGCAGGCCGCTTCCGGTCTACGGAGACGGCCTGCAAATCCGCGACTGGCTCTATGTGGGCGACCATTGCCGGGCCATCTCCCTCGTGCTACAGGGCGGCAGGCCCGGCGAAACCTACAATGTGGGTGGCCTCAACGAATGGGCGAACCTCGACGTCGTGAAGCTCATCTGCACCTTCCTTGACGCCCGGGTGCCGCGAAAGGACGGGCAACCGTATTCCGCTCAGATCGAGTTCGTCGCCGACAGGCCGGGGCACGACCGGCGTTATGCGATCGACTGTGCAAAGATCCAGCGCGAGCTAGGGTGGCGGCCATTCGAGACATTTGAGACGGGCTTGGCGAAGACCGTGGACTGGTTCATTGCCAACCGGGCCTGGTGCGCGGAGATAACCTTGAAACGCTACGCGCGGGAGCGCCTCGGCAAGACGGCCTGAGAGGCGTCCGGAATCCCACTATGAAACGCAAAGGCATCATCCTCGCAGGCGGCTCGGGCACACGGCTTTACCCGCTGACGATCGCGGTCAGCAAGCAGCTGATGCCCGTGTATGACAAGCCGATGGTGTACTACCCTCTCTCGGCCCTGATGCTCGCTGGGATCCGGGAGGTCCTTGTCATATCGACGCCGCAGGACCTTCCCCTCTTCAAGCGGCTTCTTGGGAGCGGCTCCGACCTCGGGATGACGCTGGACTATGCCGAGCAGCCAAGCCCCGACGGACTGGCGCAGGCGTTTATAATCGGGGAGAAATTCCTGGGCGGGTCGCCGAGCACGCTCATCCTCGGCGACAACCTTTTCTACGGGCACGACCTCGTGAAAGCGTTTTCGGCCGCGGATGCACGGCCGGCCGGCGCCACGATCTTCGGCTACCAGGTCGCGAATCCTTCTGAGTACGGAGTGGTCGAATTTGCAAAGGATGGCCGAGTGCTTTCGCTTGAGGAAAAGCCGGCAAAGCCAAAGTCGCAGTTCGCCATTCCGGGCGTCTACTTTTACGATGGCGAGGTTTGCGCCTATGCGCACCGCCTCAGGCCCTCGAAAAGGGGCGAGCTCGAAATCACGGACTTGAACCGGCTTTATCTCGACGCTGGCCTCCTCCATGCCGAGATCCTCGGCCGTGGCACGGCGTGGCTCGACACGGGCACCCACGACTCGCTCCTCGAGGCCGCCCAGTTTGTCCACGTTATCGAGAACAGGCAGGGACTGAAGATCGCCTGCCTGGAGGAGATCGCGTGGCGCCAGGGCTGGATCGACAACGGAAAGCTGGAGGCGAATATCGCGAAGCTCGGCAAGTCCAGCTACGCCCAATACCTGCGCAGGCTGCTCTCCGGCCAGTAGGAGGCCGGAACCCGTGGCAACGAGGACCCCCGGCTCGCCTCGAATAAGCGTTGTCACGCCGCTGTTCAATTGCCTGGCCTCCACCCAGGAAATGGTCGCTAGCCTGCGAAAATCGATGCCTCGCGGCCTGACCTACGAGATCATCCTGGTTGATGACGGCAGCACCGATGGCACCCGCGAGTGGCTGGCCGGCCTTGGGGAGCCTTTCCGCGTCATCCTCAACGAGCGCAACATGGGCTTTGGTGTTTCCACAAACCGCGGTGCCGCCGTCGCGCGCGGCGAAGTCCTCGCGCTGCTCAACAATGACCTGATCCTCGCACCTGGCTGGCTCCAGCCCATGTTGGGCGCACTCGGGTCCTATGGCCGCGGTGCGGGGATCGTGGGAAACGTCCAGCTCAACGCGGCCACGCTCGAAATCGACCATGCGGGGATATGGATCAACCTGATAGGGAAGCCGGAACACGACCGCAGGAAACCCCGGATCGCCTCGCTCTTGTTTCACCCGGCGCCAAGCGTGTTCGCCGTAACCGGGGCATGCGTGCTGGTGCGCGCGGACACCTGGCGCCACCTCGGGGGTTTTGATGAGGGGTACATTAACGGGTGCGAGGATGTGGACCTGTGTCTGCGTGCGCGCGAAGCCGGCCTTGCGAACGTCGTCGCCCTTCGAAGCCGCGTCCTTCACCACGTGAGCTCCTCGCCCGGGCGCAACCTGCGAAACGAGGAGAACACGAGGCGCCTTGTCCTTCGATGGCGAAACGAGCTCGCCATGGCGGCCATGCGCCTTTGGACGCGGGTTCATTTTTCCAGGATACTGCCGGAGCCCCGCGAGTTTCCGGACACGGCCGAAGCCCTGCACATGGCGCTCTATATTCTCCACCTGAGCAACATTCCACCCCAGGTTGCGGTCGCCGCAATGGACGTCGCGATCGATAGGGAGCTCGCCCGCTGGCACGAAATGTTCTCCGATTGAGCATGTCCACGTTTCAGCACGCCCCTCCATTCGGCGGCGCCTTTGCCCGGCGCTTCACCCGGTATTCGGGGCTGTACTTCGACGAGTTCGCAACTGATTCGGCGTGGATTCGTGAAAACGCCGTCATTCGGCTGCCCCCGATGTCCGATGTCGGCACGGTTGTCCTGAAAGGCGAATTTCGCGCCTTTCCCCGAGCACGGGGCCCGGAGAAGGGCTTTCCGACATTGGAGGTTTTCGTGGATGGCATGAGTGTCGCCAGGGTCTCTTCCCAGCACCCAGGGCCCTGGGAGGCCCGGTTCACGCCTGAGAAAGCCCCCGCCCAAAAGGGCTCGGTCGTTTACCTTGTCCTTCACGGCGTCGGTTTTGCGAACGCCCTGGCGTGGCTGGGCCGCGTCACCAAGCTGGGACCGCTTCAGCGCTACCGCGCCCAGAACAGGAACCGCCAGCTCAGGCTCCTCACCATTGAATCCGACGCGGGCGAGCGCATTTACGACTTCTCACGGCGGGAGAGTCCCTACTCGACCGCGTTCGCGCGGTCCCACTCGCGCACCGGGATGAACGTGGTCGGGTTCCTGACGGCGGACCTCGGAATCGGCGAGTCTGCCCGCTGCATGGTGCGCGCAGCCGACGCGGCCTCGATCCCGATCGCCCTTGTCCCCCTGAAGCTCAACTGCAGGAACAGGCTCGGGGACCTCACCTATCAGGGCCGCCTGCAGGAATCGAATCCCTACGGAGCCAACGTGTTTCACATCGACCCGCCGGTGGCCCGCGACATCGACCATCACCATGGGATCGAATTCAGGAAGAACAAATACAACATCGGGTATTTTGCCTGGGAGCTCCCCGATTTCCCGGACGCTTGGATGCCGTCGCTGGACTACTTTGACGAGGTCTGGTGCCCGAGCAACTTCGTCCGGGACTCGATAGCCTTAAAGGCGCTTTACCCCGTCCTCACCATGGCGCACTCGATCGGCTTCCAGCGCCCGGCCTCAGACACGGCGACGCTCCGCGCGCGATTCGGCCTTTCGGCCGACCGCTTCCTCTTCCTGACCCTCTTCGACCTGAACTCGTATACGGCCCGAAAGAACCCACGCGCCGTCATTGAGGCGTTCCGGAGTTCCGGCCTCGCCGGCAAGGCGTCCCTGGTGATCAAAGTTCAGAATGCGGACGCGAATCCGTCGGACTTTGCCGCATTGCACGAGGCCATTCGAGACCTTCCCGGGACCGAAATCATCAGCGCGACGCTGTCGCGTTCAGACGTGTACGCGCTTGAGGCCGCCTGCGACTGCTTTGTGTCGCTGCACAGGTCCGAGGGGTTCGGGTTGGCGGTCGCCGAGTGCATGTACCTCGGGAAGCCGGTCATTTCGACAGATTGGTCAGCACCTTCGGAGTTCCTCAACCGGGACAACGGCTATCCGGTGGGCTATTCCCTCGTCCAGCTGACGGAGAACCACGGTCCCTACGGCCGAGGCGCGAGCTGGGCGGAAGCCGATGTTGGCCATGCCTCCGAACTCATGCGGAAGGTCGTTTCGGATCCCGCCGGCGCATCGCGCATGGGCGCCGCCGCAAGGCGGACCATAGAGGAGCGTTTCTCGCCCGAGGTCATAGGCGCCCGCTACCGACGCAGGCTGGAGGCGATAGCGTGCCTTTGACGCCTTAGGCGGACGGGGTGCCAGCCATTTCCTTGGCGATGCCCTCGCGGCGAAAATATACGAATCCCAGCGCCAATCCGACCAGCCCAACCCCGACCCCGAAGAGGACGAGGGTTGTCGAAAGTCCTCGGGGCCAGTATTCGAACCTCACGTCGTATGTGCCGGCCGCGTCGACGTAGATTCCCTTGAATGCATGGTTGACCCGAACGTAAGGGACCGGCTTTCCATTCAGCGTCGCCCGGAAATTGTCCTTCTCGTAGGCCTCGGTAAGAACGATGAACCCCGGGCCGCTCGACGAGACTGTGAACGAGGTCGTATTGGTCGTGAGCTTGTAGTTGATGGCTGCGCTGATCTTTCGGGTGGCGAGGTCGCCCGAAACCCTGGGAGCCGGGTTCAGGTTCACCCAATCCACGTCCTGGATCGCCGCGAACGGCCTGCCGTCGCCTGCCTTGACCCAGGAGCAATACTGGCCGACGTCGGTGTAGACGGCCGCCCCGTCCGTAAAAAATGCGCGGGGCCACACCGTCTTGCTCTCATAGGCATCCATGTCCGAGGAGAATATCTCTGTGACCTCATTTCCCGGCCGTTTCTGGCCCATGTGATATCCGACGTAGAACCGCACATTGAGCAGATCGAACACCGTCTTGAATTTCGCGACCTCGGGCGGCTCAACAATGTAGCGCCAGTCCCAGATGCGGGTGATTCCCGACGTGTCCATGAACTCGCGGTAATAAGGGTTCATCAGCGCGTCCGGCCCCGAGATGCCCTCGATTCCATAGACAATGGACCAACCCGGTAGAAGGTCGTTGTGAAAGCCTATGACGCGGACGGGCTCGTCCCTGCGGGCGAGTATGGCGTTCAGGGTCGGCGACTCCTCAAAGAGTCTCGTGCGGTTCGCGGGCGTGACGATGTAGTCCGAAAACCCCTCCCCAATTTGAAACGCCTCGCGCCAGTGGAAGGCGCCAAAGGCGACCAGGGCGCAGACGAGGAACGCGGGCGTGGGGGCCCCCCTGCGACGGATTCCATGCAGGGCCGCGAGAAACACCGCCGCGCCGGCAACAAGGCTCCAGCCGTAACCGTGGATAAAGGAGTCGAGCTTGATGTTCCTTCCCCACGTGTAGGCAGCGAACGAGCTTCTTAGGACTGTTTGGGCCGTTCCAAGATAGGTTCCGAAGAGCATCACCACGAGGACAACGACAAAAATGGCCTCGCGCCTACCGTCGCTCGTGCCCAGGCGGTCCCAGGCCTCGCGCCAGCCAAAACCCGAAAGCACGGTAAAGATGACGACGAGGGCGCACGAGAAGGAATTGTCTATGTGCAGGATGTTTCCCAGTAAGGGAACGCGCGCGATGAGTGCTGGCGGAATCACGCCGAAAACGAGCGCAAGCGCAGGGGCGCTCGCCAGAAGAAGCCCCACTGCGCCCGGGCTCGCAAGAAGCGAGCGCCAGCGCACAAAGGCCCAGAGGAGGCCTATGAGCACAAAGAAATTGGCGGACGGGTTGACCACGCCAGATTCAAACTGGAATGGCCGGTAGAACGCCTCGTCGAAGAGTCCAATGAACATTCCCGGCTCTATCTGAAACGCCTGGGGGACGTTGTAGCTTGTATAGGACACCTTCAGCGCCCGGAAGAACGTGTACCACACCGGGGAGCCGACCAGGGCGAAGACGCCGCCTGCGGCCGCGAGCGCTCCGAGTAGTTTCAACTTCCCGCGCATCGGCCGATCGCTTGCCAGCAATAGGCAAAACCCCGCTAGATTCATCATGATCAGGAGCACATAGGCCTCCTTGCCTGTGCCGCTGTTCATCTCGGTCCAGTTGGCGCCAATGAGCGCCACCAGCCAGACAACGAGGCTTCGGGAAGAGCGGGCGTCCAGACAGCGAATCCAGCAGTAAAGGATCCACGGTGAGTAGCAGAAGCTGAAGACCGCGGGATGGTTGATCCGGAAGACGAAGAAACCCATGAACGCGGAGGACGCGGCGGTCAGGAGCGCGCTCGGCAAGTGGTGGAAAAGCCGCCAGGCGCAAAGGCCGATGCCGCAGGCAAAGAGCCATTTCGCAAGGAGGAACTTTAGGTCCCATGCCCACGAGGCGCCGTCAGCGAGAATGGGGATAAGATGGAGAGGATCGCCGAAACAGGATTGCCCCTGTCCCAGAAGGGGCAGGCCGGAGGAGTCGTAGCGATTCCAGAGCGGCAGTTCCCCTTCGTGAAGGACGGCCTGGCGCTCGATCTTGGAAAGGGGAAGGTGGTGCCACAGGAGCGCGGCGACATCGGCCTTGTGGGCATCGCCCACTTCCCCACTCTGCAGGCCTGGAAGCCACGGACTCTGTCCGTAAAGGAGTGCGACCCCATAATTGGGGGACACGAAGCTCTTTCCCGCGAAGATGACCGGGTAGTTGGCAACCACTGTCCCAAGGAGAGCCGCCCCGGCGAGCGCCCGCCCAGGCGACGCGCAGGCAGCCTTCCAGAGGGACCGCGCGTTCCCTTTCAGCTGGAGGCTTTCCGATTGCCAGGCCCAGCCAATGAGGAGGATGACCACGATGGATAGAGCGAAGACCGCGGCAATCTCCCGCCAGACGGGCGGCTTCGGGATCGTGAAGGGCGCCGAAAGGCTGATGACCATGCGGGGGTCGGTTGCGCCCGGTTCCATCTCGACTCTGAAATTGCCCTCGCCGGAGATGACCGATTTGATCTCGTGGGCCGCACGGAACTGCGCGGGAGCAAACGAAAGGAAGGTCCGCCCCGAACCGTCGACGATCCGGGCCCCGCTGAAGGTCATTCGGGCGTCCCTGTCCAAAGGATCGAACCTCAAGGCCTGGTAGGTTCCGTACGGAAGCGCAAAACGCAGGACCCCCGGCTCTCCCGCCACGATTGGTTGAAGCACCGAATCCGGCTCGTTGGCACCGCGGCCGATGTCGTAGTAGAGTTGAACCAAGCCCGGCTCGTTGGACTGGACCGCAATCTCAAAAAAATAGGAGCTGCTCCTCGCGCGAGACCACGGCTGGAACGGCAGCACAGCCGCGACGGAGAAGAACAAGCAGGCAAGTACACTTGGAAGGTCCAGGCCGCGATGTTTCATTCAGGATACGCTAGCTAAACGCCGGCAATGGCTTGCGCAATAAGTATAGTGGGGCCCATGACTTCAGCCGTCTCTCTTTCGCGCGGAGGAGACTGTCGCTGGCGCCGGTAAGATTGAACTCATCGCCGGCCCACCGGCCTCCCTGTTTCCGCGAATCTGTAAGCGCAGCCCAAATGGCGTCGCCCGGCGCACGAGTGTCCCAGTGCCGCAGCAACTGCCGGAACTCGATCGAGGATCAGAACGCTACGTAGATGAACGGCTTACTAGGGAGCCCGAACCTATAAAGTACATAATCCATTATGAGCGCTATCAGCAGTCCAAGAACAAAGGAAATCACATGGCGGCCAGTTCCGGTCAGCTTGTCGGTGAACCAGGCCCTCAATTTCAGAAATGTTTGATGGCTCCTAGACATGTTTCATCGCTGCAAATACTGCAGTTTCACGGCAATCGCCCGGATTTTTATGGCGACAGCAGCCGCGAGCTTCTCTCCTCCGGAACTTGTCAAGTGACTGCGGTCCCCGTAGTCCTCCGCGGAAAAATCCAGGCCGTAAGCCATCGATTCGTACCGCAGGCGTTCAAGCCCAGCAAGAGTGTCCCTGATGGCGAGCTCGTCGCGTTCCCGTATCTCAGGATCGACCTGCGATGTGTAGTAAGGGCTGTTTCGGCCAATGAGAATCAAGGTTCGCGGTCTCATCAGGTCGGGAAACTCATCTCGGGCCCCGAGGATGAAATTTCGGTACGCTACCCTGCTGCGGGTCCATGATTTGTCCGCATTTCTTTTATAAAAGGTCTCCGTTGCCCTGCGGGTCAAATCAAGTTCGGCGGCCGCGATCTCGGGCGTTAAGCGGGATTCAAACGAAGTTGCGTCAAAGTCGTTTTCATTGTCCTCGAAACGGTCACGAGGCCAGTGCGCCGCGGGATCGTGCGGCATCATGGGCGTGCCGAACGTGAAAAAGTGCGTGTAGGACCACCAATTCCACAAATTGTGATAATAAAGCCAGCTGTCGATAATGCCTCCTATTTCGAGATCCGCCTGGTGGTATTTGTGGTAGTCAACGCTCTTGAACAAATCCGAAAGGGCATCGGACCGCGGTTTCCACGGCAGAAGAAATCCCTTGTAGTATGCGTCGAACAAAACGAACCGGTACGTTTCGGTGCCGATCGGGCCCGATGACGGGAATGCGCTTTGATTCGCGACGTATATCTGCCTGGGAAATTCATTCCTCAGGGTCTCGGCCACCAAGGCGCCCCCGTCATTTGGGAGCGCCCCCCTCATAGCCAGATTCACGACCGCATAACCGTCTCCGAGTTGGTCCTGCAGCTTGCGGGTCCACATCTTGTCCGCCGGCTGGCCCACGCCGAGCAGGACCGAATTGCCGCCCACGATCACGAGCACCTGGTCCGGCCTGCATCTCGAGCGGACAATCGCGCGCATTTCCTCGACGGTCGGTTCGTAAAGCGCCTCCGGAGAGATCATCGGATGGAAGCGTGTGAAATTTTTGTGCCAGTCCACGTTGCCGAGGTGCCGACCCTCCCATGCCAGGAAAGCGAGCCCGGTTGCCAGTCCGAGCAACAGGGTCAGGGGACTGAGAATCCTCGCCGGCTTGGCCATCTCTCCGGTGATGTTCATTGGGCGAAAAGGAGCTTAGCCATCTTCCACGCGACCGGGACGGGATAGAAAAATGCCAGCCAACCCAGCCAGACGAAAAGCTGTGTTAAGAACCAGCCTACGAGGGGCTCCTTCCTCATTCCCTTCTCGAGGAGCGGGCCTGCGATCGGGATGGACGTGTAGGAAGAGCATATGCCAAGGCCCGCTCCGTGATAAAGCCCCCAGACAACGAAATTCCAAGCCGGCCCATGCCAAAGTCCGATTAACGCGAACGCGATGAACCCGTTGAAAACCCTTCGGACTGCCCCAAGTCGATTTCCACCGAGCGGAATGTATATGTAATCGCGGACCCAGCTGGTGAGCGACATGTGCCACCTCTGCCAGAAATCGCGGATGTTTCCGGCGAGGTAAGGCCAGTTGAAGTTCTCGGGAAGCCGGACACCCAGAAGCTGCGCAGTGCCGATTGCAATGTCGGAATAACCCGAAAAATCCATCAATATCCGGAAGGAGATGGCCGCGAGGAAAACCCACCGATCGCCAAGGCTCAATGACGCGAAATCCGGAAAGTTGGTCGTCACATAGAACGTGAGATTGTCGGCGATCACGACCTTCTTGAAAAAGCCGACGGCTATCCTAAACAGGCCGTTTGAAATGTTCCCGAGTTGGAAGCGCTGGCTCCCCTCGCCAAGGCTGGCCAGGAACTGCGGGTATCGCTTGATGGGGCCGGCGACCAGCGACGGGAAGAATATTGCGAAAAGAAGAAACTTGAGCGGGGACCGTATGGGTTTCCCTCCCCTCCTCACCTCGAATAGGTAGTGGACAAACTCAAAGGTGAAAAAACTGATCCCCAGCGGAGGAAGCGACGGAAGAATCGAATTTGTCGACTGCGAGAACTGGACCGCAAACGCGGGGCTGAGCGGCTCCACGGCCGCGTGGATGATAAACAAAGCGTACTTGTAAAAGCAAAGTGTGCCCACACAGAGGGCCATTGCCGCGCCGCAGGCCCATCGGGATCCATTTCGGGCCGCCAAGTACGTAACGATCATCAGAACGATGATGGGAGCCATCCCCGCCGGACCCGCGAAGTGAAAATGGAAAACCAGGCACGCGAGCCCGAGGAACCACAGGCGCGGGGCCTGCCGTGGCAACAGCCAGTATATTGCGACGACAAGTATCGCAAAAACTTGAAACCAGTATGTGGCAAAAATCACGCTGGAGTCCCAAGACGCCAAACCATAGCCCCAGCGCGGCAAGCAAGGTTAAGTGCGAATGGCTTCAAGTGATTTGCGCGAATGGACGAGACCAGACGATCGTTTCAGGCTTTTACTCTGATGACAATTCGTCGCGCAAATACCGCTTGCTGGATATAATTTTGGCGCATTGAGCCGAAACTCCCCGGGCGAACGCCGTTTTTCTACGCGCCCGAACCTGAGAGAGTGTAGGTCCGACAATTGTGTCGGATCAGGCGGATATCCCGCCGAGACGGGGGCGTTGTCGCCGACTCATGGCGAAACGCCGCCCTGCCGAGCAATATCCTTAAGTTACCGTCTTCCCTTCAGATCGATCTCGAGGTCCCTGACCATGAAGGTCAGCCTCCGACGGTCGTCGGGGCCCGGGAAAGCGGCAGGCCGGTCGCTGCGGAAAAAGATGACCGTGTCCCCGGGAGCGAGAACAAGTCCGGGGAGGGTCACCGACCTCACCTCGGCGGGTTTCAGGGTCCCCTGCCAGACGACCTTGTCCCCGAGCATGACGATGGCGGCGCGCCCGTCGACCGCCCTGACCTTGAACCTGATATCGGCGACGACCCCAAAGAGCTGGGGGTTGCGCAGCGCCACCGAGCTGTCGCCCATGCTCCACCTGAAGTAATCCCAGCGGGACTTCTCCGGCTTCCACCAGTTATGGGGGCCGAAGACCGCCTCGACGGCCTTTCCGCTCTTGGCATTCACAATGAGTTCCTTTGGACCCTCGACGACGTAGCTCTCCCTTCCGGGAGGCTTGAGCAGGTCTTCCGACGCAAAGATCCCGAGGTTGCCGAGAACCAACAGGAGGGGCCACCAGCCCTTCCGCGGAACGCTCACGTTGAAGGCAAGCGTCATGGGAAGCAGCACCCGGGCGGCCGCCGACGGGTAGTGCTCCCACACCGCATCTCCCAGGAACATCATGAGGACGGCATAGCAAGCCCCGACGCGCCACCAGGGATCGCGCCACCGCATCCGGAATGTGAAGAAGAAGAACTGCGCCAGGATACCGACGAGGGCGAACGCGTCGAACTTCGTCACGGTGACAAACGGATATCGCCTTTCCGCGATGTAGCTCGAGACCGTGTCCTGGATCTTGTTCATCAGGCCCGCGAAGGGGAATGCAAAGTTGCGAGCGCCGATGTCGTCCCCTTGCCCAAGATGCAGGCGCAGGTAGAACATCCAAGCGGCAAGGGGGAACACAAGGATGGCCATGCGCGCCAGCCAAGGCACCCAAGTGCGCGGATTTCCGGGTTCAAGGGGCCGCAGGGCTGCCCCGCAAAGGATGCTCGTGTCCTTGCCAAGTCCGGAGATGCCCATGACGACCGCGCCCAGCCACTGGCGCTCAGTCTCGATAAGGGCCATGCCAATCGCGACCAGAAGGAGGCTCGGGCCGTCGAGGAGCGCCCCGCGGACGCTGAAGATGAGGCCAAATGAGAAAAGCGTCGCCGCCCATCTGAAGCAGTTGCCCCAGTTCACGGGGGGAAACCACCGCAGCAGGAGGGCCGCGAGCACGAACCAGCACACGATGTTCTGCACCGCGTAGATGTTCAGCACGAGGGCCGGCCGTCCCGCGCCCAGCGCCCATGCCGTCCAAAGAAACAGGATCCTTCGTGCCCTGTAGGGAAGGCTGTCGACCGCCTTCCTCAGCACCGGGTCCTTCAGGCGGGGATGCACCGCAATCTGGGCATACCACTGGGAATCATAGCCGGGGGACTCCGGCGCCTCGTAGTGGTTGGTCGCCTTGACCTCGGGAATGTAGCGGTTGTGCTCCATCGCCCCAAACTGGATCAGGTAGGTGAACCCCTGGCCTGGCAGGTAAAAGAAGGCCATGCTCCAGACAAAGAGCGCGACCGCGAGACCGCACGCGAGCCACCGGAGCGCATTGGCCCGTTCGTGTAGAAATGAATTGAGTCCAGACACCTAAAGAGGACAAACCACTCTCCCCGCCCTTCCAAAGCAAGTATGGATTTTCCCAACGCCCAAATGCCCACGGCGCTCCCCGCTTGGGGCCGCGCCCCGGCATTGCTCGCGGTCCTTGGCTTGGCGCTCTATGCCGTACTCCTGGCCCGGAATGAGGGCGCTGTGGCCGGCGGCTCCGACTCGTCGGGCTACATGAACCAGGCGCGGCTCTTGGCCGCCGGGAGCGTCCACGTCCAGCCCCGGACGATTCCGGGCCTGCCCTTCGCGGAGATGCCACCGTATTTCTACGTTCCGCTCGGGTTCAGGCCGGCTCCGAACGGAAATGGCATGGTGCCCACCTACCCGGCGGGTTTCTCGCTGTTTGTCGTGGCCCTGAGGCCCTTCACGGGCTGGCGCTACGCCGGCGACGTGGCGGCCATCCTCAATTCGCTGGGCGGATTGGCGGCGACCTATGCCCTTGGGATTATGCTGGGGCTTGGCCGCAAATGGTCGGTCCTGGGCGCGGCGATCGTGGCCGCCAGCCCATTGTATCTCCTCATGTCGCTCATGGCCATGAGCGACGTGCCCTCTCTCCTGTGGACGACGCTTGCCGTCCTCGCCGCATTGAAAAGCCGCGAGCGCCCGTCTTGGGCGCTGGCTGCGGGCGCTGCCTTCGCCGTCGATGTCCTCCTTCGGCCCACGAATGTCCTCGCGTTTCTTCCCGTCGGGATCGCACTCGGCCCTTCGCCCCGGCGCTGGCTCCTTTTGATACTCGGCGGCCTCCCGGGTGCGGTCTTCCTTGGCGCCTACACCCTGGCGGCGTACGGAAGCCTCGCGTCAACCGGCTATGGAGACACGACAGACGCCTTTGCCGCGCGGTTCGTGCCGCCAACCCTCATTCACGGCGCACTCTGGTTGCCGGCCCTCTTTACCCCTGTTGCAGCGCTCTGCCTAGGAATTCCCTGGGTGGGCTCCCTCTCCCGGCGCACCCGGTGGCTCCTCTGTTCCTGGATCCTGCCTTTTGCAGCGTTCTATTCGGCCTACCGCTTCACACATGAGACTTGGTGGTACCTTCGGTTCCTTCTCCCGGCGGTGCCCGCAATCGTTGTCGGATCGCTTCTGGTGCTGCGGAGCCTTTTCGCGCGCGCGCCCGGCCGCCATGTTTCTGACCTCGGTACGTTGGCGTTCGCCGCCTCTCTGGCGCTCGTCCTAGGCTGCTCCGAGGCCGTGAGCCACTATCTCCATCCCCTCAACGTTGGCAGAATGGAGCACCAGTATGAGCGCATCACGGACTGGATGGCTAAAAACATCCCTTCCGACGCCGTGTGCGTGACCATGCAGGCGAGCGGCGCGATGTTCTACTATACCCACTTCACTTTCATTCGCTGGGACTTCATCGGCCAGGGAAACCTCGGAAAGGTCGAGTCGGCCATCCGCAATTCCAAGCGGCCGCTCTACGCTGTTCTGTTTCCCTACGAGTACAACGAGGTGCATGTCCTTGAGAAAAAGGTTCCGGGCCATTGGAGCCAAGTCGGAATGGTCGGCGACGTGATGATAGCGCGCCGAGATTTCGAGCCGGCGAAATCCTGACCGCCGTGCCAGCGCCCTTCTTCCTCGACCTTTCCCACACGAGCCACACGCGGGCCCGCACGGGCGTCCAGCGGGTCTCGCGTGCGATCCACAGGGAACTGGCGGGAAAGTCCGCCGCCGTCTGCTTTGACCCGTACGAGGCGGCGTGGCGCCCGCTGGAACTCTGGGAGGAGCGAAACCTGGCGGCGGGGAACCCTGCCCGCGCCCGCGGAACCCGATGGCCGCTGGTGGCGCGGCTTCGCGGGAGGCTCAGGCGTGCGGCCGGCCGAACATCCCCCCTTGGAGGGTTGCCCCATGCCTCCGGAGGCATCATTGTGCCCGAGATCTTTTCCCCGGGTGTCGCAGCCGTTCTCCCCCGCCTGTTCGCATTTAACAGAGGCCCACGCGTCGCAGTGTTTCACGACGCGATCGCACTCCAGTTCCCGGAACACACGCCCCTCTCCACCTCAGCCCGGTTTCCAGGGTACATGCGGGACCTTCTGCAGTTTGACGGCGTGGCCGCCGTATCCGAGGCATCGCGCGATTGCCTTCTCGAATACTGGGCATGGCTCGGCGTTTCCAAGATCCCGCAGGTTGCCGCAATCTCGCTCGGCATCGACGCCCCAGCGTCCGTGCCGGGTCCCTGCGCCCGCGAAGAGGCCCCGATGGTTCTCTGCGTCGGGAGCATTGAGGGTCGCAAGAACCACGTCGCCCTGCTGGATGCCTGCGAGTCACTCTGGGCCACGGAGGTCCATTTCAAGCTGCGACTTGTCGGCCTGGCAAACAGCGAGACTGGGGGCGCAGCCCTGGAAAAGATCGATGGCCTCAGGGCGGCAGGCAGGCCGATCCACTACGACGGTCCCGCGACCGACGAGGCACTGGAGGCGGCCTACAGCGGGTGCGCCTTCACCGTCTATCCGAGCGTCGCGGAGGGATTCGGGTTGCCCGTCGCGGAGAGCCTCGTGCGCGGGAAGGCGTGCCTGTGCCGGATGGACGGCGCGATCGGAGAGATCGCCCGGGGCGGCGGGTGTATGGATATCGGGACGGCAGGGGCCGCGGCAATCGCCGCCGCCATGGGCACCCTTCTTGCGTCGCCCTTCGACCTGGCCACGCTCGAAGCCCAGGCCCGAGCGCGCCGATTGAAGAGCTGGCAGCAATATGCCGCGGAACTTCTGGGCTGGATCAGCACTCTCAAGCGGGACGCCTAAGTGCGTCAGAATGGGTTGATCTGCGGCGGCCTACCCAAGGCCTATTTGCATTTGCAAACGCCCACTTCGCTCTTAGCGTCGGCACCGCATGGCGATCACGTTTTTCCTAAAGAACAAGAAGCCCATCTTGGGGCGTTGCAGCGACGATTACTCGACCAAGATGCGGCTGCGATACGCGCCGTTCTACCATGCAATGGATGCCCAGAAGGGCACGACCATCCACCTGGATGGTCGCGAGATGATCATGCTCTCCAGCAACGATTACCTGGGGCTTTCGTTTCATCCGAAGGTCGTCGAGGCGGGGCGCGCGGCGCTTCTGAAATGGGGAACCAGCACGACGGGCGCGAGGCCCTCGAACGGATCCCGCACCTATCACCTTGAGCTAGAACAGAAAATAGCGGCGTTCCTCGGTCGAGAGGCCTGCCACATCCATGCTGCCGGCTACCTTTCCTGTCTCTCCAGCGTTGCCGCGTTCGCCCAGAAGGGTGACGTCATACTCGCCGACAAAAACGTCCACTCGTGCCTCTGGGACGGGATCCGCCTCTCGAACGCAACGGTCGAGCGTTTCTCCCATAACAATCCCGACGACCTCAGGGAGGTGATCGCCACGGCCAACCCGGCCGCGCCGAAGATGCTGGTGATCGAGGGCGTGTACTCCATGGAGGGGCACATCGCCCGATTGCCGGAGCTGAGCGAGATTGCCGAGGAGCACGGCTGCTTCACCGTCCTTGACGACGCTCACGGCTTAGGGGTCCTCGGGCGCCAGGGCCGCGGTACGGTCGACCACTTCGGCCTCAACGACAGCGTCGACGTCATCTGTGGCAGTCTCTCCAAGTCCCTCGCAAGCACGGGCGGCTTCGTCGCCGCCTCCAAGGATGTGATTGATTTCCTGCGCACGCACTCGAAGCAGACGATCTTCAGCGCCGCCATCAGCCCGAGCCAGACGGCGTGCGCGCAGGCCTCCCTTGAGATCATGCAAACGGAGCCGCAGCACCTCGAGAAGCTCTGGTCCAACACAAAAAAGTACCGCGCCATGCTGAAGGGCCTTGGATTTGACACGTGGGAGAGCGAGACCCCGGCCGTTCCGATCGTCCTCGGTTCCAAGGAGCGTGTCTATCCGTTCTGGAAAGCCCTCCTCGAAAAGGGAATCTTCACCGTCATGGCCACGTCTCCAGCGGTCCCGACTGGCAAGGACCTTATCCGCACCGCCGTCTCGGCGATGCACACGGACGAGCAGATCGAGAAGATTGCGTCTGCGATGGCCTACGCCGCGAAGAAGCTTTAGCCGAACCAGGGGTCAGGCGAGGGCCTCGCGCAGCACCTTGGCCGTTCCGGCCCATGTCGGGAGCTCCCGGCACGAGGCCTCCTCTGCGAGGCGATTGTGGAAACCGTCGTCCTTAAGGATGCGCCGAAGCCCGTCAATCCATCCCGCGAGGCTGTTGCCGGCGATGACAGAGCAGCCTCCACCGGCGGCGTTCTCAAGCATCGGCGCGATGTCGCTGCAGAGGCACGGGACGCCGAGCCAGAGGGATTCGAGAAGCGGAAGGCCAAAGCCCTCCGCGATCGAGGCAAATGCGGTGGCCCGCGCCGACCGAACGAGCGAAGCCAGCTGCGCATCGTCCATCTTCGGGTGGTAATAGAGCTTTCCCCACTCAGAGGCCATCGCCGCCACCTGATGCGCGATCGGCATTCCGAAATGCGGGTTCACGCGGCCAACCAGGTGGAGCTCCATCTCGAGACCCTCGCGCCGCAAGGCCGCGCAGGCGTCGAGGATCACGGTTTGGTTCTTCCTCGGCTCGAGGATCCCGATTGAGACGATCCTGGGAAGCGCCGCCGCTGTCCCAGGCGATGCGCTCTGCCTCTGTATGCCCCTCCAGTCAGACCCGAGCGGAAGGACGTCGACCGGAGGTGGCACCGTGATCCCCTGCCATTTCCAGAAGCCAAGCAGCTCGTGGCGGCTTGCGGCGGACACGGCCCAGACCCGGTCGAAGCGCGCGAGAAGCTTCATGTAGGCCGGATGCCGCTCGACGCTCTTCGGCCACGTGATGTCGGGGAACTTTATGGGAATCGCGTCGTGGTAGATCGCCGCCATCCTGCACGGTCGCTGGTCAAGGAACGCGGTGAAACCGGGCCTCTCGGCCTCGGAAAACAGCTCTGGCGTAAGAATCCAGTCTGACTTTGTCGGCAGCGCCGCGATTTCCGGCCAACGCGCCCCCGTGACCGCCAAGCCAAGCTCATCCTTGAGCCGCCGGCTCACCCGGGCGAGGCCCGAGGCGTGCTTCCATGAGGACGCGCTCGTCGTGTCGAGGAAGATCATGGGATTGCGGCCTCCTCGAGGCGCTGGAGGAGCCTGTCGGTATTGGCGCGGATGTCGAAATTTCCCTCAACCCAGGCCCGGGCGTTCCTCCGGAGTAACTCGCAGTACCCGTCATCCGCGGAAAGCCGCCGAAGGACGGCGACCCACGGCTCGGGAGGGTCCACGGGAAGGACGACGCCGGTGACACCGTCCTTCACAGCCTCGGTGGTCCCCGCCGTCGGGGAGGTCACGACCGGCACCCCGGCGGCCATGGCCTCGGCGATGACGTTGGGAAGGCCGTCGCGGTCGCCGCTCGGGGCCACCACGCCCGTGTGGAGGAGCACGTCGGACCAGTCCAGGTGCCCCCACACCTCCTGGGAGGGCACCTGGCCCACGAATGTCACCCGGTCGGCAAGGCCGAGATGACCCGCCAGCTTCTCAAGTTTCGGCCGCAATGGGCCGTCGCCGACAATCCTTGCTTTGAACTCGACTCCCGAGGCCTTGAGCGCGGCATAGATCCTCAGCTGGCGGTCTATGCCCTTCTTTTCGACAAGGCGGGCAAGCGACACGATGTGAAGGGGATGGCGCGAGGCGTGGAGCGGCTTGAGCGCCGGCAGCCTGTCGAGGCCGCTGCGGATGCAGACCACCTTCGTGGGCTCCACCCCGCGGGCGACCAGCGCGTCGCGCGCGAGCTCCGTCGACGTGTGCACGAAGACTGCGGCCTGCAGCTTTTCCGTCAGCCACCAATCGCCTCCGTGCTCAAAGACATCGTAGGCATGGGCTCCCGCCGTGAATCGGCTGCCGTTCATGCGCCCGAGTAGCCATGCCGCCGTGGCCGGTCCGCCGCTCCAGGCCGCATGGATCAGGCCGGGCGGATTCCGGCGGAACGACCGGGCATAGACGCACGCAAACGCCGCCCCCAACATATTCTCCCAGAAATTGATCCACGAGGGCGCGCGCCGCCGGGCGAGGCCCCGGAGCAGCTGCCTCATGACGTCGGGCCTGCGCGCCCATTCATAGGGTATCAGCCAGAGGAGCTCAAACAGCCTCCATTTGCTGAATGACTCAACAGGCACCCCGCGAAACCTTCCACCGCCGCCCCACATCGAGTATATCCGGAGCCTGACCCCCTTCGCCCTGAGCGCCGCTATCTCCCGCTGGAGAAACATCTCGGTCGTCTTTGGGAAGGTCGTGAAGATGTAGGTGATCTCGGGTCCTTCGTTGTTCAATTCCGGCCAATTCTAGACAGCCCGGGGGGCCGCCGGGAAGAATCTTCGGCAGATTCGCGCCTCCCTTTTTTTCGCTCGCGGCGAAACGGGCCGTCTGATGCTTTCGAATGCTTTACTTGATGAATTTCTACCGCCGGAGCGACCTCACTGCAGACGTTGCCGCTCTTCTCGCCCGATACGATGAAACCGTTAAAAGGTTTGTGGGGGCCGAGTACCGCCACCCGGTCCGGATGAGGGACTGGGAACTCGCCAGGGTCATTGAGGCAGTCCGTTCGGTGCCGGTCGGCTCGAGCATCCTCGACACGGGCTCCTATAACACCTTCCTCCCGCTGGCCCTCGCAGCCGCGGGCTACCGTCCGACGGCCTCCGATCTCATCTGGAGGCGGATGGTGAAGAGCCTCGAGCGCCGCCTCGGACTCGCGCCCGCCAAGGCAACCGAGGCGCCGTTCTTCGAGTGGCTGGCCGTTTACCGCCGCGCGGGCGTCTCCGTGAGAAACCTCAATCTCACCCGGCTCGACTGCGCCGACGCCTCGTTTGACTGCGTCGTCGCCCTTTCGGTGATAGAGCACGTCCCCAACGTTGAGCGGGCCCTCGCTGAGATGTACCGCGTTCTCGCTCCCGGCGGCAGGATGCTGATCACGACCGACTGCTCGCCGGAGCCGACACCCTACTCCGGCGGCGTGAGGTATTTCTCGGAGGCGGAGCTCGAGGCGCTCATGGCGCCCTACAAGGTGACGTCACCCCGCAACAAGCCCGATTTTTCGGACGAAAACTGGTGCTACAACCTTGGCCGCCCCGTGGTGACTGCGTTCGCGGAGATCACAAAAACCCGGTGAACGGGGCGTGCATATGGGGCCGGAACGGGTGCCGGTTTGGTTTTTCGTCGGACACGGCCGCCGCGAGGGCGACCAGCTCGTCGATCAGGATTGTCGGATCCTCCTCGTAGCGCAGCCGCAGGAAGTTGTCCCGCATGCGGATGTAGGCCTCCGGGTCGGAAAGCCAAGAGCCTATGATCCGGTCGAAGTCCTCCCCGTTCTCAATCTTATCGGAGGCGGCGCCGTTGCGCAGGTACTTCCAGGTGAGTTCCTCCTGCGGCATGATGCCGCCCGTCGCGTTGAATATGATCGGGCACTTAAAGTGGAGAGCCTTGGCGCAGGTGGTCGTGCCGCCGCGAGTGACGATGACGTCGCTCACCTGCATCAGCAGGTGTACGACCTCCGAGTAACCCTCGACATAGCAGTTGAACTCCGGATGGTTGGCGCGCCAGTGGACGATGTCGTTGTACGCCTGCTTATTCCTGCCGCAAATGACGATCGCCTGGCAGCGGTCCGCCCTCTTGACGAGGGCTGGGAGGAGGTCGAAGTGGTTGTTCGCGCCGTTGCCGCCGGTCGCCAGGAACACCGTGAAGAGGTCGGGCCGCAGGCCGAGGCGTTCCTCGCGGAAGATCCCGCGCTCCTGCGGCGCAATGACCTCGAAGTGCGCGTTGGGATGCATGAGGTAGCCGCGAACGCGGGCCTTCTCGGCGGCGATCCCCTTCTTGATCGCATAGTCCTGCGCGGTGGCCGTCCTTGAAAAGTACATGTCGGCCGTCGGCTCGATCCAGTTGCGCGAATAGCCCCAACCCCCTGAGAATTCGCCGCAGTAAGTCGCGCAAGCGACGTTGTCCGGGCCGAGTATCTTGCGGGCAAGCTGGAAATAGCCCCGATTTAGGCAGTCGTGGACACTCAGAACAAGGTGGGGCTTGTACTCGCGCAGCACGTTGGCGTAGTAGCGCCGGCCAAGGGACACGGTGTCCTTGTTCAGGATGCTCTGGAGCTCGACAAAGGCGTAGAACGCCTTGTGCACCCACGGCGCGCTGGCCTGGATCTTGTTGTAGAAATTGACTCCCGCACGGTTGAAGATGGAGGAGTTCTCCAGCATCTGCTCGATGCGGACATCGACATCATGCTTGTAGAGCTGGAAGCACCAGTCGGCGAAGGCCTCGGCGCGGGCGTCATGGCCGCCGCCGGTGCTCGATGTAAGGACCAGAATTCGTACCTTGGACATGTTGGGTTAGAGTCCGAAATATTTCGCCGTGCCCCAGCGCATCAAAGGCTTGGGGCAGATGCGGGCCAGGATCGGCGCCAACGTGGCCTGGAAAAATGAACCCGAGCGGACAACGCCGCTGCGGTTCGCCAGAAGAGCGCGCCTGAGGTCGGCGGCGGCCCGCTCGGGGGCGGGCGCCGAGGCGAATGTCGATTCGAGCGCGTTCCACGCCTTGCGGGTCGATTCGGAATTAAAGTCCTTCTGCATCGCGTCGTTGAAATTGGTCCGGTAGTCCCCCGGCCTGAAGTCGATGACTATTATGCCTGAACCGCGCGATTCAAACATCAAACTTTCGCTGAGCGCGGAGAGACCCGCCTTTGCAACGTTGTAACCGCTCATGTAGGGAAGCGGGAACTCGCCCGCGATCGACGAGACGTGCACAAGGCAGCCGCGGTTACGGGCGCGCATCGAACTGAAAGCGGCATGGCTGAGCCCCATCACCGTCCCCAGCATGCCCTCAATCTGCGCCCGCCAAACCGAGCCCTCGACACCCTCGAAGTCCCCAAAGACCCCATAGCCCGCATTGTTGATGACAAGGTCAAAGCTGCCGCCCGCGGAAGCCAAGGCCGCCGTGAATGCCGACACCGCGCCGTCGCCATCAGCGAGGTCAAGCGTCACTGGGTGAAACGTGCCCGGAAAAGTCCGGCATAGTTCCCCCAGGCGCGCCGGGTCCCTGGAGCTTCCCCACACCCGCACGCCCTCTTCCAGCAGCATGGTCGAAAACGCGCGCCCAAGGCCCGCGCTCGCGCCGGAGATAAAGGCAGCGCCAAATTGCTGCTTGAGGCCGCCCATCAGGAGCGCCTCATCAGCAACGCGACGTTCGCGCCGCCGAACCCGCTGCTGTTCTTTAGGACGACGCGGGGAGCCTGGGCGACTGTCGCCCGAATGATGTTCAGGCCCTCGCAGCCCGGGTCGACGTTTGTGATGTGCGCGGAGCCCGGGATGAACCCGTGCCGGAAGGTCAGCGCGCTGAACCCGGTCTCCATCGCCCCGGCGAGCGAGAGCCCGTGGCCGGTGAGCGCCTTCGTGCTGCTGATCGCCGGGCGCACGCCCTTCTCTCCGAAGATCGAACTCAGGGCGCGCGCCTCCGAAATGTCGCCGATGAGGGTCGAGGTGGCATGGGCATTCACGTAATCGACCTCGCCCGCCGCGATGCCGGTCGCGGCAAGCGCGTTCTCCATCGCAATGCGCGAGCCCGTGCCCTCCGGATGGGAGATCGCCACATTGTAGCCGTCTGAGGCCTGGCCCCACCCCGCGAGCTCGCAGTAGGGCGCCGCGCCGCGGCGGGACACCTCAGCCTCGCTCTCGAGCACGATCACAACGCCGCCGCCGGTGCCGACGAAACCGTCGCGTGCCGCGTCGAAGGGTCGGGAAGCGAGCGCCGGATCCGTCTGGAGCGAGAGCGTGCGCATCCCGGCGAAGGGGAGAATCGCATCCCTGTTGCCGTCCTCGCCGGCAGCGACAAACATACGCTTCTGCCGGCCGAGCGAGATCTCGTCGAAGGCAAAGGCCATGGCGTGTGCCGACGAGGCGCAGGCCGACGAAAATCCGCAAGACGCGCCTTGGATTTTGAACGCCGCCACCAGGTTGAAATTGAGCGTGCCCACGATCGAGGCGACGATCCCCATCGGCGAGCACCTCGCAGGCCCGAGCTTGAGCAAGCGGTCATGGTGATAGTAGGTGAGCATGGGCGAACCGCCGGATGCCGCGTAGAGGCCCGTGTTCCGGTCCGATATGTCCCGGTCCTCAAGCTTGGCGTCCGCGACGGCCTGCAGGAACGCGCAGTGCGCGAAAAGACCGTGAGGCGCCATGGACCGGATTGTCTCCCGCCGAATGTCGTACTCCGATGGCCACGTCCAGTCCTCCGGGTCGGTGGAATCCGTCGTGAAGCCCTTTATCGTCCCGATCACCTTGCAGGCAATTTCCGGCTTCTGAAAAGGGGGGTACAGCTCGAAGCCGTGGCGCAACGCCCTGAGGTTGCCCACGACCGTCCCGGCATCGTTGCCGATGCTTGTGACAAAACCGAGGCCTGTGATAAAGACTCTGGGCATGCTCGAGGGCGGGCTGCCCGGCCCATCGTGACGAACGCCACGAACCGGTCAATATCAGGCGTTGATCGCGACCCGCAGGGGCGGGTTCTCGGGATTTTCGCCACCCGGAGCGGGCTGCGCGGACCCATTAATGGCGGCCGGCACTACCGCTGATTCAATGTAGGCAAAAGTGAGCGTGATATCCTCGGCGATGACCGCCTTTTCCTGGCCCACGCGGATTGCGCCCTCGAATGTCGCGAGAGGCATCTTCATGCGCTTTGGCTTGATCGAGAGCGTGAGTATATCGCCAGGCTTGCACATGCGGTGGGCGCGGACGCCCTCGCAGCCTGTGAAGAAGATCGTGTTAGGGCCGATCGCCTTGCCGGGCTCCGTGGGCGCACCCTCAAGGAGGAAAAGGACCGCGAGCTGGCCCAGCGCCTCGAGCATGATCGAGGCCGGCATGACCGGGTTGTCCTTGAAATGGCCCTGCAGGAAAAACTCCTGGCCGGTGATCCTATATTTCCCGTTCGCGCCCGTGGAGCTCACGGAAGCCTCGTTCAGGAAAAGAAATGGCGGCTGGACCGGCATGACAGCGCCAATGTGCTCGATAGGAAGGAACTTCGTCGGGCGCGGCAGCGGGAGCCCGCGGATCTTGCAGTCGATAAACGTCTTCACGTCGCCGACAGTTCTCAGATTCCGAAGCTCGTCGTTATTGATCGAAAGCTGCAGCACATCCTCAACAAGTATCACGATCTCCATCATCGTGAGCGAATCGATGCCTAGGTCCTCTATGAGCCGCAGGTCGTCATCGGCATCCTTTAGCTTCGACCGAAGGTCAGGTTCGACAAATCGCTCAATCACACCGATCACAACGGCAGGCATGTGGTCCGCATTGCCCGTCTTGCGGAATTGGACCGCAGCCTCGAATGTCGATGGGGAGCAGCGCTTCAGCGCCTCCCTCAGGGCCGCCTCATCATCTGGTGCAAACGGCTTTGTTGCAAGCGCTAGCGACTTGGCTGCACCAGGATTAGGTTGGGCTGAATCTGACATCGGGCGTTCTTTGTATGTTACGGCGCCCGGCAATGTAAACCCATTTCTTGGCACCTTAGGAGCTGGCCGGTGTCGCTGTACTGCACCACTCGTTTGTACGTAATGGTTTGCGCAAGATGTAGACCGTAACGGTGCTTGAAATCCGAGCGTCTTGCATAATACCCTATATCACCGAACCCGCTCAATGAGCGCATCTTCAATCATTGTAAAACCCTCATCCCCCCTATTCCTCATCACGCATGAGTTTTACCCTGTCAGCGGGGGAATAGCCACGTTCGCCGAGGAAATTGCAAAGGCGTCGGCAGGTCTCGGGTACGATGTGGAGGTTTGGGCGCAGTCGGCGCCTTCGCACGTTGAGAAAAAATGGCCGTTCCGAATTCGAAGGCTCCCTCTCAAGGGATCGCACGATCTCATCTGCCAGTTCCGCCTAGCGTGCCAGCTGGTCGCGTCGCGGCGCCAGCTGCGGAACGCAACCGTCTACATTCCGGAGCCGGGCCCGATGCTGACGCTGATGCTCCTTCAGTTTTTCAAAGCCTTCAGGCCAAAGAGGCTCGTTCTGACGTTTCACGGGACCGAGATCCTGGCCTTTGCGCGCAGCCCCATCCGGCGCTGGCTCGCGGGCAAGCTGATCCAGCATGCAACCCGCGTCAGCACGCTGACGACCTACACGCAGGAACTGCTCCTCGAGCGTTTTCCCCACGCCGCCGACAAGATTTTTCTGACGCCCGGCGCGCTTCGCACTGATTTCGCCGTTGTCCCGGCCCGCGAAGCCCGAGCCAAGGATAAGATCGTCATCCTGACCGTGGGCCGCCTCCATCCCCGCAAGGGCCAGCTCCTCACGCTCCAGGCGCTGCAGATGCTCCCCCCAGAGGTCCGCAGTCGGATCGAGTACTGGATTGTGGGAGGCAGGAACAAGGGCAACTACGAGGACCGGCTGCGCGCGCAGGCGACCTCGGACGAGGCGCTGACCGTTCGGTTCTTCGGCAACATCCCTGACGCCGAACTGGCCCAGGTGTACGACCGCGCCGACATTTTCGCCCTCACCAGCATCAACCATGGGCGCAGCGTCGAGGGATTTGGCCTGGTCTACCTCGAGGCTGCGGCGCATTCGCTTCCCATCGTCGCGCACAAGGTCGGCGGCGTCTCCGAGGCCGTACGGGACGGCGTGACGGGCCTCCTCGTCACCCCTGGCCGGCCCGCGGAGCTGGCGGCCGCTTTCGAAAAATTGATTCATGATGTCCCCCTGCGCAGGATGCTGGGCGACGCAGGCCGTGTCTGGGCCGCCCGCAACTGCTGGTTGGAGAATGCCTCCACCCTCTTTGCCAAGGCGGAGGATGCGGCGTGATCCAATCCAGGGTGCAGGTGACGGTCCGGTACGCTGAGACCGACATGATGGGGATCGTCTATCATGCGAATTACCTTCCGTGGTTTGAGGTGGGACGCACGACCCTCCTGAAAGAGATAGGCGTCCCCTACCGAAAGCTCGAGGAGGAAGGGTTCCGCCTTCCCGTGCTGGAGGTCTCGGCCAAATACCTGCGCCCCGCCGTCTATGACGACACGCTTGAGATAGTCACGACGCTGAGAGAGCGGCCGCTCCTGCGGATTTATCTCGAGTACGAGGTGCGCCGCGCCGATGAGATTCTCGCGACAGGCACGACAGTGCACGCATTCGTCGACCGGGACGGCCGCCCGGTGCGTCCGCCGGCGTGGGCCGTCGAGATGATAGGCAGGGCGTTTGCGTGATGTTCTGATGGGCCCCTTTAATTGCAGCCGCGTGGACGGCGGGCTGAAATCCTGAAGGCCTTCCTTTTCGCTTTCAGCTTGCTGCTTTTGCCCATCTTATTGCCGGTTCCTCTTTCCCGGGCGTTAACCCCATGACGCAAAGCCCGTCCCCCGCCAGACCCCAGTTCAGCAACTATCGCTGGATTGTCTGCGGCCTTTTGCTTTTCGCCACGACGTTCAACTATCTCGACCGGCAGGTAATCAGCTACCTGAAGGAGTACTTTTGCACGCCGGCCTCACGGGGAGGGTTTGGCTGGTCCAACACAGATTTCGCGAATCTCACGTCATTCTTTACGGCCTTCTACGCGGGCATGACCATGGTCGCCGGCTGGATCATCGATAAAATCGGGACCAAGCTGGGTCTGGCCCTGTCGCTCATCGTCTGGTCGATCTTCGGGATGCTTAACGCCTTCGCGGGCCGGCTGGTCGTCATGCACGTGATTGTGAGAAGCGCCTTCGGCATCGGCGAGGGGGGAAATTTCCCCGCGTCTATAAAAACCGTCGCCGAATGGTTTCCCAAGAGGGAAAGGGCCCTGGCCACAGGCATCTTCAACAGTGGCTCGAATGTGGGCGCCATGATCGCCGCCCTATTCGTTCCCTGGTGCATGGTCCATTTCGGCTATGAGAGGGGTTGGAAGATGGCCTTCATACTGACCGGCGCCGTGGGCTTTGTCTGGCTGATTTTTTGGTATTGGCTTTATGACACCCCCGCGCGGCAAAAACGGCTTTCGCGGGCTGAATTCGAGCATATCCATAGCGACGAGAAGGAGATGGTGCAGGACGTATCTGGCGACCGCGCAAGAATCCCGTGGAGCAAGCTTCTTGGTTATCGCCAGACCTGGGCCTTCTTCTGGGGCAAGTTCCTGACCGACGGAGTTTGGTGGTTCTACCTCTTCTGGCTACCTGACTATTTCCGAAAGCAGTTCGGGATGACGACAGAGGAAGTTCGGCTCCCTACTTTCGTCGTTTACGGCGTTGCCATTGTCGGCAGCGTCTATGGGGGAAGCATCCCAATGACCTTTATCAGAAGGGGGCTGCCGGTCTATCGGGCGCGCATGCGGGCCATGCTGATTATTGCGATGTTTCCCCTCATAGTGCTAAGCACCCAGTACTTTGGAAACGTCGCCCATTTCGGGAGGATGGCCGCGTTCCTTGCCTGTGCCACGATCTGCATCGCCGCCGCTGCGCATCAGGCGTGGTCGGCGAATCTCTTTACGACAGTGTCGGACATGTTTCCAAAGAAGGCGGTGGGAACGGTCACCGGGATCGGGGCGATGGCGGGCGGCGTCGGGGGCGTGCTGGTTCAGAAATTGACGGGCGCACTCACCGATGCGTTCGCCAGTACCCCGCAGATAGCCTACGCCGCGATGTTTGCCGTCTGCTCCGCGAGCTACTTGCTGGCGTGGGGCGTGATCAAGGTCCTTGTCCCCCGGCACAGGACAATCACGGGCCTATAGGGACGGCCCTGGTGATCAGCGAAAGTAGGGATCGAGCTCGAGCCCAAAATAGTCCCGCGCATTGGCAAAGCAGATGCGGCGCACCATTCCGCCCACCAGCCCGGGTTCGGCCGGCAGCTCCCCTCTCTCGATCTGGGCGCCCAGGAGATTGCAAAGGACGCGGCGAAAGTACTCATGCCGGGTGTAGCAGAGGAAATTGCGCGAATCCGTCAGCATGCCCACGAAGCGTCCCAGCAGTCCGATGTTGGCCAGCGCGTTCAACTGCCATTCGATCGCCTCCTTCTGGTCCAGGAACCACCAGCCGCCGCCGAACTGGATCTTTCCCGCAACCGAGCCGTCCTGGAAATTCCCAGCCATCGTGGCGAAGGTGTAATTGTCCGCGGGATTGACGTTATAGAGCACCATTCGCGGAAGCTCGCCTGTCACGTCAAGCGCGTCGAGGTAGCGCCCAAGGGCCCGGGCCTGAGGGAAATCACCGATCGAATCAAACCCCGTGTCAGGCCCGAGCGCCCTCAGGAGCCTCGTGTTCGCGCTGCGAAGCGCCCCGAGGTGCAGCTGCTTCGTCCAACCGCGGCGGGCGTCCCAGCGACCGAACTCGAGCATGAGGTAGGAGCCAAACTTCGCCGCCTCGAAGGGAGTGGCATCCCGACCTCCATGCGCCGCCTTGAAAACCGACTCGGCCTCCGCATGTGTGCACGGCTCGGAAAGCGCCGCGTCCATTCCATGGTCCGATAACCGGCCGCCGAGGGCGTGGAAGTCGTCGTGCCGCTTCTTCAATGCGCCCAGAAAATCCTCAAAGGACCGCACCCCGGATCGCGCCGCACCGGCCAGCCGCTCGACCCACGCACTGAATGCCGCCGCATTCGCGACGCCGAGCGCCTTGTCGGGCCTAAACGCAGGGTAAACCCTGGTTTTCAGGCCCAGCATCCGGATCTTCTCATGGATCTCAAGGGAGTCGGCTGGGTCGTCCGTCGTGCAGATCACTGCGACCTTGTTCGCGGACAGTATGTCATGCACCCGCAACGAGGGCAGCTTCGCGTTTGCCCGGGACCAGATCGTGTCGGCGGTCGCAGGACTGATGATCTCGTCGATTCCGAAATAACGGGCAAGCTCCAGGTGCGACCAATGGTAGAGGGGATTGCCCAGCGCCTGTGGCAGCGTCTCAACCCATGCCTGAAACTTCTCTCGAGGTGTCGCGTCCCCCGCGCAGAAGCGCTCGTCGACGCCGTTGGCCCGCATTGCCCGCCACTTGTAGTGGTCGCCCCCCAGCCAAATGTCGGAGAGGTCGGCAAATTGATGGTTGGACAGGATCTGCTGCGGCGACACGTGGCAATGGTAGTCGTAGATCGGCTCGCCCTTCGCGTGGCTGTGGAACAGGTCTCGGGCCGAGTCCGATTGCAGGAGGAAATCGTCGTTGATGAAGGGTTTCATTTGGAAATTTCTTCGAGGAACTCGGCATAGGTGGCGACGCGCGCCAGAAGCCTTCTGACCGCCGCACAACGCTCCGCCGTGACCAGTCCGGTGTGCTCGGCGAGAAACACAATATAGGAGGCAACCCCCTTTGCGTAAAGCAGACGGGCCTCCGGGCTGATCGCATAGAACCGCGCGCGCTGGGCGTAGCCGGAGGCTGAGTGGTCGCCCAGGACGGCCTTGTCAGCCTTACCGCCGGCCGCGAGCACGAAGAGGAAATTGTATTCGAAGAAAAACATGTGGTCGGGGCTGGGCGCCAACGCGTCGACGGCGGCCCGGCACGCCTGCGGGGAACCGAATACGTCGGAGGCATTGCCCGCGCTTGCAAGGGAGTCAGCGACGAACGCCCGCGCCATTCTGCTCTCGGTCGGGTCCGCGCTGAAGGCTCCGGAAACCGCGAGCTCGATCGTGAAACGGTACCAATCTTTCCAAAGCGCCTGGTCGGATGCGTGCGCCGAGCGAAAAAGCGCGACCCCCATCTCGTAGGTGTAGCGCCCGCTGGTCTTGATCTCAAGGCGCCCTCCCGTTACCTCGCCCATCACCCGGTAATTTTCGGCCGACTTGCCGGAGCCGGAGTGGAAGCCGATGCCGACCCCGAAATTTCTGGCTACGGCCCACTGCCGCTCGACAAGCGAGCGCAGTGCCGCGTTGTCGGGATAGGGCAGGTTCTTCTGGAAGCCGAATGCGGGCGCGATGAAGTTAACCGGCATCCCCAAAGCGTCGCAAAGGGCCAGCATGACCGCGGTCGTCTCGGGCGTCGTCAGGCCCGGCAATTCGTCGATGGAAAGCTCACGCAGATACCGCCTGCCTTCCGGGGCCGTGAAGGCCCGCTCCCTTGAGGCGCGGTACTTCTCGTCGCGACGCTTCATCTTTTGCATCGCGGGCCAAACCGATAGAATGAGGGTGTTCAAGGCCAACGGCTCCATCGAAAGCCCGGCTGCCGATAGGCGGGCACGAACGGCGTCCACGACGCCGGGTTCAATGTCCTCGGCCCTTGCCGGGCTCTTGAGCGCGAGCTCCGGGGAGAGATCGAAGGTTATATAGCTAGCCAGCAGGCATCCGGCGACAAGCGCGTCCTCGCGCCTGTCGAATGCGCCGCCAATCGGCTGATGGTCCGCGTTGAAGCTCCAAGCGATGCGCCGCCTGTGAAACCCGTGCCTGAGCTTTGAAAGCACGCACCCGTGACTCATGCCCTCGACGCTCTGGCCCTGGTGACCCTCGGGCACATTGGTGCCAATGAAGGGGAAAGGGACGGTGCCGAGGCGACCCTCGAGCATTGCATCCACATCGTAGACGAGCTCGCGAGGGATGCTATTTTGGTTGGCGGTCACCCCAAGCTCGAGCGCGCTCATCGCCCACTCGACCGCCGGCCAATGGAGCGTCGTAAATCTCGCCCCAACACCGAGCGTGCCCTTCCCAAGGCTCCCCGCGGACGATGGAAATATCGTGGATTCTGGATCGTGGTCCTGGATGAGGTTCTTCAATCCGAGTAGATTTCCCCAAGTCGCCGGATAGTGGATATCCTTTCCCGATGGCATGCCATCGGTGAGCGCCTCGGGAGTTCCTTCTGGTCCGGAGGCCTCAAGCATCCACGCGCAGTCGCCCGTGACTTGATCCTCGACGAGGGTCCAGGACCCATTCGCGGTCACAAAGGCCGACTTCGGATGCCTGACGATTTCTCCGGGGGCACCTGCAGCAATCTTTTTTCGCAGGGCAGGCCAGTCCAGGCAGAAATCCGGGCTGACGCATGGGTTCCGTGCGATCGTCTGCCCGGACAGGAGGAGAAAGCGGTTGATCGGTCTCATCGCGACGCTCAGATGCTCATCGAATTAAAACCACCATCAACCGCCAGTTCGCAGCCCGTGATGAATGAACCCGCTTCGTCGCTTGCCAGAAGGAGCGCGGCGGCCACAAGTTCCCTGGCCTCGCCGAACCGACCCATTGGCGTGTGCCCCATGATGCTGGAAACACGCTCGGGCGTCAGCACCTTCCGGTTTTGCTCGGCGGGGAAGAATCCCGGCACGAGCGTGTTGACCCGCACGCGTTGGGGGGCCCATTCCCGCGCAAGGTTCTTGGAAAGGTTGTGGACGGCGGCCTTCGTGGCCGAGTAGGTGAACACCCGCGACAAGGGCGCGAGGCCCGACATCGAGCCCAGGTTGATTATCGAGCCGCCCTTCCCCCGGTCTACGAGGTACTTTCCGAATATCTGGCACCCGAGGAACACCGATTTCAGGTTTGCGCGGACGATCCGGTCAAATTCGTCCTCGGAAATGTCGAAAAAGGGCGTCGGTGAATTGATCCCCGCGCCGTTGATGACGATATCCACGCGGCCCGATCTCTTGAGAACGGCGTCAAGCAGGCCGCTGAGCTCGACCTTACTCGTGGCTTCGGCGGCATGAAACCAGCCGCGGCCGCCCTGCGCAGCCAGGTTCTCCAGGCGGACCTTCGCCTTCTCGGCGTCTCGGCCAACGAGAACGACCTCGGCGCCGGCTGCGGCCAGACCCTCGGCTATCGCGCCGCACAACTGCCCCGTGCCCCCGATGACGACGGCGACGCGGCCGGGCAGACCAAAAAGATTGCTGAGAAACGCATCAGTTTTCATGGAGGCGTGGGGATTGAATGACGAAGGTTGTCACCGGGGACGTCGCGGGGAAATGCCATCGCAGTGCGCCGGCGAGGGCGCGCGCCATTGCGGCGCCAAGGCCGCGCGACGCACCGGTGACGATCGCCACACGTCCGTCAAGACGGAACCGGTCAAGAACGGCGGTCATGGCGCTTGTCAGCGAAGCTCGGCCACCGGCGCGGGATCCATGTCGGAGAATTCCTGGTTTTCTCCCCCCATGCACCATACAAAGCTGTAGGCGCAGGTGCCGGCGCCGCAATGGATCGACCAGGGGGGCGACAGCACGGCCTCGCAATCGTGAACCAGCAGGTGGCGGGTCGCCGAGGGTTCGCCCATCATGTGAAACACGGCCTGGCCTGGAGGCACGTCAAAGTAGAGGTACACCTCCGAGCGCCGCATGTGCGTATGGGGCGGCATCGAGTTCCAGACACTGCCCGACTCCAGTCGCGTGAAGCCCATGACCAGTTGGCAGGTCGGAACCGTCGCAGAGTGTATGAGGCGGAACAGGGTGCGTTCGTTCGAACATTCGCGGGAACCCAGGCGATCGCCGCGCACGTCCGCAAAGGCCACATGCCTAGCGGGGCAAGCCACATGCGACGGGTACGAAATCAGCCAGAACCGCGCAGGGTTGGTTGCGGACCGCGATTCGAATCCGACCTTCTTGGTTCCCCGCCCAATATAGAGCGCATCGCATGACTCCATCACGTGCGGCGCGCCGTCCACGGTCACGGTCCCGGAGCCGCCAATATTGATCAGCCCGGCCTCGCGGCGCTCAAGGAAGTAGGCGCTGCGCATGCTGGCAGGATTGGGCAGTGAAAGCGTCTCTGCCACGGGAATGATCGCGCCCATCACCGTGCGGTCCGTCTCCCACCAGCGAAGATTGGTCTCGCCGGGACGAAACATGCCGCTGACAAGGAAAGCCTGGCGAAGTTCATCCGTAGAGAACGCGGCTGCAAGCCGCGGGAGGGGATTTTCCTGATGGTTCATGGGGAAACGAAAGATATTCTGCAGAGAAAGCGGAGCTCTGGCGAACCTAAGTTGGGGGGGTTGACCGGATCCATGGGGGCCTCGCCCGCGCGCCGGGGCCAGATTGTCCGGTCGCTCGGGAGCGGCTTTTTGGCCCCGCACAGACGCAGTCGCCTACTTTTCCTTCAATGTTGATGGGCACGATGCAGGGCGATGCCTTGAGCGCAGCGCAGACCGGTTCACTCGGGGCCCGTCGGTCCTTCTTGGCGGGCGACCGTGCGTCGGTCCTCGTTGATTCCGTTTCACTCGGTCGTCTGCTGGAATCCGCGGATCGTAAAGGAGTCCGCTCCCGCGTTGAATTCCTTTGCGCCGTTCGTTACGACAATGAAGCTCATCCGATTCCCTCAATGCCAAAATCACACGTCCTCGCCCGCATCAAGACCGAGAGGGTCATCGCGCTTATTCGGGCGGACAGCCCGGACAGCCTGCTAGACTGCGCCCGCGCGCTTTCAGCCGGTGGTCTCAACTGCATAGAGCTGACGATGACGACCCCAGGCGCGCTCGAGATCTGCGCCCGAGTGACGCGCGAATTGCCTCAAATACTTCTTGGCCTCGGGACCGTGCTCGACGCCCAAACAGCGCGCCAGGGGATCGCCGCCGGCGCAAAGTTCATCGTCACGCCCGCCGTCCGCCCCGAAGTGATCAAAGCCTGCCATGCCCTCGACGTGCCAATCCTTGGCGGAGCGCTCACGCCCACCGAGATCTATGCGTCCTGGGAGCTTGGTGTCGACGTTGTGAAGATCTTTCCCGCCGAGTTCTTTGGGCCCGCCTACATAAAGTCCGTCAAGGCGCCGTTCCCGAAAATCGAGGTCATGCCCACCGGTGGCGTCACGCCTGAGACTGTCGGAGAATTCCTGAAAAACGGCGCTTTTGCGACCGCGGCGGGCTCCGCGCTTGTAATCCCGGCGGCCCTCAAGGCCGGGGACTGGGCGGCGATCACCGCCAGGGCCCTCCAGTTTGTCGCCGCCGCGGCAGCGGCCTAAGAACGATCAGCTGTCCCGTTGCCTTCGCGATGTACCGCGTCCTTCTCACGACCACCTCGTTTCAGGATACCCCGGGCGTCCATCACGAGATGCTGGCCTCCTCGGGATTTGAAATCATCCCGGAGCGGGGGCCGCTCTCCGAGGCTCGCATGCTCGAGCTCGCGGGCCAGTTCGACGCCTACCTGTGTGGCGACGACGCCCTGACGCGCCAAGTGATCGCCCGCTCGCTCCCGCGCCTGAAGGTGATTTCCAAATATGGGATCGGACTCGACAAGATCGACCTCATTGCCGCCAAGGAGCTCAAAGTGCCCGTGCTTTTTACCCCGGGAGTCAACCACACCACGGTCGCCGAGCACACATTCGCACTCATGCTGGCCGCAGTGCGGAACCTGGTCGTTGAGGCCAACCATACCGCCTCGGGCCGATGGACACGCATTACCGGCCACGAGCTCTGCGGCAAGACCCTTGGGATCGTCGGCTTCGGGCGAATAGGCAAGGAGGTTGCAATTCGAGCTACCGCCTTCGGCCTTCGCGTGGTCGGCTACGGCAATTATTGGGATGAGGACTTCGCCCGCTGGCAAAACATCGAGCGGATCGAGAATTTCGATGAGCTTTTGCGACGGGCCGACATCATCACGCTCCACACAAAGCTCACAGCCGACACGCGTCACCTCATCAATGCTCAAAATTTTCCTCTCATCAGGCCGGGCGCCGTAATCATCAACACGGGCCGCGGCGAGCTGGTCGAACTCGGCGCCCTCGTCGCGGCCCTCAAGGACAATCGGATTCTCGCCTACGCCGCCGACGTGCTGGACCAGGAGCCCCCTCCTGCAGACCACCCGTTGCTTGGCCTTCCCAATGTCATCATCACGCCGCACATCGGCTCCCGCACCCATGAGAGCGTTCAGCGCCAGGCAAGCTGCGCGGTGGAAAACTTGACCCGCTTCTTTGCCGGAAAAAGGCCAATCGCCCAGGCCAACATGTAGGGCGCACCTCCTGGCCGCACTCAAAGACAACCCCTGATTTTTCCATGCCCGACACCTATTTCGTCATTCCCGAATCCGAGCACAATGCGCTGATCAAGGCCGCCTATTGCCAACGCGGATATCTGGACGATGAGGCCACGGACGGCGCCCGACTCTGCGCCGAAGCCTCACGGCATGGCATTCGTACACACAACGGCATAAAGGCGCTGCACCTCGACCATTTGTTTGGCTCCGGCTCGAAGGGCTGCGTGCCCGGCGCTAAGATTGAGGAGAGGCCCTCACGCTTTCCTGCGGCGAAGATCTGGAATGCGAACCGGAAATTGGGTCAGTCGACGGCCTACCGCGCCGTCGCTGAAGCCACCAGGCTCGCCGACCAGTACGGAGTCGGCACGGTTTCCGTCGATAACGCCTTCCATTATCTGTGGGGAGGCGGCTATGTACTCGATGCGGCAAAGAAGGGCTATCTGGCGTACACTAACTGCACAGCGGCCCTCGCAGAAGTTGTCCCTCCAGGCGGCAAGTTTCCCACGCTCGGAACGAACCCGCATTCTTGGGCATTCCCGACGACGGACACCGTCGGCTATCCCATTGTCATCGACTGGGCCACATCGGTCGTGGCGATGGGCCGTGTCCAGCAGCTTGCCCGCGAGGGCAAGCCGCTCCCGCCGAATGCGGCAGTAGACGAGGGGGGCGAGCCGACCACCGACCCGAACAAGGCCAAGTATCTCCTACCCTTCGGTGCCCACAAGGGTTACGGGCTTTCACTTATCAACGAGCTTGTCGGCGCCCTTATTGGCGGCTCCCTCCCGACGCTTCGCAACCGCTGGGAAAAGGCGTCTGGCGACAAGGCCACCTGCTGCTTCTTTTTCCAGGTCATTCATCCCGACGCGCTAAACGGCGGTGCGTTCGCACGGGGTCGCGGACAGGCGGCCAACGTGAAGGCCGTCATCGACGACATTCTTGGTCACGGCAATGAGCAGTGCATCCTTCCTGGCCAGATCGAGGCCACCTGGGCGCGGCATACCGCCGCCGCAGGCGGCCTCCTTTTCACCAGGGCTGAGATCGATGCCTTTAACGAGATTGCGGCCGAGGCCAGCAGGCCGAAGTGGGACCCCTCCGCGCTCAAGCCTGTCACGATCTGACTCACGTCCGCCTCCGTCACCTGAACCGCGCATTACCATGAGCCTAAAAATCCGTCCGTCGACCGAATGCGAATTTGAACAGCTGTCACTTGGCGAGGTAATGCTTCGCCTCGACCCCGGCGAGGGCCGCATCCGGACCGCCCGCTCATTCGCCGCCTGGGAAGGCGGCGGCGAATACAACACCTCCCGCGGCCTGCGCAAATGCTTCGGTCTGAGGACAGCGGTCTGCACGGCCCTCGTCGATAACGAGGTCGGCCGTCTGGTCGAGGATTTCATAATGCAGGGAGGCGTGGCCACAGACTTCATAAAATGGCGCGAAGATGACGGCATCGGTCGCACCGTACGAAACGGCCTAAACTTCACCGAGCGCGGCTTCGGCATCCGCGGGGCAGTCGGCGTCCCGGACCGAGGCAACACCGCCGCCTCGCAGTTAAGGCCCGGCGACTTCGACTGGGAACACCTCTTTGGGGAGCTCGGTGTCCGCTGGTTCCACACGGGCGGCATCTTTGCGGCGCTGTCCGAGACTACAGCCGCGCTCACGATCGAGGCGGTCAAATCCGCGAAAAAGCACGGAACGATCGTCTCCTACGACCTGAATTACCGCCCCTCGCTCTGGAAGTCCATCGGCGGACTCAAGAAGGCACAGGAGGTTAACCGCGAGATCGCCCGATTCGTCGATGTCATGATCGGCAACGAGGAGGACTTCACCGCATCGCTGGGATTCGAGGTCAAGGGCGTGGACCACAATATCAGCAGTATCGAAACCGGGGCTTTCAAGGCCATGATCGAAACAGCTGTTAGGGACTTTCCCAACTTTCGGGTCGCCGCAACCACCTTGCGCCAAGTCATCACCGCGACAAAGAATGACTGGTCCGCTATCCTCTGGCACGACGGCAAGTTTCTAGAAAGCCCAAAATATCCCGCACTCGAAATCCTCGACCGTGTGGGCGGCGGCGACTCCTTTGCTTCCGGACTGCAGTTCGGATTCCTGCAGTTCGACGACCCGCAAAAGGCAGTCGAATATGGCGCCGCGCACGGCGCGCTAGCCTCCACCACTCCCGGTGACACTTCGATGGCCACGCGTAAGGAGGTCGAAAAGACGATGGGCGGCGGAGGCGCCCGCGTGGTCCGCTGAGACGGGTAACGCGATACGGTCGGAGCCCTCGTCGCGCCCAGCCGTGGGCGGACCCTGAGACTGGGCATTCCCCAAGCTTCTGGGGAAGGGCAACCGGTTTGGATGGCAATGGCCACCGTCGACGAGCTCGACGACGTACTACCCGCCCAGCCTGCCGAGGGCCGCTATGCACCGTGGACGATCCACGTTCGGGCCGGAATCTATCACGAGATTCTTTACGTCCAGCGTGAAAAGCATTTCGTGCGACTCGTCGGCGAGGACCCGAAAGCTACGTGTTTTCATAGGGGTAGCTAGGCCTTATTAGGACACTTGTCCGTGTTTTTACCCGTCGTCCCCTTGAAGCACCCCACCGACTCAGGGGCCTACGCTGATGACGCAGTCACGGTCACCGAAGGTGTATGTCCCTCCCGCCGGATCGAAACGGACGAACCGCATCTTCATGGAATGCTGGCCGGCCCCCTGCAGCGTCGCTTGGAAACTGCCGTGCCAGTTCTGGCGCTCATCATCGTTCGCTGCGATGCGGGTGATGAACTTCCCCGTCGTGAGATCGTTCACATCAATGAAATCAAGCGTTCCAAGGCTATCGAAGGCCGAAAAGCCGATGGAGACCGGCACGCCAACCGTCGCCTTGTCTGGCGGATCGATCGACTCGTCCCAAACCTGGTCACTCACCACGAATGTGACATCCGCTCTTGCCGAACCGGCGGCATTGGCCGCGATGACGACCGTTTCATATTTCCCTGGGCTCCTGAATTTCCCCCGAATCTCCCCTGTGAACGGATCGATCTTGATGCCCGGCGGCATCCCTTCCCCGCGATACGTGACGGGGGTGTAGGCGGCCCTTGCGATATACCGCAATTCGCTCCGGGTTGTCCAAGAAACACTCCGGGGCATTGTCATCAGGGGCGGTCCAGGCAACGCTGCCGGCGCATAGGGCGGCTCCCTGGATGCCGCGGATTCCATCGCCGCGAGGTCGATTCCACCCTGCGATGGGTGCATGAGTGACGGCCGCTCGTAAACGGTGACGGAGAATTCGGCCGTGTTGACTTCGCCGTCGCGCCGCAGGTTCCGGTCGCACCATTCCTGAAGGTGCGGCATCATCGATTCCATCTGGCGGTCAAATGGCCACAGAAGCGGGCCCCGTGTAACGAGGCAGACAAAGTCACTTCCCGCGAGCCCTGCCATGACATAAGAAGGTTCGTTCGATTGCAGGCCGCTCGGCAACATTGCGATGAAACGCAACCGGGTGCGATGCCGCTCGCGTCCGACCATATCGAACGACTCGGCGATCAGCCCGTCGAATATCCGGGTGGCGGCCACGCTCGGGCGGGACAACCCGGATTCCTGGGCCCTGAAGTAAAGATAGTCGCTGATTGTGTTCACGCTCCTGAATTCCGACTCCATTTCCGGCGAAAAGGGGTTCCTGAGCTGCGTCCTGGCGAAAACACCCGCTCCCGCCAACCCGACAACAGCGCATGTCGCGACGATTGCACCCTGTCCCGCACCGCGCGAGAGGCGGATCCATGCGAGCACGATCGCCCATGCCGTCGCGGGGATCATGATATTGAGGGTTTGGGGCGTCTTTTCGGGATGAATCAGCAGAACCGCAGCGGGAGCGGCCATGAAGGCCAGGACAACGGGCCAAGCGGAAAGGACGTCTCTCCTGTCGCCCGCGGGCGCCCGATCGGCCTTCCCTCCCCAAATGCCCGACGCAAAAAGCACGGCACCCGCAGCCGCGCCCAGCACCGTTGCTGCAATGCCAATCTGCTGGAACAGCACCTCTGACGTCAGCCACTTGATGCACGCCAGGATGCCCATATGCGAATCGCGGAGCGTCCGCTCCAAGACAAATTGGCCGGTCCAGTAGTAGGAGTAGATCTCATGCCTACTCCGCCAGAACGCCCATCCTGAAACACCGAGGGCGCAAACACCCGAAAGCGCCAAGTGGCCCGACCGGCGCCACCGGTCGGGCTGGAAAAGCAGCCACGCAAAAAGGCCCCCGTAGACAAGGCCGAAATAGACGGCGGTGAGATGCCGGGTGAGGAGCGCAATGCCGACCGCAATTCCGAAGAGCACGGCCCCGCGCGCGGACCGGAATCCGTTTCCAGACACACCGGCAGCGAGCGCCACGCCGTACGCGCATGCGCCCATCCAATCCAATCGAAAATCTGTAGCCGATCCCGCGTTGCCCGCCCAGGGCGAGTGGACAGCGAGAAGGAGTCCCACGGCGGCCCACGCAAATGCGAACGAGCCGGAAACTCGCCTTACCGCCAGGAACGTGGACGCCTGAAGCGCGAGGAATGCAAAAAGGTTGACGGACAGCGCAGCGTTCCGCGAAGGCCCGGCGACGGACTGGGCAATCAGTGCAAAGAATCCGTGCAGCGAACCTTGCGGTGATATAGTTGCCAACGCTTGGCGAGCACCCGATATGAAGCCGCCAGCCCGCATTTGGTCGTAACACCCGTAGGCCTCAAGCAGGTATTGCTGCTGGTCAAACCATCTCGGGTACACCCACGCGTAGTGGTGGGCCGTAGACACCCAGAAAAGCGCTAGCTCAGCGGCGAAAACGGCAAGGAGGGCGATCGACTGTGCGATTCCGGAGCGCCCGCTTCCGGGCACTCCGATCGCAGAAAAATCGCCGGAGGGACGCATCCGGCTAACGGGTTCCGCTCCGTCCGGCGGGGCGGGCGCCCTCGGGCCCATATTCCGCGAGCACCAATGGATCCGACTCCGCAGAGCGGGCGTCGACAAGGCGGGCGTCCCCCCCAAGTCGCTTTGCCGCCCAGACCGCGTGCGCGCGGACAATAGGCGATTCATGCGAGACAAGGCGAATGAGCGGCTCGACGAGCGCCCTGTCCGCGGAATTGCCGGCCGCGACGCAGGCGTTTCGGAGCAGCCCCGCAAGCTTCACCCTCTTGATTGCGGTCCCCCGGAAAAGCTCGGCAAAGCGGGCGGCGGTCAGCTCCAGAAGCTCACGAAGCGGAATCCCCTCGATGTCGCCGCGGGAGGACAGGATCATCCGGCGGCCCTCCCTCGCAAAGCGGTTCCAGGGGCAGACATCAAGGCACGTGTCGCACCCGTAGACCCGGTTGCCGATCGCGGGCCGCAACTCGGCGGGTATGATCCCCTTGTTCTCGATGGTCTGGTAGGAGATGCACCTTCGGGCGTCCACGACTCCCGGCTTCGGGAATGCCTGCGTCGGGCAGGCGTCCAGACAACGGGTGCATTTCCCGCACAGGAGGCCGACCGAGCCCGGGTCGCCGCGGCCGCGAAGGGGCGCGTCCGCCTCGAACTCGATGCGCGTGAGTATGGACGCGAGGAACAGCCAGTTTCCATGCGTGCGTGAAATGAGCATCGAGTTCTTCCCGACGAAACCGACCCCGGAAATCGCCGCCCACGCCCGCTCCAGCACCGGACCCGTGTCAACGTAGTAGCGATAGTCCGCGGGCGCGGCCCCGTAGAGCTCCTCAATCACGGCGCCGGCGCGATCCAGCGCCGGCTTAATCGAGTCATGATAGTCCTGGTACAGGCTGTACTTTGCCCACGCGGGCTTGGCGGACGCCGTAGCCGGCTCCCCACCCGCATCCTGCCTGTGGTAGTCGACGCCAAGGATGATTGCTGACCGGGCCCCCTCAAGCACAAGGCCGGGGTCCATTCGCTTCGCCGCGGTGCGCTCCATCCAGCCCATGTCGGCATGATATCCCGAATCCAGCCACGCCCTCAGCCCGCCGGCGCGCGGCGGGGGCGACAGTCTCGCGAACCGGACCTCGTCGAAGCCGAGGCTGCCGAGCCGCACCCTCAGTTCCTCCTGGAGGGCAAGCATGGGCTTATCCCGCCGCGGACTTTGCGGCAAAGGCGACGGACTCGCGGCGCCACACCCGGATGACATGTGCGGCGATTTCATTCAGGGGCCTCGAATCGGTCAGGATCACCGTGCCCGCGGACCTGTAGATGGCCTCCCTCTCGGCGTAGAGGACGCGCGCCCGGGCCGCCGGGTCGTCGACGTTGAGAAGCGGGCGCGATTCCTCGTGCCGGGCGGTTCTCGCCAGGATCGTCTCTATCGAAGCGTGGAGGCACACGACAACGCCCCTTCCCGCGAGGACTCCGAGCATCCCCGGCTGGACGACGAGGCCGCCGCCGCAGGCCACGACGAGCCTTTCAGGAGCATGACCGTCCTCGATGAACCGTCGCTCGAGCGTCCGGAACGACTCTTCCCCGTCCTCCGCGAAGATCCTGGAAACGGTCCTGCCCGCCTTGCGCTCGATCTCGTGGTCGCTGTCCACGCACTTGAATCCGATCCGGTGGGCGACGCAGCGCCCGACGGTCGTCTTGCCGGTTCCCATGAAACCGACAAGGTAGAGGTTTACATCCGCCGGGTTCAGGGGTTATGCGCCCTAGGGGATGCCGCGAGAAGGTCCCTACTTCGCGGCCGGGGCAGCCGGGGCGGGCGTGAAGTCGAGCAGCGTGACCTTGAAGACGAGCACCGAGCCCGGGGGAATACCGGGGCGGCCGTCGTCGCCGTAACCAAGCTGCGGTGGGACGAAGAGCATCATCTCACCGCCCTTGCCGATCTTCTGCAAGCCCTCGGTCCAGCCGGCGATCACCTTGTCCAGCGGGATCTCAAGCGGCTTGCCCAGCCGGTCCGAGCTGTCGAAGACGCTGCCATCAATGAGCGTCCCCGTGTAGTTGACCTTGACGGTGTCGGTCGCCTTCGGCGGGCTGCCGGTGCCGGGATTCATGATCTGGTAACGAAGCCCGCTGGGAAGCTCCACGACGTCCTTGTCCTCCTTCAACTTGGTGAAATACGCGGCGGCTTGGCCCATGTTCTTTGTCTTAATGTTGTCCAGCAGAACCGCCTGCTTCTTCTGGATGAAATCTGTCATCGCCGGGCCCACCTTCTGTATCTCGTAGGGCGAGTCCTTGCCATTGAGCGCGGCGAGCACGCCCTTCGTCAGCTGGTCGGCCTCTGGCTGCGAAAGCGCCAGGTCGGCGAGGCCCGTGCGCTTGGCGATGTACCAGCCGAACTCCTCAAGGAGCTGGGCGTCCGTGAAGGCGGGCGCAGCGGCGGCGGCCGCAGCCTGCGAGGGCAGCTTCGGGACGGTCACCGCGGCGTCCTGCGCGAACGCGGTGGACGCGGCGACAAGGGAGAGGATGAGGGCCCTAGCGGGGTTGTTGATTTTCATGCGGCGAGGTGGAGGACTCATGCCCTTGCGCGAGCGGTTTGCAATTCTATATAGCATTGAGTCCGAGGTGACCATCCGCCAGCCTTTCGGGTTCCATATATGAGCCCCGAGCAATTCTGGACCAGCCAGGACGGCCAGATCCTGACCGTTAAGAACAAGGACGATCAAAACGTCACGCTCACCCTCGCATTCTGGCCGCGCAACCCGGCCGAGTTTGATTTCATGAAGGCGCGGCTGGGCGAGCTCAAGTTCACCGAGCGCAGTTCGCTGGCCCGCATAGGCATCGAGATGCAGACGCATGGCGGCCTGGAGTTGGACGGCAACCGGCTCGCCCTCGTCGTCGACGCATTTGCCTTCGACATGAGCTTTCCGAACTCCGGCTACTGGAAGAAGCTCATGCGCTCCGGTGTTCCGGTCGGCCGTCTCTTCCATGCGCCGGCCTCGGAGAAGCTCTCGTCCGACGAGATATGGTCGGCCATCAAGGACAACCGCCTCAAGCTCCCGAACACGATCAGCATCGACAGCCGGGGTTCCGTGTTCCTTACGCCTCACCAGGTGAGCTATACGCTCAATCCCAGGCTCCAGCGGGTGAACTTCGAGCTCATCGTGAGCGGTGTCGCGGGGCGCGGCTTCCTGGACAAGGTCCAGGTGCGCCACGACGC
>CAAGKR010433317.1_pt1 | contig 85137 bp, 74 predicted proteins | sample 2556971 | NCBI WGS metagenome assembly CAAGKR01 (sample SAMEA5207829, study PRJEB30636) | soil metagenome | biome: forest; feature: boreal; material: soil | place: USA | collected 2011-09 | depth 1 m | reverse complement strand
GCTCTCATGCGTTTCGCCCTAACCCCATTCTTTAGCCGAGGATTGCCGGACCGATCTTCTTGAGATTTATTTGAACCTGAATCGGATCCGCTAACTTCTTCAACCTCGCCCTCTATCAATGTTGCTTCCACGTAAACGACATCAGATGAGTTGTCAAGCTGTTGAGGATTTCCCTCTGCCACGGGCTCTTCTACAGGTTCCCGATCATGCGTCTCTTCGTCACTCGCCACAATGCTTAGAAACTTACCGCTGTTGCTGGTCACTGAAAGCCTTTCGGGGCGCGTAAGAGTCGCCACGGTATAACCTGAGGCGCATACTCCCACGTTGACCCATGTGGCTAAGCGTATGATCATCGCTAAGGCCTCTTCGCCGTTGGTTGAATAGATGCTCTCTTCTGAGCCCATCACGACAGCATCAATCATCAGTCCGTCACGCAGATAGATGAATGCACATTGGGACTCAAGAGCCTCATCAAAAGCCTCACCAAGGTCTTTGAACATCTCCATGCCACGAGCTGTCTCTTTAGTTGTGTTGTCCCAAGTCAACTTCAAGTAGCCGGTCATTCGGTTACGCTGGCTCATTTCCAGAAGTTCATGGAGCGGAAACGCTTTATCGAGTTGGATCGCGGAAAAGACTTCTACGGGCTTCTCATTAAGCTCGACCTCCTGCGCCACCGACTCCGCGATTGCCGGGTGTCCATTAAAAGCCGGCTCCGACTTTTCCGCGGCGCGGTCGACGCTGCGTTTAATATCATCCAGGTTGAAAGGCTTAACCAGGTAATCAAACGCCCCCATTCTAACGAGACCGCTGGCGTACTCTCGATCGCGTATACCTGAGATCATGATTACCTCAATACTGGGCCAACGTTGCCGGGTATGTCCCAGGAGTTCTAATCCACTCATGCCAGGCAGGGAAATATCCGTTAGCACGACGTTAATGTGTTGGGACTCCAGTATCTTCAGAGCCTCTTCGGCCGTGTCGGTCTGAAAACACGAATGCTCCTCGGAAAGCAAATCAAAAAGCATTTCACGAATTGTGACGTCGTCTTCGATAATTAATAGAGAACTCATGGAGTAATCTTCCTCGCTGTTAATGCAGTTTAAGTGGATTGGTTTTAGGTGAGGAGGGCCATTGAACTTCTACTTTAAGCGTGTAGAAGATGGCATTTACGGCGACGGCGACGTGCTAACCTGGCAAATGCCTCGCCAGCGATTCTTCGGCGGCAAACACCATGCCACCTCCGCTTGTCCTAGATTACCTCGCTTCTGTTGGTCCAGTCAATTCTGTCGAGCGGCAATTCCAAAAGTCATTTTGACTGACCCAGGAAATATCAGTAGCGCGTCATTCGTTTTCTAACTTCAATCTCAACAGTGAACAGCGACGCAGGTGCCGCGGGAGGAAACGCTTTCCTCTGAGCCAGTAAACCAGCTTAGCGCCTGCTAACGTAAGGATTACCTTTGACCCAAAACCGCCAGGGTTTATCAACCCACTCTTCGGCATAATCAATTCCAATCCGTGGCCCCGACGCGATGCGCGAGCTGGGAACCTTTGCGGCATCCTCCAGCCAGACACTGTCGCCTAACAGATCAGCGCGATCGAGTTTGCGATCAATCCCAAGGGCAATACAAAGCTTACCTGGTCCATTCGTCAGGTTGTGATCTGGCTGGGCGTGCCGGCGCTTGCGAATTAGGTCAATCCCGTCAACCGGCTCAACGGTGCGAATTAAGACGGCATGAGGGAGATCTTTTACGTTCGTTACCACGTTGAACTGGTAATACATTCCGTAAACAAAGTAGACATAAGCGGTGCCGCCCATCTGGTACATAGTTTCAGTGCGATTTGTTCTGCGTCCGCCATAGGCATGTGACGCGCGATCCTGGGGCCCGCGGTAAGCTTCCGTTTCTACGATCATTCCGGAGACTCGTCTTCCATCTCCGGTGGGCACGACTAAAAGCTTTCCGAGAAGCTGTCTGGCCACGGTTAATACGTTCGAGCGAGTGTAGAACTCTCGAGAAAGTTTTCTACTCATCTAAATTCTACTCAGTGCAGCGCAAAAAGCTTGTAACCGCAAAGGACGCAAACTCACGCGCAAAGTGACGCTAAGAGCAGCGTCGCTCTAACTTTGCGATTCCGCTCCTTGCAGTTTTGTTTTCCCAGGTTATCGCCAAAGCCGAGCCAGCATGACAAACGTGATTACGAATCCAATGACGATAATTGCCCTGCGGATGTTGGCCTGGCCCACGCGAACCGCCATGTGGGCGCCAAAATAACCACCAATCAACGCCGCGCCGGCCATCATTAGTGCGTCGGGCCAAACAACGAGATGCGAAAGTCCAAAACTCAGCACGGCAATGCTATTGATGCAGATGCCAAGAAAATTCTTGATCCCATTTGCGCGGTTAATGTCATGTAATCCGAGGATTCCCATAGCCGCGAGCATCAGGATGCCATTGCCCGCGCCGAAGTAACCGCCGTACATGGCTGAGAAAAACTGAAACACAATGGCACCCAGCCACCAGGAGATCTTCGGTTCGGCAACAATTGGTTGCAAACGCAGGCGGCGGTTAATTGACCCCTGGGCCATGAAGAGGATCGTTGCGAAAAGAATCAAGAAGGGAACCAAACGCGCAAAGGTGGGAGACGGAGTCCAAATCAGCAACCACGCGCCAACGGCACCACCGATCACACTCGTGATGCCAAGTCGTAAGAGAATCGTGGAACTATTCTCAAGTTCGCGCCGATAGCCAAAGAGACCGCCAAAGAGTCCCGGCCAAAGGGCAACAGTACTGGTTGCGTTAGCAACTTTTGGATCGAGTCCAACCCAAATTAGAACGGGAAAAGTAATCAATGTGCCGCCGCCGGCAATGGAATTGATTATGCCAGCGGCGAAAGCCGCAGCAATCATTAGGAGGCTGGAAAGCAGTTGAGAGTTCAAGCTTTAGTTTGCAACCAGCAGAGGTTACAAGCTCAAGGTTGGACTCTAACCAATCGACGCCATGTTAGAATGAGCTACGCAGTTTCACAAAGTAGAACTTTTAGGGAGGGAAGCATGGCAGACGTAACTATTCGTCCGTTGAAGAATGGACCACTCATTGTCGAAGGTCCAGTGGAGCTCTTCGACACGGACGGAAACAAGGTGACTGTTGATAAACCACGCATTGCGCTGTGCCGTTGTGGTGCTTCATCGAACAAACCTTTTTGTGATAGCACGCATACCAAAATCGGATTTCAAGCAGCTGAGGCGATTAATCCCGAAAGTGCAGAGTGAGCAGCGACAAGCGCCAAAGGCGCGCAATGCAAAAGTCTCGCACCCCAGCCGAGCTGCTCGGATGGGGACCCCGCCCTGCGGCAACGCCCCAGGGGTGGAACAATTTCTATGGAAGAAGCGCTGAAAGCGCGAAATAAATCTAACGATTCAGGAATGTCGCGCCTTCAGCGCTTTATCACTCAGATAAGCTACTTTCCTGGGGCTCTGCCCCAGGCTCTTGCATTGCGCGCCTTTGGCGCTTGCCGGAAAAGTCGCTCTTCCTTTCCACCTTCTCTGCTAGTTGTTCTCTTACTGCTTGGTTGTTTCTCATCCGTTTCCACAACAGGCAGCCAGCCATTGCCGAATTCGGCAAAGCGCACTCTCCGCATCATGACTTACAATATTCACGTTGGTGTGGGGATGGATAAGAAGCTCGATCTTCAACGCATCGCTGACGTTATTAAGAACGAACATCCCGATCTGGTTGGTTTACAGGAGGTTGATCGGGGCGTTAAGCGCACAGAAGGCAGGGACGAGATCTCCGAGCTGGCGACGATGACTGGGATGAGTTATGCCTTTGCACATAATCTCGACTATCAGGGTGGACAATACGGCGTGGCAATTCTGTCGCGCTTTTCTATTGCCACGATCGATCATCGCAAGTATGAGAACAGGAGGGAGGCTGAACGTCGAGGGATGATTCGGATTCAGGTGGATATCGGTGGCACAACAGTCAATTTCGTCACTACGCATCTCGACTATCAATACGAAGACGGACGAATTTTTGAAGCTGAGCAAATGCTCAGGTTTCTTCAGGACATCAAAGGTCCGCTAATCGTCGTTGGTGATTTCAATGATGACCCCGCTGGAGGCGCTTACAAGTTAATGCTGTCCAGATTTGAAGATGCCTGGATTAGTAGCCGCGCGAAAGATTTGGGGCTGAGTTATCCTGCGGATAAGCCGACCAAACGGATCGATTACATCTTCATGAGGCAGTCAGACCGGATCAAGGCGAAGAAGGCCCGCGTCGTGAACACGCTGGCCTCGGACCATTTGCCAGTTGTAGTTAATCTCGAAATTCGTTGAGCGAAGTATCCAGTCAGCCACAGCCTTCACGCCCGGCTTTCGATGCCAGGGTTAACTCGACGCGCGATTCTTTACGGCTCCTCTTATATTAAGAAAAGCTAGACCCAGTTGCAGGAAAATGAGCGCGTACGCGCCGTCGTGCAGCCCCCAAACAATCCACAGCGCATTGCTTAACAGAAACAACCAGAAGCCCCAATTTCTTTTAAACTTTCTTTGCGACGCTACCAGCCACGCCGCGATCACGGTCACTATCATCGCGGGCCATTGAATTACACACATCCAACCCATTCTGAATGCTGCTCCCCTGCGTTCCAGATGTTTATTCGACGGTGTCCGCCAGATTTGATTTGTACTTTGTATTCGTCTGACGGTCAGTTAGTTCGATGTAGACAAAGCTGGGAGGAACCACGCCTTCCTCCAGTGCAAACCAGATATTGCCAAGATCGGCCGGCTTGGTCAGGGCGCAAAATCCGTAGAGCCGTTTCCCGCGCTGATCGTAAAAATCCACCCAGGTGCGAGATGCCTTGGTGTTCTTGCCACATGGCGGCAGGGCGGGCGCGGCAGAAAAGAAATCTGCAGGGTAATCTGCCTTGTTGAGCACGTCGTATTTATAGCGCGTCCAGACCTTCCCGCCGGTGGTATAGGATTCCGTTCCCGTCAAGTAAAGCACCGGATTTGGGAGTATAGGAACAGCGTGATAGGTGCTACCGCTGGCAATAATTGCCAACATCAAACTTGCCAGGAGCATTGTGATCGTTTTCGTCAATCTCATAGAGGGCCCTTTCATCTAGCAGTGAAGGAAACTAAAAACGGAATCCGAGTCCCGCATTAAAGGGCAGCGAACAGCAAACAGCAAACAGTAAACAGCAGCAATTCCGAAAACGTAGATCAGTGAAAGTAACGGAACCAACGCCACTGAAGAGAACACCCTTTCAGTAGGCACCCAATTCCACCCGAACACACTCAGCACAAGCAAGACCACCCACGACAGTGCGCCAACGCCTATCACAACGAGTTCAACAAAAAGACTCGCAGTACTCATAATCCTTTTCGTTGAGCGCTTCAGTCGCTTGAGGCGACTTCTGTTGTTCAATCGTGCAAGGCGCTATGCTTTCCGCAGGCACCAATTTGACATGGAACGCATATTCGCGACTACGACTGTTTTAAACGGCTCAAGCCACTCGCCGCCAAGGGATTCTGTAGTGCTTCGCAACATCTCCTCATCGACGAGGAAGCGGTCGCTCCCGTCGGGAAGGTGATAGCGCCGCCCTTCAATGTGTTCTACCTTTTCTTCTATTCCGATAGTAGATGCTAAGCGAGCAAAGAAGATCCCGCCAGGCTTGAGCACTCTCCACATCTCCCTCACCATCTTCCGCCAGTGGTCCTCATCTTTAGCGAAGTGAAGGACGGCGCTACTGATAACGACATTAAAGCTGCCATCCGCAAACGACATTGTCTCCACGGGCTCCACGCGGAAGTTACTGGCAGGCAGATGCGGGCCGAGCGTGGAGGCCAGCGATTGGACCTGCGCGATGGACTCTCTCGACTCATCAACGCCGCAGACATTGTAACCACACCTCAAGAAATAGATCAGATTGCGGCCTCCACCGCAGCCGGCGTCGAGAACCTGCATCTCGGGAGTGATATGGCCCTTCAAGAGTTGGTCAAACAGATAGATATCGATGGTGCCAAACCACTCTTGCAAATTTAAGTGAGAGCTCATCCAGAGCCGCTTTTTATCCGCAGATTACGCAGATTACGCAGATGTCCGAGAGCAAGGGCAAAAAGATTTACTCCTGACTTCTGGAGCGCGTCTGCTCGGTTTTTTCTGTGGAATCTGCGTAATCTGCGGATGTTCATTGTGTTGGAGCCTACCGCGCTAGTCCTCTTTAAAGATTGCTGATGGAGCATGATATTTCCGATCCCAGTCCACATAAGGAACATCAGTTGCCCCAATAACATACTTTACAACCTGCCATTTGCCTCCACGTTTACGCAGCAGCGCGACAATGCCATCGTCGAAAGCTCCAGCAGCAATGGCCGTTTGATAGGGCGTCCCGTGATAATCCACCGCACTCCCGTTGGCCTGTTGGGGGACTCCTCTCATGAAAGCCCATCCATTCAGCACTTTCAGATGATCGATCTTGAAGATGACCTTCGTCTTTAGCGGCTTTTGTACCGAGAGACGCAGGGCATCAGTAATAGCCTGCCGTTCGAGTGTTCCGCGTTCCGGCGTATACGACTGATTCTGTGCCAATGCCTGACATAGAAACAGCACTAGAAATGCGATAGACCAACTTAGTTTTTGTAACACAGCTTTTCTCCTCAAAGTTAAACCTGTTCGCGAATGGAATATAAATCTAACACCTGAAAACGCGGAGGCGAAGGGTCCGTTTGATGAATTGTTAGGCGTCGCTTCGGCTCACGAGAACACCTTCTGCAGCCGACCTCAGGGCATAGCTTCGGCGGCCGATGCTGCCACATCCTCAACCGGCACGCCGGACGCACAAAGCGGGCATGCGGCGGGCAGCCAGAGGTCGTAGTCGTCGCGGGCCACAGCTTCGACTGCTACGCCGCGTTCTGCGAAGAAGCCAGCGCCCGTTGACCCGAGGACGAGTAACGCTCCCGCAACTACCGGTTCGGCGTCATGCGCCTTGAGTTCCGCATAAGTGCCTCGGAGTGCGGAGCCCGCGCTCATCACATCGTCAACTATAGCGACACGTTTCCCGCGTAGGCGCGCCGCAAACGCTGAGGGTAGAGCGTAGCGCGCTTGATACAAGCCAGTGGGTTGGACAGGCATTACACGCTCCGTGAAGCAGAAGTCCACGGCGAGCGCGTGCGCAATCAATTGTGCGAGGAAGGCGCCGCCCAGAAGTGGTCCACAGACCGCCGAAACTGCGTGCGGACGAAGGGCATCCGCAAGAGTGGCAACAAACGGTTCGATCCGGCGTGGTTGTGCGAACAGCGGGTCGAGATCGAGCCACAGTGCGCTGTGATGGCCCGACTCCAACCGGAAGTGGCCACGCCGTCCGGCGACTAGCTCCAGAAAAGCTGCTGCGCTGGTTTCGCTCATACTAGTCCAGTGTTGGTCCGCTTTTAGATCATGCGTTTAACTCCTCGAAGTGCCTATTCAATTAACGTCAGCTTCGACATTCCATATATCTACGGCACAGCGCCATTCGCCATCGAATTCTCGGCGCCAGATCGTGACTGCGCGGCCTTCGGTCGTGGTAACCGTACCGTCCGGGCCCTTCATCGTGACCGCGTTGCGACTAAACATGTAGGCCAGGTTGGCATCCGGTGAGAAGTTCACGTCCGTCGATGTCCATGTGATCATGAAACCGGGGATCTGTAAACTGGTCTGCACGTAATGGCGCAGTGCTTCTTTGCCAATGATGGCTGGCTGGCCGGGCGGTAACATCACCGCATCGTCAGTCCAGTACGATAGAATACCTTCAACGTCTTGGCCTTCGGATGCTACGGTTGCCCACTCAGCATCACGCTGCAGCAGCCGAGTTTTCTCGGTCTCTAGTTCCATGCGGCTTTCCTCGTAACATCAATTCGTAACTCAAGGCTTTCCTGCCGCCTAACGCGGCAATTGGGCCGCCGCCGATAATACATGCACCGTGGCTCTTTTTCATGGCGTTTCCTCCAGTCGGGCAAACTTTTTCCGATGCAATACACGCCGCGCATCAGTGCCGGGCTACAACGGCATCATTCAGCACGTTGTCGATGAGACAAACTGATTCCAATTCGCTGCAAGCGCATGCGCGGCGGGTAAGATTTACCATCAGCTTCGCCTTCGCCGTCTGATGTGCGGAAGGTCTCCGACCTTCCGAATGCTGTTAAATTAAAGTTAGGCTCCGCCGTATTACTTGGGGGCGCACCTCACCAGGCCACCGCATACCTCCCTCGGCGCGGGTCAGCGCCGGCGGAGGAGACTCCGGTCTGTGGGTTGTAAATAATTACGGTTGGTGAAGAGAGCGTTCCCCAGGGGGTTTGGACATTTACCTTATGGCCGCGCGCTTTCAAATCCGCGATTGTCTTTTCCGGAATGCGCGATTCAATATTTAACGAACCCGGTAGAAACTCGTGATCATCAAATGAGCTGACGTAGTGTTGCGTATCAAAGCGCGCGGCTTCGACCGCCTCCTGCGGGTTCATGCCAAACTCAATAATATTAAGTAAGACTTGAAGCAGCGCCTGATCCTGATTGTCGCCACCTGGAGTACTCAAGACCATGAACGGCTCGCCGCCTTTCAAAACAAGCGTCGGCGTAAGCGTGATGCGCGGACGCTTGCCCGGCGCGACGACGTTTGGACTATTCGGGTCTGTTAGCGCCGACTGTAACCGTTGTCCCATCAAGACGCCTGTATCCCCGGCTACCACAGCGGGCAGCCAGGCACCGCTCGGAGTGGCGCTGAAAAGATTTCCGTCTTTGTCGATTACGTTGACGCAGGTGGTGTCGTTTGCTCGTTCATTCTCTGGGACTGCGGACGCGCGACTGATGCGTTGCGTGGCGCTGGCGAGCACGGCTTTCATATTCAGCGGATCACCCGGTTGCTGGTCCAGAGACGCTCTACGTTCGTCGACGAGAGATCGGCGCAGGACGGCGTAGTTCTTCGACAATAACTCGGTCATCGGAATTTTCACGAAATCAGGATCGCCGTAATAACGATCACGATCGGCGAGGGCGAGCTTAAGCGACTCCGTGAGGGTGTGAATGTAGTCAGCCGAGTTGTGGCCCATCGCCTTTAAGTCGTAACCCTCAATCAGATTCAACGTTTCGACCAGCGCCGGTCCCTGCGTCCAGAAGCCAGCCTTGTAGACCTCATAGCCGCGATAATCGGCCTTTACGGGTCTGCCCACGCGTGCGTGAAAGCGCGCGAGATCTTCTGCGGCGAGCAGGCCGCCGTGGGTTTGCATGTAATCGCCAATACGCTTGGCCATCGGGCCTTTGTAAAAATAATCACGCGCCGTCATCAGTCCTTCATGACGTCCCATGAGCGAACCCCGTTTCTCGGCTGCGACGATCTCCCGCAGCGTGCGCGCGAGATCGGCTTGCACAAAGATGTCCCCGACCTTTGGCACTTCACCGTTGGGTAAAAAGACACGTTTTGCGTCGGGCCATTGGGAGAAAACTGGCGCGCGAGTCTTAATGTACTGCACGCGTAGCTCATCTATGGGAAAACCGTCGGCCAGCTCGATTGCCGGCTGCATGACTTCACTGAGTGATTTTGTTCCAAACTGATCGAGCGCAGTCACGCAGGCATCGAGCACGGCGGGAACAGTTGCAGCGAGTGGGCCGGTTGAGGGAATCAAGCCAAACTTTGCGCCAGCCATCGTTGCCATATCGGTTCCGCGTTGCGCGGCGGCGGAATCGGGAGCGGTCGAAACGTCGTTGGTATGAATTCCGCGGTTTACAAAAAACTCGCGCGTGGCTTTTATCGGCGCCTGGCCCATGCCCTCAACTACGACGACATCCTGTCCTTTGCTTAAGCCCTCCCTTACGGTCGGGCTACTGCCCCTTAGTTTGATGAGGATCGGAACTTCACCACCGAAAGAGAAGTGAGAAAACTCGATAACCGAAGCCGCGAGAATTGTTGCGACGCCCGCATCAACTGCGTTGCCACCTTTTTGCAAGATACGCAGACCAGCTTCGACCGACAGTGGATGGCCGCCGGCAACCACGCCACGCCGCCCGCGGACGACCGGGCGAAATGTCTGTGCACGCGAGATTGGCTGCGGAAGCGGAACAAGTAATAAAGCTAGAGCCACTAGAAGAATTAGCGAACGGCGCATGGCGGGCCACCTTTCAATCTGTGCAGTTTGTTGTCGAATTGTTATCCGGTTTGAGATGCGAGTCAATGTCTTGCTGGGACCCCGCACGCCCGCGCTCCCAGTAATTTGTTGACTACTTCCGATAAGGCGGTTAAGAATTCACGCGTTTCCTGAATCATGGTTCATTTGCGAGGAAATCCTATGGCTCACATTAACTCGTGGCGTTTTTCGTCCTTCCGTCCTCTCGGATGTTTGCTCGTCTGTATTATTGCCGGTGTCCACGGTATTGCACAGAAACAGTTAGACGTGAATCTACTCTCCGAATTCAGGTGGCGCTTGATCGGGCCCTCCAGTCCAGCGGGTCGCGTGTGGCAGGTAGTGGGCGATGAGAATAATCCAAAGACTTTTTATGTTTGCACCGCGGGTGGCGGGCTCTGGAAAAGCACGGACAATGGGACCACGCTGATTCCTGTCTTCGACCATGAAACTTCTGCTTCGACAGGCGCAGTTGCCATCGCCAAATCGAATTCAAATCTCGTTTGGGTCGGGACCGGGGAACCGGCAAACACACGTGCGAATTCCTGGGGCGACGGCGTTTACAAATCGAAGGATGGCGGCCAGACCTGGGCGCACATGGGACTAGCTGATAGCCGCCAAATTAGCGCCATCGTAATTCATCCCACGAAACCAGATACGGTTTACGTGGCTGCCATGGGCCACGAATGGGGAAGAAACAACGAACGCGGAATTTTTAAGACAACGGACGGTGGGAAAACCTGGAACAAGATTCTCTTCGTCAACGACACAACCGGCTTCATAGATTTACAAGAAGATCCGAAAAATCCGGATGTCCTTTACGCCGCAGCCTGGCAGCGTTTTCGCTTCGGTGGCGGAGACATGGCGGAGTCAGGACCGGAAAGCGGCATTTACAAAACAACTGACGGGGGCACAAAGTGGACGCGACTCACAAACGGTTTGCCGGCAGAGGATAAGAGCAAGATTACGCTCGCGGTTGCACGCAACAATTCGAAGATTGTTTATGCAGCAATTCTTACAGGTGAACCGGCGCCCGGCGGGAAGAGAACTATTGAAACCGGTGGCATCTTTCGCTCGGCAGACGGTGGCAAAACCTGGCAGCGGATGAACCCGGCAATGACCAGCTATTACTACGATCGCATTAACGTCGATCCCGGCGACGACAATCGCGTCTGGATGCCTGTATTCGATTTGATGGTTTCCACTGATGGGGGCAAGACCTTACTCAAAGCAAACATGAAGCACGTGCACAACGATCTGCACAGTATCTGGATCGATCCCGCTGATCCCCAGCACATCGTCATCGGCGGCGATGGAGGGATAAATATTTCATACAACCGAGGGACTACCTGGCAGCAGGCCGTCTTGCCAATTGGGCAATTCTACGAAGTCGCCGTTGACAATCAGGATCCTTACTACGTCTATGGCGGCATGCAGGACACCGGCCACTGGTTAGGTCCTAACCAGACATACGATAACGAGGGAATAACCAACTACGATTGGATTAAGCTGCGCTTCAATGGCGATGGCATGTCGATCCACTCCGATCCCACCGATCCAAATGTGATCTACATGGTACAGGAGTTTGGGAACTTCTCGAGGTTGGATCTGCGCACCTGGGACCGAAAAGAGCTGTTGCCAAACCCCGATGAGGCGAAGAAGCGCGGGCTGCATCCATTTCGCTATGACTGGACGCCGCCGATGATTGTTTCGCAGCACGATCCGGAAGTGCTCTACCTGGGCAGCAATTATCTTTTTAAGTTTACGAAACGCGGCGAGAACTGGGAGGTTGTCAGTCCCGACCTCACCGCCCAGCAGGAAAAGGAGTTGAAAGGCAGCAAGAAGGATTACACCGGCTACCACAGTTATGGCGCGCTGTTCTCGATTGCGGAATCTCCGCTTGATGCCAATGTGATCTGGACGGGTGCGGACGATGGACCAATCAATGTCACTCGAAACGGCGGCACCTCCTGGACGAACGTCACTCACAACTTTACGCCTGGAGCGCCCACCTACGCGGTCGTCGGAGAAATTGAAGCATCACGTTTCGACAAAGGATCAGCGTATGTCGCCTACGACGCTCATACCCGCGAAGACCACAAGCCATATCTCTATGCGACCAGCGATTATGGCAAGACCTGGACAAACATCACTGGCGATTTGCCGCAGGGCGGATCGAGCTACGTTATTCGGGAAGATCCAGTAAACCCAAATCTGTTGTTTGCGGGCACGGAGTTTGGAGTTTATCTGACGCTTGATCGAGGCCGTCATTGGATGCAGTTAAAGAACAATCTGCCGACGGTCGGTGTGCGCGCGATGGCGATCCAGGCGCGCGATCATGATCTTGTCGTCGGGACTTTTGGCCGCGCGATTTGGATTACTGACATCGCGCCTTTTGAACAGATGAGCGACCACATACTTGAACAGCCCGCATATCTGTTCGATGTCAAACCAGGGGTCCTGTTCAAGACTCGCTACAACTACGGGGCAACGATTGAAGAGTTGAGTGGCGACATGTTTTTCCGTGCGGAAAACCCGCCGTACGGAAGTGTAATTACTTATTATTTGCGAACAGACGTGGGCAACGAGGTGACGGTTACTATTAGTAACGACAAGGGTAGTGTGGTGCGCACGCTTAAGGGCCCGGGCACCCCTGGGATACATCGCGTTAGCTGGGACTTGAAACGCCAGGAAAAGGCTAGTGATGCCGACGCCGCCCGTGAGGGCGTGACGACTCTCTCAGAACGTGACGCACTCGACTGGATATCGCCAGGGAAATACACGGTCACACTTCGCGCCGCGGGACTGTCCTCACAAAATGTGGTTATTGTGAAAAAGGAATCGGACGGAGTGAAGCTGGCGCCTGTCAGGAAATAATGACACCAAAAAGACTGTGGGCGCTGACCTCCCCCAAGACCGGCGCCCCTGCCTTTATCTCAGTTCTCCCATGGAGAATTAACGATGAGCGCATGTTAATCCCCGTCGTGTAACGGGTGGTTGCAGTAATCTTGCAAAGCCTTCACGACACCGTAACAAAACTTTCGCAAACCTTTCGCCATTTGGTTGCCCTATAATCCAACTTTCCCTGAATCTTAGCGGTTTGAGGAAACACTAAAAACTCACGCTAATCGGAAAAGGAATCGAAGAAAATCATGATGCCCAAGTCTGTTATCGCGCCTTACGGCTCATGGAGGTCTCCCATAACCGCTGACTTGATTGTTAAGGGATCCATCGGGCTTAGTCAGCCTTTAATTGACGGCCGAGACGTTTACTGGATTGAAATGCGCCCGACTGAGGGCGGCCGCGGTGTGATTGTGAAACGGGATGCGCGCTCTCTCATCACTGACATAACGCCGCCCCCGTTCAATGTTCGCACTCGTGTTCATGAATATGGCGGTGGTGATTATGCAGTCGCAGGCGGTTCAGTTTACTTTTCAAACTTTTCGGATCAGCGACTTTATCGTCAGAGAGAGGGACTGCCGGCGCAGGCGATTACCCCCATCGCCGACATCCGTTATGCCGATGCGGTTATTGATCAGAATCGGAAACGTTTGATCTTTGTCCGGGAAGACCACACCGTCGCTGGCCAGGAAGCAGTAAACACTTTGGCGATTCTCGACGGCGATGATACCTGCGGCCGCGTGCTCGTATCAGGCAACGACTTTTATTCATCGCCGCGGCTAAGTCCCGATGGCTCTCAGCTGGCATGGCTAACCTGGAATCACCCGAACATGCCGTGGGACGGAGCGGAGCTTTGGACAGGTACATTTGGCGCGGATGGAATGGTCGAAACAAGCCAACTGGTTGCTGGTGGCAGTGTTGAATCGATATTTCAACCGGAATGGTCGCCCGACGGTGCGCTTTATTTCGTGTCAGACCGAAGCGGCTGGTGGAATCTATACAGACTCAATCAGGCTGGAATTATTGAGCCGATCTACGAAAAGCAAGCCGAGTTTGGCATGCCGCAGTGGGGCTTTGGTATGTCGACTTATGGTTTTGAGTCTGCAGAAAGAATTGTTTGTACTTACATCGAAAAGGGTATCTCGCGACTTGCGCTCATCGACACGCGAACGAAAAAGTTTGAACCAATAGATTCTTCGTACACTGATATAAGGTATGTGCGCGCCTCGACAGGCCAGGCAGTAATGCGCGCCGCGTCCCCAACTGAACCGCCGTCAATTGTTAGGCTTGACCTGGAAACGCGAAATTTCGAAATACTTCGACGTTCAAATAATCTCGAGATTGATGCAGGCTATCTTTCGGCTCCGCGCGCGATAGAGTTTTCAACTGAAGACGGGATGACCGCTTATGGATTCTTTTATCCACCAAAAAACCGTGATTACCGTGCGCCGGAAGGCGAGCGGCCACCGCTGTTGGTTGAAAGCCACGGCGGCCCTACAGCCGCGGCGACCGCGGCTTTAAGTCTCGGCATTCAATATTGGACCAGCCGGGGAATCGCCGTGCTGGATGTCAACTACGGCGGCAGCAGTGGTTTTGGGAGAGCTTACCGGGAAAGATTAAAGGATAAGTGGGGAATCGTCGATGTTGACGACTGTGTCAATGGCGCGCGCTATCTGGTTGAGCAGGGCGAAGTCGATGGCAATCGCTTGATGATCACTGGCGGCAGCGCAGGCGGCTACACGACGCTCTGCGCGCTCACTTTTCGCCGAACGTTTAGTGCGGGCGCCAGCCATTACGGTGTCAGCGACGCCGAAGCGCTGGCAAAAGAAACTCACAAATTTGAATCGCGCTACCTTGATGGACTGATGGGTCCGTATCCTGAGAGGAAAGACCTTTATCACGAACGATCCCCAATCAACTTCACAGGTCGTCTGTCGTGTCCGGTAATCTTCTTTCAGGGACTAGATGACAAAGTTGTGCCGCCAAACCAGGCGCAGATGATGGTTGATGCGTTGCGAGCGAAGGGGATTCCGGTTGCGTATATTCCATTTGAAGGCGAGCAGCACGGATTTCGCCAGGCTAAAAATATTAAACGCGCTCTTGACGGCGAACTATATTTCTATTCACGTGTGCTTGGATTTGAAATCGCGGAGCCAGTTGAGCCCGTGGAGATCGAAAATCTGTAGTCGGTTGGTCGCCGGACCCTCTCAAGGCGCTGTGTAAACTCCAATGGAGAATCTTCGGGAACTCCAGGAATGATTGCTGATACAGAACCGGGCAAGCGCTGGCGACCGGGTGCCATACTCAAGTCAGCGTCGCGACTTTTTTTACAATCAGAAAGCCTACGGTCCGTTTTCCAGATTGAACTCAGGACCCGCTCGCTACCGCTACCGGTTCTATTCTATTTCCTTGTCGGCAACAGTTGCGGCGCCCCCACCGTGGTCACCGCCCCGCAGCACCCCGCTTTCATCGACGAAGTAAGAAAGTCTTCCGGTCACGCCGTACTCGACTGGCACGGCAGTCACTTCAAATTTATTTCCGGAAACAGACACTTCAATCTTGTAACCATACTTATGCATTGCTTCCTTGCTCACGAGACCTGCCGCGAGCAATTCGTCAAGAGTTCCATAGCGACCGTTATCTTCCGTCGCTTGAAATGTAGCCTCAGCGCTTACCACAGTCCGCATCATACTTTTCGCGATTGCTTCGTTAGTCAGGAGCGGCGATTGACTGGCTTGGCTCGACATTCCCGCGACCATCAACATGAGCAGATTCTTCGGAACATGCAACTCGTGCAGCGGCCCCAGTCCATCGTTTGAAAGCGAGTAGGTCATGGGATCAATTATGGGGCTCAGTTGAGACAAAAAATCTCTCATCTTCTCATTTGCCGGCGGGCCTGCGTTGCCGCCGGGAGGGTAGTAGCGCTCCATCAAGTCAGGTGCTACATAAACTGCCGCTAGCACCTGTCGCTGTTGCCAACGCGTCGAGTTTCTAAAACGGCTGTCGGATGAAAGGGTCTGGTGACTCAAATAGGAATCTACGACATGACGAGTGGCGGCGGCATCAGGCGACAACACCAGGAAATCGCCAACGAAAGCGTAAGAGAGAATGTTTGCGTAAGAGGTGATTTCAGTTTCATCGCGCTTCTCTGTCTGCGCAAACAGATTAGCGCCCTTGAATGCTAAAGACTCAATAAGTTTTGGTATTAGACGTCGCACAGCTTCTTTGTCTTTTATCCCGATGGCGATTACCGGATTTAGCTCGGAAGGAGGTGCATTCTTTTGCTCGCTCTTTTCTGCCACAAACTGTTTTTCGTCCGGAGTGCCCTCACTCGAGACTGGCGTTGCCCGGGGCAGCGCCAGCGCCAGCTCATTTCCGAGAAGGGGCAGCAGGTCGTCCTTTATCTTTATACCCAGTTTCTTTTCGTATATGGCGAATGGAGATACAGGCGGACTATGTGGAGCGCTGGCGGGTTGACCCCCGTATTTTCTTGCTGATTCCTCCGCGCTGGCAATCGCTTTTACCATCCCTTCGTAGATCTGAGGGTAGTCCAGCGAAGCAGTTGCGAAGAGAGCCGTGTCCGCCGGAAAGACGCCGGCAGACTGCGGTACCAGCGCCGGACCGGAAACAAACTGCGGAACAAAAGGAACAGCAGTGGCCTTGTTGTCCGTACCACTAACCACCAGTGTGCGTACAACATAAGCATCGCCTTCAAAAGCGACGGCTGCCGCAACTGCTTCGGGCCAATTCGGCTGTCCGCCAAAAAAAGCGCCGTAGATTGTGTACATCGCCGCGCTCTCCGGTGACTCGTTAGAAGGAACCGGCTCTGGAGAGCTGGACAGCGTGGCGCTACTGTACACCCGTGGATTAGATGAAGTTGTACCTAAAATTGCCGGCGATGAACCTTCCAGTTCTGGTGCCGATGGCGGTGACGGCGGCTGGTCTTGCGATTGCACCGGCGGCGGTGACCCGGGCGTCGTCTGCGAGTCAATGCCGGTGGATGGCTCCTCTTGTTTGCTTTGATTGGCGGCTTCGCTGGCAACTCGTCGTTGCTCTTCTTCTTCCCATTTTTGACGACGGTCCTTTTCTTCCTTTTCAATCGACTTGAAGTCAACGTAGAGAAAGAGCGAATCAGACGCAAAACGATTCCGCGCTAGTGCAAAGTTGGAATCTTCTTCAAGCAACTTGCTGCCGCGCGGTCGTAGCTTGCGAAATTCAATCGGCCTATCGGCTATCAAAACGAGAGGTCCGGCCTGTTTTATTTGATAAGGAGGCAGGGCTGGCTCACTTTCCTTTTCCTCTGTAGTTGAGGTTGACGCATTTGGCCTGGCTGAACCAGGAGAACTCGCGGGCCTCGGTGTGGGCGTTGGCACAAGGGTGGGAACGAAGCCACCTAACTCCCGTTCAAACTTCTGTGCTTCCTCCGGGTTGGAAAACTCGATAGCCATCATCACGTTTGGAATGTTGAGCTTTGATGGCCAACTCGCAACCAGCATTCGCGATCCTGCCAGGGCGTCCGCATGCGCGTTAAGCCACTTTACGACTGTCTTGAATTCCTTTGGTGGAGCGGCAAGCTTCATCACGGGATCCAAAAGATCCTGGACGGCCGATGAGCGAATCAACGCGCCGACGCCTCTAACCTCGCAGTACACTTTGTAGGTTTCAGTGGAGAGCAAGGTGTCAAATGTGGGAGTTGGTTCGGGAACTACCGCTGGGGCCGGTTTCTTCGGCGGCGCATTACGCTTTTGTTGCGCGATAAGCGGCGACGCAAAGATGACAATCGCAACGACCAAGCTGAACAGACTTTTGGTTTTTGTGAAACTATGCATGTCAATACCTGAGTTGTTCGAAGCTCAGCGCCGGTTACGGAACAAAGACTATTAGCATCGTCGGCTAAATCAAACGGCAAAATCAAGCACTTTCCGTAGCGGCTTGGAGTTCAAGCTTTAGCTTGTCTTCTACTGATCGACAACCTAAAGGTTGAACTCCGAATTACTGGCCCTATTGCGCCACTCGGCGCCAGACACTCGCTTCGCCTTCATTCTTAATCAGTCGTAAGACCTCGCCATATGCGGCAGCATAAGCCAGCCGCATGTCGTTGGCGGATTTGACATCCTCAAGTTTCTTTTCAATTTCTTGCGTCGTTAGCCTTGTGCGTGGCTCGTAGCGAGCAACCAACCTGCCCTCGCCCGCGAAGTGTAATGCCAAACCCTCGGCCAGCCATCGCGGAGCGCGACCGCGGCTAAGAACATCAATAACTGTATGCACCAACTCGTGGCGCAATGTAGTCTCGAGAACTCGACGCCGCTTAAGCGTTTCCAGCGGCTGAAGTTCTATTCGATCTCCTTCGGTCGCTGCGGCCGCCCACGCAGGCTGTCCCGTTCGGCCAACAAAATCGCCGGTGGTTTCATTAATAAAGATTTCGAGAGGATGGAATCGCATCGTAATTCCCGCGGCCTCGACGCGCCCTATTAAAGATCTGCGGCTTGACTGAAGGATGGACAATAAGCCTTCGATCTCACGTTGGCTGATGTTGCCCGGGTAGCTGATGCGAAAATCTTCGCTGCTGAGTGTGTGGCGGCTTGTTGTGGGAACGAATCGAGAATTGACGGTTACGCTTCTAATTTCGAAACGTCTGGCATTGTTCCAAAATAAATCAGCAAAAGTTCGGAGTTGAGTGAAAGATTTCGCCGCCAAATCACCCGCCATCGGAACCTTTGAGTCTGGTCTTCTCTCCGCCTCCCCCCCTTTCAACGATTCCGTTCCTCTTGCGACCGCGGTTCCGGGAAAATATTTCGCAAGGATTTGCCGATAGCTTGCGCCTCGCGCGGCCATGACGTGCGCCCCTTCCTGACATAGTCCAAGGCCATGGCCGAACCCTTTGCCGCGAAAGATAAAATTCGATCCTGAACGAGTAATCACAAAACGAGAACTCTTAAGATAGTTCCACCCCAGAGCGCGACCGACGATGATCTTGAAGTCCCATCCACTTAGGGTGACGCGACGGTCGCCTTCGAGAGTGATCAACTCTGCGCGGCCGCTGGCATCGCGGCGGGATACAACCACGGCGAGCAGTCGGTTTCCGACGTTGGTACGTGAATCGCTTCTCAGTGCCTGGAGCAGTTGAGCTTGAGATATGACATCAGTCCAGGAATGGTGCGCCTCGCTTGCGCAATACTCATCAGGGACACCTCTGAGGTAAACCGGTGCATTCCCACCCCACAAGGTCGCTATATCCGCAGTCGCCCCACCACACGAGGCGCTGAAGTAAGAATCAACAAGCTGATTATTTGCATCGCGCAAAACCTCTCCTCTGGTGGACTCGACCGCGTCGACGACAACAGCTGAAATATCGCCTCTCGAATCTGAGTCTACAGGGCGATATCTTTGGCAATGAGTTGTGGTGCAGAAGTCGTATCCATCGTGTGCATGCCGGCCAATATTCTTGAGCGCGTAAGTTCGGCTGGCGATGGCCAGAGCTTTCAGCGCTTCAGGCTCACTTTCCATGCTTCCCTCAGCCGCCACCACACCGCGCACGTAGTTTTCGAGGGACACCCGGAGAGTGATGTTTTCGCGAACCAAATGTACAGTGATTGACGACGGTAAGTTGGGATTCTCGCGACGCGGAGACGCGCGTGGGCGGAGACCGGAAGAGTCTCCGGCTAACGCAACTTCTTCCTGCATCCCCGTTCCTTTCCCACGTCTCCGTTTCTCAACGTCCGCGTGTCTCTCCATCGTCGAGCGGGCGTATTCGTCGAAGATCGGCCGCGCGATCTGCGCGGCTTCTGAGCCATGCGCCTTTGCCAGGAAAACGAGTACAGCCAGCTCCACTTTATCTGGAGCAAGCTCCGACTGATCATTCGCCCCGTCATTCAACTGCGAAGCAAACCCCACAAACCAACCTTGAGTGCGAAATCCGTTAATCTGTGTTGCCGTGCCGGTCTTGCCAAAGATGTAGAGTGGAAGCGAATAGAGGCTGGCCGATTCGGCAGTGCCATAACGAACGACCCCGCGCATTCCTTTAACAATTACATTTCGGTGTTCGTCTCTAATTGCGACGCTTGTCTGAAGTTCCGGGACGAAACCGGCCGCAGAAGAAATGTGAGGAGTAAAGAGATGGCCACCATTCACGAGTGCGGAATAAGCATTGAGGAGCTGAATTGGTGTTGCCTGAACGTAGTCTCCTTCACCGATCGCGTTTTCGGAGTGCCACTCGTTGCGCAGTATGCGGCCTTGCGCCTCTTGATTGACGCCAATGCCGGTCCTTTTCCCGAAGCCGAATTCGTTGAGGGTTGAGTTAAAGCTGGATTCAGTTAACTGCTCGCCAAGTTTGCCGAAATAATAGTTACATGAGTAAGCGATAGCCTCTGTCGGATTAAGAGGGGACAGGTCGCGCGGATGTGAGCAGGTCGTGTGGAACTCTCCGTGCGAATACTTTTCCAGGCAAATAGTGCGCGAGTCTTCGTCAATGACGCCTGACCTTAGCCCCGCCAATGCTGTGAAAGGTTTAATCGTCGAACCTGGACGGAAGGTTTCTTCAAACGCAAGTTTGGAATTAACTACTGCGCGGACACGTCCAGTTTGCGGGTCCATAACGATGATGGTGCCGTTGCGTTCGCCCAAAGCGACAGTTGCCGCGCGTTGAAGACGCCCGTCAACATCATCGAGATCGTTTCCGCTAAGCAATGCCGGCGAAGAAGCAGATAAGCTCCAGTGCCGCGTGGCTTTTAGCGCAATATAAGCTGAAATCACAAGGCAAATTGTAGCGGCGCTCAAAAGCCCCAAGTGCGCCGAAGTCAGCCAGGTGCGTTGCCCCCGCGAGAGCAGCCATCCTGCCTGCAAATTCTTTTCGGAAAAGGTCGCCGTCGACGGGAAACGCGCTGGCATTACGCAGCCTCATTTGCTGGATGGCTGGGCGGGTTTGTTGGAAAAAGGGCGAGGGCTCGTACCGTTATCACCCAGCCAAAAAGTGTCAGGCCGAAGACTATTGCAAGCCGGGCTACAAGCAAGGAAATCTCCAGCCACGCATGCTTTGTAGGTGTGGTCCTGAAAAGCAACAAATAGGGAGCGACCCCGAAGACAACAAAGCCGACCAGATATATAAGGACAGACTGAGGAGCGAAAGCTCGAGAGAGATGGTGCTTTAATTTTGTTATTGCATGCCCCAAACCTTCTCTTACCGTGGCGAGCCAAAGATGAATCGCCGCCAGAGGCAAAAGGAGTCCGAAGGCTAAGTAGCGAACACCGGTAAGCGTCGCAGCTTTCCAATCTATAAGTCTGGCCACGTCACGGGCCCTGCCCATCGTAACCATTGGATGGGGAAGTTCATTGACGGGATTGTTAAGACTCGCCCCAAAATGGGCTTGAGCCTTTCCCAATAGATACGCGATCAGAACCGCAAACGCGATCAGAGGCAAGCTGATCAACACCAACTTCCAGAAGCTGGTTAGCGACTTTTTCAATAAAGAACTGACGCTCAACTGGTCCCGGTTGCTCCCAATCCCCCCGTTTGCAATCCCGTTTGCAATCATCGCCTGGAGCAAAAAGAAGAGCACTGGCGCCGCAATCGCGAGCGCAAACGTTAGGCTTACCTGCACAATACTGGCTTCCCTTACCGCTAGAAAGAAATAGAGAGTGGTCAGTAGAGAAGCGTAAACAATTGCGAATAGAAACATCGATCGCCAATCACTGAAGACGTTTCGTGCGGCAGTGGCTATCGAATGGAATGTTTGTGTCAGCATCTGTTACCTACCTCGATAACAAGAACCAGATTTACTTCTAAGTTCTGTCTTCCCTGTCCGCTTCGCGGAAAGGGGTCGGAGGAGAGGGATGTCGCTCGGCCCAACCCCACCCTTAATCCTTCCCGACTCGTGCGGAGGGAAGAATTTAGTCGTTTAGAAGCCGGACTTGTGCGGCCCGGCGACCGTGGGCGAAAGTCCGCTCTCTAAAATTAGAAAATCATGCGCGGAGCGCAGCCACGTTACCTCATTTCCTCTCCAGGAAAGTCATCTTCGCTGATGTAGTGTTTGATTGCGTTGTCGGCCGATACATCAACTCGGCGCGCGCCGGCGCAATACGAAACTGCCCGGGCACTTGAACGCGAATCGCGTATTGCAGAGTTGCATCACCGTCAAAGTAATCAAGGAAAAACACCGTTCGATTGTCGCGAAATTCTCTGGAGCTATACCAGTCTGACCAATCATGACCCGAGGTGTAATCAAGATTTAGATTTCCTACGCTCTCAACCTGTTCAGCCCCCGCGGGAATTGGATCCTCAATCATCAGGTGGCGGGCGCTGGCGCCGTTTAGTTTCAGCCTGACGACGATCACATCGCCTGAATGAATTTCCCCGCGCAATGGGTCCGCAACCCACTTAAGCTTGTCACCGTCTTCAACAACGCGGAGACGAAGGTATTCGCGAGTGACATTCAGGTCAGCCGAACCGCGTGCTGCAACCTCCTCTTCACCGGTGTAATAGTCCAGTGTTGTCGAGAAGTAAATCAGTCCCTGGCCGCGCTTTACGACGCGCACTTCATTGGCCCCGGCTACGTCCGTGGCCTTGCGACTGATGGAGAATGTTTGCGAAGCAACCGCCGAAGAGACGTGTTGCGTAAGCACATTTTCTCCGTTTAGGTAAACTTCTACGTCGTAATCGGGCGTGAGCTCGCGGCTAACTTTTAGGTAGTCGATGAGTCCGAAAATGGCGAAGGCCGTATCCTTAGTGGACTCCCAGTAGTAACTATTGCGACGATTCGAAACGAGCCAGCGCGCAACGCGAGGCAGCAGCGAGCTGTCAGGCTTAATTCGAGCCAGCGCTTTTAGAGAAAGAGCAGTAGCTTCCGTATCATTTTCTTCGGCAAAGTCGAGCATCGCCTTCCGATGTGACTCCCAGTGTGCGGAGAAATTATCCGCCGTAGCCATTCGCTCGATCTCAGCGGCCAGCTCGCGCGCTCGCTTGTCATCCTTGCGCTGCTTCAACGTTAAAGCCAGTAGCGCCCGCCCATACGGCTGTAAGTTGCCGTGCTCGGCAAAAATCTTTTCCAGGTGACGGCTTTCGCTGCCGCCGCTTTCCTCCAGCGCGTAGACCATGAAGGCGCGCGTTTCCAAGTCGATCTGCGTTCCTGCTTCAGTGGTTCCTGCCTCGAGCATCTGTTTCAGCTTTTCGCGTCCGCTCGCGATGCGCTTATCGTCTGCCTGGTAACCGTTCTGCTTCGCCAATGCCAGTCCGCTAACAACGTATGCGGTCATGAATGGATCGCTCTGATCATTTTTCCACCATCCCCAGCCGCCGTCATTGTGCTGATAGGCGTAAAGACGATCCAAACCCTTTTGCACCTTCTTTCCCAGGTCGTTTGAATTGCGTATTGACGTTGACTTCACGTCCTTCAATGCCTGCGAAACGATCAAGTTGGGAAGAAAGCTCGACATGGTTTGTTCGGTGCAGCCGTAGGGATAAGTTGTCAGGTAATCGAGAGCGCCAAATAATGTTCCAGCCACAGAAGGCGAAACCTCGATGCGCAAACTGCGCGCGCGAGCGTCGGCGTTCGGAGGAAGGGCTAGAGAAAAAGTCTTCTCGGCATTGTCGTCTGAGATTGTTGATGTTTCACTTTTCACCTGATGAAGGCCACGCGGCACTACCGTAAGCGGAAGTTCAACTGCATCTGATTCCGTATCAGTGAGAGCTTTTGCCAGAAGTTTGATCTCGCCAACGTTCGGAGCAGAGATCTGCCAGTCAATGCGATGCTCGCCTTGTTTTGCGATATTGACGGTCTGTTTCCCGGAATTTTGAAGCTGGGCTCCGTCGACCTCAAGCGATATCTGGGTGGACTTGTCAGCGTTGAGATAGTTGTGAACGATTCCCGATAGTGTGACCGTGTCGCCCTGGGTAATGAACCGCGGAGTCTCGAGGCGCATGATCACATCTTTTCGTGCGACAACTTTGTATTTGGTTGCGCCAACTTTCGTGTCGGCGGTCACACCGCGCGCGGTTGCCCGCCAGGTTGTCAGGTTGTCAGGGAGGTTAACTTTTACGGTTGCGCGGCCGTCGGCGCCCGTGACCACGTCAGGTTGCCAAAAGGCAGTGTCTTTGAAGTTTTTCCTGATTGTAGGTTGGACCAGCTCGCCTTCATTCTTAAAATCGGCAAGCTGGTATGTTGGCTTTTTCTTCGCGAGGTCGATGGGCTTATCGCCCGCGAAGCCTGTGAAATTGTAGGAGATCGATAGATGTGTCTCTACGCTGTTGTAGCGCATGCCGTAAAACTCGCTCTTGATGTTTCCGGCGTAATCGGGAGAAACGCTGTAGATAGCTTCATCGACAACGCCGAGGCTCACTTCAGCGCCGGAAACTGGCGCCCCTTCCGAACTGCGCGCCAGAATCGTATAAGACGCCGTTTCGCGAGGCTTGTATTCTTTCTTGTTCGAGATGATCTCGAGATTCAGCATCTTGTCGCGCGCTGGCACGACGAGTCGCTGATCGCTCGTGTACATGTCACCACTCTTCACGTATGAGACGTTGAGAAATACGTTTGGCGCATAACTGCCCTGAATGGGAATGTCGAGGACAATCGATCTTCCGGGCGAGCTAACGTGTTGAGCGGACATCACCGTCGTCAGCTCAGTGCTGACTAACAGGTGAGCGTTATCAGTTGGCAAGATCGCCAAGACGTGAGCGGTTTCGCCGGGTTTGTAAGACTTCTTGTCTGGAACGAGTTTAATTGAGTTGTAGTCTTCGCTGTAATAAGAAGAATCGGACCACGCGTACTGCCGATCGGTAACCCAGAGATAACCTCCCAGGGAGGCCACTTGTCTTCCGCCCTCATTGATTATCGTCTTTATGGAAATGTTGCCGGCCTCAGACGTGGTGTAGTCGTAACTGGCCTGTCCCTGTGAATCGGTCTCCACTTCGGCGGAAGCTATCTCACGCTCATGCATCTCATAATCAGGATATGAAGATTCGTCTTCATCTGCCGTCTTCTTTTTTTTAGTCCATGAGCGCTCCACAAATTGGAGTTGCACTTTTGCGGAAACGGGCTTTCCTTCATAGTCGCTGGTGGTAACACGAATCCTGGCGACGTCGCCTTTGTTGTAGACATAGCGATCGGGATTTGCACGGGCTACGGTGCTGCCACGCGTAGCGACAAAACTCGCCGCCCCGTCGATTGTGCGACGAGCAGAATCCGTGACCTGGGCTTCAAGCCTATAACTGTAATCCGATGTGTCAGTCTGGTCTGTTTGGGGGACCTGAAATTCAACATTCATGTGGCCGCGCGCGTCGAGAGTTCCCTCATTCTCCTGGACCATATCGTCGCCACCACCATAAAACTGCGAATATTCATCTTCGCTGGCTGACTCCTCACCTGTCGCATCTGCGTTATCTTCGTCAGAACCCCAGGCGTAATAACGCGATCGATAGACGTAGTATTTAACTTCGGCATTGGCGACGGGAGAGCCAAAGAAATAACGCGCGTCGATAGCGAAGTTAGCTTTCTGGCCCGCCTGCACGAATTTTCCAGGCGGGGAAACTGTCACCTTGTATTCCGCTTTCTTGTACTCCGCTACCTCAAAGCTGCCGCTGGCTGTGCCGCTGCCTACCTGCGCCACGATGCGATAGCTGCCCAGAGCAGCTTCATCCGAAAGTTCGAGTTCACCATTGAAGGTACCGCGAGGCGATACGGGGAGCTCCTGGTTGAAAACGCTGGCGCTATTGGGATCTTCAACAGTGACGTTCAGCGTTTGGTCCTCTATGCGTTTGTAGGCGCCTGCCGAGTCGACAGCGCGAATTATTCCTTTGAAACTGACTTTGTGAGATGGCCGATAAACGGGCCGGTCGGTATAAATGTAACCCTTGAGATTCTCTGCATCGTCATCGCCTTCATAACCACCGAAAAACATTGAGCCGAGATCCGAGATTGCGAAGTTGTTACTTTGTCTGGCGAGAATTAGAAGAGACTCTGAGTCAACCTCGTCCGAGGCCGGTTCCTCAGCAGCGCCATCGCCGTCGCCATTTCCCGCCTGGAGCTTCTTCTTTTCGATCTTTGTTCTAAGAATGCCCTGGTTGTCAGTGACACCTGTCGCGATTGTCTTTTTTTCTTTCACGATCTCAACTTGTGCGCCAGGTCTTGGTTCACCGGTTTTGCGGTCCACGGTGTAAACAAGAAGCTCTCCATCGCGAGACGTCTTATCGATCATGGTCAAGTCCGTGACCACGACAACCGTGTAAGCCCGCAGATCGTTTTCAACAGCCTCTATCAAATAGACGCCGGGAGCTCGTTTCCCCAATGGAATCATGCGCTGGTCGTATTCATCTTCCAGCGGCGGCAGTGGTTCGCGCCAACTGCTCACGAGTAGATCAGGATTCAGCAATGGCACGCGGGCATAATCCGAAACGTTCAGCGGCGTGCGAACAGGTTCCGTTTCAGCGCGGAATTTTTGATTGAAAGCTTGGCGGGAATCATGTTGAAGCTCCCCGCGCACAAAAGTTTTGACTCCTGTATAGGCCCAACGTTTGAAGGCGCGCACCTTTTCCAGAAACGACCTTCGGTGTGGCAGCGAGCTGGCTACTTCCTCTTCTTCGTGTTCCCCAATCTTATGGGGATTCTTGAGTTCAGTGAAAAACTTTCGCGGATCCTTCACCTGGTAAACGCGGAAGTCCAGGTGGTCTACACCTTGGTAGTCCACCCAAAGACGCGCGTTGTCGCTCGTTCCATAGGTGCGGTGCGTTGACAGCGAAAAGAAAGGTTTACTTGCTGGACGCCTTTCAGTTTCCGCGGCGGGCGGTTCCGAGCCACCCGGCAGCTTTGCTCTTGCGCGCGAGCGCAGCGTAGCAATGGTGAGCGCGCCGGCAATTGCAACGAAATAAATCAGAGAACTGATCAGAATGCGATAAGAGCGAGAGTTCGTTTCAAACACGGCTTAGCCTCCTTGGGCTAGTCGATAAATTTCAATCGAGAATTTTCAAGCGATAGAAACCGAGAAAATTCGGATTACTTTCTAAAGGGCGCCAACGCTTGTTCGGATGATGATCGAGAACGGAAAGCTCCACCTTCTTCACCGTTCCTTCATCAGTTGGGGAAGAACCAGTGTGGTACACCACCCAGTCGGCTGTCTGTTCGCTACTTAGCTTTGGACTGCCCAGGAAAATCATTACGTGATACGGAAATTTCTGTACCCAGGGTTGATAGAAGAAAAGAAGATCGCCTGCTTCGGCGTAATGCCGATCACGGCTAATAAATTTTGTATTAAAACTTTTGAGCGTTCGGGCGTCGGCAAATTCCGAGAAAGTGCCATTTGATAGCTCGCCTTCTCTATAGGCGCCAAAATTTGTGCGAAAGAGTTTTTCCCCGAGCGGGCTCTGCTCGAGATTGTAACGAGCAATATCAGGCGCGATTGCCGCGTAGCCCGGGCCCATTTTTTGAAACCATAGCCGGTCATGACGTCGCAGGGCTTCACGCCAGGCAAAACGAACGAGGCCGGCGCAGTCTCTTTGCTCCGCATTCCACTGATCGCTCAAACGGTAAAACTGACCCTCGGCGATTAGCGTGAACCATCGCCGAAAATTCTCGCGGTCCATAAAGCTTTGGAGTTCAGCAGCGTCAGGAATGCCGTCGTTGTCTGAGTCCACGGAAACGAAATGTGTTGGGTTATGCGAGGTGACGTGCTCGGATGTAGCAGAATTTCTAGAGCGATACGGCTTTGGCGCGGGCTCCGTCCTCCGGTTTCTAGCCAGTGAGAAGTAAGAAATAAGCAGGACAAGGGCGAACCAAAGCAGTAATGCGAAGCTAAATTGTTGCCGTTTTAGAAACGCGAGCATGGGGGAATTATCGGCCCTGGTTTATAACTTTACGAGGCGGCGCTAAACAGTCGGCGGCCATGTTAACACGGCCACGTTCGCCGCCTGGTACGGATTGAGTTGCTGTGGAAATCCACAGTCGAATTTAACCGGCATAGCGTTCATAGAGAGCCGGATAAAACTGGGTCGCGCGCGGCTTTTCAGCCTCGCCGCCACTTCATTATCCGCCTCCACGATATCGCGAAAAGAGTATTGCAAAAACTGACAGGCGCGGTTAGATTGTCGCTGTCAATCATAAACCTCAGGCAGGGGTCCCGAATAGAGTTGGGTGCATCGCTGCCTTAATAATTCTTGCGGGGGGTATAGAAGTGCCGACTGGAACATGTCCCGAGTGTGATGCTGATGTCCACGTGGATACGGACACGGATAAAGGCGAAAGCGTTTCGTGTGAGGAGTGCGGTACCGACCTTGAAGTAGTTGGACTCGATCCGGTAGAGCTGGACATCGTAGAAGAAGAAGATTTAGACGATGACGATGACGAAGATGAATTCTGACGAGCTATGCGGCAGGGCAGGAGGCAGGAGCAGGAGGCAGCACTTTGACGCTGCAAAAGCGATTTTTGTTTTAAGCGGCTGCCGCCTGCAGAAAGCCTTTTACTCTAGTGAGTGCTTCCTGCTTCTAGCTTAGCGCCTACTGCCTACCGCCCCTGGCTCCTGTTTTTACCTTCTGCCTGAAAACCTGGGCGACTCTGCCTCAGGGTTAACCCGCTCGGACCCTCAACTCTAATACTGTGAAACTCGCCATCACGTCGCTTCTGCTCCGGTGGATAGAAGGCAAGCACGTAAGCCGAATTGACCTCCTCGGCCAGCGCGCGAAATAGAGGTTCGTAATTCGATTCTTCCGCGTAGACACTTCTCCCGCCCGTCAGGTCAGCCAGCCCGCTAACTTCCAACGGCGTGGGCAGGGGTGTTTGGGCTGAGACAGCCATCACGCGCGAGTAAGAAGGCAGCGTAACTACGTAAATGCTCGCGTCCGCAGCATTCGCTCGCTCTATGACAGTGCGCGCGGAAACAGTGTCACCAACAGGGAAGCCATCGGTCACGACAAGCACAGCGCGCTTCATTAAACGTCGCTCGCGCGTGCGCGGGGCGTGGCGCACAAGCAAGCGAATGGCGTCGTCAACCGCATCATACGTATGAGTTGATAGCCCATTTGGCTCGCGCGCTATTCGCTCGAAAACTCGATCGAGTTTGTCTGGTTCAGAAGTAAACCTTTGCAGAGTTTTCACATTCATGCCGAAAGTCATAACAGCATAGACGGCCTTGTGACTTGAAAGCTTCGCCTCGAAGGCTGCGAGCGCACTTCTTAGTCGTTCCATCTCCTCAGCGGTCATGCTGCCGGAAATGTCGAGCGCAAAGACAACCGCCAGGGGCCGAGGCTCACCGCTTCGTCGCTCCACCTGGAAAAACGCGAGCGGCTGTTCGACGCCATCGAGATAGAGCTTGAAGTCTTCCTGCCGAAGGTTCTTTACTGGCCGGCCCTCAAAGTCGTTCGCGACGACATCAACAGAAACGAGATCGGTATCAATCTTCAAGACGTCCTCGGGTTGTTGCTCATTTCTCGGAAAAACCTGTCGAGGACGCTGTGCTTTGGAATCCGCTTCCTGTCCTGGACAAGTCAATACATTCGTTGCAACAAACGGAATTACAAGGCACAAATAGATTAGTTTAATAAAGTTGAGATTCTTGATCATTAGCGCTTGTAGTTCGCTTTAGAACATTCGCTTGCCCCAGAATTATACGAGCCGGATTTCCGGTCGCCAAGGTAGGTCATTCATTCTATATTTCGCACGGATAAAACCGCGACGCACCGGGGCATGCGGCCAATCCGAGTGAAGTGGTCGTAGCAAGCGTTGTCAGTCTAACCATGCTAGTGACCCTCGGTGAGCACAAGTGGTCGAATTCTGATAATTGCCATCCGATTTCTGCCGATGTGCGAATCATCATAAGGCAACAGATAATGAACTTGTGAGCATCCACAATTACGTTCTGAATTCCGCCGGGAAGCGGCGGCGATGGTATCATTTTAGAAATGAAGCACATTAAATCATTTTTCGTGTTCGTGACCCTGATACTCCTGGCGGGAAGCGTTCTCGCGCAGAATCGTTCAACCGGCGGCATTAAAGGCAAAGTTCGGGTTGAAACTGGAACGCCCGCGGGAGTTTCCGTCGTTGTTAGACAAGGCGACCGGGAAGTGGGTCGTGTCCTGACCGATAAGAAAGGTGAATTTGTAATATCACGGTTAACCCCTGGCTTGTATGGCGTGACCCTTCGTAAACCTGGGCTCAGCGTGGGCACGATTGAGAATATTGAAGTCAAAGCGGGAAAGATCCGATCGCTTGGCGATCATTTAGTCCTATCAATTGACGAGGGGTCCATTGCCTTCATCCGCGGTAGCGTCTTTAATCAAGATGATCGTAGTGTCCCGAACATTCGTATCGAGTTGGCGAAGATTGAGCAAGACGGCACCGTGACAAAGATTGACGGTCGGGTCACAAACGAGATTGGTGCCTTCGTGTTTCGACTCGCGCCTGACGCCGCCAGGTATCGCATCACTGCTAAGCCAAACGGCGCTGACCCGGTCAGCAAAGACGTCGAAGTTGATGGCGCAGCCGTTTATCGCGTGGCCTTTTCCGTTTCCCTTAAGCCCCCTGCCAAATAGCTAAGCAAATGGGGCCGGACGCGGCTGTCAAAAATTAGTCCGATGTGTTTTATGTTTGGTTGAAGGTTTGTAATTGATATAGGATTACAAATCCTAAGCCATGGAAGAGCGTGAAGAATTCCTTACTGCTCGCCAGCTTGCGAAGGTGTTGCAAGTTAGCGAGTCAACTGTGCGACGGCTGGCTCGCAAGCGGCGCATTCCTTCCGTTCGTGTCACCCCACGTATCATTCGTTTTCATCTGGATGCCGTGCGGGAAGCGTTGGATGTGCCGCGCTCGCGAATTCGTCACGGTGAATTCACCGAGCAGGTCGATGATGCACAGTTGTCGTTTGACGATCTTCTGCTGAGTTGACTTAGTGATTCATAGTAAACCCAAGACAGCGGTAATAGCTCCCATCTTACGACTTAGATTTTATTGACGCGGCACAGACAACTCCGCCCACTTACCATTTTGTTTTACGTAAAGTCGCGGTTGGCGAATGGGAAACTTTCGGGCAAAGGTTGGGTTGGATTTCAGGAACCGTTGAATCGTAGGACGATCGCCGGTGGCCACGCGCCACTTGCCATCCTCACGCACCAGATACTGTTGCACGACTATCTTGCCTTCGGCCTCAAAGGGCTTGGTTACCCGCCCGTAAAGTTCAGTATCTGCCACGGCAATGTTGCCGGAGACGCGCACAGTTCCAATGTTAATGCGATCCAGGACGTAACGATCCTGTGCTCGCCTTAATGCATTTGCGAAACGCTCGCGTGACATTCGGCTTCGCGTCGACGAGGGCAGAGAATCGTAAACTCCGTCGTAGTCCCTCGACTGCAATTGCTGGAAAACATGCTGCACGGCTCCTCGCACATCGCTTTCTTCGGAAGCGCGGACCAGGCCCGGAAGAAGCAGTAGAATGGCGATTACAAGTGGCGCAAACAGTGAATTTCTAAGCTCCGTTGTATTACTCCTCATCTGAATCTTCCCCATCTTCCCCCTCGCTATTTTTTTGAAGATCCGCCGCAGTCGTAATCTCTTTCATCTGGGCGCGGTAATTGAGAAACCACGACACGACGCCAAGCGCTGCCACTACAAAAGCTGTATCGAAGTCACGTCGCAGCAGGAAAAACGCAGCAGCTATGATGCAAACGCCAGCCACGATCATCCAGAATATTTTCACATCTCCTCAGGGGGCTTATTTAATGCTCACGGGAATGGTGAGATCTAAGATTCCCGGCGGATAACAAACCTGGTCGTCGCATGCCTGGACGCGCAATCTGGCAGAAATAGACCGTTCCCCCGTCTTTGCTGCTTTGGCAGCTTTGAGAGTAGCTTTCAATTCCGTCTGCCCTTCATACACCGCGAGCGGCTTCTCTGCGAAAGTAAATTTCTTATTTAGCGGCGAAGGATAATAGATGGAACTAACCGAGACTCCATCATCCTGCGAAATCTCCAGCTCAGTAGCCTTCAGGTAGCCGTAGGTCGGCGGGTTTGCATTAATGTGATAACCGCGCTGAATTGTCAGACGCACGGTCGCCTCGCCTGAACTGCCGCCCTTAATTTCAGTAGGTTGCACATCCACTTTAACCACATCGACGGAAGCAATTCTTTTGTTCTCGGGGAGCTCTGATGAAGCGACGGCGCGTTTGGCCGGGGGGTTGGTAGCTGTTTTAGCACAGCCCGCAAGCGCGAATAGCAAGCAGAGGACACCGGTTAAGACAACTTTGAATTTAGTCATTTTGTATTCGATGAAAAAGGAAGATCGTTCCGAGTCAAGCACTCGGGACGCCGAAGTCGAAATTATCCAGCCGCCTCATTCTTCGCTTCCGGTTTCCTGATACCAAACTTTTCCAGGCGATACTGCAAAGTGCGAAAGGTCAGACCAAGCAGCTTGGCGGATTTCGTAATGTTATAGTCAGTCTGCTCCATTGCCTGCATGATTAGATCCCGTTCGACATCTTCAAAACTGATGCCCTCGGGCGGAAGTTTAAACGCGCCTTCGGAAGCGGGACGAGATTCCTGCCGCACTTCGAGTGGAAGATCGTCGAGAGTTATCTGATCGCCCTCACAAAGAAGAATGGCTCGCTCTATGGCCGATTCGAGCTGCCGCACATTGCCGGGCCAACTGTAATTAACCATGAGCTTGCGGGTTTCCGGAATCAGACCGCGCACAAGGCGAGACGTGTTGCGCGTGTGCTTCTTCACGAAGTAGTCAATCAGCACTGGAATATCTTCGCGCCGCTCGCGCAAAGGTGGAACGTCAACCGAGAGAACGTTGATGCGATAATATAGATCGTCGCGGAACCGGCCGTCAGACACCATGGCCCTGAGGTCGCGATTTGTGGCGGCAATCACCCGCACGTCAACACTAATTTCATGAGTCCCGCCAACTCGCCTAATCTTTCGCTCTTGTAACGCGCGCAACAACTTTGCTTGCATCGCTACATCAAGCTCAGCAATCTCATCGAGGAACAAAGTGCCACGATCCGCAATCTCGAAAAGGCCCTTTTTCTCGGCATGCGCGCCGGTGAACGAACCTTTTTCGTGACCGAAAAGTTCCGATTCAAGAAGGTTCTCGTTGATCGCCGCGCAGTTCACGGCTTGAAACATCTCCTGCGCGCGCGGCGACTGATTGTGGATAGCACGGGCGATCAACTCTTTGCCGGTCCCAGATTCGCCACGAATGAGCACAGTCGAATTTGAGCGCGCTACCTTTAGTATCATCCGCTTGACCGACTCCATCTTGGGCGACGCAGAAATTATTTCTGTATCGAGGGCGTCGAGCCGCTGAAGGGCGCGATTTATTGTTTCCAGTAGCGCCGTCTTGTCATAAGGCTTCTCAAGATAGTCGAAAGCGCCGCGGCGCAAAGCTTCTTTGGCTGACTCGATCGAGCCATGGGCTGTCAGGAGAATGACGATTATCGAGGAATCGAGACCGAGGAGATGTTGGAGCAATTCAATTCCGTCCATCCCGGTCATTTTTAAATCTGTTAAGGCGAGATCAAACCTCCGGTCTTTGGCAAACTTGATTGCAGCTTCACCGGAGGAGGCAGTAGTGACGTCATAACCTTCTCCCGAGAGAATCATCTCCAGAATTTCTCTTTGCGACTTCTCGTCGTCTACCACAAGTATGGTTTTGCGCGCCATAGTCTCAAGTATGAAGGATGGTGGATAAGGGATAACTGGAAAGACCACGGATAGTCTTTGTTACTCCTTCAGCCATGAACCTTCAGCCTTTCCCCCTTCGTCCTCTGGTTTAACCGGCAAAATAATGGTGAATGTCGTGCCACTCCCTTGTTTTGAATTGACGCTGATGGAGCCGCCATGATCATCGATTGCTTTTTTGACAATGGCAAGGCCAAGACCTGTGCCCGTCTCCTTTGTCGAATAGTAGGGCTCGAATATCTTGGCAATGTCTTCGGGGGCGATTCCTCTGCCTGTATCGATGATTTCAACGCGGGCCCTACTGACCGATTCAGCCGACAGCAGAATCTCGACGCTTCCTCCTCCGCCATCTATAGCTTCGAGGCTGTTGAGCAGAAGATTTGTGAACACAGATCGCAAAGAGTCTTTATCGGCGACAACCAGAGGTGCCTTTCCTTCTTCCTTTAGACTAGTCGTGATACCACTCTCTGCGGCTTGGCCAGAGATTACCCGCAAAGCATCTTCTGCTTGCTCGTGGAGATCCAGTGGCTCCAGCTCAAGTGCGGAGGGTCGCGAATACTTTAAGAAGTCGGTGATGTGGTGATTAATTCTTCCGACTTCCGACTTGAGTTGATCCGCGAGGCGCTCGAAAGTTGCGCGTTTCGACGCATCTTCAGGCGCGAAAGATGAGCGAAGATGATCCAAAGTGAGATTGATGTAGTTCAGCGGGTTGCGGATTTCGTGAGCGATGGCGGCCGCCAGCCGGCCTACCACGGCAGCCTTTTCCACCTGATGAAGCTGGGTCTCCATTTCGCGCGCGCGTCCGAGCATCGCGGTCATCTCGTTAAATGCGGCAGCGAGCGCACCCATTTCATCGCGGCGATCCGTGGGAACTCTAACGTTGAAATCCCCAGTCGCAACACGGCGCGCCGCAACCGACAAGTCTTTGATTGGCCGGGTAAAGCGCCAGACAAACAAGCCTGTGACAAGCGTAGTCGCTAACAACAACAAAAGCGTGTACAGAGCTGAGCGAGAAGTTTGTCGCTCTAGAATATTTTGCAGCGTGCTCGCGGAACCAAGTACGACGATTACATACCAGCGACCCTTTTCAGTCTCTACGGGGAAATAGAAAGCCCCAGGTTCGGCAGCCTGCGATGAGCGGGACGCAGTTAACCAAGCTGGTAGTTGTTGATTGTCGTCGGCCAGTTCAACCGCACTACTTAAAGAAGGGAGCGGTACATCCGTCAACCTGGTGTAGCTCGTCGTCTCGTCAAGGTTCTGCCGGGGCGCGTAGTCCTTAATAAGACTATCGCGAATATTGCCATCACTATCGACAACCAGAACATTCCTGACTCGCCCGCTGTGTTCATCCAGAAGTGGTTCGAGGACATTGCTTCTCATTTGGTCGAGATATTTGTTACTCGAGATGCTGTTAACGCCCAGGGCGACGCCGGCCATTATTGCCTGCTCCTGGTTTACGAGCATGTGCGCATTTCGTCTAACTGAACGTAGATTTACGTAGTATTGGACTCCCAGGGTCAGACCCAGAAGAATGACCAGTAGCAACACCAGTCGCGCACGAAAGCTGTTTATTAGTTTCGGAGTCCTCATAGCAAATTGGACGTTAGAACCCCTGGAATTGTTGTCAATTCGACCTTTTCTTCCTTTGTCCGACCAAAGTGAAGATTATTTGTCACGAGTTATGTACAAAAGATTACTTTTGTGTTGCCGCTCGGTATTCTCAGATGTTATAGTCACCTTGGTCTCGAATCAATGTCCCCTGGGACCGCCAATTTAGGGAATTCTCCCGCCTCAAGTAACAGGATCGAAGGTCCATAAACAAACCAGGAGTTTTAGGAGAGCATTTTGAGACTCTAAAGGCTAGCAACATTACCTCTTGCATTAGTGAACGGCCATTTCACAGGCCCTTGCAATTGCGTAATGCGGCGTAGAATTTCCGGCGTGGCTCACCTATGTGAGCAAACTAACCCCTAGGAAAGGCAATAAACCTGATGACTTTGACGAACCACAAACCCCGGAGTCTCCCATTCGCACTGATTCTATTCATTCTGTTAGTTCTTCCTTTTCAAACTACAGTTGTCGGAAAGAAACGGCACGAAAACAATCCCCGGCGCGGAGCCGCGCGCGCTGAAAAAGGGAAAAAGCTCTCCGCAAAGGAACGTCGTGCTGCCCGTCGTGATGAACGCCTTTCAGCAAGGGAATCGCGGCGCGGCGGAAAATCTCGCGTGTCGCGAAGAGAGCTTAAGCGCGATCGGAAACAGAGCGCCAGTGAACAGAGTGCTTCGCTGAAAGCGCTTGAACGCAGATTACGTAGACCGATGAGCAGGCGCGAACGTGCCGCGGAGTTGCGCCGGATCGAGGCGCAGCGCCGACGCGAAATCCTGGAAGCACGTCGTCGGGCCGAAGCCGCGCGTCTCGCAGCGATTGCTCGCCAGCGCGCTATCGACCAGGCTTTGCGCGACGAAGTTCAGGGGATGATTGCCAGAGACAATACCACGGGTGAAGATCCCCAGGTGCGTCGTGTCGCAATCAACGCGCTGGGCAATCACGCTGGAACCGTAGTAGTCATGGATCCAATGACCGGGAGAGTCTATTCGATAGTTAACCAGGAGTGGGCACTGCGACGAGGCTTCAAACCGTGCTCCACTATAAAGCTCGTCACTGGCGTAGCGGGCCTTTCCGAAAATGTCATTCCCCCCGCCGAAGTGACTTTGACGTCAGATCGAGCTCGGATGGATCTCACGTCAGCGCTTGCTCACTCGGACAACCCATATTTCGAGCGTGTGGGTAGCGGTATCGGCTTTGACAAAATGATCCATTACGCGCGGGAGCTCGGTTTGGGTGAAAAAACAGGGGCGAATGTCCCTTACGAATACCCGGGCCGCTTGCCCGAGTTGAAGCCAGGTTTTGCTCTTCACCGGATGTTTTCTTATGCAGATGGCTTTGAGGTTACGGCCGTGCAGTTGGGGAGTCTTGTATCGGCGATGGCGAACGGCGGAAAATTGCTTGTTCCTCAGGTTCCACGCAGTTCGGAAAATGCTCAGTTCAAACCGAAGCTGCGCCGGAGGTTAGACATCAGCGGTACCGTATGGCAACGCATGATGCCTGGCATGATCGCTTCGGTCAATTACGGATCTGGACGACGTGCCTACGATCCCAGTCAAACGGTTGCCGGAAAGACTGGAACCTGTAATGGAGGGGAAGGCAGCTGGGTTGGATTGTTCACCTCTTATGCGCCCCTGGCGAACCCCCGACTTGCAGTGGTTGTAATTACGCGTGGCACTGACGCCCATCATCACCTGCCCGCTGCGGTAGCCGGACAAATTTATCGCGACTTGAGTCAACGCTTCGGTACGCCCAGGAACCTACAGATTGCCTCTACTCCCGATGACGAAGAAAAGGACATTGCAACCGAAGAGAATGGAGAAACGGGCCAGAATGGACCGGTCGCTGTAGGCACTGCCATGGCAACCGCGGCGAGCCCAGCTTCATCCAGCCATAAGCTTGTGCCTGACGTGTCACCGAATACCGTGAGACGACGAGTGCTCATGCCAATCGAACCTCGTAACAATCAATTTCAGAGACCTGAATTCCAGAAATCCACGCCTGCCAGAACTTGGCTTAACGTTCCGACTCAGCCGGACAACAGACCGCGGAGAACTCAGCAAATGCAGCCGTAAATGCAACGAAGTTGCAATTCCTGGAAAACCAATCTGCGCCGGCGACTCGTAAACTAGAACGAGGCCGGCGCAGAGGCTTTTAGTGGATAGTTTTTTTTACTTGCGGGCGTCTCTCGCCTTGACAGGCTTGTCAGAGTTGCAGGAATATTGCGGCGTTCTTTTTGCTTGAATTCGATCCAACAAACTGTGGTTCTCTCCTGATGGTCACTGCAGACCGGCAACTGGTTTTTGTAAGTCTGCATCTTAATGTTACCTTTCGCGACGTTTGGAAGGCACGCGTGGCCCCCGCGAGAATGGACAAGGAAACTTGGAGGTTCTGACGACTAATGAAAAAACTTATTTGGGTGTTAGCAATTCATGCGAGCCTGGGCGCACTACTCTTACCCGGGTTCGCGAATGTTACTGAATTGAAAGCGCAAACGCCGGCAACCGCCCAGGACCAGTGTACCGATGAAAGTAAAGGCGCCTGGTATGCTGACTTCACTAAATTCCGCACTCAAGATCCGACTAAAGCCTACGAAGCAGCCAAAAGATATTTGGCGGCATGCCCGCAGGAAGACGGTCAAATTCCAACTTATCTTAAGAAGTGGGTTGCTGCTTACGATAAGGAAGCACGCAAGTTGAAGCTTCAGCCCTTGCTTTATGACAAGAAGTACGCGGAAGCGTTTGCCCTCGGCAAAGAGATTTTGGCCGACGAGCCTGAAAACCTGAGAGTGCTAATCGATCTCGGCTATAGCGGTTACCCAGCGATGATAGCCAAAAACGACAGCTTCAGTGCCGACTCGCTGAATTATGCGCGGAAGGCGATTCAGATGATTGAATCCGGTAAAGCCCCGGAGAGTTGGGCCCCGTACAAAGGGAAGGAAGACACACTGGCTTACCTCTATAACGCGGTTGGTCACCTGACCCTCAAGAGCAATTCGGCTGAGGCGCTAAGTTCCTTGATAAAGGTGGCTCAGTTTGATAGTGACTTGAAGAAAGATCCCTGGACCTATTTCTTCATAGCAGCGTCGTACGAAGCTGGGCCTTACGCGAAGTTATCTGCTGATTACAAGACTAAGTTTGAAGGCAAGGACGAATCGCCCGAGAGCAAACTGGCGCTCGCAAACATCCAACAGGTTATCGATCGGATGATTGATGCTTATGCCCGCGCAGTCGCTCTGGCGGGAACCGATGCGAAGTATCAGGCTAACAAGAAAGAATGGATGGATAGTCTGACCACCTGGTACAAATATCGACACAATAAGTCGGATGCGGGACTGAATGAGCTGATTGCGAGTGTCCTGTCGAAACCATTGCCGCCCGAGCCGACGGCGCTTACCAGTCTGCCGGCGTCAGCGATGACTACCGCTCCTGCGACGGGGAGCGCGAGTTCCCCCGGTTCAACAACGTCGACAACCGAGGCCTCCGTGCCGGCAGCAACGAATAAAACAGCCACAACTCCTTCGTCGACGTCGCTGACGACAACTCCGAAAACGACTACGACAACTGCGGCTCCAGCTTCAGCCAAGCCAGCCAGCACCACTAGCGCAAAAGCCCCCACGAAACCGAAAACCCGAAACAATCATAGACGTCACTGAGCTGGCCGCTAAGTTCTTTCATTCGATAGCCGGAGGCTTTGTCGCGAACTTCGACGACGCTTCCGGCTTTATCACAACTAAACCTACTTTGAAGACACAGGGGATCACACTTCCGGACCTTGACCTGCTGGAAACTATTCTCTCTTACAAGTTTAAGAACCGCGCGCTGCTGGAGCGTGCTATCACTCATCGCTCCTGGGCCCATGAACAGGTGGCGCCGGGTGCGGAGGATCAAGCGCGTTGGCTTCATAACGAAGCGCTTGAATTTCTTGGCGATTCGGTGTTGGGATTAGTCGTTGCTGACTATCTCTGCAAGACTTATCCGGCTGGTACCGAAGGTGAACTCTCACGTATGAAGCATCGGCTGGTGAGCGCTTCGACGTTAGCCGCGGCGTCTGTAAGATTGCACCTCGGCGATTTTCTCCGCTTCGGACGCGGAGAAGAGAAGAGTGGCGGCCGCCGCAAGGACGCGCTGCTGGCTGACGTACTAGAAGCGCTGGCCGGAGCGATCTTTGTTGATGGCGGGTTGGCGGCGGCTGCCCACTTTGTTCAGCATGCGCTCGGTGAAGAGTTGCTTAAGGTGACTCCCGTCGCCGCCGCGGAAGCGGACTACAAAACAATGTTGCAGGAGAAGCTTCAAGCCGAGCGCCGGCCCGCCCCGCGATATTCGGTCGTCGAAGCGCTTGGACCGCCCCACCGCCGCACTTTTCACGTTGAAGTGAGCTGGGACGGTGGCAGCATGCGGGCACAAGGTCGCTCAATCAAGACGGCAGAGGCGGCCGCGGCAAAAGAGGCATTAGCATTTATGAGGACTGAGCAAAAGGAACGGTGAAATTCGCTGGGTAGCGGATGCCTGGCGGTTGCGCTTCCTATTATTCTCAGCGCGGCCAAACTTGACCGCGGCAATTAAGGTATCTAGGATGATTTTCAGATGACGAACAATCCTTCCAACCGTCCGGTGTCAGTTAGCGAATCCGAAACGAAGACGGAATCTAAGCCGTTTGCTTTTTCACGAATGTTCAGTCGCAATGGGCACGGTGGTCCATCTGAACCGGAGACGAAACCGAAGGGCCCGCCAAAGTCTGTTTGGCGCGAGTATTTTGAGTCGGCTGTGGTAACGGTGATCATGGCCCTGTTCGGCATGACCTTCGTCGTCCAGGCAGTAAAAGTGCCGACCGGATCCATGCAGAATACGATTACCATCGGGGATCATCTTTTAGTTAACAAATTTATTTTCGCACCTGGCGAGTCCTTACCGTTTCTTCCACAACGCGACATCAAGCGTGGCGACATTATCGTGTTCAAGTATCCCGGCAATCCTTACGATCCACGCCGTGATGACAGGCCCGACAATAAGCCAATTACCACCAACTACGTCAAACGAGTTATTGGTTTGCCCGGCGATCATGTGCGAATGGAGGGCAGAAATGTAATCGTTAATGACCAGCGGCTTGCTGAGCATCAAATTGAAGCTGTCGACAATAATGATAAGGCGCCTCTCAAAATAGTTAAGGCTCCACCGCGGAAGCCTGGCGAGCTCTACGATGTCTACTACAATCCTGACTTCGTCGAAGAAGACTATCCCATCTTTAAACTCGAAGGTGATGGACGCGAAATCGTTATTCCTGCGGGCAAGTATTTCGTCATGGGTGACAATCGTAACAACAGTGAAGACAGTCGGTATTGGGGCTATGTGCCGCGCGATCTGGTAATTGGCCGGGCAATGTTTGTCTACTGGTCTTACGACGAGAGCGCGCCTTCCGGCACCGCCGCCTTCCCCCTCAATGCTATCTCGGATTTCATCAATAACACTCGCTGGAACCGTACAGGCACAATGGTGAAGTGATCTAACCACTTTCAGAAACGCCATATACGACTACTACTAAGCCTTTCTTAGCATAAATTCTTCACACAGCCCGCCTCATCGTCGCTTCGTATTGTCTCTCTCAATGACGTGCTAGAATTTCTCACTTTACCAAGTGACGCGTCATCACCTTAGTCAAGGGGTTCTGCTTTGAATTGGAAAAACTTTGGCGGGCGCCTATGGACACGCATCAACGATCACGACATATTCGGTCGCGCTGCTCAACTCTCTTACTATTTTCTTCTCGCAGTTTTTCCGCTGTTACTTTGCCTAATGACCCTGCTTGGATATCTTGCCCAGGCCGGGTCAGATCTGCGCAACAAATTAATGAGTTATCTCTCCACGGTGATGCCATATTCTGCCGTGACCCTTGTCTACACCACTCTCGATGAAATCAGTAAGGCGCGCGGCGGCGCCAAACTCTCGCTAGGACTCCTTGCTGCTCTTTGGGTCGCCTCCAATGGAATGGGAGCGATCAGCGAGACGCTGAATGCGGCCTACGCCGTAAGAGAGCAGCGTCCCTGGTGGAAGGTGAGACTGGTGTCAATCTTCCTGACAATTACGCTCTCGATCTTGATCATAGTTGCGTTGGCGATAGTGTTTTACGGCGGACATATGGGCGAGCGCACTGCGGCGCATTTTGGTTTTGGCGCTGCCTTTACAATTGCCTGGAAGCTTTTGCAGTGGCCCATCGCTATTTCATTCTTATTGCTTACCTTCGATCTCATTTATCACTTCGCACCGGACAACAGACGACCAAAACGAAGATGGTGGACCATCGGAGCGGTAATCGCGGTTATTCTATGGTTGCTTGTTTCGTTTAGCTTTAGGCTGTACCTGCATTTCTTCAATTCCTACAGCGTGACTTATGGTTCGTTGGGTGCCGTAATCGTCCTTATGTTGTGGTTTTATTTTACTGGTCTGGCAATTCTCATTGGCGGGGAGATTAACTCCGAATTGGATCAGGGTCAGCACCAATCATGAAAAAGCGGACTTGCAAAGGTATTTCGGTCTCGCGCATTTTTTCTACAGCAGCTCTTTCCATTTCTCTGCTCCTGATGCCGTTGACTATGGCGGTGGCGCAAAAGAAGTCTACCGCAGCGAAACCAAAGACCAATCAGACCAAAACGTCTCGAGTCGCGTCCGGCGATGATCTGGCAAAACTCCGAGAAGAGTTCATCAAAGCTACTAACGACTACAAGGCCAAGCTGGAAAAACTGCGCGCGAGCTACGAAAAGAATCTGGGCAAAGCAGAAGATCGCCTAACCCAGTCAAAGGAACTCTTCGCGCAGGGGTTGATCTCAAAAAACGACTTCAAGGCTGGTGAACGCGCAGTTGCGGAAGCGAAGGACAAAGTGAACGAAGTCAACCAACGTATTGCCAGCGCTGACACGCAGATTGCCGACACGCTGCTCGAGGCGGAAGCAGAAACTAAGCTGGCGAGGAGCAAGCCGATCCCGAAGGGTGGCATGGTAAAGACGGCCTCCTTCATTCGTTACAATGGCGGCGCTGTATGGGCTTTATCAGATGCCTGGAAAGTTCAGCGGTTCTTCCTTGAGGCGTTTAAGAAGCCGTTGCCGATCGCTGTGTTTGGTCAGGGCGCTATTCACGATCGCTGGCGCCTCGATCATCACAACGCAATGGATGTTTCTCTTCATCCCGATGGTCCGGAGGGACAGGCGTTGCTGGTCTTCCTGCGAAATAACGGAATTCCTTTCCTGGCGTTTCGCGAAGCCATCCCGGGGACAGCCACCGGACCGCATATTCACATCGGGAGGCCGTCGCATCGGTATTGAATTGGATAGTGAATTAACAACGCAGGAGGAGCAGTGTTTAAGCAAAGATCATTCGTTTTCGTCGTAGCACTTATCGTTTTCCAAATGGTCGAGACAAACGCACAAGTTAAGCCTAATGTAGGAGAATTTTCGCTAAGCGAATCTCAAGCCTCGCATTTCGCACGCCTGGCGCTGAAGTGCATCGCCAGGGAGTATCCAAACAAACCTGAGCATGTGATGAACGACAGCCAGGATCTGCAAAGTCCAAAAGCACTGCACCCGGCTTTCTACGGTTGCTACGATTGGCACTCCTCTGTTCATGGCCACTGGATGCTGGTGCGTCTCCTGAGAATGTTTCCCAACTTGCCGGAAGTCGGTGAGATTCGCAAAGCGATTAGTGAGAACCTATCAGCAGAACATATTCAGGTTGAAGCGGCTTACCTCAAACAAGCGAACCGTCAATCGTTTGAGCGAACCTACGGCTGGGCCTGGCTATTGAAGCTTGCCGAAGAACTTTCCTCCTGGAACGACGCTGACGCTAAGAGCTGGTCGCAGAATCTTCAACCACTTACGACCGCTTTCGTTGATCAGTATATCGCGTTTCTGCCGAAGCAAACTTATCCGATTCGCACGGGAGTTCATCCAAACACAGCCTTTGGATTGGCCTTTGCATTTGATTATGCGCAGACGGCGGGTAACAAGAAGCTGGCCGCCCTGATTGCTGAGCGAAGCCTTACGTATTTTGCAAACGACATTAACTATCCCGTAGCGTGGGAACCGGGTGGCGAAGATTTTTTCTCACCGGCTTTGATGGAAGCTGATTTGATGCGTCGCGTATTGAAACCCGCGGAGTTTCGGCGCTGGTTTCATCGCTTTCTGCCACGACTCGCCGGTGGTGTGCCTAAGACACTGCTTCATCCCGCTGTCGTCACCGACCGCAGCGATCCAAAGCTCGTCCATCTCGACGGCCTCAATCTCAGTCGTGCCTGGTGCATGCGGAGCATTGCTGCCGCTCTACCGCCGAATGATCCCGTGCGCAAGAGGTTAGCCATGTCGGCTCGTTTACACGCTAGTGACGCTTTGGCTCATGTCGCGAGCGGCGACTATGCCGGTGAACATTGGCTGGCATCATTTGCCGTCTATTTACTTTCAACCTCGGAGCCGTGAGCAACCGTTCCGAATATAGCTGCGAGGAATTACAGGCGAGCCGCAACTGCTTTTCTTTTTCTCGGTCGAACAAGCTTGCGGTCGGTCCAAGTCCTGCGATTAAATTAATATTATGCTGAAAACAATACTTTTGTTCTTTACGGTCGCGCTCATATACTCGGGATGCGCTGGAAAGTCTGTCACGACGGGACCGAATAACAGGGCGGCTCAAACTTTCGGCACTTCGTCGTCTCAGACTGCTGGTGAGCTACGTTACAAAGCTCCCGAGGGTTGGATATCAGAGCACCCGACTTCCAATATGCGCGTGGCGCAATATAAATTGCCAAAGGTTGAAGGCGACAGTGAAGACGCGCTTCTCGTCCTCTACTATTTTGGGCAGGGTCAGGGCGGTACGACCCAGGCCAACATTGATCGCTGGATCAACCAGATGCAGCAACCCGATGGCCACGCCTCCAAAGAAAGGGCGAAGACCGAGATTCTGACCGTTAACGGTCTGCAAGTTAACATGGTTGAGGTCGTTGGCACCTATATAGCCGAAATGTCACCAGGAAGCGGCACGTTGAATAACAAATCGAATTACCGTCTCCGAGCAGCGGTTATCGAAACACCCAAAGGGGCTTACTTCGTAAAACTAACGGGTCCAGAAAAAACCGTGGACCGTTGGAATCAGGCTTTCACTGATTACATCAAATCGTTCGAATTCAAGTGATTCTCGGGAGCTTCTTGCGGAGTAGAGTGGGCGTCTGTCGAAACCGATATCCTGACTGACACTCAAGGGAATTCCTGAATGGGGCGTCACGCTTCACGCTTCGCGATCTGAGATGCTGTGCATATTCTTAATGACAACCCAATAGTCCTCTACGATGGCGTTTGCGGACTCTGCAATCGTCTCAATCAATTTCTTTTGAAACGCGATACCCACGACCGTTTTCGTTTCGCGCCGCTGCAAAGCAAGTTTGCGGAGGACCTCCTGAAGCGGCATGGCGCGGATCCTCGTGACCTCGACACAGTTTATGTGGCGATCGATTACGGCCAACCCAACGAGCGCCTGCTCGCGCGCTCAGACGCGATCATTTACGTGTTGACCCAGCTTGATGGCGTTTGGAAGTGGGCGCGAGTCGGGCAGGTGCTGCCAAAAGTTTTGCGAGATGGAATTTACAAGGTGGTGGCGCAGAATCGTTATCGCGTTTTCGGGAAACACGAATCGTGCCTGTTGCCGGAACCGAAACATCGCAAGAAGTTTTTGGATGTGTAGAGGAGTGAAGTTACTTCCGGGGCTGGCGTAACCCAATTGCGAGGTAAACCACGACCGCCACATTTATAGCGATCACCAGAATCTTCATGACGCTAATGTCCTGAGCCAACTCGTAGATTTCCAACGCTATGAACGAGCCCGTGGCAATGATCGTGAAATACTCCGCCCATTTCTTGTGTAGTGCGAGACCGGCACCTTCTGTCAGCATCAGCGCCGCATAGAAAAATGTTCCGGCACTGATCTCGACGAGTTTATTATCGTCCACAGACCAAAGCTTCCTGATCATTTTGTGTATGAAGTGATTTTGCGGATCCACGCGCAACAGGGCTATCCAGTGAGTGACGCGCGCGGCGACGTTCTCGTGAAGTAGCGATAAGGCACCGATTCCCACCGCCAGGAGAATCAGCCCTTTGAGTAGCTTAAATACGGCAATTAGCCAGATGCCTCTGCGCGACGGTGGTCGCGATTTCGTCTTCTTTGTTCTGGCCATTTCGGGGCGGACTATAAGGCCCAGTGCGGCAACTTCGTCCGGCGTCCGCGCCAAACTTTCAATCAAGTCCAAACACTCGTTCAGCTCTTCGGAGATTTCCGAAACTCCCTCACTTATTACTCACCACCACGTACTGTTGTTGTGTAATGAGAAATTTCGAAATCCCCAATTCCGTATTTCGAAATTTAGTGGTGCCCCCGGCGCGATTCCAACGCGCGACCTTCCGCTTAGGAGGCGGACGCTCTATGCAACTGAGCTACGGGAGCACAAGACTGGTAAATCGTAAATGGTAAATAGTGAATCGTAAAGCCTATCGAAGGGCGACGAACTTTGTGCTTTGAGCATTGTTTTTTGGCTTTAGGTCTTTGGTCTTTGTATCAAAGTTCAAAGTGCTAAGCTCAAAGTACAAAGACCCAAGACCATTTTAAGTCTGATACTTAATCAACGACCGCACATCGTACCCTTCAAGTTTCTGTCGCCCTGACAAGAATTCCAGTTCAACGACAAACACGAGGCCGACGATAGTTCCGCCTAATCCCTCGACGAGATTGCAAACTGCTTTTGCCGTGCCTCCGGTGGCCAGCAGGTCGTCTGCAATGATCACTCGATGGCCATTGCCAATGGCATCGCGGTGAATCTCAAGCGTGTCCTGGCCATACTCGAGATCATACGAGATCGAAGCGCACTCTGCCGGCAGCTTTTTCGGTTTGCGCACGGGCACGAAGCCCGCGCCCAGGTGATAGGCGAGGGCCGGCGCAAAAATGAAGCCGCGCGCCTCAACGCCTATGACCGTGTCTACTTTTTCGCCATGATACTCCGCGGCCAGGGCATCCACGGTCTTGCGCAACCCCTCCGGATGTTTGAGGAGCGTCGTAATGTCATAAAACTTTATTCCGGGCTTTGGGAAATCCGGAACTTCGCGAATTAATGTTTTCAGATCATCCATAGTCCAATGTCAGCAGTTAATTGGTAGAGCTTCGTGCTTGAGCTTTGTACTTAGATATCATTGCGAAAGGTCGTCTTCATTTCCACGATGACAACTCTAAGATCACTAAGGACCAACCTCAAAGAACAAAGCACAAAGCTCAAAGTTCATGGTTCTATTCTAAAACTAGAATACAGTCCCGTCGGCTCGAGGCTGGTTTCTTCAACCTGTTCGACCGTTGCCCACTGAGGACCAGTTACAAGATCTTTCTTAAACTCCTCAACGTTTGTTGCTAATCCTTCAGCAACTGCCTCGACTGTGCCATCCGAACAGTTACGCACATAACCCAGTACCTGATGACTGGCGGCAGCGCGCTGCGCGAAAAAACGATAACCCACGCCCTGCACGTCCCCGCGTATCAAGAACTTTCGCGCCACCCGCGTCATCATCAAATCATCAGCCGCCCGTCGTAATGGTGAAGTCAGTCATCACCAGTCAGGAAACTGCAAACAGCAAACAGCCATCCGCTCTCAGTGTTCACAATGTCTCATTCCTTTTCGCTGATCGCTGATTGTTGATTACTGATTACTGATTTCTTTCACCGGCATTTAAAAACTCTTCCCTGGCTGCCCCGCGTGAGAGTATAGGTACCAAACGCCTCGCGAGTAGCCGCGAGCGTCACCGTCAACGTCATTGAGTCCCCTTTGATCCAGCCCGTATACATCGCCGGCTGGCCGATGGAGTTCTCGTCTCTTCGGATTGGCCCGCCGTGCTGCCGGTTGTAATAGCCGCGCCAAGTGAAATGGCCTTTACTATCCAAAGTCAATGGAGCGTCTATTGTCCCGCTCGCACAGTCAAACTCAATAGAAGCGGAGCGCCCGCTGATCTCGAGGCTGATATGTTGACCGCCCCACGTGCCCGTGACCATGCGTTGCATCTTCCGTGGCCTCGGCGCAGCTGAAGACATAAGGCTCGATGCACCTGAACAAATTGCCGTGGATGCAGCGGAAGAGACACGTAGCAAAGACACTTCCGAAGAAACAATCGCCAAAACTAAACTGATAATAACTAAAAGTCTATTTCGATTTCCCCAAATCATACATTACCCCTTACCAAACAACTCCTGCGCCCAAACTCCCCGCTCCACCTCTTCCGCTCTCGCAAGACTCCCGACTAAAGACTCCCGACTGTTTGGGATCATTGTAACGAACCGGTCGTTAGATTGCCCAACACGCCCCTTCACATGTCTTGAATGAAGAACGAGTTGATCAGTCATTCATTGCATCCTAATTTGAAATAAGCCTGCGGCAACGATCGCAATGAATTATTAAGTTAGGCCGATTAAGCGGGCGACAGAGATGTCCGAGTGCGGCCACTCGTCTCCTTCTTTTCTGCGGCTGCAACGCTTGTAGGTTAAGCGTGCCCTATATCGCTCGCACTGACTGAAGTCGGGTGTAGAACGCAGGAATTATGGGTTTCCGTGCGGTTAAGTTACCCTATAAAATCGAGCCGAGTGAAAAACACAGGTTTTCTATAGAAGAAAACTGGGAATCGGACTATCTTTAAGTAAATAGGTCTGTGTGTTTGAGCAATCCAGGAGATGATCGTGGTCTCCGGTCTTTAAGTAAATAGGTCGGTGCTTAGGTAATCGAAGGGATATTTATCTCTTTAAGCAAGCGGCTGTAGCTTGTAATGGGCCGTACACGGTTTATTTTTAAGGGGCGGGGTGAACCAAGCTTGTCTTCACCAAAACCGAAGGTCAAATCATCAGTAAACCGCCAAGTCAAATCGGCTCTGGATGCAGTCAGGGATTTTCTTACGGGGCGCTCCGGCGAGGCGAAGGTTGCTGATTCTGCTAACAGGGACCTGCGGCAGGTGGTTGCCGCGGAACTTCTGGCAGCGATGTCCCCGCGCGAGCCGGAAGAGACACTGCGCAAATCTGAAAATGTAAGCGGCGGCGACTCCCCTCACATGTCTCCAGGTGAGACTGAACAGATGAGTAGCGATGCTGCGCAGCCGATGTCCAGCGGCGCTGCTGAAGCCATCGACCCGTCCAATGTGGAGGCGACGTCCGCCGAGCAGGAGCATGCGCGACAAGAAACGGAACGGGCTCGACAACTCTTCCTCGACCACGGTTATTTTGATGAGGCCGTGCAGGACCTGCGCATGGCAAATTCTTCAGCTGAACGTGTTGCCGCCGCTCGCGCGCTGGGACTGGTCGGTAGTGGACGCGGAACTCCGCATCTGATTGCCGCGATGTTCGACGATGATCCGGAAGTTCGCAGCGCGGCCGAGGAAGCGCTTGCACAAATAGGCGACTCGGCCGAGCTTAGCGCTCCGGTAAGTGAGCTCTTGAGTATTGAAAAAGATTTAGAGGAGTTAAAAGCGGCCGATGCTTCTCTGCCTGTGCAAAGTTCAACTTTGGAGGAGGCTACGTCCGTGAACTCTCAAGCCCGGGAGCAGGAGGGGCAAGCCGAGCAGCCAGTTGGGCATGCCACTCCAGCCGAGAGGGATAATCGTGTTTCCCGCTCCGGTGGCCGGCCGCGCATGGGGCGCACTTCAAGTAAGGCGCACGAATCAGTATCTGCGAAATCTACAGTTCAGGAAATGCAAGATGCAGTTCAGCAGGCAAGTCAGGAGTTGAATCAGCTCGGAAACGTTGAGGATTTAACCGCCACCGGGGAAGAGGATCAACTGCTTCAGGAAGAACAAGCAGTCAGGGACAAGGTGCAGCAGCGGCAGCGCCAATTAATCGAAACCGCAGCCGCGCGCGAGAATCTGGAGAATGATGCTCGTGCCAGGACCGAACGTGAGGCCAGGTTACGAGCTGAGGCGGCTGAGCGAATTCGTGAAGAGGAGGAACTTCGGAAGCGAGCTGAGGAGGAATCGGAGCGTCGCAGGTCTCAAGAGCGTGAAGCTATGGCAGCCGAGCAAGACGCTCGCCTAAAGTCGGAGGCTGAGGCACACCACCTCGCCGACGAAGAGAAGAGTTTGCGGCTCGAGGCTGTCAACCTCAGGTTGGCGGCGGAAGAATTAGCGTGTAAGAGAGGCGATCTGGAAACCACCCGAATAGAAGCCGCAGAAGCAGCGCGCCGCGCTGAAGCAGAACATGCCCGTCAGGACGCGAAGGCGCGGCATGAGGCGGAACTAGAGCGGTTGCGGAGCGAAGAAGAAGGCTTGCGCACATTGATTGAAGAGGTTGCGCTACGCCGGAGCCAGGTCGAGGCCGCGTACCAGGAGGCCGCAGCCGAGATAGAGCGACCGAGGGAAGAGCAAGCGCAGTTGGCGGCTGCGGAAGCAGCTCGTCGTGCTGAAGCAGAGCGCCTGCGCCGCGAAGCAGAAGACCGGAACCGCGTCGAACAAGAGCAGTTGCTTTTCCAAATGGAAGAGTTGCGACACGTGGCTGAAGACGTTGCGCTTCGTCGCGCCGAAGTAGACGCCGCGCGCGAGAAGGCCGATGAAGATGCCCAGCAGCTTTTGGCGGCGCAGGAACGCATGCGAGCCGCGGCGGAAGTTCGCGCTCAGGAAGAAGAAGAGCGTTTGGAAGAAGAGGCTCGCCGCCGTAAAGAAGAGGAACAACGCCGTCTGGCGGAGTTAGAAGTTGCTCGAACGAAAGCGGAAATCGAGTCGAAGCAACGGGCGGAGAAAGAGCGGCGCATTCTCAGTCAGATCGACAGTATGCGAATCGCCGATGCGGAGACGCGCAAACGGATCGAAGAGGCTGAGGTACGCCGGCGCGCGGCGGAAGAGGCCTATCGCCTGGCGGCTGAGAAAGTCCAGAGAGTTGAGGCGGAAGCACACCTTCGGGTAAAAGAAGAAGAACAGATCCTTGCCAAGCTGGAGGCAGAGCGCCGAACGGTCGCTGTCGAGGCACAAGGAAGAGCTGCACAGGAAAAGCGTATCAAAGAAGAGATCGAATTGTTTCGGAGACTTGAAGAGGAGGAGCGGCCCCGCATCGAGGTTGCAACTCTTCAACGGGCCGAAGCCGAGGCCCGTCTGCAGCAGCAGAAAGATCGCCTGAAGGCCGAGGAAGATGCTCGACTCAGAGCAGAAGAACAACTCAATATCCTTGCGCAGTACCAGCGCAGTGCCGTGTCAGAAACAGAACAGTACGACGAAGCGGTCGAGGGCCTGTCACCGGTAATGCCGCCGGTTGCGGACAAAGCCTCAATGTCCTTGCCCGAGCAAGTGGCGGCCGTTGGACCTGAGGAAAGCCCGATATCGCTCAGCGATGACGCCGCCTCAAGTGTGCCGCCGTCCATCGCCGTATACCTTAACAGCGTGGATCCATACAAACGCGCTGCTGCCGTAGCTGAGCTGGCGCGATCACACTCTAAAGACGCGTTCAGCCTAATCGCCAATTGCTTTGACGATCATTCACCCCAAGTCCGCAATGCTGCTGCACGAGCGCTTCACAAACTGGAGCCCAACCGGTCCGTTGACTTATTCAACCGGGCTCTGGAAGGGGGATCCGCTGAGCGACGTCGAAACATCGGTAGCGCCATGGCGGCTTCTGGTGTGGCGGCGGAGGCTATTGACAACCTTGTGAGTGAAAGTCGTGAAGACACTTACAATGCGTTGTCTATCCTTTTTGTGATGGCGAAGACTGGGGAGATCCAGCCGCTGGTGAAGGCGATCGAAGAGCATCCGAACGATGAAATTAGCAGGGCTATCATCAAACTCCTCATTCTAAGCGGTCAGTCAGACATCGCAGAAGCGGCACTGAAGCGACGAGTGAATGGAGCGAAGCGGTAGACCGCGCCGTCGCGCTGCAACATTGCGGACTCGAATCAGGAGTGGGGGAAGAGCCGAAACTATTTTCGAGATGAAAACTCAACAATCGCAACTGCGCCGGGGGCGAGGGTAACATTCAAGGTATCCTCGCCCTTCTGGTTTTTCACTTCAACGGGTTTCTCACTAATCCATTCAATTGCGTTTTGAATTTTTTGGCCAACCAGGCTGATCGTGGCGGTTACGTATGCGGTTCGATCGACCTGGGCCATGCCCTGTTGAGGTTTGTACACGCCGTTGTTGTTGAAGAGCGTGACAACCCACCCCGTCGAGTTTCGGTTAACGAGGTATTCGACGTCGCCAGTGACCTTGATCGGCGTGGCGTCGGCAAAAACGTGCGCGAGCATGTGGGCGGCGAAGGGAGTGATGCGGTCGTCTTCGCCGAGTAAATCAGCCACGGCGGAAAAGACGACAGTGCCTTTGCCAACTTTGTTTACTGCAACGAGTGGATCGCCAGTGTCGGAAGTAATAAGCGCCTGGGCGCCCTTCAGCTCCACTTTCTCATAACGAAACATTTGGCCACTTAAATCCTGCGGCGCTTCGCCGGGCGAAAGACATCGCGCGTTGTCGGCTTCGGCACTTGCGCCGGTGACGCGTACACCGATTAGGTTCGCAGGGAGTCCTTTGATCTGTGCGGCGTTTAGTAACACTGTCCCGCCGGATTTTACGTAGTCTTCGAGTCGTTGAATCCATTGAGTGGACCACTCTATGTGGCCACCCACAACGATGCCGCGGTAGGGATCTAAAGGTGACGCGGAGATTGGGAGACGCGGAGTTGGATCGGCCACCAACACGTCAAAGACGTCGCCAAAGATGCCGTTAACAAACGCCTGTCGATCCCCCGTCGCCGGTTCACCCTCCACAACCAGCCCCGGATAGTATGCGACCCCAAACAACTCACGCAGCGCTCGGTCGCCGCGGTTTATCTGCGACACTCCAAATGGCCATTGAGGATAGTCGGTCATCTCCCACCCATGGGCCGGATCGAGTAGAAATGCGATGGGAGTATAAGGCGTACCACGATCCGAATGCTTTTCAGCAAAGCGCATGAACTCATCCGTGATGCGCCCGAGCGGATTGAATTGAAACTCATGTTCACCTGGGCCGGGTTTGAAAAATTGATCGAAACCCTGTTCGAGATAGATTGCCGAGGCGCCCGACATGTAATACAGGTAGTAGCATTTGCGATACCAGGAGAGCGATGGTCCCATGGTCGCGCCATATCGCGAGTGGAAAAAGTTATCGGGGCCGGCAAAGTTCTGTTGTTTTGTGAACGTAGTCGCGGTGTCGCCGAAGTTTGGCGCGTGATAGTAGAGAAAGTTGCCGCCGTATTGCCGGGCGGCGCCGCGCGTAAAAGCAATGCGCATGGCAAACATCGGCTGCACAGTTGCCGTCTCCATGCCCAGCAGGCGCACTCCCCACGCACTGAGCGCATGAGCGAAGGACGTGCTGGACGTTGATTGAGCGGGAATCAGCTTGTCCCACATAGCGCCGGTTTGGGTGTGAAAGAGGGCAGCCCACTTTCGCGCAATTGCGTTGTTATAGAAAGTGCGGTAAGCCTCGAGTAATTCGCGACGCGACATCGAAGGAGAGGTTTTCAACTCAGCAGGAGCATACTCCCAGACATAACCCACGCTTTCGCCTGACACCCAACCGAGAAATTGATCCTTGAGTTCACCATTCAAAAGTTTCCATGCAGCCTGCGCGTCTTCTTCCGACATCTGGGCCGCGCCGTAGTTGATCAATACTGCAAAGGGGACGCGCGTCTCGCGAAGATATCGCAGAAATGGACTGCCTTCTTTAAGATACTCGGGCAGGTTGTTGATGTAGATGACGGGTGCGATGAATTTAGAACTGAACAGGGGAACATCGCGCACGCCTTTGTATTTTTGCACGAACTCTTCAATGGGCTCGGCATTGAAGGGATAAAGCGGACGCTCTTCTGCAGGTTTGTCGTAAAGCTTCCAGAATTCAGGGGTGATGTTCCACGGCATAAGAAAATCGCGACCCGCAATTTTGGGACGTTGCCAGGCGGCCGGGATGAGTGGGCCAACTTTTGATTCATTTGCCTGGAGCAGCGACGAAAGTGGGGAGCGCTTCATGGACCATTCGCGCAGATAGCGCATGGCGGCGAAGTCTGGTTTGCGCCGTCCCTCGGGAACGTAGGCAAGATCATTCGTCACGAGCACGCAATCAACATGACGGCGTGCGCCCGCGGACTTTTCAATCTCAATTGAAATGCTGGCTGGACCCTTTTCGAGTTTCGCATCAGCTCCATCCCAGGCAAAGGCCCACCCCCAATACATGCTCACTTCATCGTGGATGTCTATGATGTCTTTTTGTCCAAACTCATGCCGCAAAACCTCGCGAGAAACGGAGATTGGGGGATGCGGTGACCCGGAGATCTCGCTGTTGCCGCTTTCCCGCGTCCTCTCGTCACCATACTGCACGATCCGGAGCGCGAAGTTTTCAGTCTTGTTGGCCCAGTCGGCATAGCGCACCCAAACCTTGTAGTTGCCGGTGCGCGGGATCTCGACGTCCTGATAAATCCGGCCCGCAGTTTCATCGGCGCTTGCGGCCGCAGAATTCCATTCGCTCTCGCCACCCTGCGACCATTCAGCAGAAACGCCTGGACCATTAATGCCCCAACCAGGAGCTTTTGCTTTGGGTAGGTTCATCCATGAAGGATTAAGGATCGGTTCGCCTGTCGGTTGTGTGGCGAAGCCGCGCATATTTTCGGCCTCGATCCAGATATACTCTTTGCCAGACGCGAGTGGATTAGTGGAAGTAGTTTGAGAAACCGTAGGTACTACGAGAATTAGAAGGAATGTGATCAGCTTTAGAGGAGAAGCTGTCAAACCGCACCGCGTTTGTTTCATGGAACAGTCCCTAACGAAACAAAAGGTGGCTGTGCCACCTGATGTGCGGAAAGGCTTTGCCTTTCCGTTGCAATACTTTTTTGTTTAGGAGGCTATGCCTCCCTTCGAGGCGCAGCCTCTCATCAATATTCAATTGCTCTTAGCGGAAAGGCGTAGCCATTCCGCACATCAAGCGGCACAGCCGCACATCAATCAGTAAACTCACCCAAGCGCGTCGAGGCATTCCGCGAGCGTCCGTTGCCTGCACGTAAACATCGGTGTGTCGCGCAGCGTGTAGGAGCTGGCCTTGGTCTCGCGCAGCTCTTGTACAAGGTCGAGAAAGTCTGCCGGATTGTCAGTCTCAAACGCGACAACGAATTCCTGATCGTCCAAACCAAACGAGTACGTGGTGTGAAGTTTGACTGAACGATACTTCGTGCCGATCCTTATGTGCTCGTCCATCATTTCCTGGCGCTGGTCGGCGCTGCGCGTATACCATTCACGCGTTTTCACAAAAGGGTAGACGAAAAGATAGTCAGACTTGCCGGGAACAATGTGGAGACGGTCTTCAACGTGGTTGGGGTTGTCTTGGTCGATATACATTGAACGCTTCGTCATCGACAAGAACGATTGAGCAGGCTCGAGGTATTTCGCCATCTGAGTATGGTTGAGCCGGGACGTCATTTCCTGAATCGGATCCAGCTCGTAGCCGATACGCCAAATCATGAAATCGACATTGGTGCGTAGCCCCACCGTCGAGTAGCTGTTAATCAGCAGTTGTGGACGAAACTTATCGACTGTCCTGGCAAACTCTTCTTTGCATCGCTGCTTGTCGTCTTCGGCAAGCATGCGCCAATCAGGAGTTGCTCGATAGAAGGTAAAGTTTACGAATTGCCGGGGCAGCTTTGCTTTTTGCTCTTCGAGCTCGACGCAATTTGGAGCGAGCCGTAGCGAGCCTCTCGGTGCGTTGCCATGATCATTATCCGTACCCATTTAAGCTTACCTCTAAAGCCGGTGAAGAATTGCTTTGGTGTTAGTAGCGACGAATGTAGCGCGCAGATATTCTGCCTAGTCTGCGGTGTGATTGCAACCGACCACGATGAGAAGCTAATTAAAGCAGGTGAGAGCATCATTCGGAGGGTGTTAAACTGGTACACACAATGCTGAGATTGATTTGGATAGGCATTGCCGGCTTTGCCGGAACCTTGTTGAGGTACTGGCTTTCGGGTTGGATCGCGCGAAGATTCGGAGAAACCTTTCCCGCCGGCACACTCATCGTTAATCTGGTTGGCTGTTTCCTGGCAGGCCTGCTGTTTTACTTAATGTTTGATCGGTACCTTGTCAACCAGACCATTCGCACTGTGGTGATCATTGGGCTTCTCGGCGGCTTTACGACCTTTTCTTCCTTCGGCTTGCAGACGCTTACGCTTCTTCGCGATGGCGAAATGGGTCTGGCGCTTCTTAATATTGCCGCTTCAAATCTTGGGGGCCTACTGATGGTTTGGTTTGGCTATTCTTTAGCCAAAGTTTTGTGAGGAGCCTATGACTATCCCGGAAGAAGGCTATCTGCTGCGCGTCTTTATCGGCGAAAGCGATCGCCATGGTCACCAACCACTTTATGAGTCGATTGTGCTTCAGGCGCGGGAGGCGGGGCTGGCCGGCGCAACGGTTTTGCGCGGTATGATGGGCTTCGGTAAGCACAGCATATTGCACACGGCAAAAATTCTTCGCCTCTCTGAAGATATGCCCATGATCGTCGAGATTGTAGACAGCCTGGAAAAGATTGAAGCGTTTTTACCAGTGTTGGATAAACTGATCAAGGATGGTCTCGTAACGATCGAAAAAGTCAAAGTTATCCATTATCGAGCGTGACGTGAGCTGCTTTAACTCAACCCTTCGGGCGCGCTATACTTCGCCGCTTTGCAACAAAAATTAATAGTCACCAGAGCGAGATACTGTCACCGGAGCGAGATACTTAAGAAACTCTGCATAGTGGCAATAATGGCAATAGTAGTCTGTGGCTTGCTTTTCATAAGTGGTTGTAACAAACCTTCAAACGAAACTAATACGGCTCCGAGGGGAACACCTACGCGGCCGGCTGCGGCTGCCACACCGGATCAGTTTGCCGCAGCCCGCGCAACCTTTAAGAAGAACTGCTCAGTATGTCATGGAGAGGACGGCAAAGGTGGCTTAAGAACAATCGAAGGGCAGAAGCTAAAAGTTCCGAATCTGACCGGGGGCCACTCGCTTAACCATCCTGATGAGGACTTCGTCAAACAGATTACCAACGGCGGCGACGGCATGCCGAAGTTTAAGGACAAACTCTCCCGGGAAGAGATCAACTCTCTCGTGCGTTTCATCCGCCACGACTTCCAGGGGAAATAATGAGCCTTGCACTTTGAACTTCGTACTTTGAACTTCGAAGCGCGGAGCCACGAATCGCTCGTGCGAAGTACTAAGAACAAAGTACCAAGCACGCCTTTACCAACCCTTGTTAAGGATTTACTATTCACCACCAAGGCACCCATAGCTCAGTTGGATAGAGCGTTTGACTTCGAATCAAAAGGTCGCAGGTTCGAGCCCTGCTGGGTGCACCATTTTCATGCTATAAGCCTGCGTGCTGACGCTTATAGTGTGCTGTTCTTAAGCTCCAGCGGCGCCACTCTCCGCCGCTTTTCGCTGCTCGATGGCCACGTACTCACGAGTGCGATAGCCAAGATACACCTGCCGTGGCCGGGCAATCTTTTGATCCTCGTCTTCAAGCAATTCTACCCACTGCGCCAACCAACCTGAAGTTCGCGGGATCGCAAATAACACTGGAAACATATCGACCGGGAAACGCATTGCCTGATAAATAATCCCCGAATAGAAATCCACGTTAGGATAGAGTCGACGCTTCACAAAATACTCATCTTCGAGCGCAATTCGCTCCAACTCCAGGGCGATGTCCAGGAGCGGGTCTTTACCCGTGACTTCAAACACCTCATCAGCAACTTGTTTGATTATGCGCGCGCGTGGATCGTAGTTCTTGTAAACGCGGTGACCAAAACCCATCAGGCGAAACTCACCGGCCTTTACTCGCTTGATGTAGTTGGGAACTTTATCTACCGAGCCAATCTCCCGCAGCATGCGCAGCACCATCTCATTCGCGCCGCCATGTAGGGGACCATAAAGCGCCGCCGCCGCACCCGCCAGGGATGAGAATGGATCTGTGTGAGCGCTGCCGATGTTGCGCATGGCATTTGTACTGCAATTCTGTTCGTGGTCGGCATGAAGGATGAACAGCACGTTAAGCGCACGTTCAAGCACGGGATTTGGTTGATACTTTAGTTCCGTAGTCTTGAACATCATGTTCAAGAAGTTGCCTTCGTAACTGAGATCATTATCGGGATAGGCGTATTGCATTCCGATTCGGTGGCGGTAGGCAAAGGCAGCGATTGTCGGGACTTTGGCAACGAGCCGGTAGATCTGCTTCCAGCGGCAATCCTTCTCAAAAATCTCCTTGGCGTCCGGATAAAAAGTGGAGAGCGCTCCGAGCGTGGCTTCAAACATTCCCATGGGATGGGCGTTGTAATGAAAGCCATCCATTACCGTCTTAATGTTCTCATTGATGAAGGTGTGATAAGTGATGTTGCTCGTCCAATCGGTCAGTTGCTTCTGAGTCGGCAGCTCCCCATTTAGAAGTAGGTATGCGACTTCGAGATAAGTGCTCTTTTCGGCAAGTTGGTCGATAGGGTAGCCGCGATACTCCAGTATGCCTTTATCACCATCGATAAAAGTGATGCGACTCTTGCACGAAGCCGTGTTCATGAATGCCGGATCATAAGTCATCAATCCAAAGTCGTCTTCAGATGTCTTGATCTGGCGCAGGTCCATCGCCCTGATCGTGCCGTTTTCGATGGGCAGGTCATACTGCTTTCCAGTGCGATTGTCTGTGATGGTTAAGGTGTTTACGGTCATGGCATGTCCTCTCCTAAGCTGGTCCTCGGCAGATTGCTTTTGCGGATTGCAAAGCAGATTAACTCTCAGGCGACTAACTAATCAACTTGCAGCTTCTTAAAGTGGAATTACGGCAAAGCCTGGGATAGAATCCGCCCGCTCTATATCGGCCCTGAGGGCAAACAGCAAACAGCAGACAGCAAACAGCAGACAGCAAGCGGCGGGGGATTTTCAGAACCCTGAGCGATCGGGGTATGCAAAAGGAATGGCCCGCCAACTCGGCGGGCCAGTTCTTTTCTAATGCTCAGGCGACAGATATTGCCTATAGTCTTTCGACTATTTCCTGCCCCGTTTAATCTCTCGTTCAGCTTGATTCTTTGCCTCATTTGCTTGGCGCGAGTTCAAGCCGAGGTTTTGCAGCGTGCGACCAAGACTATTGCCCGAAGCCAGGCCTGCTAGAATCGCGTTCCGGGTAATATTCGGAAATCTCGAACCCAGATTTTGCGCTAGCCTGGTAGCGGCCACGTACTGACCAAACTTTAAATTGGGATTAGCGGCCAACGCGGCTCGATAGCCGCTTCGGAGATCGTTGGCGTTTGTATGAACGGTGTTCGCGATGCCCGGATTGTTTCGTAGATCTTCGTCGGCGTGGCGAAGATTGTTGCTGGCCAATCGAGCTCGATCCAGCCCCTGGTCAGATCGACCCTTCGAACGATCACTAGCTGTCCCCAGTCCTGTATCCGACTTTCCGTTCGATCGTCCTGAAGCGTTGCCGAGTCCACGGTCGACGCCAACACCCGCAGGTGGGCCGCCAGCGTTGCCGACCCCGCCACCTGAGCCTCGTCCGGCCCCGGCGCCACCACCGCGACCTCTCCCCTGGCCGAAAACCGATGTCGACAGGCTAAGTGCGATGAAGCATAAAAGTGTAGCGTAAAAGACCTTTCCTAATCGTCTGTTCTTCATTTCTACCTCCTCGAGCTATATAGCAAGAATACGAATTGTCCACGGGGTTAAGTGAAGAGAGTAAAAAATTCTACTCTATTGTTCGATGCCGATGGAAGACCCGCGTCGCAATGTAACTGTAATGCAATGCAATCGCTAGAACGCGGGAATGCGCTGGTCAGACGACAATAGAAATAGCAAATTACCGGAGTTAAGAAGGCCTATTTCACGCCGAGCAGTTCCACATCAAAGATCAAGGTGGCGTTTCCTGGAATATTGGGAGGGGCGCCGCGCGGGCCATAACCAAGAGCAGAAGGAATGACCAACTTCCGTTTGCCGCCAACCTTCATCGACATCAAGCCCTCATCCCAACCCTTTATGACGCTGCCGGTTCCAATGCGAAACTCGAAAGGCTTTCCATGATCGTAAGAACTGTCAAACTTCGTCCCGTTTTCCAGAGTGCCAGTGTAATTCACGGAAACTGTTTGCCCGGTCTGAGGCGAAGGCCCGGTTCCTTCCACCAGGTTTGTGTACTTAAGTCCTGAAGCGGTTGTGACTTCGGCGCTGCTCTTTCCCGCGCGATGGGAAAATAGATAAGCGATTGCGGCAGCGGCGAGCGCAAGGACAATGACAATGGCAATAATTCTAGCTTGACGATTACGTCCCGCTGGAGGCTTTGCTTTCGTCGCCGGGTAAGGACCCTTGGGTCGTTTCCTGGCCTTTCCAGTTTTTCGGTGTCTACTTTGCGGCAAGTGTCGGTGTCTCCTGTTATTTGATGGGCAGGTTAGCACCTTTATAGCCGGTTTCAGGGGCGGGTTCAATTCTCAATAAGGATCTTCGCCAAAGATTTGCGCTGACCCAATCGACATTGCGCCGCGAATACGAAGCCTTAACTTTTGCAGAGTGTCCTGATTTGGTAACGCAAGCTGTTCAGCTGGCATTTCAAACTAGCAGTTGCGGCAAAGACAGCCCCTGAGTGTTGGCACGTCTGCTGTCCTCTTTTCAGGTTCGGAAAATAAAGATAGAATGCGGACCTCCCGGGTCTGTTGAATTGTTCTGCTCAGAGTGTCCTTTGGCCTTTCGGTCGTCTCGAGTAAGTTTATTTTTCTGTGAAGAAAACCTCTAACCTGGCCCGCCAAATGAAGATGGTGCCCCCTTTCGAAGGAGTCTGTTCAATGAACACAAGAATACGGTTGTCAATCTTTCTGGGACTTGCATTAATTTTCCTGGCTCTAACTACGTCGCAAGGTTTGCGGCCAGTTGCCGCACAAAAAAACAGTTCTCATGATCCAACCTGGTGGGACAAGTATCAGTTCATCTTAAACAATGGTTCTGATGGGAACGCCGGTTCAACCGGTTCAGTGAGTTTTGGAAGCAACGTCGACGTCTCAAATGAATGTGGCCCCCAGAGCGAAACCTTTATAACCCTCGATCCTAACAAACCCAAGATACTTGCGGCTGGTTCGAACGAAATCTTTCGCCTACCAATGCGCGGTTACTTTAGTTCAAACGGAGGAACGAGCTGGGGCGGCGTCGATCTGCCTCTGCCTCCACCAAAATCGAAGACTGGGATCGACTTCGGATCGGATCCAACGCTTGCCTTCGATAGCCGTGGGAATCTTTTCTATGGCTACATAGTGGTTTTTTTCAGTAACGGGAATGGTATTAACGGGACTGAAATGGCCGTGGCGCGCTCCGCCGATGGGGGAAAAACGTATCCGACAGTGACGTACTTCGACTTTGAGAATGGGACCAACCATTTCAACGATAAGCCAATGATAACTGCCGATACCAATCTGGCAAGTGCATTTCGGGACAATGTGTACATTGCCTGGGACGCGGCCTCGGGTGGATCGATTGGCGGCGGCGTGCGGTTAGCTACTTCAACCGACCACGGAGCAACTTTCTCTACAACTCGTGTTGACGACCCCTCGGGACCGGGTCAATCTATCGGCGCTTCTCCGGCGGTTGGGCCAAACGGAGAAGTGTACGTCGCCTGGAATGACTATGCAGCCAACGCCATCGTCTTTAATTCCTCGTTCGATGGAGGACAAACGTGGGCTCAACCCGTTACCATCTCGCGAAAGATTCTTCCGTTTGATATCCGCATTCCCGCGGAGTCTTTTCGCGGCGCATTAGTTTACCCCTCGCTGGATGTGGACCGTTCAAGCGGGATTCATCGGGGCAGGATCTATTGCAGTTGGATGGATCTGACAGCGGCAAACACTACAGACATTTTCATCGCGTATTCAGACAATAATGGCGCAACCTGGTCCTCTGCTGCTCCAGTTACTGATCAGTTTCTGTTTGCCGTCGATCGGTTCAATCACTGGATGTCTGTTGATCCAGTGACCGGAGATGTAAACGTAGCTTTCTATGACACGCGTAACGACACAACTGGTTCGCGCTATCAAACGGATAACTATCTGGCGCGATCTACTGATGGCGGCTCGAGTTGGAATGCGGTTGATATTCGTGTCAGCACCGCCAGCTCAAACGAGCACGATTGCAATGGCGTCTTTCCTTGTCAGGGGATCAACTACGGAAATCAGCAGGGCGACTATGAAGGGCTGGTTTCGTATGGCGGAGTTTCATACCCCGTCTGGACCGATAGCCGCAGGCAATTGGACGCATCCAGCGGTTGCCGTCGTCCTTTTCTGATGGAGGAAGTGTTCACGGCAAAGGTGAAGTGAGGCTGTTGTCGTTGACACGTAATGGCAGAGTTAGTTGGAAGGGCACCCTCGGTCAAGGTGCCCTTTCTTTTTCACCTGGCGCTATCGGGAAAAACTTTCATTTCGATGACAACCGGCGTATCGGGACCGCATGGCGGAGGTTAATCGATTTATCAAAGAGACAGTACCTCAATGGAACGAGAAGTTGCGTGCATGGAAAATGCCGACACTGACGACGCGAACGCCGGTTGATTTTTGATAACAGGCTGCTACCGAAAGATTCAGCGAGGGCAGGCCCCCTTCCTCACCGGAGAGACTCTCCCGCTTATGAGTATTTTCTAATTTGAAAGCGTCTCCAGCTGAGGGAGAGACTCTCAATCCGGTGTAGCTCCAGGTTAGGAAGGCGGGCCTGCCCCCGCTCCGACTTGAGGCAACGGCTCGCTAAGTTTCAATTGAGGTTGGAACATGATTTCACATCCATTTAGGGCGGCATTACTACTTATTTCGGCGCTTCTTGCCATCGCTGTCGCTCAAGGTCCGCCCTCCACCACGGAGACGCAGAGTACGCAGAGGGCGCACAGAGAAGATTTACCACAACCGTCAAATCCACTGATCACAAAGGGTCCTCCGAAACCGTAGTAAGTCTCACAATCGTTGCGCCTAAGCCTCCAGCTTCCGGTGGCGCATCGCTCCAATCGAGAATGAACGGGGTTCTGGCTAATATTGATCGGACCATTTGCCTCTGCACGCCCCGACCCTTGCCATGAATAATTCTCACACTACGAAAGCCCGCGCGTTGGGCCTCGCTTAGATATTCCTCAACCAGCAGTTTCGTCTCTCTCGGTTGGATAGTATGAAGATCAATAACATCGGTGATAGGAATTCTCACCGGCTCGGGAAATGGATTGAATGGATCAACTGCATCCACTGAATCTGTATCGTCGGGCATCGTGTCGCGCTTCGTCCTTAAATCACCCTCTTCATTTTTCTCTCGGAGCTAGATAACTGCGTCGCGCCTTCACCACCAGTTTACCCTGCGAATTCTGCACTGCCGGCGTGACGTCAATCTTCAGTTTGCGCAGGCTGCCGTCGCGTTTTCTGTTTGACGATACAAAAGCGAGGCTATAGCGAGTGCGCAAATGATCGATTAGCGTACTGAATGTTGTATCGAGCCGCTCAGGTTTGTCTTCCAGCACTTCGCCGCCAGTCTCATCGGCCAATTGCTTAATGTCCAACGTCGGGGCTCCAAACGCACCGGCCATTCGCGTTCCCCAGACCATGAAGCCGTTTTCCATTCGCTGACCGGGGGTCGCCGGTACCAGCCCGCACACCACGCTGCCGGATTCAAAAAGAGATTGCCTGGCTGCTTTGCCTGACGGCCCATGGTCGCAGTCGAAGTTGCGTGTGATGCCGGTTATCGCGATTATGACGCGTCGACCAACGGGATTCCCGGCTTTGATCATGTAATCGGAAGCCTCAAAAAAAGCTTTGTTCAGGCAGTGATCAGCCCATTCATTGTGCGACGGAATTCGATTTAGCGCGCTTTCGATTTGCGTGCGATCGCGTGTGAATTCCTGCAGCAATTCTGCTTTGTCGTGATAGGTCATCACCGCCACTTCGTCTGCCGGCTTCAAACGGGCCAGCGCCTCATTCGCCGCCCGGTGCACTTCTGTACCAAACGGGTCAAGACATCCCCCGCGATCGATCAGCAACAAAACCGACAACGGCAGACTGTCCTGGCTGAAATGCGTTACCTGTTGCTTCGTCCCGTCTTCCAGAATAACAAAGTCGGTTTGCTTGAGTTTGCCCACCACCCGGGCAGTCTTCTTCTGCAAAACCAGCGCATCAACCGTAACCAGGTCGACATCAACCTTCACAACCTCGGGCGGTGTCCTGGCAATGATGCGTTCCCGCGTCTGCGGCTTGACCGAAGGAGCAATGTAAGCAAGGAAGAGCAGCGGCAAACCCAGCAGGGGTAAAGCGAGGTATTTCACGGACAGAAGAGCCGGAAATTTCTCGCGAAGCACCAAGATTTCGCGCAAAGTGCGCGTTAGGAATGTCTGAATTATTCGTTTCATAAGCACCTCCATGAAAATTCCGACTGCCGCAAGGCGGGGCAGAAGCCCAACAGTAAGGGAGGGCTCTCAAAACTGACCGCCCTGATGATGGCGGTTCTGGCCTTTTAAAAATCGCTTTGGGGAGAGTGCTTCTCGATTGCGCCAATGATACGCGCTTCGTGTCTGACAGAAAAGTCGTCTGGGCACGGAAACCTGCTAACGATCAAGCCGCCCGAAATTTCGAAACTGGATTAGGCAGCGCAACGGAATTGCACCGGGAGAAACAAGCTACTAACCGATGCTTTGAACTTAGCGCCCAAGTCGATTAAAGTAGGCGCCGTCACCCACAAGTTTTCTCGTTCCAGGTTTCCAGTTTTCAACAAGACTCCAGGAGATGATCCGATGAAGAGAAATAGTTTTGAGTTTTCGGTTTTCTGTTTTCAGAGCCGACTAATCGCAGTTGCACTGTTCGTCGTTGCATCGCTTTCGGCGGCGGCTCTGTCACCGCTGGCGTGGCGTGCCGCAGCGCAGAATGGACAGAAGATGTCGCCGGCCCCTGTTCCTGACGGCGCATCAGGCCGCGCACCGATCGTTTATCCCGAAACCAGGAAAGGCGACACAGTGGATGATTACTTCGGGACAAAGGTACCTGATCCTTATCGCTGGCTAGAGAATGACGCTGCGCCAGAAGTTGCCGCGTGGGTTGAGGCGCAAAACAAAGTCACCTTTGCTTACCTGGAAAAGACTCCTTTTCGTCAGAAGATCAAAGACCGGCTAACCCAGCTTTTCAACTATCCGAAATATTCTGCGCCTTCGCGGCGCGGTGACTATTTCTTCTACACCAAGAATGATGGTCTACAGAACCAGAGTGTCTGGTATCGGCAAAAAGGTCTGGACGGCACACCCGAGGTATTGCTCGACCCGAACAAGCTTTCCTCAGATGGGACGACGCGGCTGGGCGCATTCTCACTCTCGAAAACTGCGAAGTATCTTGGCTACGGAGTCTCGAAAGGTGGCTCCGACTGGAACGACGTTTACGTGATGGATGTGGACACGAAGCAGATGCAGCCGGATCATCTCGAGTGGGTGAAAGTTTCAGGTGTTTCCTGGCAAGGCGACGGTTTTTATTATAGCCGTTATCCTGCCCCGGAAAAGAGTCATGAACTCACGACGAAGAATGAAAACCATCAGGTCTTCTATCACAAGGTGGGAACCCAGCAGTCGGAAGACGTGCTGGTTTATGAGGATAAAGCTAATCCTCAACGATTCCATCTATTGGGCACCAGCGACGATGAGCGGTTTGGATTTCTCACGATCTCTGAACGCGGTAAAGGTAAAAAAGGAAACGCACTGTTCTATCGCGATTTGTCTCAGCCCGGTAATGCGTTCACGCCAATCGTTGCGGAAATCGGCGACGACAGTTATGCCGTCGTCGATAACGTTGGTGATAAGTTTCTTATTTCTACAGATCACAAGGCTCCCAACGGTCGAATCTTCCTCTTTGATCCGAAGAACCCCGCTGAGAAGAATTGGAAAGACGTCATACGCGAGAAACCGCAGCCGCTCGATCTCGCCAACACAGTGGGGGGCAAACTTTTTGTTACTTACCTGAAAGACGTTGCCAATCGCGCGTACGTCTATAGCCTCGACGGTAAACTGGAAAACGAAGTGAAGTTGCCGGGATTGGGAACTGTTGGCGGCTTCAATGGCAGAAGCGACGACAAGTTTACTTTCTACACGTTCACCTCTTTCAACTTCCCGCCAACGATCTACAAGTATGATATCGCGACCAGGAAGTCGACGCTTTTCCGTCAACCGGAAATTCCTGGCTTTAAGTCAACCGACTACGAGACGTCGCAAGTTTTCTACAATAGCAAAGACGGCACACGCGTCCCGATGTTTCTGGTTCACAAGAAGGGAATCAAGCTCGACGGTAACAACCCGACGCTGCTTTACGGCTACGGCGGTTTCAACATCACAAACTCTCCAGGCTTTAGTTCGCTACGTCTGGCGCTCCTCGAGCAGGGATTCGTTTATGCTTCGGCAAACATGCGGGGCGGTGGCGAGTATGGCGAGAAGTGGCATGAGGCGGGAACGAAACTGAAGAAGCAGAACGTCTTTGACGACTTCATTGCGGCGGCTGAGTATTTGATCAAAAACAAGTACACGTCGCCTGGCAAACTCGCAATACACGGAGTTTCAAACGGTGGGTTGCTGGTTGGCGCGGTGGCCAATCAGCGGCCGGAGTTATACAAAGTCGTAGTAGAGCAGGCAGGCGTGATGGACATGCTTCGCTTCCACAAGTTCACCATCGGCTGGAACTGGATTGCTGACTACGGCTCAAGCGATAACCCATCAGAATTTAAGGCGCTCTATGCTTACTCGCCGGTGCATAACGTGAAGCCGGGAACGAGCTATCCCGCGACCCTGATTACTACGGCCGATCACGACGATAGGGTCGTACCAGCACACTCCTTCAAATACGCCGCCGCTCTCCAGGCGGCTCAGACGGGTAACAATCCGATTCTGATCCGAATCGACACGAAGTCGGGCCACGGTGCGAGCAGCACGACTAAGGCCATCGAGCAGGCGGCGGATATTTATTCGTTCCTGATGTGGAATTTGGGCGTGACGCCTAAGTAGCAAACAGCAAACAGCAGACAGCAAGCAGCAAGCAGAAAACAGTAAATAGCTAACAGCGAACAGCAGACGGCAAACAGCAAGCAGCCAACAGCCAAATGGGGGGCGTTGACTAACTATTGATTGGCGTTTGCTGTTTCCCAACAAACAACAAGCAAAGATTAACGACCGGATCGCACCTTCACCAAAAGTGACGCGAGCATCCGTTTTACTTCTACGGTTCGCTGTACGAGTTGTTCGTGAAGGGTCCGTTTAACTAGACCGAGATCGCTGGCCAGGAGAATGTGATACTCAAGCTCGTAGGCTGAGCCGAGCCCAATTTGCAAGAATCTGGCCAGCTCCGCGTTACCTCCTCTCCCAAAACCCTCTGCAATATTTGCCGGAATTGAGGCCGACGACCGCCGAAGTTGGCTTGTAAGGCCATAAAGTTCTTCACGAGGAAATTGAGCTGTGGCTTTGTAGATCTCGAGTGTGAGGCTATGAGCCTTCACTCACACCTTGATCTGTCGGAAATCGCGCATGACCGTTCCTTTATATAGCGGTGGGTTTGAGCGGCAAGAACCAATTCAAGAGAGCGTCTGCAACTTTACGTTCGGCTGTTTACTGTTTACTGTTTGCCGTTTGCTCCCCAGGAAGAATTATCCTAACAATTAATCTCTCTACTTTTGCTTCCAGCGCACTCCGTCTTTGGTGTCTTCGAGAATAATCCCGCGACCTGCGAGTTCGTCACGAATTTCATCCGCGCGGGCAAAGTCGCGGCGGCGGCGAGCTTCCTGGCGCTCGTCGATCAATCTTTGGATTTCGTTATCCAGCATCTCGCGCTCTTCGTTACCGAAGATGTTCAGCACGGTGTCGAAGCGTTTTAAGAGATCGAGCAACTCGAGCTTGTTGGCTTGCTGGAGTTGTTTTTTTGCGAGGGCTGTGTTCACTTCGCGTGTGAGATTATGAATGACGGCCAGGGCGACCGAAGTATTGAGATCGTCGTCCATGCCGTTTTCGAATTCGCGAGAAGCTCGCAAGGTAGCTTCGTGCAACGTCTCGTTCATCCCGGGATTCGTTTTGGCCTCGCTTAAGCGCGCGCGGAAATCACGCAACCCAGCTACAGTTTTTTCTGAGCCAGCCAGTGCATCAAAAGTGAAGTTAATCTGCTTGTTGTAGGGAACGCTCAGAAGAAAATAGCGAATCGCAGCCGGCGAATATCCTTTGGCTGCGACGTCACGAAATGTGTAGTAGTTGCCCTTCGATTTAGACATCGTTTCGCCGTCCACTTTAAGGTGCTCGAAGTGGATCCAGTAACGAACAAACTGCTTGCCGGTGGCGCCTTCGCTTTGGGCGATTTCATTCTCGTGATGGGGAAACACCAGGTCGATGCCCCCTGCGTGGATATCGAAAGTTTCGCCCAGATACTTCATTGACATCGCTGAGCATTCGATGTGCCAGCCGGGTCGACCGCGACCAATCGCAGCATCCCAGGCCGGCTCAGTGGGAGTCGCGGGTTCCTTCCAAAGAGCAAAGTCGCGTGCGTCTTCCTTCTCATAGCGATCCGTGTCAATGCGATCGCTGGCCCCTGCGATGTTTCCCGCGAAATTGATCTTTGAGAGTTTTCCGTATTCGGGAAATGACGCGATGCGATAGTAGATCGAGCCGTCAGACTCGTAAGCGTGGCCAGTTTCTAAAAGTCTTTCAATTAACGACACCATCTCCGGAATGTGTCGCGTTGCGCGTGGGACGATCTGAGGTCTTTCACAACCCAGCGCATCAAAATCCTCCCAAAGTGCATCGATGTATTTCGCAGTGTACTCTTCAATGCTTAATCCTGCCTGTTGCGACTTAGCGATGATTCGGTCTTCGACGTCCGTAATGTTCATTACGTAAGTGACTTTGAAGCCTTTGAATGTCAGATAGCGACGCAGAATGTCGGCTGCGATTGCCGAACGAAAGTTGCCGAGGTGGCCATAGTCCCAAACGGTTGGGCCACAATAGTAGAAACGAACCTCACCCTCCACCATAGGGTGAAATTCTTCGATCAGACCTGTTAGTGTGTTGCGAAATCTAAGCATTGGGTTCGTTATTAGAAGATACGCGCCCCTGGAGATTCAAGGACGCGCAGCTTGTGGAGTCTAGGTAAGGATGGGTTGTGAGTCAAACGAGTAACTACTCGGAGCGAAGAGTTAGAGTGTGGCGAAAGAAACTTAAACGCAAAGGACGCAAAGCAATTCCCAAGGAGCGCAAAGGGAACGGCAAACGTAGGTGAAGGTAACAATACAGAATCCGAAGCGGACCGGGGTCCCCAAGCGGGCAACCCGCTTGGGGTGGTGGTAGCGACCGGTCACTCGGTTAGGCGCGTAGAACGCAAGCAGTAGGCGTACCGTTGATCGAAGCCCACTTGGAATCGCGGGTTCTGATGTTGGCACACCCGGTCGCTACCGCTCCCGGTTCTATAGGTTAGTTTTCATTCACTTCCGCGCTCATCTTTCATCCTTTGAAGTGATCCCAGCCGCCGGGCCCGAGATCCCAAATCTTAGAACCTTCGGCAATTCGAACTCCGCTGGATGCGTCCGTCACCTCGCCAATTCGAGTCACAGAAACGCCGTCCACTCGTGTCGGTAGCCTGGCAACGTTCTCCGCTTTGACGGTAAACAGGAGTTCAAAATCCTCACCCCCGTGCAATGCGAGCATGAGAGGATCCAACGCGCGACGACCACAAAGTTCAGTCACAAGATGATCGATGGGAATGCGGGCGGCGTCAACGAGCACCCCCACGTTGCTTTCATGGCACAGATGATTGAGATCTGAAGATAGTCCGTCGCTTATGTCGATCATCGCCGTCGCCAGTTGCTTTTCTCCAATCAACAGCCCCCATCCCACGCGAGGCTCAGGCCGAAGATGATGCAGCAGCAGGTGATCGATGGAAGGATGCTCGTTCGCTTGGCGGTCACTGGAATAAGTGTTGGACTGCTTAGTCGTTTCCGGAGGCAAACGCGCGCCGCGTTCTATCAAGCGCAGGCCGGCAGCCGCATCCCCCAGGAAGCCGGTGACAAAGATTTGATCGCCGGGCTTTGCGCCCGACCGAAACACCGCACGGCTAGTGGAACATTCGCCAATAAGAATCGAGTCGAGAACGATCTTTTCAGGAGTACGAGAGACGTCGCCGCCGATCAACGTAACGCCATAGCGACCGGCTAATTGAAACAATCCGTCATAAAAGTTATCGACAAATTGCGAATTCCAAATGTCTTTGGGAAGGCCAATCGACATAAGAGCCCAGCGCGGAGCCGCGCCCATGGCTGCTATGTCGGATAGGGAAACGGCCAGGGCCTTGTGCCCAAGTAAATAGGGGCGAGTAGTGTCGCGCCGAAAGTCTATGTCCTCAACGAGCAGATCCGTGGTAACAACAGTATCCTTGCCAATCTCCGCGCGGATGACGGCGGCATCATCGCCGATGCCGCGCACAAGAGAGGAAAGATGAGGGATGAAAGATGAAGCAGAACTGTCTCCGTGTTCAACTCGACGCCTTATCTTGTCTATGAAATCGAACTCGTTCATGGATTGAATGAGCCACAGATTAACGCAGATTTACACCGATTATGAAAGCAGCGCAAAAGGCAAAACGAATCATGTGTCCGGTTCTATCCGTGGTTATCCGTGGGAATCTGTGGCCGAAGCCTGGAGTGTAAACTACAGGTTGCGACGAAGTGAATCGAGGCCGGCTTCGATAGTTTCGATTGATGTGGAGAAAGAAAAACGCAGATGACCCTCGCCGTGCTCACCGAAGACGACGCCCGGAACGGTGGCAACCTGCGCACGTTCGAGCAGTATCTCCGCTGCCTCTCGACTATCCTTACTTACCCGCGATACATCCGGGAAAGCATAAAACGCGCCGGCAGGTTTTTCGCAAACCAGGCCAAGTTCGTTGAGTCCTGCCAGGAGTAAGTCGCGCCGCTTCTGATAGGCGGCGCGATTTTTTTCCAGCATGTCTGTTTCAGTAGTAAAGGCTGCCAGCGCTGCCCACTGCGTCGGCGTAGAAACTCCGTTGGATGAATAGAGGGTAGTTTTGCGCAAGCCGGTCATCCATGGCTCCGCCGCGACAGTGTAACCAAGACGCCATCCAGTCATCGCATAGGACTTCGAAAGGGTGAACACAGTAATTGTGCGCTCAAACATTCCTTCGAGCGAGGCAATCGAATAATGCGCGCTGTCATAAACCAAATCCTCGTAAGCTTCATCCGCGATGACGATCAAATCTCGTTCTTGCGCAAACCGCGAAACTGCTCGCGCTTCATCGAGCGTAAAGACAACCCCAGTCGGGTTCTGTGGCGTGTTGTAGTAGATGGCTCTGGTGCGGTCGGTGGCATAGCGCGCCAGCGTTTTCTCGAAACCCTGCGCCCGCGCTTCTTTTGTCGGCACCAGAATCGTCTTGCCTTCGCAATGAGCAATCAGATCTTTGATGGGTGTCCAGAACGGTGAAAAGACCAAAACCTCCTCGCCCGGATTCACCACCGACTGAAGCGCGCCAAACAGTCCCTGCATTCCTCCATTCAAAACGATCACGTCAGTCGCCTGCGCAGGGATGCCATTTTTTGTTCGCACTTTATCCGCAACCGCGGCGCGCAATTCGAATATGCCTGACGACGGTGCATAGCGCGTTTTGTTCTCAGCCAGCGCCCGAATCATCGCTTCTTTTACAAACTCCGGCGTGTGCATGTAAGGCTCACCGCCCTCAAACTGGTGGACGGTCGCACCCTGCTCACGCAGCTTCATTATTCGGTTCCGAATACTTACGATGTCAGAAAAACCAATATCATCGAGTCGAGAGGCGAGGCGGAAAACGAGTGGAGACGTGGTCACTATGGGAAATCACCCTCCGGTTATGAGTGGAAGCTGAGTGAAAGGCGGATTATAGCTTGGCCACCAAGGCCCGTCTACCAACCCATTGAACGTTTGAGCTTAGTGGACATCGAAGCTTAATCGCCTGCGCAACTGAGGACTATTACTTTATATAATCATGGCGCAACTTTAGACGATACTTTAAAGAATCAGTTTTAACTAATAGTAGCTAAGTGTAAGTATTGACACGCCAAACTCCTGGCAGTAACATGTCGGCTCGCCGGGCTGCCGGCCAACTCGCATAAGTCTCCTTTAACTTTCCAGCCGGTAATTTTCGCCAGGAAGAAACGTTCCGCTGGTTTTCGCATCATGGGCCGTCCTGCCGTAGCCATACCTGAAAAGCTCTTCTTCAAGATCGGCGAGGTGTGTGAGCTCGCCGGGGTACAAGCGCATGTGTTGCGCTATTGGGAGTCGGAATTTCCGATGCTTGCCCCCCAAAAAAATCGCGCTGGCCAGAGGGTATTCCGAAAGCGCGATGTGGAGATAGCGCTACGAATTAAAGAGCTGCTTTACGAAGATCAATACACTATCGCCGGAGCCAAGAAAAGACTGGCAAACGACTTGCGAGCTGGCGTCAAACTAAAAGTGGTTTCCTCGGAAAATAGCGGAGAGGATTCCGATCAAGGCACTTCGGCGGCTGCATCGACGCGGGGAGCATCGAAGGCAGCCGCTGCACAATCAAGTTCAGCAGTGAAGACGGCCGAAGAGCGAAAAGCGTTGCGGCAAGTCACTTCGGAATTGCGCGAGCTCCTTTCGTTGCTCGAGAAGGGATCGCAAAACTCCAAGCCGCGTTAAACTGCTTTCGCCTATTGAAATCGTGCTCCCTCCCAACAAGTGGGGAGGGTTGGGGTGGGGTGGTGCGCGACGTTTTCCTCTCCCCTCAGCCCTCTCCGCCAAGCGGAGAGGGGAACGCCGGTTACCAATGTGCGAGGTTTGACAATAACCGGTTTGCGGAGATACTTAGAATAGTGGAAGTAGCCTTTACGGGACGTGGCGCAGCCTGGTAGCGCGCACCCTTGGGGTGGGTGAGGTCCCGAGTTCGAATCTCGGCGTCCCGACCAGTTTGAGGGCTTTCAATCAACATTGGTTGAAAGCCCTTTTGTCATAAAGAACGGCGAGCGGTAGCGAGCCCGTACCCCGTAGCTACCACCACCCCGGCCGCGCTGCCCGTCTGGCCCCGGTCAGTTCCGGGTTCGGATCTCATCGCGGTCATATGTTATTGCCGGAAGCTCTCGATCTTCTCTCCGCTAACCTTTGCAAGGTTCTCACGGATTCTCGATCTTAGTTAGAGCCCAACCCTTTGAGCTCAGTAATCACAATCTCCGAGGCGAGAGTTTTGTGGACGGGACACTTATCCGCGATCTCTTGCAATCGTGACTGCTGTTCCTCGCTCAGGTCGCCTTCGAAAGTTACAGAGCGTTGGATACGGTGCACGTATCCTTCGGTGGCGCGCGTGCACTCAACGCAATCGGCAGCATGGATCCTCTCCTGGCGCAGACGCACTGTCACACTTTCGAGGGGCCAGGATTTTCTTCTTGCGTAAAGGGTGGTGGTCATTGATATACAACTACCCAGCGCCGCGAGCAGCAAGGTGTAAGGATCCGGGCCGGCGTCTTCACCACCCGCCGACAACGGCTCGTCGGTAACGAACGTGTGGCCGTCCCCGTACCGAACTTCATTCTTCAGGTTTGAAAGAGATGTGACGGTTACGTCGGTCATTACAACCTCCTGGCGCAGAGGATATCAGATAGATGTTGAAGATCGCTCCGCTGGGACCGAAATGTTTTATACGTTTGCGCTGAAGTATTTTTGTTTTACTCGGCAGCGTCGAGTACACGAGCGCGACGCTGCCGAGGCGGTGTTATTCTGTTGTATCGACCGGACTATAAACATTCCGCTCTTAAGGAGCGGAGCTTGCAGTCATCTCTTTTGTACCGCTAAACTCCCCGCGTTCCAATAAACAAATGATTGGCGCGAATCCATGGTTCGATCACGCGAGGCTATTGAATGAAAATTCATGAGTATCAAGGTAAGGAACTATTGAGGAAGTTTGGCGTTCCGGTGCCGCGAGGCCTGGTGGCGCGATCGCCTGAAGAGGCGTATCACGCGGCAAGAGAACTGGGTACCGATGTTGTGGTTGTTAAGGCACAGATCCACGCGGGTGGCCGTGGCAAAGGTGGCGGCGTGAAGCTCGCGAAGAGTGCGGACGAAGCGCAGGAGATTGCCGGCAAGATGCTCGGCATGAAACTAGTTACTCATCAGACTGGACCTGAAGGGCGGCAGGTGCGCGTACTCCTCATAGAAGAAGGCCTGCCGATCGATAAGGAGTTTTACCTCGGTATTGTTTTAGATCGCGCGTCAGGACGGCCCGTCTTTATGGCTTCGGAAGCCGGCGGCATGGACATCGAAGAGGTTGCGGCAAAGACGCCGGAAAAGATCATGAAGGAGACAATAGATCCGGCCGTGGGCTTTCGCGCGTTCCAGGCGCGCAAGCTCGCGTTCGGACTGGGTATTCGTGCCGATCTAATCGGCCAGGCCGTGAAATTCATGCAGTCGCTTTATCTTGCGTATGAACAAATGGATGCGTCGTTGATGGAAATAAATCCATTCCTCTTGACTAAGGACAACCGGCTGATCGCGCTTGACGCGAAGATTAACTTCGATGACAACGCATTGTTTCGCCACAAGGAATTTCTTGACTTGCGCGATCTTAATGAAGAAGAGCCGCTGGAGATCGAAGCATCAAAATTTGATCTTAGCTACATCAAGCTCGACGGCAACATCGCGTGCATGGTAAACGGTGCGGGACTCGCGATGGCTACCATGGACATCATCAAACTCGCGGGAGGCGAGCCGGCAAACTTTCTTGACGTTGGTGGCGGCGCTTCGCAGGAACGGGTTGAGGCGGCGTTTCGAATTCTGCTGGCCGACGAAAACGTCAAGGCGGTTTTGATAAACATTTTTGGCGGCATCGTTCGTTGCGATATGGTAGCGCGTGGCGTGGTAGAAGCTGCAAAGAATCTCGGCATAAAAGTTCCTGTGGTCGTGCGGCTTGAGGGAACAAACGTTGAAGAAGGCCAGCGCGTGATTCGCGATTCGGGCTTGAACTTTACGGTCGCCAACGGAATGAAAGATGCGGCTGAAAAAGTTGTGGCACTAGCCGCGTAAATGTCGCTTGATATTCGAATAGAGTAACGTGGGTCCTCTGAGTTCCGCTAGGAACGCAATGTTTAGAGAAGGGATTTTGCGACCATCGTTTCGGAGGGAAGTTGCAGCAAGGATTCGACAACTTCCCTCCGAAAGATCTGAAACGAGATTCGCCGCCTATAAACATTAGACTCCTAACGGAGTCCGACTGATGCGCTCCCCAAAGGTTTGACGCCAGCCCATTGCTTCTACTATGACAATGAACTACAGGAGGACACTCCGCATCATTGTTTCGGTTAGCCGCTTTGGTTTGGCGGCGTTGTTTTTATTTACCGCGGGGGCAAAGTTGGCAATTATCAAAGCCTTTGCAGCAAACGTGGGTGGCCTTCTAAGCGCTTCCGGATTCAACTACGGTCGCTGGATGTGGCCTGTGACCGCCGGGGTAATCGCCATTGAAGTCATAACTGCCGCACTTCTTCTCATTCCGCGTACAGTTCGTCCGGGCGCTATATTCTCTGCAGTGTTGCTGATTGGCTTTGGCGGTTACGCACTTTACTACGTTTATGTTTTGCATGGCGAACCACTTGAGTGCGGCTGCTTTGGGAAAATCATCGGTAGCCAGTTAGGCGTAAAAACGGCATTGCGAAATCTCGCGTTGCTTGTGCCGGTCATAATCGTGTTCTTCGGTTATCGGCGCGGGAACAAAGTGCAGGCGCGGGATGAGCAGTTTGAACTTTCATCAGCCGTAGCTATAAAGTGAACAGCTTCCAAAATCTCTGTTGACTGTCCGACAAACTTTAATTTGTCGCTACTCGCTGGCTGTTGAAATGACAAATCGACTAACTAGAGCTTGTCCCCCTACTAATCATGAGCATTCTTGTAGATAAAAATACACGCGTTGTTGTGCAGGGAATCACGGGCAAAGAGGGGACATTTCATACTAAACAGATGGCTGAGTATGGAACGAACGTCGTCGGCGGTGTGACTCCGGGCAAAGGCGATACGACCCACGAAGGAATTCCTGTATTCAACACCGTCGCCGACGCAGTTAAAGAAGCAGGCGCGAATGCCTCGGTCATTTATGTACCCCCAGCTTTTGCGGCGGATGCGATTATGGAGTCTGCCGATGCAGGAATCGGCGTCGTTGTTTGCATAACAGAGGGAATTCCCACGCTCGATATGGTGAAGGTGAAAGAATATTTAGACGGAAAAGCCACGCGTCTGATTGGACCTAACTGTCCCGGCATTATCAGTCCCGGCAAATGCAAGATAGGAATTATGCCTGGTCACATCCATCGGGAGGGGCGCGTGGGTGTTGTTTCGCGTTCTGGAACGCTGACTTATGAAGCCGTGGGCCAATTGACCGCGTTGGGTCTGGGCCAGTCCACAGCTATCGGTATTGGTGGCGATCCGATTGTGGGCACTTCGCACGTGGACGCGCTGCGACTCTTTCAAGATGACGATGAGACAGATGGCATTGTGATGATTGGCGAGATTGGCGGAACGGCGGAAGAAGAAGCTGCCGCCTTCGCAAAGGCCAATGTCACGAAACCCATTGTTGCGTTCATAGCCGGACAAACGGCGCCGCCAGGACGGCGGATGGGCCACGCGGGCGCGATCATTGCCGGCGGGAAGGGAACTGCGGCGGAGAAGATGAAGGCACTGGAAGAGGCTGGCATTCATGTGGTGAGGTCGCCGGCTGATATCGGATCCGGAATGAAGCAAGCACTGGGTGCCTGAGCTTTGATCTTTGTATTTTGTTCTTTGCTCCTCTTTTTGTCGCTTATAGGATTATCGCTAAGACAAACAGTTTGCCAAAGTACAAGGCTCGAAGTTCAAAGCTCAGAAAAGAAAACATCGAAGGAAACCAGAAAATCATAGATGGGCAATCTTACATTCGGAATCATTAAGCCCGACGCTGTGCGGGCGAGAAACCTCGGTCACATTATTCAACGCATTATCGACGGCGGATTCGAGATTCGCGCTATGAAGATGCTGGACCTGAGCCTGAAGCAAGCCGAAGGCTTTTACGCGGTGCATCGCGAGCGGCCATTTTTCCAGGGTCTGACGGAGTTCATGTCCAGCGGTCCGTGCGTAGTGATGGCCCTACAGAAAGAAGGGGCCGTAAAGGCATGGCGCGATCTGATGGGAGCAACCGATCCTGCGAATGCTGCCGACCGCACGTTGCGAAAAGACTTTGGGGCTTCAGTCGGAGAAAACGCGGTGCATGGTTCCGACTCGGACGAGAACGCCGCAATTGAGATTGCGTATTTCTTTAGTCAGCTTGAGATCGTGTGAATCAGATGAAGCGCTGTCCAACGTGCAATCAGGAGTTTACCGATGAATGGCTAACTTTCTGCACGCACGATGGGACATCGCTAGTCGAATCAGAGGTTTCGCGGGAGAAGCTGCCGCCGACTTTCATCAGTCCGGCGATGCCACCAAGTGTCAGCCCGGCCGAACAACCAACGCTACATCTACCTGGCAGTTTTAGCCCAGCGCCGCCACAGTTCAGCGCGCCACAATCCGTTCAGTCTGGCTGGAAGCCGCCGCCCCCGCCGGCATACTCTACGGCACCGCAACAGAGCCTGGCCATTACGTCGCTTGTTCTGGGCATCGTCAGCATGACTATCGGTTGGTGTTGTTATTTTGGTGTACTGACGAGCCCGATTGCTGTTGGGCTGGGCATCTTCTCACTGGTGCGAATCAAGAATGACCCAACCAAGTATGGCGGAAAATCGCTGGCCATTGGCGGTATTGTCACTGGCGGGCTCTACTTTGTATTGCTGGCGCTGATTATCTTAATCTATGGGTTGAGTTTCCTCGCGAGTGGCATCAGATAGCATTACGGGGTTTAGGACACTTTGTACTGGAGGCGAGAAGGCGAAGTCCTAAAAGCGCTAACCGCGAAGGATTGGGAACTCCCAACATAAGTGCTTCCGAAATTAGAAAGAGAATTTCACAGTGAAACGCTGCCCTACTTGCAATAAAACTTTTACCGATCAGAACCTCAGTTTTTGTATTGACGACGGGACGCCACTTTTATCCTTAGATACAGCCGAGGACGAAGCAACACTGGTAAGGCCTTCTAAGGGAGACAGTGAGACTGGTGCCCCTGGGCCATCCCCACCCTCTGATTCGTCAGGCGAAGGCTACGTTCCTCCTTATCGACCTCCCGGTTCATACATTCCGCCGGGTTCTTCCGGTCAACAAGGCAAACGAAAAGCATGGCCGTGGGTTCTTGGATGCCTGGCTATTCTGTTGGTTGTGTTTGTCGCGCTGGTAATCACTGCGAAGATCTTATTCCCTGTTATGAGGAGCGCGACTTCAAACACGAACAACAACAATTACAATACTAATGTTGACCGGCGTGATAACTCTAACTCGAATCTCAACGGCTTGAACTCCAACGGAGCGGATGGGAATGAAAACAGTAATGACAATTCAGCCGCCGAAGACACTACGCCACCCCCCACGGACGAAGAGGAAGTGCTTCAGGATCTAACGGATCTGGAACACGAGTGGACCGTAGCCAATATCAATGCGGACAAAAAGAAACTGGACCGCATCCTGGCTGATGATTACGTAGGCACATCGGCCGACGGAAAACCTCAAGGCAAGGCAGAATACCTGAAAACAATTGAACGCGACACGTCAATTCAGAAGTGGGATTTTGAAGATTTGAAAGTGAGTTTAAAAGGCGACCGTGCTTCGCTAACAGGCATTATAAGACTAGTGGTGGGGGACCAGAACGTCGCTTACCGTTTCACAGATAAGTTTGTTTGGCGCGATAATCGCTGGCAAGCGACGAGCTCGGAAGTGACTCCGATACAATAACCAGGATAGGTCTTGGGTTTTTGGACTTTGGTCTTTGCCATATGTGGCGGAGAATCCAAGACCGCTACCGAATCAAAAACCAGGACCAAAAACCGAAGGCCAAAAGCGGCTCTTTGGCTCGAGGATCAAATGTCAATCATTAGCGACGTAATCGAATCTACCAAGGCAATCATCCAGGGCATGGGCGTGACGCTGTCGTACATACCGAAACATAAATGGACTGTGCAGTATCCGGAAGAGCCCGTGACTGTGCAGCCGCGTTATCGCGGACAGCACTTATTGCACGTGGACGAGCTTGGCAGAGAAAAGTGCGTGGCTTGCTTTCTTTGTGCTGCCGCCTGCCCTTCTGAATGCATTTATATCGTAGCCAAAGACGACCCGCGCTTGCCCGAGGAACGCATCGGAGTTGATGAGCGCTATGCTGAGGTTTACAACATTGATTATGGGCGTTGCATTTTTTGCGGTTACTGCGTAGAGGCGTGTCCGAAAGATGCCATCACCCACGGATACAATTTCGAGCTCTCAGTTTACAACCGCGCGGACCTTCTCAAAACGAAAGACGATCTGTTAATCACGAAGCAAGTGCAGTCCAGAAATTATCGCGTCGCTTCGTCAACGGAAGACGTGGATTCGGAATACAAAGAAGTGTGAGCTTTAGGCCGCAGATTGACGGGCGACGCGCCTGCCAAGCAGGCGGAATGGTTTAGCCCACGGCCAGCGAAGCGGAAGTAGCGTAGCGAAGCGCAGCCCTGGGTGTCGACCAACAAAAGTTTTTGAGCCCGCTTTTGCGGTCGACAGAAACGAAAAAATAAAGATCTGCCGCCCGCTAAAGCGGGCTTGATATTTATTAGTAACCGTAGCCCAGGGTTCCGCTCGCTGCGCTCGCTCACCCTGGGCTAAATTCTTCCGCCTGCTTCGGAGTCTCCGGCTCTTGAAATCCAGTTTATGATGATCCGGAGGTGCGCGAGTTGTTAGACTCGGCCGACATTGAGGCAAGCCGGTTTGACATGGAGTTGAAAGGTTTCGAGGAGGAACGCTTTGAATTGTGGCGGGTCTCGATGAGGGCGAAAAAAGCGCCACAGATTCTTACGGCTAAACACGGATAGGAATAGACAGGATGCTTAGTGAACGGTTCGGGCCGTTTGCCCTTAGTCTGTTCTGATCTGCGAGATCCGTGTTTATCGGTGTGTTAGTTAAGATTCAACCATGACTCTTTTAGAAGCACGAGACGTTTCCAAGGTCTACCAAATGGGTAGCACGCGCGTGACTGCGCTCGATAACGTTTCGCTGAGCGTGAAAGAGGGCGAGTTTGTTTCCATACAAGGAACGTCGGGTTCCGGAAAAAGCACACTGCTCAACATGGTCGGCGGCCTGGACCACCCCACCGCTGGCGAAGTATTTTTCAATGCAAAGGCGTTGGCACCATTAAGCAAAAAAGAAATGGCGCGATACCGACGTTATTCTGTGGGAATGATTTTTCAAAACTTTAACCTGATTCCCACGATGAGTGCCGAAGAAAATGTCGGACTTGCGCTCGCTTTTGGGGGACTGCGGGGCAATCAGCGACACAGGCGGGCCAGCGAGTTATTGGGCCGCGTCGGTCTATCAGATCGTTTGACGCATCGACCTTCGGAACTTTCGGGAGGCGAACAGCAACGCGTGGCTATCGCGCGCGCCCTGGCAAATAATCCCAAGGTTTTACTCGCCGACGAGCCGACGGGAAACGTTGACTCTACCCGAGCGCATGAACTGCTTGCGCTGCTTCGGGAAATGGTTAATAAAGACTCTTTAACCATTCTGATGGTCACACACGATCACGAACTCGCTACTAGTTTTGCTGATCGGATCATTCTGATGAAGGATGGAAGAGTCGTTAAGAATGAACGGTGAAGGCGGAAGGATGAAAGCGGATAAAATACAGGTCAACCGCAAAGATCGCCGAGATAAACCGCGGAGAAACCCAAAGAATCGAGCTTAGCGCAATTTTGCGGAACCGTTGCGCGCTTTGCGGTTAAGACTGCGGCGATTGCTTAATCAATGAGGCTAATATGTCGAGTAAATTGAACGAAATGACCCTTGAGTCCCTGCGCTCAGTGCCGCTCTTCGCTTCCCTGGATGACACAGCGGCAACGGAGCTGCGCAACCTGCTGACGACGGAAAACTTTGCTGCAAACACACAGCTGTTTTTTAAGGGCGACTCAGGTGGTGCAATGTTTTTTATCGAAAGCGGACGCACTCGCATCAGCGTCACGGACGAAGATGGTAGAGAAGTAACACTGGCTGACCTGGCGCAGGGCGACTTCTTCGGCGAGATGGCATTGATCGATGGCCGAAAGCGATCGGCCGACGCGAGGGTGATTGAGGATGCGCGCCTGGCGATTCTGGCAAGGCCCGCATTTCTTTCATTCGTTCGCACAAATCCGGATGTGGCGTTGGGAATGCTGGGCGCGTTGACTGACCGGCTCCGGCGAACTGACGAACTCTTGCGCTCAAGGGTTTCGCGCAACGCAAATGAAGAGGAGCGGAAACGATTAACAATGGCCGACCGTGCAGCCGATATGATTGCGGAGTTTGGAGGCAGTTGGAAATTTATTGGCACCTCGATTGGTCTGATAATCTTCTGGATCATCTTCAATTCTTACATTCTCTTCAAAGGTTTCGATCCGGCTCCTTATCAAATGTTGAACCTGGTGCTGGCGGTGATAGCGGGAATGCAGGCTCCGATCATCATGATGTCGCAGAATCGGCAAGGCGAGAAAGACCGTCTCCGTTCCGATCTCGATTATCGTGTAAACCTGAAAAACGAACTTTCGCTCAGCGAAGTTTTGCGTCGCCTCGACGTGCTGGAAAGCGAGCGCCTGCCAAAGTTGTTTGAGGAGCAAAACTCACGGCTCTCAGCGTCCAAAGTCCAAAGTCCAATGTCCAACACCGGACGCTGAATCGGTAATGCTGTCTCAAGCCTCTCTGACGTGCTGTAGTTCCTGACGTTAAACATTGGACGTTGGACCTTGGATTTGGGCTTTGGACTTAATGGAATGATTCAAGCCATCCTCTTCGACTTCAACGGCGTCATTATCGATGACGAACCGTTGCAAATGGAAGCTTACCAGCAAGTCCTCCGTGAGCAGGGGATTGAGCTAACTGAAAGCGACTACTACGACGCCCTGGGCATGGATGATAAGGCTCTGATCGAAGCCGTGTTTGCGAAAGCACAGAAAGCACTGACAGACGAAGTGTTGAGCATAGTGCTGGAAGGTAAGATGGTTCGTCATCGCAAGCTTATCGAAAACGAACTCCCCTTGTTTCCCGGCGTCGTGACGTTTCTGAAAGCGACCTCCCGAAATTATGCGCTGGCCATCGTAAGCATGGCGACGCGCGATGACATTGAATACGCATTGGTTCGGGCCAGGTTGCGAACTCTGTTTTCCGCAATTGTGAGCGCTAAAGATATCAACGTCTGCAAGCCTGCGCCTGACTGTTATCGTGTCGGGCTTGAAAGGTTAAACGAGACGCGCCGGGAAAAGCGGCTTCTCCCATTGTTACCACGGGAGTGTCTCGTGATTGAAGATTCGCCACCAGGAATTGAATCGGGCAGGCAGGCTGGCATGCGCACGTTGGGTGTTACGAATACAGTTTCGGAGGCAGCGCTGCGGGGCGCAGGTGCCCAGGTGGTTACGGCGAGTCTTGCCGATTGGACCGTTGATGCTGTCCGGCATGTTTTCTCGGAAGGATGAAGGCGGAAGGATGAAAGATGAATAAGACCGCGATTGCACACTTCGCATGCAGGAGTTCTTTGCGTCCCGATGCGTGGGTTTCATTTTCCTATCCAGTTTCATCCTGCCGCTTTCATTCTTCATCCTCTGGATCATGAGTTTCGTCGACATCCTTCATCTTGCTTTACGAAATCTGCGTCAGGCGAAACTGCGCGCTACGCTTACGACGATGGGAGTAATTGTCGGGGTGGCTGTCATCGTCACCATGGTTTCATTTGGACTCGGCTTGCAGCGCAATATGCTGTCGCGGTTCAAGGCGCTGGATCTTTTCAATGAGATCCAGGTTTTTGGCCGGAGACTCAGTAGCCTTGTGTCGGCGGGTACTAAGAGCAATTCGGGACGAAACGAAAACGATGGACGTGACAGGCGTTCGCGGTTGAAACCAGACAAGCCCCCCACCCGCACCCTCGATGACGCCGCGATTGCTGAGATTTCAAAGATCCCGAAAGTGGCCTATGTCGAGCCCAGCCTGATGATTTTTACCTACGTTAGAGCAAACGGGCACTCGCAAGTTGAGTCCATCGGCGGCGCGTCAGTGCCGAATGCCAGTTCGCGTTTCAAGGAATTCATCGCCGGGCAAATGATTAGTTCGCCGCACGCCGACGAGGCCGTCGTAAAGGAAACGTTTACCCGGGACTTTGGTTTTGAGAAGCCGACCGACGCGATTGGTAAAACCGTAGAGTTTCTGGCGGCTCCGAAGGAATCTCCTAAACAGAAAAACGCTGAAGCCGAGCCGCCAAATTTCTTCGGACTGCCGCTGGAAGAGGAACCGTCCACGGAAGCGGGTAGCGGTGCTCTGGTGGGGAAGACATTTCGCATCGTTGGCGTTTTGAATGCCGAGGTGAAAGAGGGCGCAGGTCAAGGTGGTCTGCGAGGACTGTTTCCAGATGCGCGTGTTTACATTCCGCTGCCGGCGGCGCATCAATGGTCAATTGAGCATCGCGGGCCAATGAGTGAGGTGGCGCTCGCGTTGGCGCGCGAAAGCGGTTCGCTGGGCACATCTGAGACTGAAGGGTACGATTCTGCCGTTGTCAGAGTTAACGATCCCGTAGCGTTGACTGAGGTGCGCAAGCGTCTCACCGAGATGGGCTTTGGTAGTTTCTCAATCGTCGATCAGCTGGAACAGTTTCGCACTGTCTTTTTGATTATCGATTCTGTACTTGGGTTACTAGGCGGGATCTCTCTTTTGGTAGCTTCATTCGGTATCGCCAACACGATGATCATGTCGATTCTCGAACGCACCCGCGAGATCGGGATCATGAAAGCCATCGGAGCAGAAGACCGGGAGATCAAACTGATCTTTTTTGTCGAGGCAGCAGTGTTAGGCGTTTGCGGCGGGGTTATTGGCGTGATCGCGGCGTGGGCAATCGACGCGATTGCAAACCGGCTGGCCTACCGATTCATCCTGAAGCCGCAGGGCGCATCTTTCGTAGACTTCTTCTCACTGCCTCCGTGGCTGACTGCCGGCGCCATCCTGTTTGCGCTAATCGTTTCAATTCTCGCCGCACTCTACCCGGCAGCACGCGCCGCGCGCATCGATCCGGTGAGGGCACTGAGGCATGACTAAAGTCACTCTGTTCTTTCGTGGTTTGGAAACGCGGCAGGGCTGATGATGACAATGCTGCCGAACTGCTTGAGGACGAGCAGATCTTTGTCACCTGTAATGATGCACTCGCAATCGCCCGCTGCTGCGCCAGAATATTATCATCATCCGGATCGCGGCACACTGGAGAGCCAAGGGTATTTGGCACTACAAGCTCCATGCGAGAACGCAACAAAACATCCATTTCGCCAGCGCGCTCCGCCGTAAATTGGAATTTCTCAATCAGTTTTTCTGTTACTTCGGCAAGAGTGAATTCAGAAGGCGCCAGCGAGTGATGCAAGATGCAGTGTTCCAGCAATTCGTGACCTGCGCCGCGCGCAATGAAGGCCGCGATTAGCACGTTGGTATCGAGGACAATTCTCACGATACGCGATCAAAGATGTCCTGGTCAGTGAGGGTTTCCGTAGTTTCAGACAGCATCCGTTCACGCAGATTTCTGAAACGCTGAGTGAAGAGATAATCCTTCAACGCCTTGGCCACGAAGTTATTCGGAGAGACGCCTTCTTCGCGTACCGCCTCATCCAGAGCAGCCTTCGTCTCCTCCGGTAATTCTATTGTGATCGTCGCATTCATCAGATGTCATCTACTTTCATAGCCTTGCTTCAACTCGGGAATCGAGTTGAAAAACCTCCATCTGAATTGAGGCCAAGCCCATAGCGAAATCATCATTCTCAAAGGATACTTCTGTGAAGAAGGATGTTAGCCAGAACAACGAGCGGCAGCGAGTCGGTCCGCGAATTCGAACGACGAAAGACGGACCCGGTCACTACCGGTCGCGGTTCTGATGAATCGCTAACTCCTAGTCGGTTGGCGGCGGCGGGGCTACTGGTTTCGCGACTCGCTTCTTCGGTTTTGGTTTTGTCATCATCGCCGGCTTTGGGTTCCAGAAGGCTGGATCGCCCGCAATCATTTCTTTCGATACATAACTCATCTGCGGGCTAAACGCATACACGCTGGTTTCAGTGAAAACAATAGACTCGGCTGCCAACTTATCGGCTTTCTTTTGCTGATCCTCGCTCATGGCGTCACGGACTCGTGGGCCAATCCTAAGGTCATATTCGGCCAGCGACTTCATCAGCCTGAAGAACATCAAGGTTGTATTCGGCGTTCCGGCTATTACTTGAAAAGCCGCTACGTGAAGTTCTGCTTTTGCCTTGTCGCGCGCAGCCTTCTGCAATTTGATCAACTCCGCATATTGATCTTCCTGGCCGGGACGGAGTCTTACAGTCGTCACTGCCATGTAGCGCATCGTTGGCAAGTTAACAGCAGGACCGTAGCTGTACTCCGGGCGCAAAACAACGAGCATGTCGCGCATACCGGCGTGAAGTGCGGGAGCTTCCTTATCAAGCCGGTCCAGGTCAGCTTTCACGTTGCCACTAACGGCGGACATCTTCTCATCAGTCGCCTTTTGCATACCTTCCAGTTCGGCAAAAGTATCAGCGCCGGTTAGATAGACAACTTCATTCTCGCTGCCGGCAACTGGTACCAGCGCGATCCGGTGATTCGGCGTTTGAAGTTTGTTAAAGATGCCAGCAAACTCTTTCGAGTGT